>Ga0209434_1000659_pt1 | contig 16270 bp, 25 predicted proteins | sample ETNvirnome_2_300_FD_184068 | JGI IMG/M metagenome (GOLD analysis project Ga0209434, IMG submission 184068) | Marine viral communities from the Pacific Ocean - ETNP_2_300 (SPAdes) (version 2) | ecosystem: Environmental > Aquatic > Marine > Oceanic | place: Pacific Ocean | collected 2013-06-22
TGCATTAACGAGCCTGAGCGTACTGAGCGAGTGAGTGAGCCAAAGGTCAGAGGCAAGACCTACGATCAAGAGGGCACGTTGCCAGTAGCATGGCATCGCTACCCACTCGATGGTGCAGTGTTCAAGCGCCGTGCTCGTAAGAAGTGGGACCTTGCGCTGCTGGTGGATGCATCAGGCTCTATGTCTTGGTGTGAAGAAGACCTCTATGCAACAGCCAAGGCAGGTAGTCTCGTTGCCATGTACTCTGGCACAGGCCACTATGGTAATCTTGCTATCCTATCTATGGATGGCCTCGCAGTAACCATGGAAACCCTCAAATGCTACAAGCATAGTGGTAACTGCGTGGATGGGCCAGCACTCCAATGGCTGGCTCAACAAGATGCCAAGCAGAAAGTATGGCTCTCTGATGAGGGTGTGACGGGCAGGACCAACTGCTGCACATCCAAGCTGCTACGAGACTGCCGAGAAACGTGTGCCCGTGCACGAATCAGGCGCATTGAGTGCCTGAGGGACCTGTAATGCCCAGGCTAAAATTCAAACGGGGCCTACCCAAGAGATGCGAGAACTGTGGTGCTCGATACACTGCAGATCGTGTCACATCACGCTTCTGCAGTAAGCCATGCAGGGTAGCGTGGGGCCAGCGTGCTGCAATACGTGGTGCGCGGGCCTATCCCCTGTTGTTGGAGTGGCGTAGACGCCGTAACGGTGGCAAGCTCGCAGACGTTTGTATATTGGTGGACCTCTGGCTTGCAGATGAGAAACGCCGCTCAAGAGGAGAAGAATGATGACTATACCTGACAGCATACGCCAGAGAGCCTATGAGGAAGGGTTCACTGATGAGACCATTGATGAGGTGGAGGAGTTTCAGCAGAAAGTGAAGGAAGTTCTCCACGCACTACCCGATGAGTGGGATGTGGAGAAGGTAGTCAAGCTCTTCATGACCTGCACATCAATGGCCTACGTGGGCATGAGGCTAATGCGTGCTGATAAGACTGATGCCACACCACCCACGCTCACCGAGATGCTTGATAACCTCTTAGTCGATGGTCGTGAGAGTTGGAGGACTTCCTTCAAGATCGCCATCGGCACCATCAGAGCTTAGTTCCTTCTGGAGCTTCTGGAACTCAGTCACTAGCTCAGCATAGGACATGTTCGCGGCGAGGATATTGATGTTGGTTGATGGTTGATCTACCTCATACCCTGCCAGCTTGGCCATGGTCGAGAGGGTGTGTACCCACTTGTCTGGCCACTTTTCTGCGAACTGCTCTAGTGCTTCGGGCGAGGGCTTCGTTTCCAGAAGCTCCCTCAGGACCTCCACGAACGGCTCGCGATCTAGCGAGATTAGCCTTTGCCGCAGCGATAACCCTTGATCCAACAGTGTCACGTCTGTATTCGACAATGAGGCCTCCTATACGTGCGATCCAAGTGTCAATTGCCCTCTTGCTAACGACCCATCTTCTATCAGGTCCTTTGCCAGCGGGCAATCCATAGTGCCTAATGAGGTCAGATACACCCTTTGGGCTACGGCCCATATACTCACCAATCTCTCTCAAACCCACGAGGAGATTGTCGCCTTTCTTATACGACCTACGCCGTCTAACTCCATAGGAGGAAACAATGCGTGAAATCTTGTTGGTGTTGACAGCAGCAGGTGCAGGCAGCGCCATAGCCCTAGGTTCTCATGTAGTGGCTGGGTATACCCTAAGTCCCACTGGGGCTATTCTGAGCGCCCTCGTCGCTGCTTTTGGTGTTGTCACTCTGCTCACTATGAAGAACTGACCCGAAATCCTGGTAGCGAGAGGCTACTGAGGGACTAAGATGGCCACCCCACAAATCGGTGACGCCATACGGAAGAGGGCCTCTGAATGCGACAGGGTTGCTATGAAACATGAGTTATGCACCTATTTTGGGGAGTTTCCAATGTAACCCTGGCATAGGTTGCTATGTATATCAAGGGTTTAATGTGAGCATTTTCTCATAGAGGCATGGTGCATGATGATATACCCAGAGGGACTTGGAAAAAGAGGGGGGTACAGGGGTATCTGTAATATATTTATATATACTTATACATATACTAATAAAGAAGAAGAAATACCCCCCAACCCCTTGAAAACATTGAGAAAACTACCTCTTGACATTCCGAAGTCCCCATGAGCATATCATCAAGCTCCATCAATTCATGAGGTGATGAATGCCTACCAAAATCCTCTACGCACTCACTCTGGCGGAAGCCACAGAGATCAAGCAGCTTATCTGGGACGGCTCCCTAACTCAGCATGAGATAGGCGAGAAGTTCGAGATAAGCCAATCCACAGTATCCCACATCGTATGGGGGCGCTCGTACCCTGAAGCGCCTTGGCCCAACAAACAGACAGGGGCCATCAACCCGCTCTACCTCAAATTGTTGCGTAAGAAGACAAGGAGATCAGGGCGCAGACCAAGAGGAGTATAAACGTATGACATGGGAGTGAGCCAAGGCTATCTAAGGTGCCCAAACTGTGAAGGCACTCGCATAAGACCATGGGGAAGAATTGCAGTCTGCTACCACTGCGGACTGCGTACCTGGTACAGGCTTTTCTTGAACGACAACCAAGGAGATAACGACAATGTCATTTCATCAACTGCATAAGACACAGGCGCGTACAGGCACTCGCGAGGCCTCCACTGCCGTAGGCATTGGGCGCAACAACAAGGGTGCCACGTCAATCCGTCTGCCCAAGGCTCTCGCCATACTCGTAGGCGATAGGGTCAACATCATGATTGGGCGTGGTGATGACAAGGGCATCATGCACCTTGTGGGACATGACGAGGGTGAGTTGCTCGTTACAACCACCAAGAAGGGCAGAGCCTTCTACGTGTCCATCGGAAAGACGATGTACTACACGGGCGAGGGACGTATCCCGATGAAAAACATCCCGTACTTCGCCAGGGCTGAGGATCGCACTCTAACCCTCACACTGCCTGAGTGGTTCGTCTAGTTTAGAACATGTCCAGGGTGGGGGGGTTTGCGCTTGACGCAATCTCTCCACCCTTTACACTTCCACCCTTCTTAACTTTGGAGATGATCAAATGAAAGTGTCCTACAATGGCACCAGTGTCGAGGTGCCATACACCCCACCTACCACTTCCGAAGCTCTCCACGCCTGGGACGAGGCAACCGTTGACAGGGTCCTTGCGGGCGCTCTGCGTACTCGCAACAAGCCAATCGCTCAACGGCTCCTGGCGGAGGGTTACAGCGTCTCACAGGTGGCATCTGCGCTCGCCAACTCGAAGCCTGGGAGCAGGATCGCCAAGACGAAGGCTCAAAAGCTGCACGATCAGATCGCGAAGCTCTCTGACGAGGATCGTGCGGAGTACGAACGTCTGAACGCTGCATAGGTCTTCCTCCCTAGACCTATGCGCGATGAGGGCTCTCTACGTGTCAACCCCTCGCATAGCCGTGTCCTGAATAAGAGATAGGGACACGGCCTTTTTCTCAGGTAGGTACGATGACAAGCATTAGAGAACTAGTGCAGCGTCCAGGTATACGCCTGTACGACAGCACTATGATCAACGATTTCAGACGATGCCCTCGCTACTTCTACTACAGACACATCCTGGGGTGGGCTATGGACTATGGCAAGCCCTCTCTCGCAGCCACCTATGGCATCTGCTGGTCCCTAGCCATGGATTGGCTATGGGTGCACCCAGGTGACATAGAGGGTGCCCATAAGGCCTTCCTAGAGGGATGGACAGAGAGGGGCTTGGAGCCCTACCCAGTGGACTCGTATAGGCACCGTCATCCCATGACAGCCAAAGAGATGCTCTATGCCTACAACGATCAGAGAAAGGGGTTCCTACGCAACCATTGTAAGGTGCTTGCGGTCGAGGAACCTTTCGTGGTCCCGCTCGATCCTAGTGATGACACTCTCTGGTATATGGGTCGTCTTGATAAGGTTATTGACCATGGTGGGGATGTCCTCATCGTGGATCACAAGACAACAAGCTCGTATGCCGCATCGGGCGTCACAGCACCATTCAGATGGAACTTCTTAGAGAGCTTCATCCCCAACTTCCAAATAGAGGGCTACCAATACGCGGGGCGTATGCTCTATGGCAAGAAGTTCCGTGGCGTGTGGATTGACGCAGCCCTGGTCCATGCCCGTGTGCATGATGGCTTCAAATTCATCCCCATCGAACAAGAGGTATCCCAACTGGATGCCTGGCTCTGGAATTGTCGTAACCAGATAGACCACATCGAGGCATACATTAAACAGATGGATGCTGAAGGCACCAAGTATATGGCAGCCTTCCCCAAGAACGACAGAGCCTGCTTCGACTACAACTCACCCTGCTCCTATCTAGAGCCCTGCCGCATGTGGGCAGACCCCCGTGGGCAACCACCCCCACCCGGCTTCGTAGAGTCACGATGGAGCCCCTTCAATCATGCAGGAGGTGACAAAACCTAATGCACACACTCACTGACAAGCAGATGAAGGCTCTCTTAGATCACTTGAGAGAGGTTAAGGACACAGCAGAGGTGTTTCGTGTTTCTGCGTCCCTCATAAAGCTACATGCGGATAAGGCCATCGCGTGTCTTAGGCCCGAGAAGCCTCGTGCGCAGGGACCAGACTTAGACGGCGAGCCTACATGGCAGACCAATGATGGGCGCTTCATACCCATCAAGCACATGGAAACATCCCACATCCACAGCGCCATTGGGACCCTATCCGATAATAGGACCCATCATAACCTCGCCAACCTTGAAGCAGAGCTAGAGAAGAGGGGTGAGAAATGAGACCAACCACCCAACCCACCATAGAGGATGCAACCACACGCTTCCTCCTTGTGGGTCCCATAGGCGCGGGCAAGACAACCCAACTCGCCACCCTACCCGGTAAGAAGTGTGGCTACCTATTTGATGCCTCTGCACTGGAAGCACTGGCTGTTGCAGGTGTCAAAGGTGAGTTCATAGAGATGCAGCCCCAGGGCGCAGACATCATGATTTCCTCCATACGTAAGAAGGGGGAGAAGAAAGGTGACAAAGCTGATGGGCGAGAAGGAACCATACTCAGATCGGACGCATATAACCCAACGCTCTATCTGGACTTCGTTAATGACTTTGATGAGCGTAGCGAGGCGGGGTGGTTCGATGACTTCGACTGGCTACTCTTCGACTCTTGCACCACCTTTGGTAAGGCTCTCTTGGAGAGGGTTGTTTACTTTCAGGAAATGGTGGATCGAGATGACGGTCGAACTGACTACCAGAAGGCCGGTACTTACATGTCGAATGTCATCCGGCGTCTTACATCGCTACCTTGTGGGCTTCTCGTCACAGCCCACTACGAAAGCAGACAGGATGAGATCAACAGAAGGATCACTAACCAGTTCATGATGCCAGGCGCTGCCAGGCGTTATGTGCCTCTCCTATTCGGCCATGTGTTCATCTGTAAGCATGAGGCCACGGGGGGGAAGTCCAAGTACCTAATCCAGACCAAGCCAGACAGGGAAAACCCAGACGTGCGTACCAGTTTACTTGGGCTAGACATGTACCAAGATGTAACCATTGCAGACATGTCAAAGCCTGAGAAGTATGGTTTAGGTTCACTCTTAGCTAAGAGAAAGGAAGACTAGTATGCCTAGATTTGAAATGCCCCTTGGGGATGTTCGAGCAGAGACGACAGCCCCTGAGGGGATGCATGACGTGCGTATCTTCAGTGCCCAGGAGATTGGGTGCTCGAAGGAAGAGCTTGCTGACGAGGGTGTCGCCTCGCGCATCAGTATTGGTGTCGCGGTGGAGGATACTCCTGGGATCAAGCCCATCAACCACGCCCTGTGGATACCCAAGCCCAACCACGACGAGAAGCAGCGGACAGACCGTATGCGGTCCATCCGTAACTTCTTCGCCGCATTCAGCGTCCCCTTTGACGCCGATGGGTTCACCACCGAGGACTTGGTGGGTGCCACAGCCACGGTAAGGCTGAAGCTCAGCACTTACACACCTAAGGGCAGTGACGATGAGATCGAGCAGAACAGGCTCGTTATCCCCACTGAAGAGCGGGATGACAAAGCTGCGTAGGTTCGATGTCATCAACCTCGACTGGCTTAGTCTCTCAGCGACTGAGCGTATCGAGGCTGTGCGGAAACTAAGGGAGTTACGTCGTAGATGTCAGCCTGGGAAGAAGGTCCTCAAGACGCCAAAATCTGCATCGTCCCAGAAGCGCCCGGTCGAGTAGAGGTTGCTAAGGAACGTCCTCTAGTTGGCCCAGCAGGGTCGATTGCAGAAGAGTGTATGCACCGTGCGGGTATAGCACGGGCTGAAGTGAGGATCATCAATACGTTTCCCTACCAGGTACGTAAGACAGCGGCTGGCTCCATAGTTCACCCGCATGATGGGGAAGTCCTGTGGACCACTCGCGGGTTCACGGACAGGGGGCTCTCAGAGGTAGAAGGCAGTCTTCGTGCTCTAGCTGGAACTAGAGCTAATTGCTTTGTGCCAATGGGAGCCCCCGCTCTCTCCTTGTTGACAGACAAGGTAGGTATTACCAAGTGGCGCGGCTCTATCCTAGAGGGCCATGAGAATAGAAAGGTCGTACCAACGATCCATCCTGCTGCCTGTATGTATGGCGGCGAGAAGGTGGCCCTAAAGGGCTACGCCTCTTCATACTGCCTACGATACACGATCATAGAGGACCTCAAACGCGCCAAGGCACAGAGTGAGTTCCCCGATGTCAGGCTTCAACGCAGGGACCTCATATGTGCACCTGCACGCATCCAAGCACTCGACAAAATCAGTGAGTACAGGGCGCATGGTGGTCCTTTGAACTTCGACATTGAGTGCCCAGGGGGGACACTCACATGCATATCCCTCGCCGTGGACCCAGGCGAGGCCATCTGCGTCCCCTTCATGAAGGAAGAGGGTGAGAGCTATTGGACACCAGATGAGGAGCTAGAGATATGGACAGCACTCGCAGAGGTATTAGGTGATGAAACGATTGCCAAGGTTAACCAGAATATCCTTTTCGACACTGACTTCCTCAGCAGGTTCCACGGGATCAGAACTAGAGGTACGCTTCTTGATCCAATGGTGGCCCATAAGATTGTATATCCAGACCTACCAGCGGGCCTCGATTATCTGTGCTCCATATATACCGACCAGCCCTACTACAAAGACCAAGGATCATTCAGAGATGGAGCCACCTTCGAGCAGCACTGGGGCTACAACGCCAAAGACAGTAGCGTCTCGTTAGAGTGCTGGCTCGCCATCGAACAAGAGCTAGACGAAGGCTATCGTGAGCCCTTCGACCTCACCATGCAGATGCTTCCTAGCCTGAGCTACATGATGTCTCGTGGCATCCGGGTGGAGAAGAGCAGGCTAGAGGAGGTGAAGAAGGGCATAGAGCAAGAGCTTGCAAACCTCCAGACAGACTTCGAGGCGCGGGTGGATGAGCCATTCAACTGGCGATCCTCCAAGCAGTGCCAGGAGTACTTCTATGGTACCAAGGGCGTCAAACCCTACATCAACCAAGGTAAGCCAACTTGTGATGATATTGCCCTCTCTCGCCTACACCGCACCCATGGCCTGTATGAGGCACACGTTATCCAACAGATGCGTCGCCTCTCTAAGCTCAAGAAGAACTACTTAGAAGTCTCATTGGATTGGGATGGACGCCTGAGATGCTCCTACAACCCTGCGGGCACCAACTCAGGCCGTCTCTCATCCTCGACAACAGTGTTTGGTACAGGTACCAACATGCAGAACCTGCACCCTGCATTCCTACCCCTGTTGAGTGCAGACTAGGAGATAGGACATGATCCAGTTCGGCATAGCCGGGATGATGATAGGACTCCTCATCCTCACTGTCGTGTACCAAGTGGAGCAGAAATCATGGAGACACGACGTAACCATGCTGATTAACGACCAAACTGCCATGCTCAATGAGCTTGACCAGGATGTTGGCTCATGCTGGGGAGGTACGCCTCATGAGTAAGAAGGACTACATCAAGCTGGCTGGCATCATCGCCTCGTCAGAGAGCTTGCGTGAGCTAGTAAATAATCTGTCGGACTGGCTTGAGGCAGACAACCCTCGCTTCAAGCCCGAGGTGTTCAAGACAGCCTGCATGGGGATTGATCGTGCGGCTGATAGAGCTTGACGATGTACCACGACTACAAAGCCCAGTTTGGTCATAAAATATTGATTAAAGCCGAAGGAAAGGAACTAATCGATGTATAAGATTGTACGGCACTATTTCGAAAAGCCAGGCTATCGTCGCACCATAGCTAGCCACCTAACCCTTGAGGAAGCACAGGCACACTGCAGTGACCCTGAAACTTCCTCCTCCACCTGTACCACGCCAGCGGCCAATGCGATGACACGCCGCAACGGTCCCTGGTTCGATGGGTATAAGGAAACTTAGAATGGAGGATTTAAGAAACCGCAAGAAGTGTAAGGGGCGCAAATGAGACTTATCGAGATGGATAAACAGGGCAGTGAGTGGGTTATCACGGCCTACCTCGCTGGTGAGCCTCGTATGATTGGGGTAGTAGAGAGTGGGACCAAACCACATGTGGTGACAGGCTCCCTCATAACAGGTGTGCCTCAGGATATAGTGGTTAAGGAACACGCCTTGTTGGGGGACCTGGACAACCCAGATGACATAGAAGCACAAAGGAAGAACATAGAGTTTGGCCCCACAAAATTTCTACCGCGCACGATGTCTATCTATCAGTGCGGTAAGAAATCCAACCATGCATTCAACTACGGGCTGGGCGCAAAGAAGTGGGCTCGGATCAATGAGGTAGCAGAGGGCGAGGCTATCAAGGTTCGCAAGCTCTATCTCAAAGAGGCATACCCTGACCTGGATGCGTGGTGGCGCACAGTGCAAGAGCAGTTGAAGGAGGACCGCACCCTGCACAACTGCTTCGGGCGCAAGCGTATCTTCCGCAACCGATGGGACGATGAGCTATTCAAGGCTGCCTATGCCTGGAACCCGCAGAGCACCAGCGTGGAGATAGTGAACAGGGCGATGGTCAAGTTCTGGCAGGATGAGAGGTCAGAGATGCAGCGGGCTGAGCTACTCCTGCATCGTCACGATAGTCTGACGTTCCAACATCCTGGGGAGGATAATGAGGTCATGTCATTCATCCGATATATGACAGAGCATATGGAGCCTACTCTCACATGGGAGGGCAGGGAGTTTGTCGTTGGTACGAGTGTGAAAATGGGACCCAACCTAGGAGACATGAAGCCATGCCGACTTTCGAGCTAGACGGTAATGAAGTAGCCAAGGTCATGAGCATCTTGTCGGAGGCCTTGTCAAAGCTAGAGCCCCTAGACGTGGATGCTGTGGCTGTACAAGCAGCTTGGGAGTATGCGGTAGAGATTGCAGAGAAGTTCGTGGGCAAAGAGAACCTGGAGAACCTGGCAGAGAGCTATGACACGACGACTCACTAATTGGTTGGAGAGCCACCTTGAATACACCGTACCGAGGTCGGAGAGCCCCATTTCCTACCACCTATGGGGGGGTATATCAGCGTTATCTTGTGCGATGCAACGACGATGCTGTGTTGAGTGGGATGTGGGGCATCTCTATCCCAACATGTACATTGCTCTCATCGGGCCTACCGGTGGTCGTAAGGGCGGACCAATCGAGGAAGTTCGACGTTACATGTACCGCGTTCGTCTCCCTACGATGGGAGAGAGAAATACACCAGAGGCCGTGATCCAGGACCTCACCAGAGCAGAGGCACTATACAAGGACCATGAAACAGACCGCTTTCTCATTCACTCTTCTATATCAGGCACTGTCCATGAGCTATCGGTATTTCTTGGCGAGGGTGAGAGGGATTTCCTCGCCGCGCTCACTGATTGGTACGACAGCAGGGTGGTGTGGCGCAATAATACTAAGCACGTGGGTCGTGATCACATTGTTGGTGTGTGTGTTGGTATACTCGCTGGCTCAACTCCCGACTGGCTTCCTAAATCTATTACGAAGGAGGCAGTCAAGGGAGGGTTCATAGGTAGGTGGCTCTTCATCGTAGAGTATGGGAGACGCAAGGCCATGAGTGTTCACTCCCTACCTCCCAGGAACCTCGCCCTGTATGAGGACCTCATCCATGACCTACGAGAGATCAAGGAGGTCTACGGTACCTTCTCTCTCACTAAGGATGCCAAGGACTGGTACGATCCCTGGTACTTGAATGAGGATGGCAAGGACAAGATCATCAACGATCCTATGCTTCATGGATACTATGAGAGGAGAGCAGCACACTTACACAAACTTGCGATGACTGTTGCTATAGCCGAGAGCAACGAGCTAGTGCTCCACAAGAGACACTTCCTCAAGGCCCTTGAGTTGCTTGAGAGTGTTGAGAAGCAGATGGGTGGGGCCTTCGTGGCTATTGGTCCCGTGCGGTACCTGGATGAGCAGAGGATGGTTGAAGAACTCATACAGTCAAGAGGCACTATTAGTAAGGCAGAACTACTAATAGAGTGTGATCGAATAGTTGACTACTACATCCTCCAACAAATAGAGCTAAACCTCACAGGTAGAGGTGTAGTTGAGGTAACTTATGATCCCCTAGGTTACAAGTGGAAAGGACTACCAACATGATAGTGACTAAGGAAGAAGCTGAAACAAAGTTGTGTCATAAAACACTCAAGGCAGGTAAGGCCAACACACTAGGTACTCCTTGTATCGTGCAGGATTGTATGGCCTGGAGATGGTTCACTGACAAAGATGGTGTGAAGAAGGGCTTCTGTGGCCTCGCCCATGGAGCTAGGGAATGAGGACCATCGTAAGGCCTGGGCCTGAGTTGAGTAGGAACATTGAAGTGCTTGCCCTGACCAAGCATCGTAGCTTCAGTGCAGTGTGTAACGCCTTGATGGAGTTAGGCTTCGAGGCATTCATGAATGGTGAGAACCTCCCACTCGCTATAGATAAGAGGAGAGCTAGTAATGAAACCGTATGTCTCGCGAAACCTACCCAACTTCATGATGTATCCAGACAGCGTGGAACCTGATGAGGCTGACGTTTACTTCGCTCATCCCGGTGACAATTTCGACCGCGAAACCTTTCCCAACGTCAAGGTCTTTGCACTTGCTGCATCCTCTAGAGATGGGCTTGACATCCCAGCCATCAAAAGGATGGGGGTTAAGTTCGTATCCCTGCAAGGTGACCCCCTCCTCGACACTGTATGGTCCACTGCTGAGTTCACTTTTGCTCTTATCCTCTCGCTCATCAGGAACGTCACCCTCGCGCACCAGCGAGTAACCTGCCAAGGGGAGGGGTGGTATCGCCACCCCTACGTCGCACGTACACCAGTGCGGGACATGAGGCTGGGCGTGGTAGGCCTAGGCCGGATAGGCGGGATGGTCTGCACCTTGGCAAAGGGCTGGGGCATGGACACTCTTGGCGCGGACAAGGATGATCCTATCCACCCCATCTTCAAGCACTCGGACATCATCTCTCTTCATGTCTCAATGCCTGATGGCTACAAGCTAGTGGACCAAGAGTTCCTGGACCAGATGAGACCAGGCTCTTATCTCATCAACACCTCGCGTGGGGATGTAGTGGATGACGACGCCCTTCTCCACGCCCTCGCACATGGTAGGTTGGCGGGGGCAGCGGTGGACTGTCTAAGCGGTGAGTTCATGGATGACTTCGATGCTGCAGAGCACCCTCTCTCACTGTACGCAGCCTCGCACAATAACCTACTCGTTACCCCACACATAGCGGGGTCAACCTGGGATGCGTGGAAGATCACGACAGAGCGCATCCTCTTCCTCGCACAGGAGGCACTTGATGAGTAAGAAGATACTCTTCCTCACTGGCAAACGGGGTGGCTTTGGGGCAATGCTGCCTACCCTCAATGCAATACGTGAGCACCCAGACCTTGAGCTATCAGTGTACCCTTGTGACCAACACTTGCAGGAGAAGTTCGGACGTACAGTTGAGGAAGTAAACGATAGCTTTCCTATAGTGATAGGGAGGGGAGGTGAATACACAACAGCAAGTGGTCGTCTGCATTATATGGGTGATCTACTTGGGAGCCTCACTGACTTCCTAGTTCGTCGTAAAACTGAGGGCATTCCTTACGATATCCTCCTGCTGATAGGAGACAGGCTGGAGAGCCTGATTGGTGCCATCGCCGCCCACAACCTAGGCATCCCCATCGCCCACGTACAGGCGGGTGACATCACGGGAGGTGTGGATAATGCACAGAGATGGGCCATCAGCCACATGAGTACCTGGCTATTCGCTGGAAACCAAGATGCGCTAGATAGGCTTCATGACATCTTCTACACAAACGATACTGCAACAGCTAAACCCCGTATGCAGATGCAGTACATCGACTTTGTGGGAGACGTGCACATCGACAGGCTGATGCAGGAGGCAGGTAGCTCAGTAACTATTGAGCAGCCCTACATTGTCTTGCTACAGCACCCCGACACACTGCAACCTGACAACTCAGCCAAGCAGCTAGGCCAAACTCTCATAGCTCTACGCAGGTTTGAGAAAGAGTACGGTATCGTTGCGATCTATCCATGCTCAGACCAAGGCCATCATCCCATGATTGAGATGCTTGAGGCTGAGAAGCATCATTGGACAGTGCATAAGAACCTGCCCCATGGTGAGTTCATCACTCTTCTTGAGCACGCCTCATGCCTCGTAGGTAACTCTTCGTGTGGGATCATCGAGGCTCCCTACCTAAACACGCCTGTCGTCAACATTGGTGACCGTCAGAGGGGCAGACAAGCCTGTGGCTCAACCTATTGGACAAGGCATGACGCAGCAGAGATTGAGGCTATGGTTCACCATGCTCTCCACCCTTTAGGAGTACGACGAAGGCCCGCTACACTTCCTTATGGCGATGGGACAGCCTACAAGAAGATCGTAGAGGTACTCGCCAATGCCTAAAAAGAGAAAGCTCTCTGTTTCTATCGTCGCTCTTGGTCCCTCGATGAAGCGACACTTCGTTGATCAGGAGAGGGCAGCTAACGATGGCAAGTCACGTCTCACTGACGAGCTATGGACCCTCAACCGGGGTGCGTTCTGGCTCAAGGGTGTGCACCTAATCTTTTCCATGGACAGCTTCAAGGTGCGAGAGGAGACCTTTGGCAAGACGGCCATTGAGAGGTTCTCTCACCTTGACACCAAAATCTTCACGAGTGAGTATGACGCTGACTACCCTCGCTCAGAACCCTATCCCCTGGCAGAAGTAGAGAAGGCCCTGCCTTGGGGTGGGATAGAGCCCTGCAAAGTGCTCAACAACTCACTCAACTTCGCGCTGGCCTACGCACTCTATCGCAAGGTAACCCACCTCAGGCTGTACGGCTGTGAGTTCGCAACCAGACCATCAACACTGGTTGAGGACGAGGCTCATCAGCCCTGGTGGCACGCATGGTACATGAAAGAGAACTTGCCAGAGTGTGTTGAGCCAGGTGTGGAAGGAGCAGCCTTCCTCCTAGGCGTGGCCGCTGCTCAGGGTGTAGAGGTACACATCCCCCCAACCTCTACCCTCCTAGACCACGACCTTCCCTCTTTTTACTATGGGTATCGTGATGACGATGACATACCTCTATAGGTTTAGGATGCTCAAAGAGAAGAACCCTCTCGATGGGAGAGAGTTCCCTGGTGACCTTGCCTGCCTCGAAACCATGAACACTGTGTTCAACGAAGACCCCAGTGACATAGAGACATTTGACGCGGGTGAGTGGGTCTTACGTGAGGTGACAGCGGAAGAGATCGCCCGCTTCCACCATGTTCGCCGTGCCTATGGAGCCTGTGCCAGGATCAAGTGGGAGTTGTTGGGATGAGGGTCCTTGTCCTGGGCGCTGATGGTTACCTTGGCTTCCCCACGTTCGCCTACCTCCAGGAGAAGGGTCATCATGTAGAGATAGTCGATAACTTCTCCAAGCGACAGTGGGAGGCCGAGTTTAGTGTCACTCCTTTGTGGCCTCGCAACGCCACAGATAGCAGGGGCATCATGTACTGTGACTTGCTCAACAGTCGCAGACTATATCAGGTCCTTGAGGAGTTTGACCCAGAGGTCATCATCCACTACGCAGAGCAGCCCTCTGCCCCTATGAGTATGAGTGGGCGAGAGGCTGCAGTGCTCACCCAGACCAACAACGTCATCGGCACACTCAACCTCATCTTTGGGATAGTTAAGCACTGCCCCAAGGCTCACCTCATCAAGCTCGGCACGATGGGTGAGTATGGGACGCCTGGGATAGATATAGAGGAGGGCTGGCTACATGTTACGCATAGGGACAGAGCGGAAGTCATACCTTTCCCCAAGCAGCCGGGGTCCTTTTACCACCTCTCCAAAGTGCATGACTCTCACAACCTCCTATTCGCTGCACATAACTTTGGGCTCAGGGTTACGGACCTCAACCAAGGGATCGTCTATGGCGTTAGGACAAAGGAGGTGGACGCTCTCACTTTCCACTACGACGACATCTTTGGAACCGTTCTGAACAGGTTCATCCTCCAAGCGGCTAACGACCTACCCCTCACGGTATATGGAGAGGGCAAGCATATTAGAACCTTTCTAAACATTGTAGACACCCTGCAATGCGTAGAGCTTGCACTCAAGAACCCTGCCAAGCCTGGGGAGTTCCTCGTACGCAACCAGTTCACTGAGAAGTTCTCGATCATCGACCTTGCCCACGCCGTGGTGGATGCGGGCAAGATTGTTGGCAAGTCTGTGACCATCAACAAGATACCCAATCCTAGGAAGGAAGCGCCTGAGCATTACTACAACCCCACCAACCAATCCTTCCTAGACCTGGGGCTGGAGCCACAGTGCCTGACGGACAACACCATCGCGGAGATGATCGTCAAGGTATCACAAGAGCCCTACGATGTGAGCATCATCAAACCAAGAGTGAGGTGGTCAGATGCGTAACAGCATTATAGTGATCCCGGCCAAGAAGAGCCCCAAGAATGGGTGGATGCTGGATGACCGGTCTCTCGTACAAAGAGCCATAAACCTGTGTGAGAACCTGGACTTCCCAGTCTTTGTAAGCACCGATGATCTATGGGTTCCTAACATCACCTATGCAGCCATTCACAGGAGGAAGCCAGAGGTAGCTGACACACCCAATGTCCTCGATCCTATCGTGGACTTGGTAGAGCAGTTTAAGTTGGACAACCCCATCATCACACTGGTCCAAGTCACCTCACCTTTCACAAGGGTGCAGGACATCCTCTCGTGTTGGGGCCATATGCAGTCGGGCAAGTACGCCTGCGTACAAACCATCACATCATGTCCACACAACAGTCACACACTGAACCACAGGTATGGTAGTGGGAAGTTCATCAACGAGAAGAAGCGTCTCCATCATCCTAACAAGCAGAGTAAGGAAGGTGAGTGGCTCTTTGGCAACGTGGTTTCATTCTCGTATGCAGATGCAGTAGCGCAGAACACCGTGTTCCCTCAGCCATCGCATGGCGTGGAGATCGAGCCCCTGTTCGCCTGGGACGTTGACGATCACTACTCCTATGAGATGGCTCAGCACCTGATACCACTATTCAAGGAGAAGACGAAATGACGGCACCCTTCAAGATAGGCGAGACGATGGTGGGTGGGAACAACCCCTGCTACATCATCGCAGAGATGGGCATGACCCACTTTGGTGACACCAAGATCGTAAGAGACATCATCCAAAGTCTGGCTGGCTCCGGGGCCAACGCCATCAAGACACAGATGATCAATGTCGATGCCTGCTATGCGGACGATAGTGAATGGAAGGATAGGTTGGGAGGCAGAGCCTTGTCCCTGCCCCAACTGGCTGCTATGAAGGAGGCAGCGAACGACGCCAATATGGACTTCTTCGCCACCCCTCACGATGAAGCTGTGCTGCCCTGGGTGACAGAGCTACAAATGCCTTGTGTCAAGATAGGCTCGGGCGAGGTAGGCAACCCCGCGTTCGTGAAGCGTGCTGCTGAGCTAGGAAAGCCCATGCTCGTGTCACTAGGGATGCATATGGCAGTGGACAGGTTCGAGGCATCAGAGGCCTGCGCACCCAACCCCACTGTCCTCATGCACTGTGTTTCCAAGTACCCCACGGACCTCACCGAGGCTAGCCTAGGGGGGATCAAGGACATTGAAGACCTAGACACCACCCATGTAGGATACTCGGATCACACAATAGGTCACATCGCAGGTGTGATGGCGATAGCCCTAGGTGCTAAGGTGATCGAGAAGCACGTCACCTCATCGTATGGCGTGGGGCGAGACGATGCCAATGACTGGAGAGTAGCAACACCTGCTGGATTGTTT
>Ga0209434_1000660_pt1 | contig 16268 bp, 21 predicted proteins | sample ETNvirnome_2_300_FD_184068 | JGI IMG/M metagenome (GOLD analysis project Ga0209434, IMG submission 184068) | Marine viral communities from the Pacific Ocean - ETNP_2_300 (SPAdes) (version 2) | ecosystem: Environmental > Aquatic > Marine > Oceanic | place: Pacific Ocean | collected 2013-06-22
GTACGCATCTTCGAGACAGTCCCGTGCTCTTCGACGAGACGCGCGTGCTCCTCGACCGAGACCGAGACATATATTTGCTTGACAGTAGGAGCGGCCCTGTCCTGGTCCGGCAGTTCAACGGCTGTGTGATTGGCACACAGCGAGTTGATCAGGTCGATCTGCTTTGCGTGCTTCTTGCGCGCAGCATCGGACAAGGTCACGTTCGCGTTGTAACGTGTGTTGCCCTTAGCGAGCACCGGACCTACTTCAAGGCCGACTGCAGCGTACAAGGGCAGGATGCCAGTCAAGACACCATCCTTGCGCACCTTGCCGTTCACATGAGCACGGCTGTTGTTGACCTTGCGAGCGATTGCAGTCCAGTATTCTTCGATGTTGTCGAAGTCTTCACGCTTCGTGCTGTTGATAGCCTTCTGCAGTCCGTTCGTTGACATGCACGACGACTGCAAAGAAATCACGATCGCGCGCTCGCCGGGATTCTCAGAATTCAGGAGTCGAGCAATATCAAACTCGTAAGAGCCTGAAAACTTGTCGTCGTCGTTTCGCAAGGTGCGAGACCTGACAGCAGGAAGGTACACAGTCTGCTCAAGACCATCCGGGTCAAGACCAGACACGGAAGCGCCAGACTTCCGAGAGTCGGTAAAGACAGGCGCAAGGCGTACAAGGCGCGCATCCTTGCCGATAGCTGCCTTGGTGGCCGTTTCGCAAGCCTGAGCAATCCGCGTGCGGATAGTCGAGTCGACCTGATTGGCACACGCGCCTTCTGGGGTAATGCCAACAGGCTTGATCTTGCGGGTCTTGCTCTTCACTGGGGTGTTTTTGGTAGCCATGATCATTCTCCTTCAATTGGGTCCTTGGACCCGGTTAATCTCAAATTCAAACTCCAGACCTGATCCTAATCGATGTGTTGACAGAATGCAAGCTTCATAACCGTTGACAGTTTCTCGACGTTTAAGCGTTGAACTTTTCCGGGTTCCCTTCATAGGTACGAGCGCGGGGATTGTGGTCCTGTTTCGTCAGAGCACAGGGGTGCGAAACACTAGAATAGGGAGCGGGCCTGCGCGCGCGAGTGGTGCGAATAACCGTGCTACTGCTCTGCAATCCGCGTAGGAGGCTCTCAGAGGCATTCTAAGGCGTCGCAGTCCCTTCAAGCACCTTTCCCATGCGAAACGCTGCAGGATGGAACCTCGTCGATTTGGTACTTCTGCGTCTCCCTGGATCACGCAACCCACCCCCCACCCCCTTCGCCTCGCCATATTATTATTATCTTCAGTACGCACGCCTTTTTAGGGTGGTTACGCTTGGATTTACATAGGAAACCCTATTGATATGGGTTGAATGTTGATTATGATGGTGTTGGTAGGCAATAAACCGGGAGACTTGGTTATGGAACTCAAGCTTGAGACCAGAGAAGCAAGGGACGAGCTTTGGAGGCGTTGGGAGGGTAAGGTTCCCAACGAGGCTTCTGAGTTGGTTCCTGGTTTGTTCGAGTTGATCGACGAACGTGAGGACGAGATCCAGAGGCTTCGCAGGGAGCGTGACTTCCTTGTGGGAGCATTTCTGGATGAAAGAGCGTCAGAAGGGTCTTTGTAGGGCGTATCGGTTCATGCTGACGGCTGTCTCGTTTGGCAAGGACGAGAACGAGGCGTTGGCGAACTTGATGGATAGCCTGGGGGAGCCAGCGACGGCTGTACTCGAAGAGGACATCTCTTACGAGGCGCTCGAATACGCCTGCCTGTTTAGAGAAGACCAGATAGCAGAGGCTTAGCCTACTAGGCTAATAGCCTACTGTAGTAGGAACGTTGTTCCTTATACGTTCTCTAGGTACCTAGTTACTAGAGTCTAGTTACTAGGGTCTAGTAGCCTAGTCAGTAGAGACGTTGTCTCTTATACGTAGCCTACTAGGCTAGTAACCTAATAGGCTAAGGGGCCTAGCGGCAGCGTATCGTTGGGCATGGGGGGTGTCAAGCATGGGTATTGGGATCAGGGGTATGCTTGATTGTGTCGGGGGAGGTCGGTATACTGATCATGTTGCGCTCTCTCTGAGCAAAGCCCCACAAGTAGCCTCTTCAGGGTAGCTCCCTGGAGGGGCTGGGGTTGAGCGAGGGAGCAGACACAAGGGGCGTTAATCAAACGCTGTTATTACTCGTTTGCCCGGTTGGGCGTGTGGAGGCGTGTGTGCTTAGAGAGAAAGAACTGTATGACTTCCTGGTGAAGGGCTTCCGGGGGAGGCTGGGGAACCCGGACACAATGGCTGAGTGGCTCCGTAGGGTGTCTGTGGCCTTCCCTGACGTGGACTTGGTGGCAGATGCGAGGAAAGCCCTTGTCTGGGAGGCTGAGAGGCCCACAAGGGCTAAGAAGGATGTCAGAGCCTTCCTTAGGAACTGGTGGTCGAGGAGCCAACAGAACCTTGATGAAGGATCTGCGCCTGTTATCTCCATCTCGGCGGTGAAGTGGCTGAGAAAGAACAACAAGAGCCCTGATTACCTCGTGGATCGGTGGGTTGAGCAGCGAGGGCCGCTTACAGAGGACACGATCCGGGACTTCTGCGGTTACTTCGGGGTAACGCAGCCTGCTTCAGTCGAAGAACTCATCCGTGTGTACAAGGAGGACAACTAATGGGCTCCCCTTGGAACGATGGACAGCTATTTAGTAGCGGGAGTGTTGAGTGGGCGACTCCAGAGTGGCTCTTCGACCGACTTGACATGGAGTTTGCATTTCAACTGGACGTATGCGCCAACAACAGGAACGCAAAGGTAGATCCGTGGATCGATGCGGAGGAGAACGCCCTGACAACAGAGTGGCATCAGTGCATAGACACTCAGTTGCCAACAAGAACCACAAACATGTCTGTCTGGATGAATCCTCCGTGGGGTAGGCAGGTAGGCAGGTTTATCAAGCGGGCCTACGAGCAGTGTAAGAAGCATCGCCTTGTGGTGGTCTGCCTACTCCCAGCCACTACAGACACGAAGTACTGGCGCGACTGGGTATGGAAGGCCAGCGAGGTGCGCTTCGTTACCGGCAGGCTTCACTTTGTGCGCGACGACGGTCATACCGGTCCAGCCCCGAAAGGTGCTGCCGTCGTTGTCTTTACCCCCTGGTCTGACGGGCCTCCCCAGATCTCCTTGATGGAGAGGGGTGACAAGTAATGGCTCGCGATACAGAAGCAGCAATTCTATCTGTGTGCCTAAGGAACCCTGTGTGCGTGGACGAGGCAACGTCCCTTGGACTTAAGAAAGACCACTTCGCTCACCCGTACCACCGGCTGTTCTGGTCGGCGTTCGTTAGAGACCGGAAGGCGGGGATCGGTCCAGACAGAGCCACCATCTATGACAAGTTTGAAGACAGGATAGGGAAGGCTAGGGCCTTTGAGTCCTGGGACATCTTCGATAAGTTCGTGCGCTCCATCGACTCGATGAGCGCCAGCAGGAACAACATAGAGAGCTATGTGGGCCGCGTGGTTCAGGATGCGAGGCGGCAGTACATCATTGATAACTGCAAGAACATCCTGGCGTGCGAAGAGGACAACTCTCCATTCACAGACATCCTTAGGTTCTCGTCGTCCATAGGGAACGCAACTACCTGGACCCCAGAGGGGCGCTCTGATCCAAGGACAGCGCATGATATTGCCAAGGAGTACCTAGAGGACTTGGAGGCTCAGCGACTTGGGTTGAAAACAAACACCCTGATCAAGACAGGCATAGACTCCCTGGACAGGTTTCTCTATGTCAGGCCGGGGCAGATGATTGTTGTGGGCGGTCGCCCGAAGATGGGCAAGACCCACCTTATGATCTCCCTGCTCAGCAACATCGCCAGGATCTACGAAAAGCCCACCTTGTTTGTTTCCGCAGAGATGAACGAGATGCAGATAGGCGAGCGCATCGCTTCCTCGGATGCAGATCTTGGCGAAACCGCAAGCGACGTGAGCCGCGCGTCCAGGGACGTACTGGACAGGTGGAAGGGTGTGCCAATCTACTTTGACGACAAGCCGAAGAGCCTGGGTGCTGCGCTGATGTCGATTCGGGTGCAGAAGAAGAAGCTGGATATATCCTCTGCAGCGGTGGACTACCTACAGCTTCTCAAGCTGCCTCCGTCAACGACCAGGGAGAGGCAGGTTGCCGAAGCCTCCAGTGCATTCAAGAGACTCTCGATGGAGTTGAACATTCCAATCTTTGTGGTCGCTCAGTTAAACAGGAGTTGCGAGTTTCGGGAGAACAAGCGACCCATCCTCTCAGACCTAAGAGACTCAGGGCAGATCGAGCAGGACGCTGATGCGGTGGTGTTTGTCTACCGTCATGTGGTCTACAACGACGACCACGAGCCCTCCTCAGATGCAGAGGTGATTGTCAGGGCGCAGAGAAACGGCCCTATGGGAACAGCGATGTGCAGGTGGACGCCCGGTAAGGGCTGGTTTGAGGAGGTTTGACGTGGACAGCAGAGATGAGATGACATCCATCCTTTCCTACAGGAGAGGGGAGCCAGCCTCTTGCGCTGTGTATCACCTGTCTAAAGCAGAGTGGTCTGAGTGGGCTGACAGGTTGTATGGGGGGTCGGTAGCCAAGGCAAAGGGCCTGCAGGCGAGAGGCCCAGTCCTTGTTGCTTCCTGGCTGGCGATACGCGCAGCGGCCATGGGCTGGATGGGCCTGTTCAAGAGGTGGGGCAAGATTGCAAAGAGGTCTGGTTTATCTCCTGACGATCTCGACACAACCACCTTTCAAGCTCTTTACGATTCGCTCTGCAAGGAGGAGCGGTTTCACTCCGCTTCCGTGAGCTTCAAGCGTGAGTACGAAGAGGTGATGGGATACCCGTTTCGATTGAAGGAGGCGCAATGAGCGTGTTTATAGGTGTGGACCCAGGTCTCTCTGGGGCGCTGGTAGCCATAGACTCTAGCGGTGCGGTGGTGGAACAACTGGTGATGCCAAGGGTGGGTGGCACCAAGGGGCCGCTGGACACCAAGTGCATCCTATCCTGGTTGCTGGATGTGAACTACGAGTCAGACAGCGTGTACCTTCTCGGCGCTCTTGAGCGTGTCTCCACCAGACCGGGGCAGAGCGCGGTTTCCACTCTGACCACTGGGGTTAACTGGGGCAGGATTGACGCCCTCTTTGTCTCTCTGGGCATTCGCTATGAGACGCCTACCCCACAGCAATGGAAGAGAACTCTCGGCCTGCCTAAGCGCTCAGGAAAGGAGAGGGCTCAGGGGAAGCTTGATGCTGTGGAGATGGTGAAGCGGCTGTTCCCGGACATGAACCTCATGCCTGGGAAGAGGACTACCCCGCATGACGGCCTTGCGGATGCGGTGCTGATTGCGGAGTACGCGAGAAGGAAGCTGGGCTAGTACGCTGCTTTGAGAGCGCTCTCCATAGGCCCGGAGACACCCTTCTTCTTCAGCTTCTTAGCAGGCGGGTTGTGTTTGGGCTTGTGTGGGTTTCCGTGCTTCTTCGGACCCAGCATCATCGGCATCGGCTGAGGCCCTGTGTTGATCACGATCTTGATTGTCGGACCACACGACTTGTCCTGGTGAGGGTTCTTAAGGGCCTTCTTACCCTCCTTCTGCATAGACTCCTCGACCACTTCGGACATATGCCTTCTTGGCTTTTCCATCGTCTACTCCTCCATCATCAGGGCTTCAAGGGCCAGGATATCCTCTGCTCGTTCTCGCGGGGTGCCAAACTGCCCTGTGAGGGCCTGCTCTTCGGCTGCCTCATTTAATTGGATGGTTTCTAACCACCGCCCGTACTCCTGGGCTTCTTGCTGCCGCTTGTTGATCCGTGCAGCCTCTTCGGCCCGCTGCACCAACCGCCTTTGCTCCACGCGATCTGCGGCTATCCCTAGCGTTTCTGGCGAATAAACAGTTCCGCTCCCCATGGTATGGGCGGCAACAGGCGTCTTCCCTCCAAGATACATGGTGCGAAGCTCGCGAGCGATTCTAGGGCCTACGGTCTGGCTCCCGGCTGGCAGCATGCTCGGCAGCATGCGAGGGTCTGGGCCTTCCTGAGGAAACCCCCACATCCCTACAGACTCGCCAGCCTCTACGGGCGGGTCCGGTTGCCAGCGTATTGCTCGATCAAGAGCGGTTGCAGATGGAGGCCAGCCAGGAAAGTCGTGCTCTAGCTCCCTGGGATACGGGAGCCCCCTCCCTCCCACGGGGTAGGTGCCTCTAGGCGCTGGCTCAATTACCACTGGAGCAGGACCACGCTCAGCTACCTGAGCCTCTAGCCTTTGCTGGCTCCTGGCCTCATCCATGAGAGCCAGCCTTCTGCTTAGTGCTTTTAATGATTCTTCGTTGGTCGCCATGGGCACCTCCTTGTCCTAAAGATCGCTAAGCATTTCTTCGAGGCTTGGGGTTTGGCTTCTGAGCAGTGCAGCCTCTTCGGCCTGCTTGACTTGTCCCGGCGTAACAAAGCCGTACTCAGTAGTAAGTCCAGGGATGATTGGCCCAGGATCTACACCAAGGCCCTCAAGCCTCTGCTGTAACGCTTGCTCCTCAAGCGCGATCTCGCGGGCTTGTTGCGCGCGCTGATTTCTCTCAAACTCCGCTCTCAGCATTCTTTCCTCTGTCATCTTCCTGAGAACGTTGCGCCCAACGCTTGTTGGTCGCGCCATTGACGGGTCATAGACAGGCTCTTCCTGTGGTCTTTGTGGCTGTCTCTGCGGTGGCCTTTGTGGGCCTGTGCTTGGCCCGCTCCCCCACGAAACAGGAGATGTCTGTGGTTCTTGTCGCTGTGGCACAGGTCCACCCGGCCTTGGATATGGTCCTAGCTGCGGACTTCCACTAAGGTTTGTCCCGCTGAGAAGCTCTTGTATCCTGAGTTCCCGCGCAGCCGCCTCCTGTGGGTTGGGGGTAAACCCCTCGCCACCAGGGATAAGACCCCTGCCAATGTCTTGAAGCCCGTATATCCCAGCCTGCCCACCAGCCTGCGCCATTCTGGCCGCATCCATAAGGGACAGCTTTATACCTAGTGCGCCTAACGCGTCTTCGATGCCTGCCATGGGGTCTCCTTGTCCTAAAATCTGCCAAGTAGTTCTGCGAAGCCAAGTGGGTTCTCACCCATTGGCCTTCCTGTAAGCCTTAACAACGCATCTCTTCCCAGCGGCACCTTACCAACAACGGTGGGGGTTGCGAGTGGTCCCTCAAAACGCATTGGAACGGCAGATAGGATGTCTTCATATCGAAGGGGTTGTCTAGGGACTGGCGACTGTGCCTGAGCATAACGACTGCGGTCTACCAGGGAGGCGAAGTCCTCTGCCGCGCGTGATCTGGGGATTAGTGGGTACGCCACCCTAGTACCTCTTTCTTTTTCCCTGCGACGCTTTGATAGCGCGACCTTGCCTGGAAGCCCTCTTCTTAGCGCCCGATCCCGTATAGCACTTGCCGCTAGCACCGTACTTTCGACCAGACTTCCCCTTTGACTTGCATTTCTTTACTGGCATTGTGGTTGCCTTACGCTGTGTTGTTTTTTACTGTGTCAGCACAACCCTACTGGAGGATTCGATGTTTGATCCAAACGAGCTTACCGTAAAGGACGCCCGCTTGCGCCTTTCCGAGTTGGACCTAGACGGACTTGAGGTTGTCCTTAAAGCGGAGATTGATGGGAAGCATCGCTCTTCCCTTATTGCAGATATTGGCCGCGCAATCGACAGTATTAAAACAGCAGAAGACAACACGCCTGAGGCAGTTACTCCTAAGGCAGCACCGGAGAAGCGATCCATCTCTGTTGACCAGTGGGCTCGACTTAGTCGGAACGACCGTAAGTATTGGGTGTCCTTGGGTGGCGTGATGGTGGAGAAGTGATATTGGGGGGGTAATGTCTGGGTCAAAGAGATGCACTGTGTGCAGTCAGACCCTGTCTCTCGACCTTTTCCACAAAGACTCAAGGGCTAAGGATGGTCACCGAGCTAGGTGTTCCTCCTGCGTGTCGCATCGAGCCAAGGAGGACTCAAAGAGGCCCCCTGTTGTCGAGGACGACGTAACCCACGCTGTTTGCGGTAGGTGTGAGAGACTGGGTAGAGAAAGCCTTCTCCCTCTTTCTGATTTTGGCGTAGCCAGAAGGCGAAAGAGCGGGAGAAACTCCTGGTGTAAGCGATGCTGCTCTGAGGCCACCTGTGAGTGGCAAAGAACAGAGGGTGGTAGGAAGAAGCACATTGAGGCTGTGAAAAGGTACAACGAGAAGAGGCGATTGGAGCGCGGTGCCACGGGTTCCTGAGTTTGATTCAGACGAAGACCGCTATGAGTGGGAAGTCCAGCAGCGCTATCGAGCGATGGACAACCTGGACAGGTGGTTTGCTTCGGACGGTGTGTACACAATAGGACCACCGCTTCCCCCAGGAGCCACCGTCTTCTCAGACGAGAAAGCTACCCCAGCCTTTGAGAAGGCGACCAAGGAGGGGTTCATTGCCTGTAGACCTGCCGCAGAGGTCCTTGGGGTTTCGCGGGCAGTGGTTCGGTTGCTTATTGATCGCCTTCCAGAGATCCGTGTCGCCTATGTTGTTTATCCCGGAAAGAAGATGAACAGCCGTTACCACTGCAGAGCTATCCACAAGAGCAGTGTCTCGATTGTGAAGAAAAACCTATCTACGTGGATGCAAAAGGTGTGGGCTGGTGGCAAAAAAACAACAGGTAAAAACATTCGCAGAAGTTGCTGAAGGCGAACTGACCTCTGGTGAATACAGCGACTTCTCCTCCTTTGCGGAGGAGCACCTCCTCATACAGACAAAAGGTGGAGAGCTTCTCCCGTTCAAGCTGAACAAGAGCCAAGTCCTCAGGCAGAAGATGCTTGATGAGATGGAGGCTGCTGGTGTGCCTATCCGGGTGTGGGAGGCGAAGGCTAGACAGGCTGGCTGCAGCACCCATATCCAGGGCTGGCTGTTTCATCGGTGCATCACTAGGCGTGACGAGGTGGCGCTTATAGCTGCTCACGCAGACCACTCTGTTCACGGGATCTTTACAAAAGCAAAGATGTTTTATGACAACTTGCCGGTCCGTCTTCAGCCTCTGACGAAGTACAACAACAGGACTGAGCTAGACTTTCGAGCCCCGACTGGACCCAATGGCCTGAGAAGCCGACTCTCCATAATGACGGCAAAGAGCGCAGAGGACGCTCGCGGAACAACTGCAAGACTTGCCCACTTCTCTGAGGTCGCCTTCTACAAGCAGCCTGAGCGTTACTTCCTGGCAACACTCCAGTCCATGCCAGACGGGCCAGGAACCTTTGCCTACGCCGAATCGACATGCAACGGCTCAGGAGACTTCCACCACACGATGTACCTGAGTGCCAGGGTTTGGAATGACAGGGTGTATCCGTGGATGCCTCTAAAGGAGAAGTATCCAGGAGATCCAGACTCGTCCTGGTACGCCTACTTCACACCATGGTTCATCGTTGATGAGTACTCTCGTCCGCTTTCGTGCCCAGAGAGGGAGTTTGTCGCTTCCCTTGATGGGGCAGAGAAAGAGCTTCTCGATAAGTTTGGTGACTGGGTAACGCTTGAGAACCTGTCCTGGCGAAGGTCAACCATTGCAACGAAGTGTGGAGGCTCGATTGAGAGGTTTCACCAGGAATACCCAAGCACAGACCAGGAGGCGTTTAGCGCTTCCGGCTCTCCTGTGTTTGATCTCAACTCTGTTCGCGCCCAGAGAGCGGTTCATGGTTGTTGGTGTGATCTATGTCTCCCCTACGCCGGGGCAGAGAAGCCGGGGAAGAACGTGTGTCCAGACCACGGTTGGTATGAGATCAGTGACGTGAGCGATTACCCGTCTGGTCGGGAGCGCATGTACTCGACCTACAAGCCAGTTGTGGAAGAGGTCATGCCTGGGAATGGCAGGATGTCTATATGGAAGCACCCAGAGCCTGGATGCCGATACATTGTTTCTGCAGACGTAAGCAAGGGAATCGGTAGTAGGGATTGGGACCACCTATATGTATGCGATCTATCGACCCTGGAGCAGGTTGCAGAGTGGCGCGGGAAGATTGAGCTTGATGACCTTGCCCCGCTCTGCCTCCTTGTGTCGCTTTACTACAACAACGCCGTCCTAGCTCCAGAGGTGACCGGGCTTGGGGCTGGGCTTATCGCGTTGCTGGAACGGTCCAGGTACTTCAACCTCTATAGACGTGTGACAACCGATACGATTAGCGGTCCAACTATAATGTTAGGTTGGGACACAACTAAGAAAACCAAGCCAGCGATGGTTGGGCTTATGCAAAGGGCGTTGAAAGAGGGGTATGTGAAGATCCGCTCTAAGCAGGTTCTGGATGAGATGGAGGCGTACACCCGCACCGTCCTCTACAGCAAAGACGGAATCGACTCACTCCAGGCAAAGATGGGCGCTCCTCCTGGGAAGAACGACGATGCGTGCGTTGCGGCAATGATTGCGACAGCGGTATGTCACTACACGCCGGGTGGCATGGCTAAGATCAACGCGACGAAGGTAGATATGGACCGCGTTATGGATCACAGGAAGTGGACCCATGACGACTGGGATGAGTTCGAGAGACAGTCAGTTAAGAGGAAGCGAGTCCTTGGTCGAACTAGACGCCGCTAACTCGGTAAGTCCCTCGACCAGCCTTCTGGATTCGACCTGGATCTTTGTAGATGACATCGTAGAACGCATTGCTGGTAAGCCCGGTGCTGCTGATGATGTCTTTTAACTGCATCTCGCCCTGCTCTATCAAGACCAACTCAATAGCCTCTCTCGCCTTGTCTCGCCTTTGCTGCGGGGTGCCGTCTTTGTTTTTGGACAGGGTCCCGCGATCTTCTCCGCTATCAGCCACAACGCTTCCAGAGGACCCCGTCTGTCGATCCCGCTCCTTTTTACCGTAGTAGGACTTACCCTTTAACTCTGGGCTCGCAGTCCTTCCCCACGTTCCCTTGGGGGTAATGTCTGCAGGGGCAGAGGTGTACGCCCTTTTTGCTCCAAGTCGCCCACAGAACCAGCAACGAACATCCCTAAAGTCGTCCTTCCTGCTGTTCTCGTAGATGTCCACCTTGGTGTGCCAGTCAAAAACACGGCCACAAAGTGGGTGCTTGCATCGCATGTCATAAATACGCATATCAGTCCTAAGCTGGGAACTTGTTGATTATATCGGCTTGGCTTTGCGACGCTACCTCGCCGCGAGGCCCACTCCCTGCAAGTGGTTGACCGCCTTCGTCTGCTCCGATGTCCCTTACGCCCTCTTGCTGAGCACCCTCTGCCGGAGCCCCCATTGCGGCTCCCTGTAGCTGGGACAGCGGCCCAACAAGGGCTCTCTTGTCTTGCCTCCATACCCTGAACGCCTGATCCATGAATTTCTGGATCGCATCTGGCGGCATTAGCCCACCCTGAACGAGCGGGGCCATTGTCGCAACCACCCCCTGAATGGTTTGAAGTAGTCCCATAAAGGCGCGCTGCTCTTCCGCAGGATCTGTTGGGATGGTCGAGCCCGCCATGACATCCACATCAAACATTCCCTGGATGTCGGACGATGTGAACGAGATGAACTCGTCCTCCCCAGCGCTTCCGTCGATACGCATGTACCTAACCTCGTCCCAGTACTGGCGAATGATAGAGAGCATCTTCCTGGAGAGAGACCCAATGAACCGCTCCGTTGCTTCGAGGCGTATGCCAACACGACCTTTTGTCGCTGCGGATGCAATAGCCACTTCGGTGGCAGTTGTTCCTTTTCTACTTGCACCACCGCGCTGGAAGGTATCGACCCCGGAGATCTCATACATCAGCTTCGATAGGCCGCTGAGCACCATGTGGGTTGTGCTGGGAGGGGGAGCCTCTGGAAGAAGCATAATCGCGTCTTGAATCCTAGCTACCGAGGCAGGAAGCTCTGCGACATCCATATCGTCTTCAGACTCAAGAAGCGCAGCTAGCTGTCCAGACTCCAATGCTCCTGGGGCGGCGACGAACTTGCGCCTTGAGGAGAGCCTGTGGTGCCTCAAGATGTAGTCCCACTCCTCATTCAGTCGGTCTGCGATCTCCTTGATCGAGGACAGGTCTGAGACCTTTGTGGAGTAGAAGTCGTTTGGCACAGACACGAACTTTAAGACCTCGTATGGGTAGCCCTTCATCTCAATAGGGTCTTCAATGCTTCGGACTACCGCGTCCTTTGCGTCTCCGGTTCCAGGGTTCTTCAGCAACCACATGACGTGCCTTCTCAAACCATCATCACTCTCAACCCAATGGCGCACCTCGTAGAGCGTGACGTACTCTGGGATGGTTTCTGGTTGAGATAGGTTGTTAGCTTGGTTGTCTCCACTAAGTGAGGACGGAACTGCCTCGCTCAACCAAGTATCTGCCTCGATACCTTGCGGGAGGTCGAACCTCTCGTCCCTCTTAAGGTCGTCCAGTCGAACGATCATGCGCTCGCAGACCCACGGGCATTGCTTCAGATCCGTGTAGCCAGGGGGGATGATCAGGTCCCAAGGCGAGACCCTCGTAAGAGTTGGGTTGTCGTCTGGAGGCTCCTCGAAGGAAATAAGCTCCTGGGCCATTATGGTTCGGAGTCTTCGTCGTTGCTCCCCAGTGAGCCCCTCGTCTTCGGACGCGGAAGCTTTTTCTGGGCCAGTGTCGTAGTCCTCTTCGACGTAGAAAGACTCGCTTCCCTCGTAGCCTGTTTTTACAAAACCAATGCCAAAGAGTAGGGCGTCCAACACAGCGGTCCTGACCACACGGTTGCCGTCAATCTCCCTCCAGATGTAGTTGAGGGCGCTTTCAGCGATGCGCGCGGCGTCCTTGTCATCGGGTCTTCGCGGCTTCACATAGATGTGTGGGTTTGCCGCGATCACACCAGGGAGAATTGTGTTGGCGTTTGCTAGTAGGAAGTTGATCTTGATGTCTTCTGAGTCTGCGTAGTAAAGGCCAGAGTCGCTGCCCCCACCAACACTTTCAGACGAGTAGTCCTTCTGTATTGCTCTCCAATACGGGAGGTGGTTTTCCTCCAAGACCTTTTCGGCCTCGTCTATTTTTTCTAACCAGTCAGAGATTTCAGAATCAGTAGTTTCCACAGAAAAGCCCTCGTTTAGGATTGGATGATGGTACTTGACAAAAGTTTGTGGTTAAACTCCTATTGCCAATGTAATTGAACGTAATGGAGGAGCCATGACAGCAGAAATGCTTGCCAATAACTCTGATGAGACCCCGGAGGAGGATAACTCAGAAGAGATTGGCGAAGAGGTTGATGATGTTGATGGTAACGAAGAGCAACTCGTTAGCCAGGACAACTCGCAAGAAGACGACAGTTTTTGGGGTGGAAACCCTGACGAGCTACCGGAAGAACTTCAGCATACCTACAAAGGCATGCAATCCGCTTTCACCAAGCGGATGCAGAGGGTATCTGAACTTGAACGGAAGTACTTTGAGTCTATTGACGCAGCAAACGCTGCGATCTTGACTCGCAGTCAGGCGGAAGCACCAGCACCTGAACCCACCCCCGAAGAGGTCGCGCCTGACCTTGCGCGGGGAGCATCCCCTGAGGACGTGATTCAGTTCTACGTCAAGCAGGCGGTTGCTGAAGCGGTTGAGTCTTCTGGCATGAGTAACCTAGCTAAAGAGATGCAACCCGTCGCTCACAGGGAGAAGGTAGTCGGGGCCTATCGGTCATACGCCTCCCAGAACCCTGGTCTTGATCATGGGCAAATTGCTCCGCTCGCGGGAAGAGTCATTGACGGCGACCCAGAGCTTACGCAGTTAGCCACTGTCAACCCGGAGGCTGCAATTAAGATCGCTGCTCGCCTAGCGCAGGCTGAGATCCACCTTGCCACCACCAAGCAAAAGAGTAAGAAGCGGCGTCAGGCCGCGCCTGTTTCAGCCAGGAAGGGCACCCCCATCAAGCAGAAGCGAGAAACGATGCTTGATGCTGCTACTCGTGCGTTGAAAGAGGCGGGTATTTCGCCAGAGAACTTTTAACTAACTAGGAATTAAAATGCCTGCTGTCACAGCCACGATCCCTTTTGATCGAGTCTATTCGACTACCGCAGCCGCTGAGCGGTCTACGGTGGCGATGGAAATCGTCCAAGCAAACCCTCTCCTCTGGCACATGTATCGCCAGGGCTCAGTTGTTTATGAAGGCGGCACCGAGTGTCGTGTTCCCGTGGTCCTTACAGAGTCTCAGAATGTGGGTGCCATTGGCACGTATGCCACCTTCTCCACTACTCCTGAGGACGGCCCCGATAAGGCTCGTTACCCGACGTGGTACAAGAACCGCGCCTCTATGGTGATTGACAACACTGAGCTTGCCCAGAACCGTGGCAAGTACCAGATCGTCAACCTTCTCAACGCCAAGATGTCCATCGCCAAGATCAGTATGGTCAATGACCTTGCTCGTCAGATGTACGCAAATGGTGGTGCTGAGTCGGCAACCTCGACTACCCCGCTTGAGCTTAACGGCCTTCGCTCGATGATCGAGTTCGCCGCTCAGGGTGGTGGTCAGACCCGCATTGTCGGTGGCATTAACAAAGACCCCACGGCTGGCGGCTACGCGAACTGGCAGAACCAGTACGGTCAAATGACCGCCTTCGGAACTGACGGACTGGACACCTGGGAGCAGGTGTACATGGAGTGCTCGCAACGAGGAACCCACCCGGACATCATCCTGGTCGATCCCATTGTGTACCGCTTCTTCAAGCGACTTGTCGCTCCCAACCAGGAAGAGCGCGATGTGGCTCTCTGGAACCAGGGCTTCGAGAACCTGCTGTTTAACGGCACTCCGGTTGTTCCTGATGAGGAGCTTAATGGTCTAGGCCAGTGCTTCTTCCTGACCACTTCCGGCAAGCGCGGAGTCAAGGACTTCAACCTGAAGCCTGAGTACTTTGATGTTCCCGGCAAGAACCCGTTGGTTCAGGCCAAGGGCACTGGCATCGGCCTTCAACTTGCTATCCTCCAGTCGGACGACTTCCGACAGACTGAGTTTATGACGCCGCCTAACAGCGACGTGATTATCAGTCACACCTATTTGACCTCTATGTTCGTAACCTCGTCGATGTCTCGACAGGGTTGCACTGATTTCGCTGGCGCAGTCCAGTTCTAAGTAAGAGAAAGGAGACACTAAAATGTCTGGATTTATGTTTGGTGGTTCGGCTCTTACGCTGGACATCGGCGTTCGTAATGATACTGGCGGCGCTGTCGTCGCTGGTGATGTTGTGCAGATTGAGCTTGTTGACACTGTTCTTGGTGTTCAGGTTGGTCAGGACGGCTTTGGGGCTATCACCCCTCCCGCCGCTGGCACTAACAATGGCTGGAACGGAAACCCGGTTGATTCTGGCGCAGGCCAGTTTTCGGTGACTGGCGCTGTTGTCGCGCCTACCGGGTTTAGCATCCCTAACGGCGAAGATATGATCATTCGCGTTGGCGGTGTTGCTCAGGTACAGGTGCTTGCCCCCGGTGGCGGCATTGCCGCAGGAGATTTGCTCGACATCTCTCCTGCCAACGACTGGCTTATTGATTCCGCAGTGAACGGCCAAAGTGTTGATGCAGCGACCTCCTTTGGTGCTGCTACTCGTGTTCGCGGGACTGCGCTTGAGTCTATTGGCGCTGGGCTAACCAGTGTCATCAACGTCTGGCTCCGTCCATTCGGCGGTGCATAAAAACTAACGTGTGTAGCGGGGGGCTTCGGCCTCCCGCTTTACACAGCTAGGAGAATTGAAAATGGCTTCTCTAGCCCCACACGTTAGTCGCGTTGCAAAGGATTACGCGCCTTTCGGATGGTCTTATATTACTGAGGTGACGGTTAGCTGGGCGGCACAGGTTACTGCTCAAACGCTGCTTCCGCTTATCCACGCCAGCGACTCTGACTACTACATAGAGTCAATAGAGTTCTCCACGCAGACGGTTGCAACAATCGAGCCTGCTAACCACTTCTCGTGGGGGATTGAAACCTACAGCAATGCTGGTGTTGACCAGACACTCCCTCTACAGAGTGCCGTGCCTCACCCGACAGCCCTTACCCGGCTTACATGGACTGACCTTGCTGTAGACCAGAATCAGCTTCTCGCTGATGGGAACGTCTTGGTTTTGGATATTGACGATTCGGCTGGCACTGGTGCTGATGTCACTGGCGTCATCGTCAGGATCCGCTACCGCCGCAAGGCTTAGTTAAAACTCACTCGCCCTTTGGAGGTCGTTCGTGAACCTCAAGGAACTCAGAACGGCCCTAAAGGAGCGGCGTGAGGACTATTCTCCTTCCGACGCGAAGCTGAATAGGACGATCAACCAAGCTTATCTGGACATCTGTTCCAGGCGTAAGTGGGGTTGGTTGCGTAGAGAGTTTACGGCAAACGTCCGTAACTCA
>Ga0209434_1000661_pt1 | contig 16244 bp, 16 predicted proteins | sample ETNvirnome_2_300_FD_184068 | JGI IMG/M metagenome (GOLD analysis project Ga0209434, IMG submission 184068) | Marine viral communities from the Pacific Ocean - ETNP_2_300 (SPAdes) (version 2) | ecosystem: Environmental > Aquatic > Marine > Oceanic | place: Pacific Ocean | collected 2013-06-22
TTAGGGTGGGATGCGAACGGTAATTTCGGTTCTTTAAACCCAGATTATGGATACGGGACTGTTTCCCAGGAAATTGTTGCATTTCCCTACGGTGTTGAATTAGAGGATCTTGTGGCGCAGGAAGCCCGGAACGACGCATTCGCCGCGAACGCAGCCATAGAGAAAGAGCTGGCCAACGTCGAAGGGGAACTCCGGGGGATGGTCTGGGAACTCGGCGATGTGCTCGCGGATGATATGCTAGGAGAAATGTTCCTCGAAGAAGCCGCCGCTGAGACAATGGCCCGAGGCCAGGCCTCCATGGATACGGCATTTGAAGCCCTCCACGACAAGCGCCAGCAAGAAGAACTCCAGGCTAAGATGCATGCAGTTGTCCTCGGCGGCACCGCCGGCCATGGCCCCCTTACCGAAGAAGGCGCGAGCCGCGAGCCTATGGACATCACCTACGGCACCGGTCAGGACCCCGGGGGCACCACGTGGTACGAGGACTTCTAGGAGGAGACTAAATGGGAAGATATAATAAAGATAAAATTTTGATTTGCGATAGTGAATATTATAAACCGCTGCGAGACAAAAGAAACACGAAGTTTATAAGACATTATGCAACGCCTAGGTTATACCACCCGACTCTTTCTCAACGTGTGGCCATCACATCTACTACGCATATTTGGAAATATGGCGATAGATTCTATAATCTTGCAGACAAATATTATGGAGACCCACGCTACTGGTGGGTGATTGCTTGGTATAATCATGTGCCTACGGAAGTTAATTTATCAAATGGAAGCACAATACAGATACCATTAAATATTGAAACCGTCTTAAGGGCCCTTGGAGTATAATGTATGTCTGATGCTGTTGATTGGGATGTTTTAGAAGGCGCCGCCGGCCAAACGGTTAGCGGATCTTGGGAGAGGTTTGTTGATAAATCCACACCGTGCCTTAATACGATGTCCAGTCGTTTATTGGCATTAGACAGTAGCACGAATTCATGGAACACCTACATTAATGAGGCTGCAGTCAACGGCACCATTAATGCTACCCAAAAGAATTCTTATACAATAGAACCATTAAAAGGCGTGTCATCCGATATTCTTGTTGATTTATGGTATGAAGATGATTCTAATTCGACCCCAAACCAATTGACAAATGCTAAATTAAAAGAAGGTGATTCCACAGTTGTCACAGACCTAATCAAAAAATTAGAAGCGATCAAAACAGATTCAAGTAGGACGTTTATTCAAACTGGAAATAAAGTTGTCGATGCCGCGGCCAGAGCATCCGCGCTAGCCGCCGCACTCACCGGCACGACCGCCGGCGCCGCACTGGGTGCCGCCGCTATAAAACCCGCATCCCATCGCGAAATTGTTTCGCAAACCGTCTACGATTATGTAGATCAAACAGGCGACTCCAGCGCCGAATCCTTGGGCTCTCATATTGATGATGCGTATGCCGACATAGCAGCTTGCTCAGAGGATATTATGGATAATTTTAATAAGTTCCTTAGTGACTCGCAGGGCGCGCTAGCAAAGGAAACGCCATCTATTTTTGATGATTATCTCAAGCCTGAAGTCGCAGAATATTTAGATAAGCTCTTCGGTATGGATGCCGATGCCGCCGCAGAAGCTCGATCAAGAAATGCAGCATGGAAGGAAGCACACACGGCGACTAATATAAATTATTCTAAATTCAATGAAGATTTTAATCCTGCAATTGTTTATAAAGAACAATGCTTTCTCTTAGCAAAAATATTTGATATTGCAAAATGGAAGAAGGAAACACTTGAATTAAAAGAACCAAAGACATTACCATTCGCCGGTATAGAGACTCAGGGATCCAACGCATCCTTAATGTTAGATGGTGAACCTTTTGCGTTTATCAATAAATTAACTCAATATCCTTCTAATGCCAAATTTTTTGAAATGACTACCGATCAAATCTCCCATTTGGTCCCTATGATGAGATTTTTTAAAATTACGCAAGATGATAAAGAGGGCTCCCCACAACAAAGAGAAATAAATTTTGATTCTTATGCTACTACCGCAGATGTTGAAAGTATTTTTAAAGACAAAGATAAAAGAGGTTTTGGTGTTGGTATCAAGGACTTCTCCTTTACATACGATGGCAATAATCCTTTTGCGGCCAAAAAAAGTATTAAAGCAAAATTGACGATCTTTGCAAACAGTTTTGATGAATTATTGAAAGACCGCGGCGGTTATTGTTATCTTGACCTAGCGTTGAGAACTGGCTCTGTAATTGATAAAACGCTTGCATATGATCTCCTAGATCAGAGTTGCGGGGGAGTGGATGAAAAATATAATAAAATTATTGAAGAGGGAGGTAAAAATTTAAATTTTATTTTAAAAGCACTTGTGGGCTGGGCGCGCCCGAACGGAGCAAACACCTTTTCTGATATGTCTGATGACGATAAAAAAGTTCTTTTAGACGCCATCAGCGATTCGTATGCAACAATAAATTTAACTCCTACCGTTCACGAGTTTAAAATAGATGACTATGGGCGTGTTAACTTTATAATTAATTATCTTGCGTACGTGGAAGATTTTTTTGATCAAGCGCATTTTAACACTTTTTCATATTATGGCACCGACACTCTGAGAATGGGAAGAAAATTGGAATTTAAAGCGATGAAGAGAGGAGATTGTGGCTCTCAAAAGGTGAGTGATGCAAAAAAGAAACTTTCTGATGATGGCACACTTGAAGGGGAAAGAAAAAATAGTATGCAATATCTGCTAACAAGATTATATGATAGAAAGAGGCTTTTCAACATTTCTTTGAGCAAAGAAGATATTAGCGAGTTTAAAGTATTGGGCCCTTATTATAAGGCAAATGAAACGATTGTACCCGAAAGAAGCGTTACCGATTTAAAAAGTAAACATCTAATGTTTTTTTATGTAAGTGATTTAATTGATACAATAATGCAAAACATTCAGCAGAGTTTGGAGGAGCAACGAGGCTATCTTGAGAATCTCGCGGGCGTTGAAAAGTGCGACGTGCTGCTTGAACAAAGTATTCTGACGAAATTTTATGCGAATTGGAAACGTTTTAGGGTTATTTTGGGCCCATTAGAAATAGTAAACCCAGTAAACCCATCAGATAGTACATATATAAATTTTGGTGACGTTCCTATTTCTGTGAAATATTTTAATGAATGGATAACAAAGAGTTTCCTTAAAAAGGAAAGAGATACATATAGTCTAACCGCGTTTTTAAATAACTTATTTAATGATCTTATTAATAATTTTTTGAATGATGATACTTGTTTTTCTTTAAAAATAAAACAAAAATCGATACTTAACCAATCGGTGATTACATCATATAACGATCAAAGTGGGACCGATGAAGTCACTGATATTATTCTTGATCCTCCTGGTTATAATCTTAAAGAGGGAAAACGATTATCAAGAGCCATTTTAGACGACAAATCACTTGATCTACCAATTTTAAATATTTCTGGGCCTAAGAATCTGGCACTCCCTGACGGATCCATTGCAGGGCAGATAAATTATTTAGTGTATTTCGCCAGTCGAACAAAACCTAACGAATTGATGACAGGAGATGTTCAACAGGACTCAGCGAATGGTATTTTTCACTATATGATTGGTAGGCAATCTGGAATTGTGAAATCAATTTCATTTAATAAGACAGAGGCTAAATATCTAGCCGAATTACGTTTTGAACAAGATGGCTATGATGGGCTTCAACAACTGCGTTTGATGTACAATGTCAGTATAAGATGTTACGCCAATGTTAAAGTATATCCCGGAACATATATTTATGTTGATCCGCGAGGGTTTGCTCCTAATACAAAATCATTAGATGGCACCGACTATGATTTGACCAGATATGGTATTGGTGGTTACTATGTAGTATATAAGTCGGAAACCACCTTTAGTTCGGGACAAGCAGAAACCACCATTACCGCACAGTGGGTAGCAGAAACGACAGCTAATCTGCCTGATGATACAGTAATAAATCAGGGCGCTGGTGTCAATGACGAAATCACTAAAAAATGTGGTTCTTCTGCTGGTTCTTCTGCTGCAAGCAGCGCCAAAGACACATCTTGGTTTAGTGAATGGGTTGAACCAGTGGTAGAGGCTGTAGAAGAATTTTTTGAACAATAATTTTAAAGGAGGGCATTATGTCAACGTTGTATGTTGAAACTAATAGTGAAAGTGCTGATGATTTATACGATAAAAGAATCATTTATAGAAGTAGAATTTCGAAAGAACCATATAATAATATCGTTGATTTTAATTTTGCTGAAAAATTCTTTTATGGTCGCGTAAGTCGTCATTACGTGCCGATTATAATTAAAGGAAATGAAAAAACAAAAAGATTTAGTTCTTCCGCTGCAGCCGTCGACAATCTTTCAGCAATGAACTTTGTCGTGGATGCTTTTGAAAAGTTAGCACAACAATTTAGAAAATGTGCGGCAACTGGAAAAATTCACACTAGCGATCCATATTTATCTAATTTGGTTGTTCATAAAGCATACACCGATCCAAAGAAGTTATACGATGAACACCTAACTAGTCGTATTAATTTTGTTGTATCTCGTTTTAAAAATGAAAGGATAAGAGTTCAAGATTTTGATGAATTTATTTTAAAATTAATCCCTCTTTTGGAAGAAATGAAAATTAGAACTATTCCTTTTACTGAGCCGGCATTCGTAAAAAGTAGATACTGCCCGATTAATGCATCGGGGCTCGTTGTTGAAATAGCAGATCTTGATCCAACCAATGACGACGACAAAATAAATAAATTTCTTAATAGTAAAAATTGGGCATTTTATGTTAATGCGTGCAACAGTTATGGTTTTATGGTTGATCGATTTATACCGTGGCGCCTGGTAGCAGATATAGGCTCACAGGATATGATTAAAGAATATGCGTCCAAGTACGGCATAGATCACACAAATAAAGTTTTTCGCTACAATTATAAAACAGTACACGCCGCTTATTTTCTTAAATTTAGATACTACATGTTAAATTTATATAATAAAATCAAAGTAAAGGATTACACAGTACAAGAACAATGTGACGGGCGCACTGTTAATAAAATAATAACACCACAAACTTACACAAAGTACAAATTTGACAATTTATATTCTGAATTGTATTTTCTCAAACTATATTTTAAAATTAGATTTATGGAAGAAGAGTCTAAATTCGAACCTTCTGAGCGCAAAAATCTAATCGATGATTGTCTCCAATTATATTCGTCGCAGAATCTGGGGGTGGCATTGAAAAATTTTGAAAGAATTTTAAACAAACCATTTGACTATAACGGATCTTTGAGTTATTATTATAAATATACTAATGTTCGGAGGGAACTTGATATTTCAAACACTTGATGACAAAAGTGAATGCGTGGGCGTCTATGTCGATGGTGAATTACACTTCGACAATATCCCAGTTGGTTTGACACAGACATGGAAATATACTGGTTCCTTAAAAGACAAAGATATAGAATATGCGTGGTTATATAGTAATGGCAAGAATTTAGAACAAGCAGCCCCGGAGGAAATGTTGCCAGAACTTGTCAAAGTACAGCGCCATTTCAAAGCATATATGAAATCATTTCAGATTGCCAAGATTAATATGCGTGAGCACTGTGTTTTTGATTTGGTACCGGCCGACTTCCTGAAGCGGTTTTGTGAGATTAAAAACAAAATTACTGAATATGTTTTTGAAAACTATGAGAAACCGAAAAATTATGAGCATCTCACAAAAGTACAAGAGTTGTTGTATAAGATCAAATATCAGGATTTGAATGTCAACAACGAGGGGTGTAAAAATCTTTTTTACAGAACACGAGATAGAGAAAAGGTTAAAAACATATTAGACGGATCCAAGCATATTGATTATAATCTTTTTGGAACAATTACGGGTAGACTGACGACAAGTTCTGATTCCTTTCCAATCTTGACAATGAGACAAGATTACAGAAAGATTGTTAAACCCCATAATGAACTATTTCTTTCCCTTGATTATAATGGAGCAGAAATTAGAACCTTCATAGGCCTCTCAGGAAAAGACCAACCATTGGGAGATGTTCATCAATGGAATGTTGATAATATATTCGACGGAGAGATGAGCCGGGATATTGCAAAAACGGTTTTTTTTGCATGGCTTTACAATCCTGATGCTCAAACCATAGAGACTGATTATTATGATAGGAAGAAATTACTTGAAAAATGGTATCAAAACGGTTTTATTAGCACACCGTCTATGAGAGAGATCAGAGTAAGTTATGAAAAAGCATTTAATTACTTGCTGCAAAGCACAACCGCAGATTTGGTTTTGGATAGAGCAGTTGAAATTGATAAATTCTTAGAAGGTAAAAAATCCTTTATATCACACATTATTCACGATGAAATTGTAATCGATTTAGATAATGAGGAAAGGCACCTTACTCCTGAAATTAAGACTATATTTTCTAAGACACCATTTGGGAATTATATGGTGAATCTTAGAGCCGGCCAGAATTATTTTGATTTAAAAGAGTTAAAATTGTGATTTCTATTGTAGGACTTGGAAATGCTGCTTCGGCAATAGCAGAAAGATTTTCTGATACGCCAAATTATAATGTATATCAGATGAATGACAAGATTGGTCGTTCCTCCAAATATAAATTTAGGTTGAAATCATATGAATTACCCGAAGATTATGAGAAGAACGTTCCAAATGTAGGGAAATTTTTTAATAATCTCGATGAACGAGTGCAATTTATTATTGTTGGCTCATCATATAGTTCCAATTATTCATTGGGAATTCTTGAGCAGATCAAAAATAAAAAAATTGATATCATTTATATCAAGCCAGATATTGAGTTATTAACCGGTATTCCAAGATTATTAGAAAATGTAACTTTTGGGATTTTACAAGAATACACCCGTTCTGGCCTTTTTAGAACAATCACCCTTATCTCTAATTTAAAACTAGAGGAATTAATTCATAATATATCTGTCAAAGGCTACTATAGTGCTTTAAATGAGTCTGTACATTCAACTATTCACTATTTAAATTTTTTTGAACACAATGAACCAGAAATAGGCTTGATTGCAAAACCATCTGAGATCTGCCGTATTAGAAGTGTAGGTATTCTCGATATGAAAACTCTTAAAGAAAATTGGCTTTTTGACCTTGACGTTGAGAGAGAACTATGTTATTATATGTGTATAAATGAAAAAAGATTGAAGGAAGAAGGAGGGTTACACAGGAAGATTGTTAATCTTTTGAAAAGTAAACCAAGAAATGCTTTTAGAAAAATTTCATATGCTATATATGAAACTTCGTTAGCACAAGATTTTGGGTTTGTCGTGGCCCACACAAACACGATACAAACAAATAAAAATAAAACTCTTGACTCGCTTGAACAAGAGTGATATATTAGATATCAAGGAACGCTTGATATACTTTACCCAATATAAAGGAGAAATAAATATGGGAATCGACATGGAGCTTATGCGCCGCAAGCTCGCATCATTGCGCGGTGATAATAGTGATAGTAGATCGTCTGTCTTTTTTAAGCCAGACAGTGGTGATACGGACATTCGTATCATACCGACGAGTGACGGAGATCCACTCAAGGAGATGTCCTTCCACTACAACGTAGGAGAACATCGTGGGGGCATCCTGTGTCCCAAGCGCAATTTCGGGGAACACTGCCCGATTTGCGAATTCGCTTCTGCCTTATGGCGCGAAGGAGTGGATAATAATGACGAGGAAAGCAAGAAGTTGGCTAAGTCCCTCTTCGTGCGTCAGCGTTACTTCTCGCCCGTGGTGGTACGCGGACAAGAAGAAGATGGAATCAAGGTCTATGGATACGGCAAGAAGGCATATGAACTTCTTCTCGGATACATTCTTGATCCGGAATATGGTGATGTGACCGACATTAACGAGGGCACCGACATCACCCTTACATATACCAAGGCTGATAAGCCAGGGGCTTATCCCCAAACAAACTTGAAGATGCGTCGTAATACGTCGCCGCTTCTGGAAGACGCCGATGCGATCCCCGCCCTCCTTGATCGTATGCCTGATTTTGATGCACTATTCGAACGTCTTTCGCCAGAACAGGTTAACGCCATTCTGGATGCACAACTCGCAACTGATAAGAGTGCGGAGGGTCGCTCTTCTGAAACCACCAAGTTCGGTGACAAGAAGAAGGGAAGTGATGTAGACCGCGCCTTTGATGAGTTGATGACGGGTTAAGGTTTGTTCCCGCAGGGAGGCACGGGGAACAGGTGCCTCACATTTTTATAAGGAGAGCAAATGGCTAAGAAAACAAAGCCGGGTCGTGTAGCTATGCAGGACCTAATGAAATTAGTTAACAAGAAAGCAGGTAGAAACGTCGCCCACGATTTAACGGGCGAGAACCCTACCGAAGTCAAGGAATGGATTCCCACAGGGTCACGATGGTTGGATTCAATTATCTGTCGTGGGAAGGTTACAGGTATCCCAGTCGGGAAGACAACCGAGATTGCTGGACTTGAAGCAACAGGCAAGTCATACATGGCCGCACAGATCGCAGCAAACGCTCAGAAACAGGGCAAGATTGTCGCCTATTTTGATTCCGAGTCCGCCATAGACCCTACATTTTTGGAGCGAGCAGGATGCGACCTAGGCCGCTTAATGTACATCCAAGCAACGTCTGTCGAGTTCGTTTTAGAGACGATTGAAGACCTGTTGGCAGCGACTGATGATCAGTTGGTTTTTATCTGGGACTCGCTAGCGTTTACGCCCTGTGTTTCTGATGTTGAGGGAGATTTTAACCCCCAGTCATCCATGGCGATGAAGGCGCGTATCCTTGCAAAGGGAATGTCAAAGCTGACGATTCCTATTGCGGACAAGCGCGCCACTTTTATTGTATTGAACCAGTTGAAGACCAACATTCCACAAGGGCCGAACGCACGCATCATAGCAATGACCACTCCGTACCTCACGCCTGGTGGAAAGGCGATGCACTATTCGTACTCGCTACGGATTTGGTTGACCGGCCGCAAGGCTAAGAGTTCCTTCGTCACAGATGATAAGGGCTTCCGGATTGGATCGGAAGTCAAGGTACGGTTGGAGAAGTCCCGCTTTGGAACACAGGGGAGATCCTGTACCTTCCGTATTATGTGGGGTAATGAGATTGGTATTCGAGATGAAGAAAGTTGGTTTGATGCCATCAAGAGTTCTGATTGTTTGTCAAGTGCAGGCGCCTGGTACACACTTAAAATGCCCGAGGGCTATATTAAGAAATTTCAACCGTCCAAATGGACAGAATTAATTTCGAGTGACAATGAATTTAAAGAACACGTTATACGTCTAATGAATGAGGAGGTTGTACAGAAGTTTGATCGTCGGGAAGGAGATGCACAATCTTTCTATACTGACCCAGCCGATCTGTCAATTCCCTTGAACGCAAAATAGGAGATTTAACATGTTAAATACGTTCGTTTTAATGCTAGCGCTAGCATTAAGCCCTGCTGAAGCTGCTCACAAGCACCAGAAGCACCAAAGTCATCACAATCCGAAGCCTCGTGCTCATACCCATACAGCCCATCATCATGCGCCTGCCCATCGGGCGCATCGGGTGTTGGCGTGGACATGGGTACCCGGGCATCATGATGTGCATGGTCATTGGATTCGTGCTCGGTGGGTATTTAGAATTAAAGTAGCAGTTTAATATTAGTTGTTGACTTTATCCTCCCTCTAGGTTATAATAGTAATCTATTGGGAGGATTTCTTTTTGAGTAATGTCCAATGCAAACCGTGTATTGAATATGATACACAGCCAGCAGATCGCTATCATAAATATAAAGGAAAGATCCGTCGATATATGGAACTGGCTAAGAGAGTAGCCAACCAATCCGACTATCCGGACTACAAACACGGTGCTATTCTGGTGAAGGGCAAAAGCGTTCGTAATACCTCTCACAATAAAGCTAATTATTGTTCATTCGGACATAGATTTAGGATGAAGGAATATGGCACCGCGACTGTGCATGCAGAAATAGGGGCGATCCTAGGAGTTGATCGAACCGTGACCTACGGCGCAACTCTTTACGTGGCGAGAGTAGGAAAGATAAATGACTTTCGCCTAAGCAAACCCTGTCACATGTGCCAAGCAGCTATGCGGCACGTAGGTATTAAGAAAGTAGTGTACAGTATTGATAACAATATTGTAGGGAGCTATAAACTGTGAAATATAAAATAGGACAACTAGTAAGAGTAAAAGATGATGTGATCGCTGATCCTTATGGAGATTTCCGTAACACTAGTGTGTACTTTATTGGGCTTATTGTTGGGCTGCGGATCGCAGGGCTCCAAGGGATGGGTATGTATGAGGTTCTATGCGTAGGAGACAGGGAACCCGAGGTGTTTTTTGAAAGTGAAATCATGGAGGTGCTACAATGAATTTTATTTTACCGTTGCTATTAGCATGCAACTACGGACTCTACCCGAGCGATAGTGAATGTCCTGGGGGTCCAGATTGTTGGTGCGCCTGGGATACTGCCCATGAATATCGACCACCGCTCGATGATGACGGGCATATAATTTGTGATACAGGAGAAGAAGAATGAAAAGAGTTTTGATTGTGGATGCGTTGAACGCATACTTGAGGGCCTATATTGTAGACCCTTCCATATCATCTAACGGACAGCCTATTGGAGGGCTGAAGGGGTTTATTAAAATTCTCCAAAAGTTAGTGAGAGAAATTAAACCAGACCAAGTATTCATTGCATGGGATGGACCCGATGGTTCGCGTAAGCGCAAGACCATGGACAAGAATTATAAAGCAGGACGCAAGCCTTTGCGGTTGAATCGTGCTTTCCATAACTTGACGGAGGATGAAGAGCTTAAGAATAAGATTTGGCAGCAGACGCGCATCATTGAATACCTCAATCAGATGCCTATTGTACAGGCTATGATCCCCGAGGTAGAAGCGGATGATATTATTTCCTATATCGCTAGCCTTTCCTATTATAAGGGCTGGCAAAAGATTATCGTCTCTAATGACCGAGATTTTATGCAGATTTGTGATGACGAAACAATCTTGTGGCGCCCCATTAAGAATGAATTCTTAAACACTAAGAGAATTGTTGAACAAACCGGAGTACACCCCACTAACATGGCACTCGCACGAGCTATCATTGGAGATACATCCGATAACTTGCCCGGTGTTAGAGGGGTGGGGTTTAAAACCGTAGGAAAGAAGTTAGGCTTCCTAGGAGAAGATAAAACATATACGATTGACGAAGTTATTGAGCATTGTGAGAACGTAGAGGAGACAAGATTAAAGTTTTATGATAGTATCGTAGAGAACAAGGGACTCATCGAACACAACTATAAAATGATGCAACTCTATGCGCCTCAAATGTCAGTTCAGTCAAAAATGAAAGTGAAGGAATCGGTAGAAAAGTTTGAATCTAATTTTAATAAAACAGCCATCATCAAACTGATGAGGGATGACGGATTTGGAGAGTTAAATTGGTTAGATCTTAAGACACACCTCAACAAGATTGACAGACAATATCTTGACGAGACAAGCAAACAAAGTTAAATTCTTATTGGCATTAAGGAGGTCGCCATGATAATTATTATACAACACAAAGAGAGGCTCTATGCTCGCTGAACAGGTGAACTTTGGAAGGTACGGTAAGGCCTTCCAAGAAGGATTAGTACAACTTATTTTTGAGGATCGACCGTTCGCGGATCAGATCACTGAGGTATTAGATATTAGTTTCCTAGAGCTTGAGTACCTCAAAATTTTCGTCAAAAAAATTGTGGAATATAGAGCCAAGTATCAACAGCATCCTTCTGTGGAGGCAGTGATTACGATTCTTCGTACGGATTTAGAAAACGAAGACAAAGTGGCACAAAAGCAAGTAAGAGAATACTTCGCGAGAATCCACAAGAAAGAATTAACCGATATAGAATACATTAAAGAAGCGTCATTAGATTTTTGTAAGAAACAAAACCTCAAAGAGGCTATGATGAAGTCGGTTAACCTCCTCCAGAATTGTTCGTTTGATGAAATCTCTAAGGTCATTAATGATGCCTTGAAGTTGGGAACGGAAAACAATTTTGGTTATGATTACTTTGTAGATTTTGAAAAGCGGTTTGTTCCCACACATCGTAATCCCCTTTCCCTAGGTTGGAACGAGGTAGATAACATTTGTGGAGGAGGCTTAGGGAAGAGTGAATTGGGAGTGGTGATTGCTCCGACCGGCGCTGGAAAATCAATGGTGTTAGTTCACCTGGGAGCCCACGCCCTAAAGAAAGGAAAGACTGTTATTCATTATACCTTGGAGTTGCAAGAGACGGTGATAGCTAATCGATATGATAGTTGTATTACTGGTTACCCTCTCTCGGATCTTTTGTCGTTTAAGGAAGAGATTTATGAGGATATTAAGAATATCGAGGGGAAACTTATCATTAAAGAATACCCCACTAAATCGGCCACTACTAACACAATTCGCGCGCACCTTTCACGCCTTGTAAAGCGCGGGATTCATCCCGGCATGGTGATTGTAGACTATGGGGACCTTCTTAGACCCCTCATGATGAGAAAAGAAAAACGCAACGAGCTAGAATCAATTTACGAAGAACTCAGGTCGTTGTCCACTGAATTTCAATGTCCCATTTGGACAGCATCTCAGACTAATCGCTCCGGATTGAATGCGGAAGTGATTACTATGGAACAAATTTCTGAAGCCTTTAATAAATGTTTTGTAGCAGATTTTATTTTTTCTGTTTCAAGAACGATTGAAGACAAACAAAAAAATGAAGGCAAACTTTTTATTGCCAAGAATAGAAATGGTCCGGACGGGATAGTGTTTCCCATTCATATGGACACCAGTTGTGTGAAAATTAATGTGATACAAAAGTCGAGCGCACAATACGCTCAAGAAGCGGTAAGTGGTATACCGCCGCTAACCAGTAAAGGTCAACGTGATTTATTAATGAAGAAATATAACAAATTAAGGAGAAAATAAATGCGCACTCTAGAAAACATTCGTCGGTTTAAGTTGTCAGAAAATTTTATTGATCAATATAAGGATCTAGAAGTGCCGTGGGGTCCGTTAGGATATATTACGTTTAAGCGTACATATGCACGACGTTTGGGTGAAAGCATTACTGATGCTACTGGTACCGAAGAATGGCATCATACTTGTCGGCGTGTGATTGAGGGAATGTTCGACATTCAAAAACAACATGTATTTTTATTGGGCTTGGAGTGGAATGACGCTAAGGCCCAACGCACGGCTAAGGACGCTTATGATCGATTGTTTAATTTAAAGTGGACACCGCCAGGGCGTGGACTATGGATGATGGGCACTAAATTTGTTGAGGAAAGAACCGGTGCTGGTCTTTTTAATTGCGGCTTTAGAACCACACGCGATGTGGCAACTAAGGGCGGATATCTCTTTGCCTGGATTATGGATGCGCTGATGGTAGGTGTAGGGGTTGGGTTTGACACCAAAGGCGCTGGCACTCTTAATATCAAAAGCCCATCATGGTCTGAAGAGACTTACGTGATCCCCGACAGTAGAGAGGGATGGGTAAAGTCAGTGGAGATCTTATTAAACGGATTCTTTTTTGGTTCAGATGTCCCCAAATTTGATTACTCTGAAATTCGTCCGCTGGGGGCTCCAATTAAGGGCTTCGGTGGTACATCGAGCGGTTTCGCACCATTGAAAGAGCTACATGATGAATTGGTAAAGCTTTATATGCCGAAGATTGGTCATATTATTACCTCTACTGATATTGTAGACACAGAAAATCTTATTGGACGATGTGTAGTGGCGGGCAATGTGCGCCGGTCGGCTGCACTGGCGATGGGTAGCGCTGACGACAGACAATATCTAACTATGAAGAATGATGAAGAAAAATTGTACCACCACCGTTGGGGTTCTAACAATTCGTTTGTTGCTGAAGTAGGAATGGATTACACCTGGCATGCCCAGCAGAGTCAAAATAACGGAGAGCCAGGATACATTTGGTTAGAAAACGCTCGCACCCGAGGACGATTTAAGGACCCACCGCGCTACGATGACATTAATGTAGCAGGGTTTAACCCCTGCGTGGAGCAACAACTAGAAGATGCTGAACTGTGTTGTCTGGTAGAAACTTATCCAGCCAAACATGAAACCTATGAGGACTATTTAAAGACATTAAAGATTGCGTATCTATACGGGAAGACCGTAACCTTGGTCAACACGCATTGGCCAGAAACAAATGCCATGATGCTTAAGAATCGACGCATCGGCTTATCTCAATCGGGAGTGGTTCAGGCGTTTAACAAACATGGTCGCCGCACAATGTATGAATGGTGCGATAGCGCCTACGATCATATCATTGAGTTAGACAAACATTATTCTAATTGGCTGTGCATTCCGCGTTCGGTGCGTGTTACTAGTATCAAACCCTCCGGCACAGTCTCTCTCTTAAACGGATCTACACCAGGGATTCATTTTCCCGAGGATGAATATTATATTCGTCGGATTCGTTTTTCTACTACGTCAAATTTAATTGACAAACTTCGCGAAGCAGGTTATAATGTAGAACGAGACAAGTATTCTCCTAATACGATGGTGGTGGACTTTCCGGTTCATGAACCGTTCTTCCAGAAAGGCAAGCGAGACGTTTCAATGTGGGAACAGTTAGAAATTGCAGCCCAATATCAACACTACTGGGCGGACAACTCCGTTTCCATTACGGTTTCGTTCAAGCCTCAAGAGGCCGAACAAATTAAAGGTGCATTAGAAATGTATGAAACAAGACTGAAAGCGGTTTCTTTTTTGCGTTATGAGGAGACAGGATATGAACAAGCCCCGTACGAGCCCATTAGCAAAGAAACATATGAGGAACTAATTACTCAGATCACTCCTATTCGGAAAATTGAAACTGATGAAGAGGGGAAGGGCACAAAGTTCTGCACTAACGATACTTGTACTCTGTTTTAGGAGCAACGATGAGTAATTTTAATTACCTCTTAGAGGAAAGGCGCATGCGTACATACTGCCGCCGTGAAAATCAAAAGGAATGCTACTGGTTACCGGTGAGTGTTCGCGCCTCTGTGGCAGGCAATGTCAATCTGTGTATGTACTGTCGGAGATGTGAAGCTAGAGAGGATATATTTTTGACCGACCAAGAATATAAACGCCAAGAAAAACTTATACAAAAGGAGGTAGATGGTGCATAAAAGAAATTTTAAACCCGTTAATCGTTATCTTCACATTGAGGTACCAGAACCCGAGCCCCCTCAAACTGCTAGCGGAATTGTTCTTCCCGAGTCTTTCAAGCCCACAGAAGAGCGCTACACTATCGTTTGTGTGATGGGATGGGCCACGGATGTAAGATTTAATGAGAAATTAGAAAAATACTGTAAGGTAATCGTTGATAAATCAATGATTGAACAATTTCAGGTCGAGGGAAAGCAATATAATGTAATATTAGATAATTATATTATTGGAATATTATAATTATAGGAAAATACATTAATGGATAAAGACTTTTATAATCAAGCGTCGGCATCCAAATTAGGATGGGATCCCACCTGGTTCGGAGAAAGATTTTTTGATGACAAGCTCGTACGAGCAATTAAAAAATGGCAGCGCGCCCGAGGCTTGAGCGCTGATGGATTATGCGGCCCGATGACCTTTCGCCGCGTCTGGACGGAACGTCAAGCCACTATTCATGAACACAAACCAAAGCACAAGAATTACTCCAATTACATCGTATATAATGGAGATTATTTTCCCATTGAGTGGGAGAGAGTGGTGCTATGGTCGGAAGAGGATGGACTCAAAGCAAACGAAGGAACGTATTATGACTACACGGGAAGACCCAAAAGAACAATTAGATATTTTGTTAATCATTGGGATGTATGCCTATCTTCTCATTCTTGCGCTAAAGTTTTGAACAAACGCGGAATCTCTGTACATTTTATGATTGACAACGATGGAACCATCTATCAATCAGTAGACATGCAACACGGAGCGTGGCACGCCGGCTCCTCCCGGGCCAACCGCGCATCGGTGGGAGTGGAGATTACGAATGCCTACTATCCTAAATACCAAGACACCTATATAAAAAGAGGTCATGGCGCCCGCCCCATGGTAGAGGGTGCGTGGGTACATGGTAGCAAACTGGATCCGTTTCTCGATTTTTATCCCATTCAAATTGAGGCGCTCAAAGCGTTGTGGAAGGCGATTCATGCCGCCACTGGCA
>Ga0209434_1000662_pt1 | contig 16228 bp, 18 predicted proteins | sample ETNvirnome_2_300_FD_184068 | JGI IMG/M metagenome (GOLD analysis project Ga0209434, IMG submission 184068) | Marine viral communities from the Pacific Ocean - ETNP_2_300 (SPAdes) (version 2) | ecosystem: Environmental > Aquatic > Marine > Oceanic | place: Pacific Ocean | collected 2013-06-22
GAGCCTTTCTATTTTTCTCTAATTGAGCTTCTGTGGTCTCTTGAACATTACTAGTATCTAGTAATATTTCAGGGGAACTTGTATCACAAATTATATCTTTTTTCTTTGCCATTTTATCTCCAATAAATAAAGAACTATTTTCATAATGTTCTAATTTCAAAACTTTATGAAATAATCCTTTATTTATTTTTCTAAAATATCAAAAATATCAAAAATATCATCAAAAGTGATTTTTTCAAAGGTTTCTACTCTGCTTTTAAGATTACAATTGTATATTCGACTACCTATAGTCTTAGAATAACCCTCAAGAGCCTTGTAATGCCTCATATGAGCCTTAAAATGTTTTTTATAAATATCATATCGAGGTTGTGCTGGAAGCCGTTGTACGGGCTTCTGAAGCGTTTGAGAAGATTTTTGAATTTTTGATGGAAAGAAATCCCAGAAGTGACCATTTCCCTTTAACCTATAGTGGTCAAGTCCTAAAACAAATATCCTGTGAATTCCAAGGGCTAATCCAAGGTCTATACTAGCTGCTGTGGAACAGGCATAGCATAGCCCGTCATCCTCTTTTTCTATAATACTTTCGGGAGTAGATCTCGCTTTAAAATATAAAAATCCTGGAAGTTCTTCTCTATATTTATACCAGCTTGATCGGACAATTTTATTAACTTGTAAAAAAAGCACTTTATCCCACCAACTCCATCTGCGACAAAGGCTATCTGTAGAACAAAAGTAAAATTTATCTCCTTTTTTTTCTTTTGGCATTAACATAATAGAAGAATTAACAAAAATTACCACATGATCAAATATTTTATCAAAATTTTTATTTCGAGAATCAAAAAACAAAGATGGTCCTGCCGCTAGTACAAAACAAGCCTTTTCATTTTTATGAATCCCTCGCAATTTTAGGTATGAGTTCTGAGGATCTTTCGTCATTTAATGCTCTTTAAAAATCAAATTCAGAAGATTCAAGATAGTCTAAATATCGTTTTTTAGAAGACAAAGATTGTTTACCTAAATTCAATATACGATCATGATTCCACTTTCTGAATTCTATATATTTATTATATTTTCTTTCTAAATATATTTTAAGATCTTTGCCATATATCCAATCCATAAATTTCATGATATTATAAATATTATAGATATAAAAAGTAAACACACTTCCATTAGCAAAAGACATTTTATTAACTATTTTCGTCTTCATATTAAAAACTTACAGTATGAGAATAATTATCTATCAATCCAGCTTCCTTTAGAAATATACTTGGCAAACAGGTTTTAAAATAAACGTTTTTATATTTCCCATAACTTCTTCTTTTACTACACCAACTCATTTGTAAAAGTTTCTTTGCTCTTGTCATTCCCACATAACACAAACGTCTCTCCTCTTCTAAATTTTCAGGACTAGCACTTTCTCCTTTTATTGATCTTATATGAGGAAGAATATTTTCTTCTACTCCGACAATAAAAACAATAGGAAATTCTAATCCTTTTGCAGCATGTAAAGACATTAAAGAAATTTTATTCCCATCAACTTCTTTATCTGCATTCGACACTAAAGATATTTGTTGTAAATACTTTTCTACCCCCTTATCTAATCCATCAAATTCCCCCACAGCTTCTATAACCTGAGAAACATTCTCCATTCTATCTAGGTATTCTTCACCATACTTTTCTCTTAAAATACCTTCCATATCAAATTCTCTGACTAAAGTACTCATACATTGTGCTGTTTTAGTTTGATCATATAAAAGATTATAGATATCATATATCTTCTTACAAGCATTTCCTATTCTTCTGGACCTACTTGATTCTTTAACTTTTAAACAAGCCTCATCTAATGTGCAACCTTCAGAAATAGCAACGTTTTCTATATTCCCTATAGTTATATTCCCCATACCTTTTACTAAAGAACAAATCCTATGAAAAGCTACTCCATCTTTTCTGTTAACCAAATATTTTAACATAGCAAGACAGTCTTTAACTTCTTTTCTGTCATAAAAACTAAATCCGCCTACTACCTCATAAGGCATTCCTCTTGTACTAAAAACTTGTTCAAGAGGTTCTGACATTTTATTCACACGATATAAAATAGCAAAATCTTCATAATCCCATCCCCCTTGTACTTTTAAACTCTCTATTCTACTAGCAACCCATCTTGCTTCTAATGTTTGGTTTTCTAGTTCAGAACACTTTACACTAGCACCATCAGCATTGTCAGTTTCAAATTGATTTAAAATATGACTATCATTATTTTTAATTAGATCACCCGCAGCCTTAATTATTTGAGGAGTAGATCTATAATTTTTAGACAAAGTAATAACTCTTACTTTAGGATAATAAGATAAAAATTCTTGTATATTTTCATATCTAGCATTTCTCCAACGGTACACAGACTGGTCAATATCTCCAATAAGCATTATATTCTTCCATTTATCACCCATAAGTTTTATTAAATGATATTGAGAGAGATTTGTATCCTGCATTTCATCTACAAGAATATATTTAAAATGATTTTGAACCTTTTCTCTTATATCTTCGTTATCTTCTAAAATATTTATTGTCTCATAAATTAATCCAGTAAAATCTATTAAATTATTTTCCTTCGCTACTCTTAAATAATCACGAGCTATCCCTGCCAAATGATCTAGGTCTTCATCTATGTTAGAAATATCCTTCAAACTATCTCTATACAAATTTAAAAAATATTTTATATTAGAAGCATCTGGTCTAGTTATATCACTCCCTCTTCTTCTCGCAACTTGAAGAATCAAATCAAGTTGATCATTCTCATCTAAAATATTAAAATTAGTAGCATACCCTCCCTTTGTTCCTATCTTTCTCAATAAAGACACGCACAAGGCGTGAAACGTGCCAACAAAGAAAGAAGTCTTATTAACACCAAGCCTTTTACATATTCTTTTCTTCATCTCATTAGCAGCTTTGTTAGTAAAAGTTATACAGATTATACTTTTAGGATTTATCCCCCTTTCAAGAAGTCTAATAACTCTTTCTACTAATACTCTAGTCTTACCACTTCCAGGACAACTAGTAACGAGACAAGGACCATCAACATGTTCAACAGCTAACTCTTGAAATTCATTCAACTTCATTATAGCCTCACATTCTTTCTTCTATTATAACAACAAAAAAATCACTATTTTATATTTTTTACAATATTTTTAAGATTTGATACAAAATCTTCTGTACCAATAATTTCATCAACAACTTCTCCCGTTTCATCTAAAAACTGTACATGAGGAAGTTCATCAATATCATATTCATCACAAATTTTTTCTATTTTAGAATCTTCAGAAAAAGCATCTATATATTCGTATTTTATAGATATTTCATCTAAAATAGATATAACCAGGCTACAATTAAGACATTCATCACTTCCAAAGACTCTAATCATTTTCTTCTTCCTCCATACTTTCTAGAACTTTTTTATAAGGATATTTGTCTATAATATCATGAAAATTTTTCATTTGCTCTGTACTAGGATCTTTAAAATCCTTAATTTGATCCATTTTCATTTCAGATTTCATAATATGATTAAATTCTATACCTATCAATTTTTTAGAAATAGATTCCCTATGTTCAACAGGAATATTTGTATTTATATTTATAATTTGGGAAAGAAAAGAACTTAATTCTTCACCAGGGAAAGCTAAACAGCAATTTTTATTCTCAACTAAATCTTTTATAGTGAGTTTAACCAAATCTCTTTTAGAATCATAAGAAGTTTCAATAATTCTAACTTTTCTATTTTTTTGTTCGTCCATCTTTTAATTTATTTTTAAAATAAGATATAAATTGTTCAACTACCGCCATGCCTTTTTCTTCATCATTAGATATTCTAAGGATTTGAAGATCTTCAAGAACATCATCAGGCATTAAATATAACAACAAATGATCATGAAAGGTTCTATAACTGCCTCCGACATCATCATTAATATTTTCTTCTTTTACTCCAATAAATTTTTCTATTTCCACCAATTGTTTCCACCATCTATTTGTATCTTCTACTGTTATCTTTTTTCCTTTGCAAGTTGATATTAAATCACATTGATCTTTTATAACAGCTCCTATATCATCTTTATACATCTCCTTCATTCTCTCATATCTTGGTTCAAATTCCTTTTCAGGAGTAATACCATAAATATAACAATTATATGGTCTTTCTCCGTGGACTCTACAAATCTTTTCATATTTATGGAAAAGAACACATCCTTTTGTTGTAAATCCAGTAATATAATTTATCATCGAAGATCTTATAATATCAGATATTTCCTCACTCTCCAATTTATTAAGAATATTTTTCCATATATACAAAAATTCTACATAAAGAATTTGAGGATTTTGAAAAAAACAACACCACGCATCACATTCTTTTAGATTTTCAAGACACCCTTTTGTTTCTGGAAGTTTTCTATACAACTTTTCTAATCTGGGAAAAGCTTCTATAAGTTTAGGGTCAGAAGACTTTATCTCTTTATAAAATTTGAAATTTTCCATAACTTCTCACTAGTTTGAAAAATCTAGTTCATCATAATCTATTTCTTTTTTAACAGGAATATCTTCGGACTTATTGTCCTCTTTCTCTTCAAAATAAGTTATAGAAACAACACCCTCAGCATCTTCTTTATCTACACACGCAGGAACTTTACCTATCCCATCACAAGTATTGAGAAACTTATTAGCTTCTTTTTTTATTATTTTTTTATCTGTAACTTCTTCGACACAACGATCCTTTTCGTTATTTTTTTCTAAAAATTTAATAAAAGCTTCTTCATCTTTAATGGTCCATTTATTTTGACCTTTACTTGTTTTTACCATACAAGAACCAGGAAAATTAAAACTTTTTTTACCGCTATCTTTAATAGTCTTTAAAATAACTTTTTTGAGAAACTGTTTCTTCTCTGTCAATGAACCAATCTCAGTATCAATATCTCTCTTCTTTTTCTTTTTATACAATTTATAGAAATCTATTTTTTCATCTATAAATTTTATGTATAAAGCTACATCTTCTATTTCATAAATATCTTCCAACAACTCAGGGGTTTTTGAACCCAAAATTTCCGACAATCTTTTAGATACATTAGACATATAACATCCTTTCACAAAAATAATTTAAACTACTTTTTTCCAGAAACAACTTCCATAAGAATACCAGTTTTTTCTTGTCCTTGAAAACTAACCGTAGTAAAACTAGGATCTAGGAGAAGTATTTCACCTCTTCTGTGAGCTTCATCTTTAGCAATAATAAATGCTTTTACAGCATTGTTAATAGCAGCAGCACCAACACAACGCATTTTAGCTATACCATGCTTATAATAAACCTGAGAAACAGCATTAGCTAGTTTCTTAACATTTTCTTTATCTTTACTTTTATCTCCCGAACTACCTTTAACTAACAACAAAGTCTCATCATTACCAGTATCTACACTCTCATTCTCTACATTGATGTTCTCATTCATAATAATTCTCCATTTAGATTCCAACCAATATTTTTTTATCTATACACCAACTTAGGTGCAACATACAAATAATATCGATAGATTTTATAAAAAAACTTTATAATAGTTCTCTGTAGAAACTTAATCTCTTCTCCTCTATTTTTTCATCTTTCCATATTTTAGATTTAAAACAAATACTCTTGTAAGGGCACCCTTTACATTCATAACATTCTTTCTTTTTCGGTCTAGGTGGTGGAAGTTTTCTTTCTTCTACCATATTCTTCATAGTTAAAGCTTGCCATTTAATTGTCTCCCACCATTTCTCATTTCTTTGTACTTTATACCATTTCATTTCTGAATTATCTTTGTTCTCATAGATTAGAATACCATAATCACAATCTAAGATATGAGCATAACAAGTTAATTGTATTAAATATTCTTTATGTGGTCCTTTGTTTTGAAGTTGATAAGTCCAAGCTCTACTTCCAATAGTTTTCATATCAGCAACCACTGTCTTCCCATCTTTAGGAAGAAGTTCTAAATTATACGATGTTCTAACTTTTTTAAAAGTATCTTGAGACAAATTAGAACAATCTATTATTAAATCAGCATGACCTTTTATGTTAAGTTCCTCTGAAAAGACAGGAACTTCTAAATATTCAAATTTTGTGCAACCACAAATACATCTTTCAGGCTTAAAGACACCCTTAACTTCCTCTCTTCCATATATCCTAGATTTATTTTCTCCTATCGAACTTAATATATTCTCTTTACTTAATGATTTACCTACCTCTCCACCACTTCTAAATATTTGACAAGCAGGATTAGCACACTTCCATCTTCCTCTAAGAACACCACACCCTTCAAAATAATTAGCCCATCGGATATGCATATTATGACCTTTGTCAAAAAGTCTCAATATTTTACTATCAAACTCTTCATATTTTGATTCTATCAAACCTATAGAAGCATAATGGTGATACTGTTGTTTTCTCAGACATTTTCCAAACTCACTGGGATGGTAAAAATTATAATTTCTTTCTCCTCTTTGGCTATGATTAACCCATCTTTTATAAGTATCTACCAAACCCATAAGGGAAACAATTTCTTTTGGAGTATATAAATCAGACATATTTTTCCTTAATTAATAACAACTTTTTTATTTCTGGAATTAACAAGTAATTCTCTAAAACCTTTTGAACCTTTTCTTAAAACATAACTATCTGGATCTACCCCATCAGGAAGATATACAGGAACATAATTCATCCCACATTCATCAAGATTGCTTTCTAATCTATTTTTTTTAACTAATTCCATAACTCTTTTAATAGATTTTTTACCACTGTCATCTCCGTCAAAAACAACAAAAACTTCTGAACAATATCTAGACAACAAGCCAGCTTGTATTAAAGAAAAAGAACTTCCGCAGACACCAATAGTCATTTTAAAATCATTTGAATGAAGTGTAGCAACATCGAATTCTCCTTCCACAATAATTGCCTTTCTGGACATTAATATTTTATCTCTAGCGTAACAAAGTCCATATAAATATAAACTTTTATCAAAACTTTCGTGCCAGAAATGAGATTTACCCCCTTTTGGAATTTGCAAACTTCTAGTGGATAAAGCCACTAAATTTCCATAAGTATTATAAATAGGAGTTATTATTCTCCCTTTTAATTGATGATCAATATTATAGGGACAATATCCAAAATTAAATTGTTCTATTATTTCATCAGATAGTCTTCTATCATTCTTAAGATAGTCAAGGGCTTTTTTTCCCTCTTTTTTTCTTAGGCTCGCTTTTGCTGCCTGTACTATCTTTTGTCTGTCTATCTCCTGAAATTTTTCTACGTACTTCATCTTTTTTGCCAATCTCGTATTGTACTAACTCTGGAGGTAAAAGAATACTCTCCTCTTCAGCTTTTGTTTTAATAGATTTAATCAAATCATCTAATAATTCATTTTCCATAATATGATCAATAAATTTTTTACGACCTTCCATTTTAATATCGTTCCAGCTATAAGTACCTTTTCTGACAGTTATTAATTTAACCTGTCTTCCAGCGTCAAAAGCTGTTTCCTCTATATCTGGAAAATAAGGTTCATAGTAAATGGGAATAAATAAACTCTCTAAGAAAGGTTTAGCAAATCTATTTTTTTCCAATCTAACAGAAGAATATCCACCTATTAACACTTCTTTACCAGACTCTTCATCTTCTCTAAATATTTTCGCATCTTTAGAATTCTTTTTAGTTAATTTCAATCTAAGAGAACAAAAATGCTTTAAAGCTCTTCCTCCAGGACTTTTTTCTGGATTCCCATAAAGAACCCCTATTTTTTCCCTTAATTGATTGATTAAAATGACAAGTACACCATTCTTTTCGGCACAAGCTGCTATCTTTCCAAGATTACTACTTAACAATCTAGGAACAAGACCCATAAACTGTTGCTCAGATAAAGCTTCAGCTTTTGCTTTGGGTATCAAACTTGCAATAGAATCTAAAACTATGATTTTAGGACCATTTACTTCAACTGGTTTATTTTTTCTAACCATTTTAATCTTATCAGTTTCACATAAACCCAAAATAAGATCCATAAAATCTTCTGCATAATAGACTTCATTTGGATAGATAATATCATCTGAATTACAACCATTTATCCTGGCTAAATCTTCTGAAAAACTATGTTCCGCATCAAGCCAAGCACAAGTAAGTCCCATTTTTTGTGCGTAACCAACTGCTCTATAAGCGAGAGATGATTTTCCAGATCCTTCTTCCCCAAAAATTTCAACTAATTTACCAAGAGGAAGACCAAGAGATTCACCAGGTTTATATCCTTCTAGAGTAGTCAAATCTACCCTAGAAGGATCATAGCCATAATGAATAACAAAATCCAAAGCAAAATAACCAGTAGGAACATTCATAGTACTCTGGAATTCTGCTCCAGTAAGAGAAAATCCCTTTAGATTATCTATAGCAATCTCACTTGCTTTATCTCTTTTTGCCATTTTATTTTCCTTTACCACCCAAGATCGTTATCAGAATCAGCTTCCTCTGAACTAGCAGCAGTCGATACTGTTTCTTTAGATTTTTTATCTTCCCATTCTCCAAAAAGTTTCTTTTCTATTTCTTCGGAAGAATCAGCCTTATACAAATCTATCAACTTAATCTTGGTGTTTTTAACAAGACCCTTAACTCTTTCTACTTCTTCTTCTGTAAGAGGAGTATCTTCTACATATTGACTTCTATAACTTGTTTTAAGACCAAAACCTTCAACTTTAATCTGCCAATCTCCACCTTCTTTTGCACCACCTGGTTTCTTTTTCTTCAAAGCATACCTGTCGTTAAAGGCAATAAAAACACTTGGAGGAAATTCCATTACTTTTAGCCTGTTATCAGCTCTATCTATAACGTACATAGCATATCTTTGAGAAGGAAACTTAAGATCTGAATGATTTTTTCTAACAGAACAGTTATCAGGATCAGCAACGATAGCAGTTCTTAATCTATTTTGTTCATCTTTTCTAAAATATTTAGCAAAAACAACTGGCTTAAGAACTGGTCTGACCAGATAAGTATTCTCCCCTTTTAAAAACAAACGACCTATCGACCCTTGAGGACCATTCGCCCCAGTGGAAGAAACATCTCCCCATTCAACATAATCTTTCACAGCCATAACTATAACTCCTTAAAAAATAGGACAACAAATATTTACTTTAACAATACTAACTTTTTTTATATCACTTTTCAACTATTTAAATCCCAATCATCATCTCCCTCCCAATCATCAACTATTCCTGATTTTCTAAACTCTTTCTTACTGCTATTTTTAATTTTAGGAGCCTCAGGTAAAGTATCATAACCGCTATTATCTACTTGAACACTATCATAGGACTTATATCTATCTCCACTTTTTAAAGGCATAGTTATAGTAGCCTTCCTGCTCAATGAGTCATAAGCTCCATCTAAAGTCTTCATAACTTCATGAGAAGAATTAAAAAGTGTTTTCAATTTTGAAAAATATAACTCTATATCTTTTAAGTGTTCATAAATTAATCCATTTTGTTTTGCTTGTGGTTTTAAATATTGTATTCTAGCAAGACTTCCCCTTATAAGACCAATAAATCTCTCCAAAATAAAATATTGATTATTACACTTAAGTTGTATATTTTTTACCCTTTGTCTCATCTGTTGAATTTCATCCATTTGTTTTACATATTTAACACTGTCAAAGACTTCACTAGTGGTATCAACATTACATTCAAGCAATTCCTTTACCCATTCATCAAATGGCAATTGACCACCAATCAAAAAACTTTTTATTATTTCTTTTTTCTTTCTATAAAAACTATCATATAATCCGCTAGGACTATCTGTCATCCATTCTATTTTTCCATCTACTATCCTTAACTCTCTTGAAGAATCTTTTATTTTCTCAACAGCATTTATATCCGGTTCAGACTCAACTTTAGAAAAAAGAGGCTCTGGTGGAGAAGGAAGGACATTGGGTTCTTCATCTTTTTCATCTTTTTCATCTTTTTTGACAGGAATATCTAAGCTATCTGACTCTTCAACCCCTCCTAAATCTTTTCCATCATCCATGTCTTTAATAGAATCAGACACACTATTTATTAAAGATTCAAAAGATTCTTTTCCTTCTTCAATTTTTTTTTCTTCAGTTTCTTCCAATTGATCAAATATTGCTTCAAAATCATTATCTAATTTTTGTTTTGCCATTATTATTAATCACTTAAAATATCAAAATCGTGTTCGGCACTGACAGATTCTTGAGGTTCCACTTTGGAGGAAGTTACCTTTCCAATCTGTCTCTCAACACCTAATTCATCGACAGTTTTATTAAAAGTGTCAACAAAATCTATAAGTAAAACCTGTGTAACTTTTTCTGTCTTTTCCATTCTTTCTTTAGGCGAACTCCATTCTATTTCTTCTTCTGCCTCGACAACCACATCCAACTGTTCAAAACTTGCTGTTTGTATTTTACGAGAAATTGTTTTTCTAACTATAGATTTTTTTTTCTTCTTCTCAGCCATTTTTATTCTCCTTGAGTTATGATTATAGTAAACTAATTCAATTATTTTACTAAATATAAAATCACTTTGAAAGTATTTAACCAAAAATATCTACTATTTCTACACCTTTTCTTGCGGCAACTTTACTATCGTTCCTCACCTTAGAAAATTTATCTATCATCTTCTCTTTGTTGCGTTTTCCTTTTTCACTAAAATATTTTGCTTCACACAAAGAATCAATAACTCTTGTATCAACAATTGAAAAATCAGTTCTTTTAGCAAAATCTTCAAGATTTTTATAAGGTTGATTTTCTTCTATATTTTTAGCAGCATTAATACCTAAACCCTTGCACATTAATCCAGGTCTAATTTCTGTCTTATCTACCCCAGATAAATTTTCTCTTTTCTTTTCAATTGTATAATTTGCTTTACAACTATTTATATCTCTAGGAAGAATAGTTATATCCATTTTTTTCTCAAAACTTCTTTCAAATTGCACTAATTTGTCCCAATGTGCTCTTTCAGCCTCTACCACCAGCAAACTACAAATAAATTCATCAGGATAATTCGCCTTCAGATAAGCTGTTATATAGCTAGTATAAGCGTAACAACAAGCATGTGCCTTATTAAACCCATAAGAAGCAAAAGGAACTATAAATTTTTCCCAATATTCTTTTGCTATTTTTTCAGGAACATCTTTTTTTACAGACCCTTCAACAAATTGTTTTTCAAACTTATTCATCAAATATTTTTTCTTTTTACCAATAGCTTTAATTACAACATTACCATCCGCAATAGAAAAACCGGATAGAGAATTACATATCCACATAACCTGTTCTTGATATATTAAAATACCATAAGTTTCCTTCAATATTGGTTTTACAAATTTTTCAATTGAAGGATGAAAATAATCTATTCCACTAATTCCTTCTTTTCGATTACAATATTCAGGAATATTATCCATAGGTCCAGGACGATATAAAGAAATTGCAGCCATTATATCACGAAACCCATCTACTCTCATTTTTTTCATAGTTTCCTGCATAGGCCATGATTCACATTGAAAAACACCATCTAGGTTTCCAGAGCAATATAAATCTATAGTTTTTTTATCATTTACTGAAAGATTTTCCACATCAATTTTTAAATTATAATTCTCTTCTATCATCTTTAAGGTTTTTTTTATAACAGTCAAAGTGGCTATAGCTAATATGTCAAATTTTATTAAACCAATACTTTCTAATTGTTCCATTGTAAATTGTGTAGCCAATGCACTTTTCTTATTCCTTCTTAAAGGAGCAAGAGTAGCAAGAGGAACATTGGAAATACAAACACCCGCAGCATGAAAACCTGGATTTGCAAACAAACCTTCTATTTCTCTTGCGTTTCTTAAGACATCAGGATGTTTATCCATATGATATCTAAAATCTTTACAATATTTGTAAGCATCGTCTAGACATTTAACAATATGAGTTTTTCCACTTTCGTCTCTAACTTTTTGTAAACCTTTTTTAGGAAAAGGTTCCAGTATTTCATCTACTTTTCTTTTGTTTTCAGTTATATAAGATTCTTTGCCATTATGATAAACATTTGCTACATCAAAAACTTTTGCTATCCTAGTTATGCATGATTTAAACTTTAATAACCCATGAGTTCCAATATTCCCCACATCTTCTCTGCCATATTTATCAATAAGATACTTATAAACCTCATTTCTTTTTTCATCATCAAAATCTGTGTCTACATCAGGAAATCCTGCTCTTGCAAAAGCTCTTCTAAATGGAAGAAATTTTCCTTCTGGTTTTTTAGAAGTCATTCCTATTGCATAAGCAGTCCAACTATTTATAATATTTTTATTACCCTTTTTATCTTTGTTCTTTTTCCATGTCTCAAAAAATACTCCTAAATTATTTTTATCATTAATACCTTCAGTAATCTCTAAAAGATCAAGTTCTTCATTTACCTCAGAAAGTATTTTAACATTGCTGGGATGTTTTTTTACGATCTCTTCAATAATAATTTTTCTTATTTTTTCAATCTTCATAACCAAAATCTTTTTCCAATATAAATTGTTTATCTTGAAATGCTAAAAATCTTTCCCATATTAAACCATACTCTATAGGATCAACTCCATAAGTTACCCCTAGACATCTTAATAGAACACTGGCATAACCCGAATTATGAACAATAAAAGATGATGTCAAATAATTTGATTCTTTTTCAACAGTCAAATCATAAACCTCATGAACATCTTCAATTTCTTCAATATTTCTAATTCTTAAAAGCATTCCATCTTTTATAAACTTACAATGTTTAATATCTTTATAAAATTTATCTGAAACAGGTTTACAATTTACTCCATATTTAAGAACAGGATGTTTTATTGTAGAAAGAACGAAACTATCGTTCCTTCTATCTCGAATAACAGAACAAGGAATATTTAAAGATCTTAACAATTCTCTAAGTTGATATGTCAACACCTTAGAAGTTGAAGAATAGGTATATTTTCTATACTTATCAATAGTGCAACCATCCCCGTCAAAAATACCATTTACAAAAGATGATATAATATTATTATTTGATTGAAAAATAATATCTGGAATATGTTTTGTTCTAGAACTATAGTCATACCTGTCAAAAAAGAAATGAAATAATTTACAGACATATTTACTTTTAATATTTAGTTGTATTAGATCTTTAGTTTTTGAATAATTTTCATGAAAACTACTAAGACCCCTGTCTTTAAAAACATTTTTTACCTTTTTTAATTGATCTGTTTCTTTTTTATTAAAAGCAAATCCAACAACATTATCCTTGTGTTTTCCTTTTCTTAACCATCCGTCTGCTGCAAACTTGCCCAAAATCCAAGCAAATTTTTCATCTATGGCACAAAATCTACTAAAAATTTTTCTATTTCTAATTCCTCCCCCATTAGGAATAAATCTTATTTCAGAAACATTATTTCCTTCCACTACCATGTCTCTTCCATTAGAAAATTTCTTTCCCATATCTATTAAAATGGGATTTGTATTATATTTTTTGTTAAAATCAAAGGGAAAGGATGGAACAAAAACCCAGTCACCTTTTTCTATTTTTGAAGCTTCTACCCATTCTAAATCTCCTATAGGATCTTTACAAATCTTTCTATTTTTTTTAGTTGTTTCTGACCACTTGTTATAATTATCAACAAACGTCCTCTTTTCTAGTAATACTTTATGATCCTTTGTTAACGTAACTCCATCAAAATCACCATAGTAAGATTTTATATTGAGCATTGTTTCATCAATATTATACTTGTGAGTTTTAATAACCTTTCTATAAACCCCTCTTTTAGCGATAACTTCGTCCCCAACTTTTATATCTTTAATTTTTTTAAACTTATCTTTTGAATTAACAATTATTTTGACATCCCCAGATAAACAACCTCTTCCACAAGCTACAAAAGTTCCTATCTCTCTGGCTTTTTTTATATAATCTCTTACAATTAAAAAATATGTAGAAAAATCATAATTATTATTATCCATAGCAACTTTAACATCTTCTAATTCTTTCTTAAAAGCTTCGACATGCTCAGGACTTTTATCCCATCCTATTTCTTTTAATCCTTCTTCCGCAAGTTCTTTAAGATAATCAAATGAACTTTTATATTTTTCGGGAATACTAAATTTAGGTAATCTCATCCCTCCAAATAAATTCTTTGTAATATCTTGAATATCTATCTTCTCAGCCATACGAAAAGAATTATGTATACATTGAGGACTATTCTTAAATATTTTTCCCATTTCTTCTGCACTTTTAAGATAAAACTCTGGATAAGGATGATGAAGATGAGTTGGATCTTTAATACATCTTGAAGTACTCATACACATAACGACTTCTTGTGCTTCGGATTGTTCTTTTCTTATATAATGAACATCATTTGTGGCAACAACTGGTATGTCTAATTCAGAAGATAATTTAAAAATATTTGGAATTATTTCTTTTTGTTCAAGAAAGCCATGATACATAACCTCTAAGAAAAAATTATCTCCAAACAAATCCTTAAAAATACCACAAAGATTAACAGCTTTGTCATATTTTCCCTCAAGAAGAAAAGAATTAATTGTTCCTTTTAGACAAGCTGAACCAGCCATTAATCCTTTAGAATGTTTTGACAAAAATTCTATATCTATACGAGGGTCAAAATAAAAACCCTCTGTCCACGACTTTTGAGATAATGTACAAAGATTTTGATATCCTTCAAAATTCATCGCATATAAATTTAAATGTTTATTCCCTTTTCTACCATTAGGTTGTAATTCTTTTGGAAATTTTTTCTTAGTTTTTTCATCATTTTGTCCAATATCCATTTTCTCAGAAAGATACATCTCTGAACCAAGAATAGGTTTAATTGGAGCATAGGGAATAGGATTATCTTTATTGTCTTTGGTAGCTTGACATTCTTTTATAAATTCTATCCATCCCATAATATTTCCATGATCAGTTAAAGCAAGAGCAGGAAAACCCATTTTTCTAGCTTCCATAACTAACCTGGGAAGTTTAGTTAACCCGTCAAATTGGCTAAATTCGCTATGACAATGCATATGAACAAAATGTTTATTGAAAAACTTTTTCATATATCTAACAATTCCCATCTAGAAACCTTATATTCCTCAGGATATTTTTCATAATATGTTAATTTTTTAAATAATGATGGGTCATTATTTTTCATTGCTTCAAATACCAATTCTCTATCAACAAGTTCATTCAAAACCAAATCATCAAGATGTTTATAACCCCAAAAACTTATTACCCAATCTTGCACCATATCATCAAGATCTTTTACTTTTACAAGAACCATCTATTCTTTCTCTTGTATATCCATTAATGTCCATCTAGAAACATCATCATCTTCTTGTTCTATAATATTATTTTTTGTGGTAATAACTATAATTTCAACAATATTATTAAAAGAAACATCTTTAACATTCGTAACAGATAATTTTGTAAAAATAGTAAAATCTACAGAATGTTCTTGTATCTTTTTTACTATAGCCTTCGGATAACTAATTAATTGTAGACCACGTCCTGTCCATTCAGAAGACTTTCTTACAGACAGAGAAAATTCAAGTTGTTCTTTTTTTAAATTATTTAAAACATTTTTTATAGTTTCTATGTCAGAAACTTCTCTATTAGATAGAGTAGTAATGATATGTTCTTGTCTTAAAAATTTCACTTATATTCTTTCGTCTAACTACATCAACTATATTAAAATATAAAACACTTTTCAACAATTATATCGTAACCCTTATTTACTAACCATTTTTCAAACTTATTTTTATCATATTTGCAATGCTTTAATAAATTCTCTTTTTTAGATAAAGGTTGCAAATTATCAAGTGCATTAATCAATTTTAAGTCTTTAATACCATAATCAACAAATGCTTGTATCGGAAAAATATGGTCTAAATGCCACTTTTTATTTTTTACTTTTTCCCAATTAGGATGATTAAAAACATGGTCTTTCAATTGAACAAAAGTATATCCAAGCATTTCTTTTGTTCGTGCAGTTTTTTGTTGATATGTTTTTTTGAGAGAATATTTTAACAATCTATAACACCTTTTCTTCAATTTATTGAATTCCTTAAAAGATTTCCTATCCTTAACCCATTGATAATTATTTTCACCTGAATGATTTTTTACCCAGCATTTCTTACACCTTTGCCCTCTCTTAAAATTAGCAAAACTTATTTTA
>Ga0209434_1000664_pt1 | contig 16222 bp, 9 predicted proteins | sample ETNvirnome_2_300_FD_184068 | JGI IMG/M metagenome (GOLD analysis project Ga0209434, IMG submission 184068) | Marine viral communities from the Pacific Ocean - ETNP_2_300 (SPAdes) (version 2) | ecosystem: Environmental > Aquatic > Marine > Oceanic | place: Pacific Ocean | collected 2013-06-22
TAAGACTGAGCCAGAACAAATATTTAATCTCATCTTTTGATTATGTTTGTGCCACCCAATACTACCATCTCCATCAAAATACCCTCTTATGTAGTGACTTATAAATTTCTCAGGCACTTGCTTCGGCGGCTCTAAAATTAAAGATTTATTAGGAATAATATTAAAGTGTTTTTTTAAGTCATCAATCATCTGTTTAGAGTTTATATGGACAGATGAATAATGGAACTTTTCTCTTTTTCTATTGCTAATTTTATTATTTCCATTTATAATTTTAACAAAATTTCTTATATGATCCTTATCAACTCTAGAAAGTTCTATTCCAAGTTGATATTTGCTTATCCAACCGTCTGCTGCTATAAATCCTGCCCAATAACAAGACTCTGAAGTATATTTCGAGAAAAAATTATCGTTTTGATATCGAATTTTCTTTTTCTTAACCCCAAGCTTTTTAAAATTGTCTAATAGCGTCCAAATCGAAACATCGTATTTTTTCGCCAGATCTTTCAAATAAGCTCCTGACAAATATTCTTTAGAGATATTACTATAATTGAGGTCAAAACCGCTTCTTCCTGGAGATTTTCTCATTTACTTAAACTCAAAGCAGTATGTCTATGTAGTCAATAGGCCGACACTGACATCAATAAAAATCCAATTAACAGGATAGTTTGGCTGTAACTCTACAGCAATATTCCATTGTGATGGATCAACTGAATCTCTTGCGATAGTAAGATTTCTAAAATCTGTGATAATATTTTCAGAGATAAAAGCAGTTATTGTACTAATTGCCAAAGCAGTAAGTGAAGGCACAAGAGTTGGATCTTCTGGCTGTCCAACGAATGATAAGAAAACTGACCTAAATACTTGCGCCACCCTATCTCTGATAAATACAATAGAGGGTTCTACTTCTTCTGTGCGGCCACTTGATGTAGTTGTCTTACAATGCATCATTCTGCCACCACCAGTAACAGGCTCAAGTAATGTAATACCAGCATTTCCTAAAGCATCTTGAATAACTCTAGTATATACTCTTGTATTTGGAATTGAGAATCCAATAAGTGTTTTATAAGTTCCTGGCATGGCTAGATTTGTTGTACCACTAAACCAGCCACCAAGTGCTGCCGCCATCCAGAATCCATCAATGGTAGTTCTTGTGCCAGCAATAACCCTAAAAATTTGATCAGGATATAGATAAATTACGCGGAATGATGTGCCAAAGTTTGAACTAACACTGTAGTTAGCGAGGTCTTCAGTATTTCCGGCTAATACTTCTGCGGCAGAATCACCCTGAATTCCTTCAAGAACTCCAATATCTTCAACAGCCGCATTTGACTGACCAAGAACATTGGCCGTAGTTAAGCCACTGATGGCTCCCATAATCATCATTCTTTCTTTTTTATAATATGTAGAAGACATCTGTTCACAATGAACTCTCAGTGCTTGTTGAACAGCACTATAAGTTTGAGTTGGGAATGCTGTAACGATAGATACATCTTGAGTTTCAAGTGCGGCTAAGGCAGCAGACCAATTAGAGTCATAAAAATCACTATCAGTCTCATCAATATAAGTAACTTTTAGCCCCCTTTGTGCTGGAAGAGCCAAGTCAGTTGTTAATAATATTCTCTGTGATGTTCCCGAAGTGGCTACTAATTGCCATTGTGCATCTGTTTCACTAACAAAAGCACCAACATTTCTAGTAAGAACAACTGATGTTCCGCTATTTATAGATAAAATTGTAAATCTGCCTGTATTGGCAGCTAAAACATTTTGCAAGTCTATGCTTTTTCCAATATCATTGGCGCTAAATGAAGCAGAAGGACTAATAAAAGTACAAGTTAAACCGGCTAAAATAGGAGTTATTCTACCATCGAAACCATTTCCATCAATCTTATCATCGGAAACAACGGTATAACTATATGTATAGCTAGAAACGGCTGGATTCATAAAAGCAGCCATTAAGTTTGTCGAACTTCCAGTATCTTCGTAATTAGCAAAAGCAGTGGTAATAGCTGAACTATAGAATTGTACAGCATTTGGGAAAATTTGTGTTTCTACACCAGCAGAAGTCAAAATGAAGAAATTAATTGAAGTTCCCTGTTTCGGCTTTCCTGGCGCAGCAATATCAAAAATCAAATCATCGGCAAGAGCAGTACCACGAGCACCACCTTGACCAGTTGTCGCATCACGAGCAGGAAGAATCACTTCCGTTGTCCTTCTTGGAAGCGCAGGTTTTGCTTGTACAGCCATAACTAATGGCGCTCCATTTTCATAAGCTAATTGAGCAGCTAAAGAAAGAGTATTTGTTTCACTAGCGGCACCGTGTTTTCTAAATAGTTCTGAAGGTTCCGTAAAAATCTCGGGATCTTCTAAATCTATCTCTGCGATATATTCAGATTTAAGTTCATCACGCCCCTGTAAAACATTACTAGAGACATTTACAGTGAAATAATCACCAGCCCTAAAAACATCATTTGGAGCTAAGTTAAAAATGGAAAATTGTAATATACTATTATTTACAGAATATCCATCACTCTTCCATTGATAATCTTGACCATAGGAATCTACTTGTCCACCAGAGACACTTCCTGTTGCAGTAAATGTTGCTTGGCCCCTAATTGGGTTTCCGTTTCCGTCTTGAAGTGTACTAATACACTTAATAGTCCATGTTTCAGCAGGAGCATTTGCATCTTGAACACTAATACTCGAAAGATAACCATCTCCACGATTTGTAGTAGCAGCTAAATACTGCGTCCCTCCTTGATATTCTAAGGCAGCGCCTTGAAGCTCAATAAAGCCCGTTGTATTATCAACTCTGGCATCATATATATCATCGAAAGTAGTCGTAACATCAATTGCCTCTTCTAAGACATTTAATTGCTGACTATTTATATATAAATCTGTTCTACCTGCTACGATATTTGTATTAGCAAGTTTAAAATATCTACCATAGCCATCACTTGATGTGGCAGTAGTAGTATAATCTGGTTTGAAACCATCAGCACCTCCACCATTAGCAGAAGCTACTATAATTTCTTCTCTTCTTCCTTCTCCGATAATTGCCAGAGTTCTTATACCACCTGGAATGGATAAAGCTCTCTGTAGTGTGCGTACACGAGATATTGTACTTGGTTGAAAATAACCTGATATACCTGGAACATTTGGCATTTTTAAAAATCCTCCTGTGAACATAAAACTCTTCAAGGATATGTGTTATTATTAATAGAACTTTCTTGATTAATAAATAAAATCTCGTACTTAAAAAAAGACTGTTTTGTACTATTAATAAATGAGTATAATAATATGAAATGTTTAAATTGTAAATCAGTAATACCATCTCAAATCAAAATCAAAAATAAGATCGTCAGACTGACATCACGAAAGTTTTGTTTAGAGTGTTCTCCGCTTGGATCCAGAAACACAAGGCAGTATATTATAGATACTAAAGATAATGAGTCTTATTGCCCAAGATGTCAAAAAATCAAAGAAATTGGTGAATTCTATAATATTAATAATAGAGTGGCCTCTTATTGTAAATTATGTCAACAGGATGTAAAAAAGATTAAGGCAGAAGAAAAACTACATTCTCTTATTGAGATGAAAGGAAGTATTTGTGTAGATTGTGAGATAGTATTTCCCACACCAGTATATGTATTTTATAATGGCAAAAAGAAATTTCCTGTAAGTAAAATACAACATCTTTCTATGAAAAAACTAATAGAAAAACTTGAAAATTATTTTTTGATTTGTAGGAATTGTAAAGCAGTAAGGGAATGGATTGCATCAAATTGAGTTTTATGATAAGATTAATTGATCTGTAACTGACACGCCAGAGAATCCATAATCAACATCAAAAAGCCCGTACTCAAAACAAAAATTAATAACTTCTGTAAGGCTAGTTACTGGAATTTGTCTACGCCATTCTGAATAAGTTTCCACAGTAATTGATTGCATATATATATTTTCATTACCATATTTTTCTTCTGATTCGGCTCCGTATGATACACCCTTAATAAATAAACCACCACGATAAAGTTTTTCTCTAGCGACATTGATTAAAAAAGACGCCACAATGTCTGCCAACTCTTCTCTGTCTGGAATACTTTCTGTAGAGATTTTTACATCAAAAGATTGCTCCCAAGCACCAGCCATAATCTTATGTGTTGGAACTCTAACATAAGACTCATTTCCATAACCGTCCATAACCAAATCAACTCTATATTTAGTTGTCTGATCATTTTGATTAAAACTTATTGGCTTATATCTTGCACTAGAATGTCTAACTGTAATAGATGGCCAATATCTTTTATCCATCCGAAATATGTCTCCAATATGTATTCTTGTTGTTCTTTCCTCTTGAATATCTGGAGGAAGATCTGTGACATTTGGAGTTAATGGAAAGCCATAAGCGTTAGTACGATAAGTATATATCGTATCTTGACGAAAATACTCTCTCAAGGTATCTATGAGCAAGTTTTTACCCTGTGCTACTGCCACTTGCTGAACGAAATCATATAATCCAAATAAATCAGAATATACACGATGTGATGTCGAAGATGTCATTTTTAAAATTTCCTTAAGTATTGGGCAAACTTGTCTTTGTCATATTTTGCCCTTTTTTTTAAATTAATATTAACAAGCAGCCATTGATGATTTTCCGGAGCAAATGCTGCCTTAATATGAACTACATTATTTAAATCAAAGGCAACTAGAGGAAATATATGATCAATATGATAATTTTCTATATCGCCGGGACATTTTCCTAGATATTCAGAAATTTTTTTATAATCTATGCCATATTTCTTTGAAGATTTAATTTTCCCGTATTTTGAATATAATTTTAATCCACGAAGCAATGAGGCCCTCAATTTAGAAATGGTTCGAAAACTTTCATCATTTCTATATCTATATATATTATAACAAGAATTACAAATTGGGCCATCTTTATAATATCTTTTAACAGACTTATTCCTATTACACATAAAACATATTTTTTTTGGTGGGTCATAGCACTGCTTACAAATGGAACCATATTTTGTATTCTTATGTATGTGTGACTGTTTCTTACATATTGTACACGTCTTACAAGGAGGAATATAATTTTTTTGATAACAAGTGCTACATAATAATATATTATTGGTTCGTTTTCTAATAATTTTGATATTGCCACAAGTGCTACATTTTTTTTTTGGCCTAGATTTATTGTAACATGATTTACAAATTGGCTTACTATTAACTCTTCTCTGAACTGTTTTATTTAAATCACAAATATTACATTTTTCTTTTGGCCTAGATTTATTGTAACATGATTTACACAAATTATATCCACCATGAGCAACATTTATTTTTCCACATGAACAATCTATTTTTCTAATTTTACCCATTTAAGCTCTCAATTGCTAATTTTTGAACCATTAAATATTAACCTCTTTATCACTTGGGTTAACTTCAAAATTTATATTTTTATCAATTTTAGGATCTTCATTTAAACAATGAACGGAATATTTACCAGGGGGCATGAAACTTATATATTGACCCGCTTTATTTGTAATTGTATTCTTAAAAGCATTATTTCTATCATCATAAAAAGTTATTTTGACGCCACTTACTCCCTTATTTTCTTCGCTTTTTATAGTGCCTATTACCCGAATATTTTTTGCTGGTTTGTCGCCAGGATCTTCTATTATCTGTGGAACATTTGGTACTTTCATTATTAAAGCTTTTTTATCACCAACAGTAGCTACTATATCTTCTTTTTCTCTTAATTCTTTAAGTATTAGTAAAAGTGCCTCTTCCAAATTAACCATTCTGGTGCTTAATGCCTTTTGGCCATTATATAATTCTGATAATAGCTCAAAAGCCGATTTCTCTTTCATTTTATCTCCTTACAATGTGTAGTTTATTCTAATAGCAAAAATATTTACTGTCCATGTCGCAGAATCATTTTGTAAAAGAAAATATATCTGATGTGCTTCCCCTCTATTCATATATTCTGTAACTCCGGGGGTTAATGTGTGAACTTGATTGACACCAGCAGACCCAACATCTGCCTCTGCAACAACAGCCGAGCTTGTGTTAACAACGAAAGGTTCAGTTTTACTCCACCGCGTCCTTAAACACCCAGCAACTCCAGCATTGGTGATACTATATAAAATATCAACACTATTTATTACTGCACCAATTGGAACAACAGATTCATCAAATAAGAAAGATGCTGTGGCAAATAATGCATTATAGGTGCCATGTGTTGCTTGTAGATAATCTATTGATGCAACCGCTGGAATTTTGTTCCAAGAATGAGTTACTCCATGAGTATTATCTGTTGAAAAATTAGCGTTACTTATTCCCAAAACAGTTCTATAATAAGCACCTTTATTTAATCGCTCAGCACATCCAGTTCCTGATATTAATATTGCTCCAGCCGTTGCTGCCACAGTTCCAGAATTAAATGTATTTCCAGTAACAAATCCACTATTGCCAGATAACTCTAACGGTGGTGCTGCCGCATTAGTATAGTTATTCCCCATAAAAATATTGCCAGTAATATTGGCATAATCCATAGCGCAATCAATATTTGTAAATGTTGTTGAAAATCCAAACTCACAATGATTATTGGAAAATGTTAAATTTTCATTTCCTATAATTGATATATTATCCATTGTGGGAATAGCTTCGCCATTAGCAATTATATTTCCATCAATAATAAATGGCCCAGAACTAGCATTTCTAATTCTTAAAGTAGCTAGCCCAGTGCCAACATTTTCTAGATTATTGCCAGAAATGATCATATATGTACACCAATCAACCGCATCAGCAATATCTATACCACCACGACACTGTATGGTTATATTATTTTTAATATTTGACGTTGTGGCCTTTAGCATTGTTATGGGTGTCTGAAAAACACCACCATAAAAATTCTCCAACTTATTGCCGCTTATATTTGCGTAATAATGATCAATTATTCCACTACCTGATCCTCCATATGAAATGCCAAGACCGAATCCTTGATTTGATGTAGAAGTATTTACCAAAGTATTATTATTTACACTACTAAGAATACTAGCATTATCAATAAGAATCATGACTCTGTTAGCACTTGCTGCCTCGCCTGAAATAGAAGATATAATATTGTTATTAATATTAACTCTAAAAGCTGATTCAACTCTAATTCCGCTTGTAGTAGCGCCAACATCGGGACTAACTGCATCTACTCCAAAACTCATTTGATTATCGCATACATTCATATTAATTACATAATTAAGAAAAACACCAGAATCATAAGCACCATCAATATAACAATTTCTTATTTCTCCGACAGCACCACTTGATACATTTGTTATAGCAGTTCCATTATATACAAATAAACAATCATTTATGAATAATCCGTAAAATGTATCTACAATAATCCCATAAAAATTTGTATCTTGAGCCGCATAAGTAAATGAACATCCCTCAACTCTCAGATTTTGAACAGATGCTGTAGTTCCACCAACAAATCCATTAGACATATCCATAGAAGATGCGGCACCCTCAAAAGCTATATTTTTAATTGTACAATTCTCTTGTGGAATTAATATAGCAGAACCAGCAACATTATTGGTAACAATTATTTTTGATCCAAAAGAATTATTGGATCCATCAGCACTCATATCCCCAACAAGAGTTACCCCATCAGGCAATGTTGTAGAACCAAGTATCGAGGCGTCATATGTTACTTCTCCACGAATCCTTATAGTCTTAGGAACTGGGAAATTTGTTGAAATTGCATTAATCCAATTAACTGCCGCTCCAATTGTTGCAAAACTGCCATTCGTAATATCGTTATCTTCTATAAGAAGTTCAATTTTATCATCTAAGTTATTAACAAATCTTCTATAGTCTGTTGAACTTACAAAATTGCCGGAATTTGTGACAACCTGAGAGATCATAACTTTATTATCACTCATAATAATTTCTTCTAAAGAGGGAGTTAAGTTGACATTCCTATTATCTACTAGAAAATTAAACTCACCATTATTATCTACAAAAAGATTATATGTTATATTTCCTGGTCCAGCATCTGGCGGAATTGTTATTGATTTTGTATCTACATTTTTAAGCGAACCATCAATTAATATTTCTCCGCCATATGCGTCAATTATAGTTGTTCCTTGTGCAACAACATCAAAACCATAAATTGCCCCATTTCCTCTTATTCTTGATAGAGGATAAGAAGTATAATCCCTTATAAAATCTGTTCTAACATCTGCCCTGCCAACAGTCCCAAAAAGCCTGCTATCGGTTAAACTAGTAAATGTAGTTAGATTATGAAGAACAGTTCCTGTCTGGAGATGAAATTCCTCACTAATTCTATCCTCGACATCACAATCTAAAATGCCGTCCCCAATACCAAGTGCTGCTATTATTTGAACTTCAACATATGCCGTTCTAGAATTATTATAAAGTCTAAAAATTGTTCCTATTGGTGCTGCTGGAACACTTACTGCTGGTCCCTCAGATCCTGGGACTAAACCAGTTCCAACCCCAACAGGCCGGCCCAATTGTAACGTTGATGCCGTATCATCATAAACAACTCTAACAGTATCTCTAGTAAAATTTCTAGAAACAGCCGTAATACTAGCCTTGCCTTCAAATGTTTGGCCAACAGCCCCGCCATCATCAGTATATTGAACTCTTGGAATCCCTTTGAAATATAAATTATTATTAATTTTAGAAACATCAACATATGTCTCATAAAAAGTTCTTAATATTGCGGGAGCATCATAAAAAGTATCAGCATAAACTCTTATTGTTGCGCTATTTCCAACAAATCCAGCAGCATTTATAACTGTAATAGTATTATTTATTATACTAGAAACTAAGTATGTGCCATCATCTGTTCCATTTTCAACTCTTACCAAACTTCCAATAGTTACTCCCAACGATAATGGTGTTGTAGATACAAAAGTTATTGTTGCGCCACCGGCTGACAAAGTTGCTGTCTCATCAATTAATAAGGCCATTCCTGTAGATTCATAGCCATCAACATAAGATTTTCTCTCTGTATGGGTATACCAAGTTATTCCCTCAGAAAATCCCAAAGCAGCCCAGGCAGAATTAGACCCTGGAGTTGCAATTCCAACATATCCATCTTGTAATGGTTCATCTAATGCAATTCCAATCTCATTTTCATATAAAAAAGCAACTAAAGGAAGATTCTGATCTACAAATTCAGTATTTATAGTGTCAACTATAACTTGCGGAGTCCAATCTAGAGCAGTTAGTAGAATAGCAGTTAGACGAGCTTCCAAATCAAATGTATAAGTTCCAGTACTCCAATCAATTCTTATATTTTCAACTGAACCATTTGCAATAAGACCGGGATTTAAACCACTTCCAACAACATATGGGGCTCCAGGATGAACAAGAGTTACAATTTTTGGAGCGCCAAGAGTTCTATCTTTTATAACATTGGCCAATACTGAGGGAGAAGATACTTCTTCTGTATTTCTATAAACAGTAACAGTGGCAGCAATAATTAAATCTGCTGGCAAAGATCCTTGAATATATACAAAATCAAATAAACCAACAGTATCAATTCTATCAACCTTAAAAACATAAGTAGATGCTCCATTTAAAATAACAACAACATCATCCCGCTGGATATTACTAAATCCTACAGGAGTTGCTGTATATCTGACAAATTTAGTTCCTGCTATTTGAGTCTCGATAGCTGATGAGGCAACAACGGTAACCCCATATTGTGTATTATTATAAAAAGTTTCTTGAGTATTTAAAATACCATTACTATGTTGTCTATCCCTATGTTTAGTTAGCTCTGTCATCTCTAATTTGTCAAGAGATGCTAGTACTTCTTGTACATCATTTCCAGTGGCACCAAAAAAATTAGAGTCGTCAGCAGATATCGATGCCGCTGTATGAGCACCAATTCCAGTTGATCCTATTCCATGGGCAATATGCTCATTTAATCTATCAAATATATCTGAAAGAATTCCTTGAGCATTATAACCATCATATGGAGCAGTATATCCATCAATGTCAGAAGTCCAATGTCTTCCATAACTACTTGGATGGCCAGTATGTTGAGCTAAATTTGATATATCTTGTGCTACTTGCTGAAATAAAGTATTTACACGAACTCTAAGTGTATCTATCCATGTTTTTAATTGTGTTGTACCATAATCCAGATCTAACTTTATCTCTTCAATTCCTGCATTATTACCGATGTCACTATTGGTGATTGGCGATCCTGCCCAAAGAGTAGCAAGAACACTCGCTTTTAAATTGCCATTTGCATCCAATGCTGTATTTAATCTTGTAACTAAGTCAGTGGCAGAACCATGAACTTCTAGTCCGAGAGTTCTTTCCATTGCGAAAACAGCATCTCTTAGTCCATTTATTGCATCTCCACCAATTTCGGTTATATTATTATCGACTCTTGGTATTTGAGTATCATTATCAAATGAAGTTGGGAAATTACTAGCCATATTTTTATGCTCCTAATATATTTATTATAATAAGTTTTTATTCGTAGATTTAGAAAAATATTGAATTTTTAGGCTTCGCCGTCTTCTTCCCTATTTGACACTTCAATTGTAGTTTCCACGCCAGAGGTTTCTTCTTCAGCAACCACAGCATTACTAATTTCTGCTCTGTTTTGCCAAGAGTTACCAGCTATATAGGCACTTATCGTAAGTGATATGACAGTAACCCACTCAGCACCAGAAAGTATCTTGAAGATAACCCCAAATATTCCAACTATCGGTGGAACAAAGGCTCCAAGTGTCGCTAAAACAATTATAAAAACAACCAAACTGAATTTTCTAGATTGCATTTTTTCTGTAAATTTCATATCATTTGCCCCATTTTGTAATTAAATTAAAACCATCAGACTTAATTAACTTTTCTGAGAGTTTTATTTGCTATTGGATTTAGAATAATTTTTAATCTTTCTATATTATATTCCACTCATAACCATCTGATAGGAGAGTATAAGATGTGTACTGAATATTAGTAGATAAATTTGCCGCCCCATCAATTTGTCTTCCGCCATATCCCTCTATAATCATATCATTGGCGGCAGCATCTATTTTTTTAAATATTAATGACGATCCAGCTAACAATGTTTCATTTTCTGGCAATGTAACTGTTACATTCCCGAATGTTGTATCTACCATTGTTGCCCCATATCCATCATCAGCAACCAGAGCAACATCTCCAAATAAAGAATTAAAAGAATAAGGTGGTATCTGACCAGCATATGTAATCATGGGCTCTACCCCTGCCGCAACTATTGTTGATCCTATAGCTTCATTAATAAATGAACGAAATACCCCGCCCTGTAAGTCATATTTTATGTCTGTATCAATTTTATTTATATTAACATTAATTGTGTCATTAGTCATATAAATTGCTGTTTGGCTAAGGCCAACGCCCTCAATAGATTTTATATTTCCACTTATTTCACCAGAAAGTTGCGCTATGCCATATGTATTAGCACCATTGAGATATATAGATCCAATATCTATAACCGCATGCCCAAGACCGGTTATTAAGGAGCCTATAGCAAAACCATTATTATCTACTGTAATTTTATTACATTTAATATTTAATACTTCATTGGCACCAGAATCAACATTTAAAAAGCCTACCGACTGTCCTTGAAGCCTTACGCTATCAACTTTAATTATTGCATCATCTGTTAGGCTAGCAGCATTAGTTCTTAATACAGCACCAACATCATTTCCGGGGTTAATTTGCCCAAAAACAATTTTTGAATTGCTATTTAGTGTAATAGCATAATCTACACCAAATACGCCATTTGGTGTAGACAAAATGGCATTGGGTGCATAAATACTTATATATTGGGGAACATCTAAAAATTCATTATATGTTGCGCTATCTAAACAAACAATTGTAAACTCATTCCCAGACCCATATCCTTCTATAACATTAATAGCATCCGTAAAGTTATCAAATCTTGAACCAATATCATAACCATCAAATATGCTTGGAAAAGAATATCCACCAGAACCAACAAACATTATATTATTTTGTAAGGGGCCTCTTAAGCCAACTAAGCCAGCCTGTGTAAATTGTGTAGCATTTCCAACCTCATCCATATTAAAAAGTTCTAGATTTCCCTGCGTAGGCTCACTATATAAAAAAGAAGCTCCGAGTTGTTGGAAAGGAGGGTCTGCCATTTCTTCAATTAATAGACCTTCCCTAGCAATTAAGTAACCATCTACATTGACATTACTAGATGCATTAATATTTCCGGTAGCATTGACATCACCACCACATCCAAGATTGCCATTAGCATCTATGTTACTCTGAGAATCTATATTTCCTTGTACATAAATATCATTGCCTATATTAGCATCATTATCTACAGTTATGTTATTTTTTACTCCAATGCTATCATTGAAATTAGCATAACCATCTACATTCGATGTTCCATGAATTTCACCATTTCCATCTAGTTCAAAATCACCAAAGCCATGAATGTTTCCCGTTAAATCTGATATTCCAGTTATAAAAAGATTATTATCTACAGTTATGTTATTTTTTACTCCAATGCTATCATTAAAATTGGCATAGCCATCTACATTCGATGTTCCATCAATATCCAAATTACCAACCACATCCAAATTTCCTTGGCCGTCTATATTTCCTTGTACATAAATATCATTGCCTATATTAGCATCATTATCTACAGTAAGATCAACTTTTACTCCCAAAGAATTGTCGAAATTTGCATATCCATCAACATCTAATTCACCAGCAACCCCAAGATCTGATTGAAAATAACCATCACCAGCAACAGTAGCATTACCACCAATAAAAGCAAATCCTGGAATAATTAAATTAGTTAAAGGAAATCCAGATAAATACCCATCATCAGTTATTTGAGATGATGTTCCATAACTGTCTCTATACATTAACTCAGTTATTCCACTAATATTTTGAGCATATAAATATGCTTTTCCTAAAACATTAGGGACATCAACAGATGATTGTGCAAATAAACCAATTCTTCGCAAACTGCTTGCTGTTGCCAAATATCCATCATCTGTTATTTGAGTAATTGCACCAGCGGCATAATCATCTTGATAAAATAATTCTGTTCTGCCAGTCGCAATACCATATGCATCATACCCATCATTTGTAAATATGTGGCCAGAATTAACAATTATTGGTGGATTAGTTGTTTGATTTGGCAATCTTAAAGTTTCAGTTGTGCCAAGCTCTAATTGTTCATTTGCGCCATCATTTAGCTCTTGTTTTTCTATATTTAAGCCTTCAGAAATTTTTGGATTTAGAAAATTAAAAATTGTATCATTAGCACTTACTTTTAGTCTACCATCAGATATGGCAGCAGCACCAGTCTCTAATGCTTCTATTCTGGCATCAACTGTTCCAAAAGTAGATTGGGGACGAATTCCTAGAGTTTGTTCAATTTGAATTACGGCAGACCTTAAAGCGTTATTATCATCTGCTACAATCTCCTCAATATTATCCCTAACTAAACGTATTTGAGAGTATCCGTCAATTCCATTAGGATATATACTTGTTCGTGGCATTTATTTTCTCCATAAATCTTTATTATATTAGTAATTATTATAAGAATTTCTTGATTTTATTAAACTTCCTATCTAATATAGTATTAATAGTACAATTTTTAAATAACCATTGAACTATATTAGGCACTTGCTTGTTTCCAACATATCTTAAAATATAGATATTGCCCTTTTGCCGAATTTTAGGATTTCCTATATTATTGCTTTTTTCAAAATTCTTTTTTATCCAGCTAAGCATTTTGTATGTTCCAGCAATTTCTAATCCGATATCTTTATCACTATAAAAATATGATCCGTCGCCATCTATATATCCACGTACAAAACTATTTATAAATTTTTGAGGAATATTAAGAGGCGGCTCTAAAATCAAAGACTTTTTTGGAATTATATTAAAATTTGTTGCTAAATCATTATTCATTTCTTTAGATCTAAATGCTATTGATCGAGAATTTTTATATTTTTTGATTTTGCGATTATAACCTATCACAGTTCCAAATTTTGCTAAGTGGCCAATATCTTTTTTTGACAATTCTATTTTCAAACACCCCTTACAAATATTTCCATCAGCCGCAATGAACCCTGCCCAATAGCAACTATTTATAGAAAAATTTGAAAAAAAAGAATGTTTTATTGCTCTATTTCTCATTGACTCGGCAAGAGTTCTGATTTTACCCATTTTATTAAGTCTATAATTTATCCTTTGAGCATTAACGCCCAATATCTTACCTATATCATTACATGACCTACCAGCGACATATAAATCTACAATCTCTTCATCTAATATTTTTTTATATGATGTGTCAATATCATTTATATTTAAATATTTTTTTATTGTGCTGGGACTTTTATGATATTTCTCACCCAAATCTCTTAAAGACATTCCTTCCTTTCTGTCTTTAATAGCATTCTTAATATTAAAATCCATGTGTGTGTCCTAAGATTGTTTGAATAACACCATTGACAATAACATGACTATGCCCACCATTACGAGAAGTTACGCCATTATAACTGGCCAAGGCCACCCCAGGCTTTAGAACTATAGTATGGCTATGTATAGCTATTCCACGAGCACCGCCAGATGTAGTTGCCCTTGTCGTTGGATATTTGGAAACATCTCTCTGTGCTCTAAATTGATATATAATATCTGTTTTGGTTAATCTTTTCATTTGAAATTTTTGAGCGCCAGATCCGCCAAAGAAAGTTCTATTTCTTTGTACATTGAGTATTTCATATCTAAATTCTTCTGTATTGTCCTCATTAAACCTAACTAGCATATCACGGTCTCTTAATCCTGGAAATGGTAATGTCCAAGCATTTGGCTCATATAATGGGTCGAATCCTTCCTTGTCACCAATATTTAAATCTTCTGTAGTATTGTCAACGCGAACTAAAATTCTTCTATCTGACCTTCTGGTATTAAGAAATTGTGTGTAGCCTCCTTGGAATCCAACACCGAAACAAGTAGGACATCTGGCCTCGGGATGCTCTCTACGATGCCTAAAACAATGACATCTAATTCCCGTCCATACTCTTCTCAGAAGAACCATTGGCTCCCCTGTTGTTTCCAATAATAGTTCTTCTCTTTGAAGCATATGGTTTCTTACGTTAGTTTCTTGAATCATATATCCATCTCTATACTGTAATCCGCCAAAGTAAGTTCCTGAACCCTGGCCTTTCCAAAAACTAGCAGGAGATTTTGTTCTATAAGTTCTACAATGATCAAAAGAAGGAAAGTCTCCTGAGGCATCATTATTGCTTAAGTCTGTATTAATAGAATCAATATTTTCTTGGTGATATCTCCAATAGCCATCTATTCCATCAAGATTTTGATTTGCTCCGGGTCCATTACTGTAATAACTATCATAACCATCATAACCATCACGATAGCCATCTGCGCCATATCCATCTGTAAGAACCCATGTGGCCGCAAAATTAGGTTTTTCCCATGCTGGTGTAGCTTGAGCTATCGTAGTATTTTCATCCTCAATACCATTCCAGAGCTTCACAGACGCTCCAGATAGGTGCGTAGCAGCAATAGAATCTCCATAGCCTCTACCAATAGCAGAAGTTACAAAGGCTGCTGGAGAGGCTTGTAAGCCCGTATAAAGTATCCATTCTTTATCAATTATAATTACCCCAGAACTTGGAAATCCCGCAATAGAATTAACTGGAATAGTAGTTGCTGTTGTTGAGATATTTGAACTCAGGGCAATAGATGATGGATAGAAAAATAAATTAGAGCCAGCCATTCTTAAGCCGCTGGGTAAGTTCATTATAGTGGTATCTACTTCAGCCGCCCTAACAAGAAAGAAGTGAGTATCTCCTGGCCTTAATCCACCTATTCTAATAGATCTTGCCGTTGCTAAAAAAATCGGATCACTATCTAGAAGATTTCTTCTTAAAGTATTATAATACACATTATAAAAAATTGTATTTGAGCTATCAAAGACAGAGGCAGTGTTCCATTCTAAAACAACTTCTGTTCCTACATCATTATTCAAGGCGGCAGTTAATCCAGTATCTGTTGGGGTAAATCTGGGAAGATTATCAGCACAACCAAATACTCCAGTAGATGGAACTGGTGTTGCTCCAGCGGCACCATAATTTGTTGTAAAAAAGCTATAAGAGCTAGTAACTAAATTATT
>Ga0209434_1000665_pt1 | contig 16216 bp, 18 predicted proteins | sample ETNvirnome_2_300_FD_184068 | JGI IMG/M metagenome (GOLD analysis project Ga0209434, IMG submission 184068) | Marine viral communities from the Pacific Ocean - ETNP_2_300 (SPAdes) (version 2) | ecosystem: Environmental > Aquatic > Marine > Oceanic | place: Pacific Ocean | collected 2013-06-22
CAACGGGGTCAATTACGCCTAGCTCTCGTAGGGTCGCCATTCTGCCTTCAGCTCGGGCTGCGCTATTGATTGCCTCTATATATTCTTCATCGCTTAAATATTGTCGCGCTAAACTCGTCATAAAAAGTGGGGAATTTTGCCACTCATAGGCTCTTATAGCGGATTCGTCAAAACCAGCGTCCGTTAATTGCTCCGCTGAAGGATAAGTGATATTTAAATTGATTCTGCCTTGATCATCACGCGGAATAAACCCCGGACTATGCCAAGTAGGACGCCTGATTTCACCAGTCCAACCGTATTGTTGAACCAGATCTTGTACCGATTGAGGTAATGCTTCAGCTTCAGCCATAATTTATCTTTAGGGGGCACATCGAGGATCAGCTCGTCCTTCAGTGGTAGCGCAATAAGCCGCATTATCCTCTAGCCAGTTCGTATGGGCTTGGGCATCTGACTCCATTGAGATGCCCTTACCTTTCTCATCAAATACAGTAATTAGATTGGATACTTGCCTGATTCTATCTGTAAGCATTTGATGCTTCATAATTAGTTCTTGTTCAGTTTGCCCCCTGACTTTACCACCATAGGTCGGGTTTAGACCAATTTCGATAGACCGCAGCGCACGAAGCTGTTCGTCTCTTAACGCCACATATTTCTCTCTTGCGATTACCGAATTGGTAAGGAAAGCTTGAGGCGTGGGTATCAACCTCTCCAAGGTTCTCCGCAATTGTTCGCTATCTCTTCCAGTGGTTGCTTCCATTAAGCTTAAAACCGCCATCGTGTTAAAACTCTCAAGAGCAGCAATCGCCGCAGACCTGTCCGTTCTAGGGTCGTAAGCGCCAAGAGTCAACATGGGGATATACTTATCCCATATTCCCCTGAATGCAGCCGAAGTACCCCAAAGAGTACTCAAGTTATAATTTGTTTGAGAATACGGGGTAAAATCCCCCGTCTCCATTGTATGGTTCATCCTCGGGAAGCTCTGTTCCTCAAGCTCCCCCGCCAGAGCATTAATACCTTCCATGCTGTTTGGCGCCACCCTTGAAGGGTCTATTCCAGTGAGTGCTGCTCGTCCAGTGTCGTTAAGATTAAATCCACCCCCCTCGTCTATCTCGTAAAACAACGCAACTCCCCTTGGTTCGTCTGGCACTTTAAGCGCCTCCACGATCCATGGAGGGGTTGGCTGTCCACGAGCCTCATCCCTAGCTACTCTCGCTTCAAAAGATTGTCGTACATAGGGAGGAAGAGGTTTGTCTGGAAACGGTACATATTCCCCTGTTTCAGGATTAAACTCCCCACGCTGCAGTCGTTCCTGTGCCAATAAAATACCAAATCGTCTTTCCTCTTCAGGAGTAGCAGTGCCGTCTGCAATTTTATCTAGAAGCACAGGATCGGAAAGGAGTGCTGTTAGTTCACCCGAAGTAATGGCATCTTCGCTTTCCCGTAGTGCTACTTCATTTTGCGCTAAGCTGCGTACTCTATACCCCTCGTCAATTAAGGCTTGCCCTTGAGCGCGGCCCGTAGTAGTACCCACATCAAGGTACTGTATGTCCTCTACACCGTCTTTCTGCCCTACATAAGCCATCATGGTCTGAGTAGGTAAATTCCGACCTTTGGCGGCAATGTTAGCTTCTGCAATTCTACCTTTTGCCAGAATCTCCGCTTCTTCCCTCCGGGCTGCGGTCGCCCGCTCCGTTGTCCGCGTCGCTAAAGCACTCTGTATAGCGGCTTGTCTGGCGGCTGCTTCACCAGCAGCCGATTGGGCGGCTTTAGATGCTTTGGGAACACCGGCCAGAACCGGTTCGGTCACAGCCGCAAACTTACTGGCTGTACTGCCGCGTAAAGGGTTGCCTTGGGAGTCCCGGTTAGCGGCAAGGTTTAAACCTGCCCGGGCTGCATCAAAGAAAAGCTGAGATTTAGCAAGCCTGTTTTGTTGCTCGGTGGGGGACATAATCTTCATTATGTCTTGATAGTCTTCGTTAAAAAACTCTTCAAGTGTCTTTCTTTTTGCTGCTTTTTTTTCTGCTTCTCCAAATCCTTCGGGTGGGTCCCCAGGTATCGCCCACCGCTTACTCCAAAACTCTCTCAGTTCGGCCTCGCGAGCAGCTTCACCCCCCTCGTCAAACCTTTGTATGGGACGACTGTTACCACCTTGCAACTTTTTTACAGCACCACCAACCGCAGCCATCATCTGCGGAGGAGGCGGCGGTGGGGTCATTCCCGGTCCTAATAAAGCACCCACCCCTTGGTCCGTGGGCGGTGGACCCATCGGGGGTGGACCCATTGGAGGTGGTCCCATCGGGGGTGGACCCATTGGAGGCGGTCCCATCGGGGGCGGACCCCCCATAGGAGGAGGAGCCATGGGCGGCGGACCTCCCATAGCAGGGTCACCAGTGGGGGGTATCTGCTGTAGAAGTTGTTCAATTCCGCTTTCCATGACTCCTTGTTCGGTCATTAAGAAGGTTGGCTGCACAAGCGCCAGTACCGTTTCAGGGGTCTGGTGTGCATCCTGTTGTCCTACATACTGGGATAATTCGTCATAACGGGCCTGTATGGGCTTGTCATTACCCCGGATTGCATCAATTAATTGCTCGGTGTTACCGGCACTGTCTACCTTTTGGCTCATCTGCTGCGCGAACGCTGCTTCAATTCCTTCCGGGGCTGGTCCCATTTGAGGTGGTGGACCTCCCATCGGGGGTGGTCCCATAGGAGGCGGACCCATCGGAGGGGGACCTCCAGGTGGGGGACCCATAGGCGGTGGAGGCATCATAGGCATTCCCCCGTTTGCCATCCGGTTCATCCGGTGGCGAAGGTAACGCTTTTCTCTCAGGTCCCGTCCGTACTCATCCCGTGCATCTCTTCCCACGGCACCTCTGTCATAGGTTTTCGGGGCTATGCGGTATATCTCGTCATCGACATTACGAATGGTTCGCTCGTCATGAACCCTTCCACCGGCTTGACGATATAAAGGATAATTTCTGTTCATTAGAATTCCCTGTGTCAGGCCGGAGCCAGTTGGTTAAATCCAGCTAGTGCGCCCAGTCCAGCCAGACCATAGCCCAAGGCTGTTTGACCTGCTGTCGCTCCCGGTTGTGATTCAGTAGTTAAGCGTTGCTGCTGGGACGGCACTCCTGAGAGCATGTCTCCAAAGTAGCTGTATTCCTGATAAGGCATCTGCTGTCGGGCCAGATTGGTCTTGTACACTGCATCCAGCACATCCTGATCTACCCCGCGCCTGATTGCACCAAGGTTACCCAGCATACTTACATCAGCACGTCCCTGTCCTGCGGCCAAGCTGCCAAGGTTCGCTTCGCTGGTTCCCAGGCTTCCCAGCCCTTTTCCAAGATTGGAAAGCAATTCCACATCCCGCTGACCCAATTGCCCGTAGGTGCTACCCAGATTACCCATCATCTGGGCACCTTGCTGGGCACGACGTTGCTGGTTTTCAAAATCCGTGGATGCCTGAGTCATGGCATTTTGATAGCCCTGTCCCCGGATTGAGGCAAGCGCCCTTAACTCTGCGTCATTAAGGTTACGCTGCGCTTCCTGCTGGGCAATTCCCGACCGTGAGCCGCCAAAAGCCCCGGCTCCTACCGCTTTCCCTGCCTCCTGCATGTCCGACATTTTCCGGGCGCGGTCAAAATCCGATTGCACCACATCCACGACTTGCTGTTCGTAAGGGTTGTAATAGGCACTTATCTGGGAATCCGGGTCAGCCAAGGTGCCCGGGGTGAATTGACCAATCGAGGTTCCAAGTCCTGTAGCAGCGGACTGTTGGTAACCGTAGGGATCTTCGCGGGTAAGTCCCGCCAGTCCCCGTGCCTGTTGCGTATATTCCTGCCCCTGCTGGATATTCCGTAGGCCACCCTGCATGTAGGGCATAAACGCCCCCAGTCCCTGTTGGGCTTGGGCAGAGGCTTGTTGCTGCTCGGGGGTTAGTTCGGCAACCTGATAATCGGGTTCATAGGCAGGACCTACCCATTGCCCCGCATCGTTCATTATTTTTTCATAGCTTTGAATCGGGTAGCCAAACTCGTCTTTAAGTACCGCACCAGCCGCGTCTTTTTGATCGACTAGGTTGTAACCAAAACGATTTGCCTGTAGTCCCCGAACGTCCTGAAGTAAGCCACGACGCATGGCCTCCATATACGGCTCTTCCCGCGTCATTTGTTCGGTATAGCTGACTATCGGATCAGGCATTACGCAGCTCCTTCCAGGCGGTGCATCATGTCATACATACGGCTCATGCCGTGTTTACGACTGCCGTTACCGGCTCCCCTTACTGCATCTGCCGTCATAACAAACTCACCGTCGGACAGCATGGCCGGGATTTCGTCGGAGGTTCCTGTGCCCGGTCCATTGATAGAGCCATTACGGCGTGGGTAGCTCTGGGCTAATCCCCCGTGCTGGCCTCGTGGCACGAACGTGGGTGCCGAACGGTAAGCCGACGGGTTAGCTTGCATCAAGCCTCTGGATGTTTGACCGCCCCATGGGTCCGGGGGAGGTAACGGCTTGGGAGGATCGAATTGGCCCGAAGCCCACAAGGACCCTATACCAAGGCCCAGCAGCGGTCCATACTGGCGAATGTAGTCTTTTTTGTCTTGGAAAGCGCGGGTGTCCGGTAGAAACGCCTGTTTAAGGCTTCCTAGTTTGTCATCTTCAGTAAACACATCCACCATGGATTCAGTAAACCCACGCTGGTCTATAACAGGGGTTAATTGAGATTTAAAGTCTTGGAGCTGTTGAGGGGTATAATCTTTATCTGTTGTAGCTGTATTAGGATCATAATTTAAATTACCTTCACCAACGACGCCCTGTGCCCTCATTTGTTCAATAAGTTTTGCTTTTTCTTCTTCGGGAATAGCAACTGCCGCTGTACTCGTTCCAGTTCCACCAGTTCCACCAGTTCCACCAGTTTGACCCGCTCCGCTAAACTTCTGCCCTGCAAGGGAAGCAATCCCCGTGGCAGCAGAGTATTTAAGAGCATCTTTGGGAGAAGCTCCCATGAGCAATGACGGAAGCCCAACGGTTACCAGGCTGCTAGCAATGTGGGGAACCGCCTCACTAATAAGACCTCTTACAAAGTTAAACGCACCCCATAACGGGTTACCGCCCGATTGAAACCGTTGTACGGCACGACCTGCCGGTAACGACATAATGCCAGTGTTTCTATAGGACGGGTGGCGCTGGTTCACTAAGCTTCTCCAGATGCGGCTGGGGCAAAAACACTAATCCTTGTGGTTTTTACTTCTTTGCCAGTCCACGGTGTTCCACAATTGGGACACACACCTGAAGGGTAGGAGAAAATCTCCGCAGGGGTATCCACCTCAGTATTACAAGATGCACATTCGATTATATCGGAACTATTAGCTTGCGTCATGTTATCACTACCGTCACAGTTCCTACTTCTCCGGTAGCACTGTTTCCCGATGGATAAGGCATACTCGCCAGCGTTATATGTAACACGCCAGCGACCTGAAAAACAGCACCCGTTTCAAGCCCGACGTTATTTTCCTGTAAATTAGTTAAAGTAAGGGTCGTGGCCCGTAAATCACCCGGGTTCTGCACCTGTTCAAGGAACACGGAAAAGGCACGTACCACCTCGGAGGTATAGGTCTGGTTATACTTCTCCGGGGCATTGGGAAATAGGGGTCTTACGACCTTGCGGGTAGCCATTACTGCCTCCCGTCAGGACGTACTTCAACCCGTGGACTGCCCAGCCGCCACTGTATATCCGTCATGCTGGAATCTACCTTCAGGGCAAACGAGCGTCCACGGAGCCGGATATAGGCTTCGGTAGTGAATTGCTCTACCGGAGTGGTAGCCGTCTGGGTGACCGCAGAAGCGGTGCTCTGCAAGTATTGCCCACCGGGATAGTTCCGTGTTTCGAGGGTCATGTTCACTGAAGCGGCAGAATCGGTTGACGCATCAAAGGTCAGGTCTGGAATGAGACGATTCAGGAATACAAACTCCTCGCCTTCCCCGATACTGAGCTGGCTGGACTGGATATAACTGGCAATGGCCGAGGCAGGGGTGGTAGTGCCGTCGTTAAGGCCATATTCCTGATTGTAGAGGTAGCCGTCGGTATTGGCGGCGACCGGATAGTCATTGACCCCGCGATCCAGCCAGTAGGTACGGGTCATAGTGCCGTAGCACCACACCTTTTCCTCGTAGTTAAAAACCACATACCGGTCTACCTCAGTAGCCTCGGAAGAGGGATAGAACCACCAGATTTCGGAAAAGGAGGAATTAAGCCCCGCCGTGACCAGCTCCTGTTGTCCCACATTAAAGTCATTGAACACGTAGGATCTCACGGAACAAGGAAGCTTTTGTACCTGTCCGGTGTAGATATAGAACTCTTCCACACCCATCCAGAACACCATGTCGTCCACGGCCTTGACTGCAAGCGGACCTGCAATGGTGGTGTTCTCTGAAGTCTGGTCAATACCAAAGGTAAACGGAGGCCCCAGGTATTGCATGGCGTGTACGGAAACATCGGTCCATACCAATATTTGCTGACGTGTCTCAACCGCGCAGATAATCTCAGAGCCAGAACCCACCCTGAGATCCCCTGCGGTGTTGGTAGCTGCCGCCGCCCACGTAGTTATGGACTCCTGATTACTGAAGCGAATCAGGAGGGGGTCCTGCGTTCCAATGGATGTTTCAGCATCACACCCGAAGACAATGACATGGCGATCCCTGTCACTTACCAACACCTGCTTGGCAACGGTGGGTGTAGCGGCATCCGCACCAGCAAGAAGAGTAAGGGGTATCCCCCGGTCAGTGCCCAAGGTATCCGTGTCGGTATCCCAGAAATAGATGTTACCGTCTCTTACGTTAAAGAGAAGATCTTCGCCAAAGTTATCGTGTGTCCATATTCTTAATTCGGTGGAAGTCGTAGTGGTAGCGGCTGATCCCCATGTCCCACGACTCCATGTACCTGACCCCCAGCCTGTACCGGCCACAGCTACAATCAAACCCGTATTCACCTGATAAGTACCTACGGTAGAACCGCCTCCGTTGCCTGTGTCAGAAACATTGGCAGGGACAGGGGTATCGACAATTGCACCATCCACAGTCAGGCTCTGGATCGTGGTCGCTGCGGTACGGGCCGAAATCGTATAGGTATCGGCATCTACAACAGTGACGATCTGGTATTCCTGATTAAGCACCCCCGCAGTAATGACGCCGCCAAGGCTGACTGCCCCGGAGAACGTCACAAAATCATTAGTTACTGCCCCGTGGGCCGTGTCTGTTATGGTAAGAACCGCAGAGCCGTTGACCGCTGCAAAGGTCACATCCCCCGCTGCGGTGGTGGCCCGTATAGGGGTAATGTCCCAATACTGACCTCCCTGCTCTATGTAGTATTTAAGAGAGGTCCCTACTCCAGTTAAGGTCGTACCTGCCAGGGAGACAAAGGTATGCAGGGCGCGACAGACCCCCAGAAAACTGTAACTGGATCTTTTGACCCAACCCCCTATTTTTTCGGGAAGGCTGAACCGGAAGCGCACCTTATCAGAATCGAACCAGCCGCCTTCGTTGGTGTAGGAAGTGGTTTCCCTGTTTACGCCGGGCCTGAATTGTAATTTGGTAAGAGGCATTTAATAGATCTTTCCCGCTCCAGCGGCTATAACAGCCACAACAATCCAGAACACCCTTTCCCCGAACTTAACCGCCGGGTTCATTCCCTGGATTTTCTCGTCCATAGAATTAACTCGTGCTTCAATCAACGCTTGGCGGTTAAAAATCGTCACAATACGCTCGTCTATTCGAGCTAACGTAATCAGGACATCTTGAAGATCATCTTTCACGAGTGGGGAGGGCTTACTAGCTACCATGCGCTTAATCATGAGCCACACACTGTATGCCAAGACTCCGTGTACTCAATTCTTTTTTAGTCATCCCAGCCTCCTTAATCTTTAGCTGTTTTTGAGTATGTTGTCCCCGGCAAACACCATACACAAGATTGTTTAGCGGTGATTGAGGATACACAAACCGAATACTCAACCTTCATACAAATGGCTTCCCCGAAAGCCAAGCCACTAAAGTTGGCCTCGCCCCCTTTACAACAGGAGTGACCCTGTGTACCGTCCAACAAGGAAATGAAATAATTAATCCACGTTGTTTTCTCACAGCTCGACAGGCCAAGTAATCGCGCTTGGGAAGCCAGCCTGTTGCGGTACGTCCCTGAGTGCCTGTCTATATGTTGTCATCTCTGCACTCATCGTATTGTCAGTTAGGCCGTGGAAGTCCGTCACTGCAAGTCTTGAGTCTCGCTCTGTCCTAGCTGACGCGGCAGCGGTAGCGTCTAAGCCGTCTTGGTACGCAGTTTCTTTCTCTGCTTTCGTACTGTCATCGTCAGTAGCAAACATGTCCCTTTCAACCCACGCCTGAACCCAGTTCCCGTTAGCATCTTGTTCTGCACCGTTGCGTATGTAGTGCTTGTACGCCTCTGCGCTTTCCGGTTTGGGTGTAATTAAAACAGGGTCTATCCCGATAGCCTCACGGACGTTTTCACCCCACACTCTAGGGAATGATGTGTTCTTGTGCATTGCGCGGATTTCGCCTTGCGACTTGATGTCTCCGCTATCTCTGATTCTATATTCGCTCATAGTTTATTTTCCTATGCTATTGCTAAAAAGATGTACTCGGCTGTGTCGATATTGATTGTTGAGCTTCCTGCTGCTGTTATGTCGAAACCAGAATTGTCAGGGTCTATGTAGTCGGTGTCACTTACTTGGATTGCATCATCGTTCAACAGTAGGTATGGGTCATTACCGGCAATTATTCCTCGCGCAGAGTCAAAGACGTACCAATCACCATTATCGTCAGTTCGTTTTATTAGAATGAATCTGGCTCCAGCAGCGAATCCACAATCAATCGTGGTGAGTGTTGCGTCTGCGGTGTAACTTCCTACTTTGGAAATCCCTTCTAAAGTGGCGAAGAAGAAGCCTATAAATGCCTCGTCATTTTCAAGGAGGCCGTCAAAGGCTTCAAATGTGGTTGTTGTAGTAGTGAAGTATGCACCTACCGATGCCGAGTCATCAGAATTTAGCTTCAGCAATTTCCCTTCTGCCAAATGATCAACCCACCACTGAGTGGCTGATGATTCTCTGTTTTTCACTATAGCGAATTCGATGTCAACACCCAGAGAGTGGTTGCCATTCCAGACATTTCCAGAAGCATCGGAATTACCACAAACAACATCCATAAAGCCGGGGCCGCGTTTGAACATCCAGCTTTGATAGTTAGCAGGTGGTGTTCCGTTATACCACCCTGTCATGCTATCGAACACAAAATCTGTGTCAGTAGCTTCAGCATCCGTGTTGTTAGTTGCAAGTTTCTTCGGCCCCACCAATCTGGTTCCCAATTCCCAGTCTGTGGCAACATACATATCTTTCATGAAGGCCATGTCTACTGGAAATCCTGCGGTGAAGCCGCCAGTTCTGTAATCGCCAGCATACACCTCAGTACCAGCCTCTGGTGTCTTCATGGGTCGGCGGATGGCTATGTAGATGTATTCACCATCGGCCCCCTCATTGTTTAAAGCGGCAGTATTGGTCAATAACTGGAACCCATCTGCTAGCGGCCCAACCGCACTACCAGTATTAGCCTCTAGGGCAGAAGTGTCTGCTTTTAGGTAGTTATTTAGCGCAAAGCCTATCCCCCTCATTATGTCCATTAACATCCAGCTATATGCGCTGCCAGCGTCTATTCTCTTAATCAAGAGGTACTGAGGCTCCCATCCTAAACTAACTACCGGCCCTGTTGTACTGCCGTTGCTTGAATAAGTCCCACACTTAATAATGCTTTCATCACCACCACTGCCAAAGATTTGTCTGTCGTGTGCCCATGCGTAAACAAGATATGTCCCATCAGTTATAACGCCATCTTCCAACGTCAGAGTAGCCCCTGACATGGTTATCTCACCTAGTGTAGCCTCTCCCGCAGTCTGCTCCAGGTAAAGTAACTTCCCTGCTGAGAGGTCTTTATGCCACACATACCAACTTCCTGCGGAATCAGTCCTCTTAACCGCTACCATACCAACAGTTCCTAGCGAGGATAAGTCTACTGTCCTGTTGGTAGATACTGCCTTAACTACTTCGTCTTGGAAGAAGAACCCATTAGCTTTTCGAAAAGTCCACCCTACGAAGTCTGCTGCGTTGGAGTAGTTTACTGAGTTGCCCGTTCCTAAATCATATCCGTCTGTATTGAATGAGGTCAATGTGCTGGCAACCGATTGCTCTGCCCCGCTACTGTCTGACTTCATCCTGATATTCAACCCAATCGTAGGGTCAAATAGGGAGTGACTAAAGGCGATGGAGTCACCGTTGACCCTGTTTTTAATCCAGACCATCCCCCCTTCATTAGAAAGGTCTATGCCGTTCTCAATAGCTTGACTACTGCCGTCCCCCGTCCACAGGTCTATGTTAAACACATCCTCGACATACTCTCCCTCGCCACCAGCACCAGCAGCAGCCTGTAATGCTCGTCTAATATTTGTCATGAGGACATATCCGCCCCGGCCAAAAATCCATTCCAAATCGTGCCGCCGTCAATCGTGAAGAACACAAGCACATCCACACCAGAAGCAGTTAATGTAGGAGCAGTCGCTGCCGCCCAATCTACACTGCTAGGCCAGTTAACTGTTTGGCTTCCCCCATTGGTCAGGGTTAAAGTGAATCCGCACAGTTCGTCAGAAGCCGTTGGGTCGGAAAAAGTAAACGTATTAGCCGAGGTATCCACCGTAGCTGACACAGAGTTACCATCGTTCAGGTCAATGTCCTGCGTTCCTCCCCCTGTAGCTCCGATTGCATTAGTGACTTCACCGTAGTCCTTGAGATTAACTGCTGTAACCGTATTATCTGCACCAGTAATCGCACCCGCCAAAGTAAGGCCAGTGAGAGTTGGGCCTGTAGCAAAAGCTAATGCACCCGATCCGGTTTCGTCCGTAACAGCACTGGCGAGATTAGCCGAGGATGGTGTTCCCCACCATGTGGCAACACCTGTCCCCAAACTGGTAATTCCTGTACCACCATTGGCAACTGGGAGAGTTCCTGTAATCTGCGAAGTAAGATCAACGCTCCCAAGGGTTCCACCCAGAGTTAAATTACCAGAAGTGGTAACTGTGCCCGTAAGAGTGATCCCGTTAACAGTGCCGGTAGTTCCAACAGAGGTAACAGTTCCTACACCTCCGGCACCCCCCGGATCAGCCGTAAATACAGCCGCTCCAGACCCAGCTCCATCCGTATAGACCATGGCACGGGCACCACTTGCTACATTAACCGTAGCCCCTGAACCCTGCTTGATCGTAATGATCTGGCTTCCGGTAGTGGCATTTTCGATAATCCACACCTTGGAAACCGTGTTGGGAGCAAGTGTCAGGGTACGAGTCGCAGTTAGTGAACCGGCTGAAGTGAACTTCAGGTACATCGCCCGTGTACCGTCTGCGGTAGCATCCGGCATTGTGAAGGTTTCATTGGAATCCGCAGCTACCTGTTTGGTGCCATAACCAAGACCATCCGCGATCAATTCGAGATTAGTATTTGTGCTCGTGCCCCAGGTGCCCGACTCCGCCCCGGTTGCAATCTCTTTAAGCCTTAAATTATTTACATAAGTTGCCATGTTTAAAACCTCTTGTTTATGGTGCTATCTCTACCCAATTTGGTGTTTGCGAAGGCACTATTTCCATCCATATCTGGACTGAGGATGTCTCTCCTGTTGCATACACTCCGGTCACATACGCATTAGTTATATTCGTAGTGGTGACTGCTCCTACGCTCGCTGTCCCCAATAAACCAGTTACAGAAACCGTAGTTCCCTGTTCCGTCGTTGCCGTTCCTACACTAGCCGTCCCATATACGCCAGTAACACTCAGTGCACTGTTCGTTGTTACTGTAACCGTTCCTAGCCCAGTAGTCGCACCCAAGCCAGTAAGATTGACCGTTCCCTCTGTTGTGGCAACAACTGCCCCAACTGCCGTCGTACCTACAGATCCTGCATTGGAATAGCCCCATGAGCTATCCCCCCAGTCTCCTATTCCCCATCCCTGAAGAGGGACTGTTACGGGAATACTTCCTACTACACTTCCTACCTGTCCTGTGGCCGCTACCCCGGTAACATTAACAGTTTCGTGGTATACCACGGTAACACTTACCGTTCCAACCGATCCTGTGGCAGCTAACCCTGTAACACTGACATTAGCAGCCCCGGTAACGGTGGCTGCTCCAACGGAAGCGGTGCCTACCTGACCGGCACTGGTTTCTCCCCAAGCTCCCGCATCCCAAACATCAACGCCCCAGCCTTCAAGGGTGACTGTTACCCCGGCCATATTAAGCTATCCTGATAATGGCACTCGTAGAATCACCGGTTGGAAATACAATCGTAAAATCCCCGGAACTTGAAGACTTATCCGAGCCAAAATCAAGAATCACGACACTGGGATCTCCACTAGCGGTGTCATTAAAGATCATCGCCCCTCGCGCCGTAATGGTAGAACTACTCCACGTAGAATCCCCAAAATCGGTAAAAGCGGTGGTGCTTGTGCTTGTAGGCGTAACATTCACTAACGTATTGCCTTTGGCTACATAGGCCGTTCCCGATACTTCATCTGTCGCTGTATACGCTGTAGTCGCCGCAGTAAAAGAGGAATTGTTATCGTACATGGCAATATTAAACGTATTGCCGGTACTGTTAGTAAAGTCATGAGTAGCAGTCATAAGTTCTACCTTGAAACTGGTACACATAAAGTTTCCTGTGAAAGCCATATCATAATCTCCTAATCAAGTCGGCTAATTTGGGTTCCCCGGCATCTAACAAAGCATTATAAACCGTGGTTCTGTCACTTTGAATTGCTTGCTTCATATAATGAACAATTACTTGTTCAATTTGCGTCTTGTAGGCTTGTGCCTGTTGCCGGATTACCGGATCTGCTGTAGCCGAAATACCCACAATTTTGTTTATACATCGTTCCGCTACTTCTTCAGGGGTTTGTCCCCTGTTCTGCGTAGTTACTACGTCCACCTTGAAATCATTACTTATTCCAAGCGCCGGGGTCCTCATGTCTTCTCCCTTATAACCATTCCGGTACGATAGTCATCAGTAACTTCTTTCGCCTCACCATATTGTTTCAAAGCTACCAGGGATTCACCAAATCGTTTTTCGTACTCTTGCATGAGCGTTGGCTCCCCTTTCATATAGACATACGCCTCAATTAAACACCCGTACAACAGGGTTAATTCCGCATTGGTACTGAGCCATGTAGTACCCCCGGCCGCTCCTGCGGTGAGACTGTCTGGCCGGTAGTAATAATGCAATTCCACAGCATAACTGCTATCAGGAGTAGGTCCAATAATAAAGTTGTTTACATCAAAAACCGCGTAAAAGCGTGGACCCCCCGTAGTAGCCACATCAGGGTTAAAGGCTTGTATAAAGTTAACACTCTTGAAATCCAGAAAGTTTTTATCACTGCTTGCATCAGTATAGGACAACGAAAAAGGCGCTAAAAAGTCACTGGGCATTGACAGGTACTCGTCTGCACTTGTCAGGTTCCCCGCAGAATTCTTACGAAACAGACTTAATTGCACCGTCTTCAGGATGCGTTCTTCCGAGGAACGAATAAAAATAGGAAGATTGGTCACAAAAGACGTCTCCGTATTCTGGGTATAGTCCTGTATCGCTGTTTTCAACTGTGCGTATGTAAAAGCCATTATGTCGTTGTCACCGTTACCTGACCTACCTGCCCAAAACAATTCATCGGTTTCCAGAGTCCGTCATCAGCGACATTGGGCACTCCCACATATACCGATAGAACCATGGGCGAATTAGGCCGTGCATCTTTAAGTGCCTGTGGATCAGTCACATGGCGTCGTGGATCGAGCTGGGGTTGTTTCTTTTCCCACTCATCGGGTCCGACCAATAGCCCCGTCCATTCCAGTTTCATGTCATTAAGCTTGTACTGGAACCCGGAGCGATCCGAAATACCTAATGCAAACTTTCCTAATGCAAATTTAGCCATTAGTTAAACCTCGAATACGACAGACCGGGCTGAATGGTAAAGGACGCCCTATCACGGTCTTCCACCGCGGCCCTGTCAAATTCTTCGTCATAAATCGTTTTTAACAATTGTGTACGATCCGGCGCTCGTTTAATTGACAGATAATAAGCCAAACCTGCTGCCAAACACGGATAAAACCTAAAAGGCACCTCAAACGTATTGGTATAGGTATCTGCATCCTGAACCCGGGTTAATCGGTTAAAAATAATAATATCGGTATTGTTATCTGGAACAGGCCATACTTTTAGCTCCGGCGTAATTAACCTATTCAAAAAGAACTGATCTACACGTCCTGTAGTAGTTTTATTGGGAATGGTCAGATAATCATCCCGACTTACCCGGGGTACAGAATAATCAGTGTTGTTCCGCCGTACTACCGTACTTAAAATATCAATAGTGCTTTGTACATCGGCAAAATCAACGGCTGCTGTCAGTGTAGTCGTAGCACCGCTGCTTCCACCGGTTAAGGTATCAGCGGTAGTAAAGAGTCCTACCGGAATGGTAATAGCGAATGAAGTAGCAGAGGGTAGGTTTGTTATAGAACAGGTAGCTGCGCTGACACTCCCGGTAATGGTTTCACCAACTGAAAATGCACCAGAAGCCCCTACCGTCATGGTCAGGGTTCCACCGGGATATACCCTGATCCCTGAAGCCGTCGTGATACTGGTTTGTTCAATCGTCCACTGGTTTAAGCCCCGATTCGCCCATTCCGCCAATAATAGATTCAACGAGCGTTTTGCCGTTTTCAGGTCATAACCGGTCCTGACCTCAAGGCCACACCGTTCAAACGCTTCTTCGATGTAATCCGCGACATCTAAGCCAAAATCAGTGGAACTGGACGTTGCCATTTTTTAATCTCCGGTAATAAGATTCACGAGTTTTATAGATATCTTCCCCATTAAACCTTTCAAGGTGCTTATCATAATACTCAGTGTCTTTAAGCTTCTGTGAAGCTTCATGCAGCTTACTCAAGCGTTGAACAAAAATCAGGGCATAGGGATCGCCTGTTTTTGATATAAATTCAACGTCGTACACTTCGCCATATTCAACATCATCTGGATGAACTCCCATTAACCAGATGTCCTTATCAATGAAGATCCCTTCTGCAATCGCGCCGTTCAACCCTTCTAAATAATAATGAAACTCTTCTGCCTCTTTAAACACAAGATCCACTACAATTACTATGTCAAAGCGGTCATCAAACGTGGAAATAATAGTAGTAAGGTCCTGAAAGCCGGGAGAATCCTTAAACCCAATTCCTACCTTTTTCTCCGCCCAAGCAGCCTTTGCATAAGGACACGGCGGCATATTGGAAAAATTAGGATTAACTTGCTCCAGTGCCACGGAGGACCACTGCCTTATCTCTTTGCGTATTGCCTCTTCCTTATTCATCTACCTTAGTTATAAAACACAGTAAAGGCGGTTACGTCAGTGGTCGTAAAGTTCACATACGCGCCATCACTACACAAAACCCCCTCATCTGGAATATCCGGATAATCGGCGGTGCTGGCAGTGCCCGAGGTCATAAGCTGCATAACCGTCGTGCCATTAGAGGCTCCGTTTTTAAAGTCCAGAACTCCTGCCGCAGCACTATTAACAAAGTAGATGCCCCGTAAACGAGTACGTCCTGCAAACACTACCTGATTGACCGTAGTTCCCGAACCCACTGTTACTGACCCACTCGTAGCACCATCAACAGCTACTTGTGTGACTGTCTTAAAGAGAGCTGTAGTTGAAACCGTGGCACTTACTCCAGGTCCTGCTATGGCTTCGGTAACCGCCGTACCGTCTGTAGCCGTGCCTGTAACCGTAAAAGTTTTGCCTGTTTCACTCGCTCCACCAGAAGTAATAGTGACGTTTCGAGCGGGAACCAGCGTAGCAACCCCCGCAGTTGCCAAAGCGCCGTTAATAGTCAAATCACCTGCGCCCCCCGGTGTCTGGGTCGTACATATTCCGTTAGGATCAGCCGCTGCTAAATCACCAGGAACGATATAGGTCGAAAAAGTATCTGAACCTGCCATAACTTACTCCTTGATTTCACCACGTAAAACCATTGCTTTATAAGCAGCACTATTAGGCGGAGGTAAGGGCCCGGTTGCTTTCTTAGGAGCCGCTTTCTTAGGAGCCGCTTTCTTAGGAGGCGCTTTCTTAGGAGCCGTTTTC
>Ga0209434_1000666_pt1 | contig 16215 bp, 22 predicted proteins | sample ETNvirnome_2_300_FD_184068 | JGI IMG/M metagenome (GOLD analysis project Ga0209434, IMG submission 184068) | Marine viral communities from the Pacific Ocean - ETNP_2_300 (SPAdes) (version 2) | ecosystem: Environmental > Aquatic > Marine > Oceanic | place: Pacific Ocean | collected 2013-06-22
TTGCCCAGCATAAGCCCGAGAACAACGGTGGTTGTACTAGCGGCAACAGTATATATGACATCTAGGCTGGTCACATTCGCCTTTGTTACTAGTTTGAAGGTGTTAGCCATGACTTTGCTCTCTCTCTCTTTCTCTCTCTCTTTCTATATTATCCCAAGGCAATTGCTAGTGCTGTTACCGTACTCTCTTTGGCTAGCTGTGCGCCCTCGACAGAAATCTCACCGGCAGATACCCTTGCGATTGTTGTATCGCTCGCGTGGCCCAGTTCTATCCCAGCGAAAGTTGGTGTATCTGAGGTTTCAAGGGCTTGACCGGGACCAAAAACGGAATCGGCAAGGGCTTGGCGGACGGTGTTTGCACCATCGCACTGAATAATGTCGTCCTTGCCGGATGCAAGAGTAATAGCTGAGCCTGTTGCCGTTTTAATTGAGACTGGGCGTCCCGAGTCGTTACGCATTATCCAGGTTTTCTCGATGTTGGGAACGACCATAGTCGGGGTTCCGGTCGGTGTTCCGCCGATATCGAGAGTATGATGCCGCCCATTCTCCCCGGCTATACCATCAGAAAGATCTAACGTGATACCAGATGCAGTAATAGTAACTGAGGCAATACCAGAAATAGCTTCGTCGGTTTGGTCGATGCCCGTATTACGCTTGGTTCCCCACGTACCGTCGTTCTCGCCGTCAGCTTGTTTTTCCAGGCCAAGATTGCTAGTATAATTTGAAGGCATTATTTATCTCCGCGTTGATATTCTTGGTTATGGGAGAACAGTTCGTGTTCTTTCCGTACACCAATTAAGGCTCTCTGGTACTTCTCTTCCCATTGGTCGAGATCCTTAACTATACCAAACTTCTGTAGGAACAAGCAACTCTCTACCATACACGCGTAGAACAGAAGATCGGCGGCGTGATTGGACATCCACGTCCCATCCGTCGCGCCCGTGAGTGAGGTTGGATGGGCCTTATAGTCGATGTTATAGTTGCTAGCCGCATCGGGCGTTGGTGCGACCTTAACTTGCGTTTCGTTCATGAAGGCATAGTAGAGAGGTTTGTCGGTTAGCGTAGTTTTGGGCCAGTATTCGTTAAGGAAGGATTCGTGCTTCTGGATCAGGTTTTCCTTGAAGTCGCTCGTTGTGACGGTAACGCTACGGAATGAAACCAGATCCGTTGGAAGCGTAATCGTATTGGTTCCGCTCGTCAGCGTACCGGATGCTACGAAATTGTAGATACGGAGGTTGGTGTCGCGGAAGATACGATCTTCGGCCAGCCTGATCACCTCCGGGATGCGGTCGATATAGTCCGTGCTGGTATTTTCCAACCAGTTCTGAAGCGCCGTCGTGAGTGCCGCGTTTGTCCAAGTTTGCGCCATTAGGCCGTTCCTGTTCCAAAGGTCATCATCAATACTTCATGTAGCTGCGTTGTCGGTCCCCAAGTCGCATAGCCGGGTTGCGTCGCGCTGTAGTTCATCGTTGGATATGACGTTGCGCCAGTATCGCTATCAGGACGCGGATCATGAAGACTTTGCGGATCATGTACCACACGCACCGGCGTAACGCTTTCGTGCTTCGGTTCCCAAATACGCTTATCCACGCGAACACCGGTCCACTCGGTTTTAAGATCCTTGTAGCGAACCTTCCAGCCTGACCGGTCGTCGATTCCATATGAATATTTTCCCCTAGCAAACCTTCCCATTTTAGATACCAAACATGTCCGATACAAGAAGCATTTCTTGCTGTTTTCGTTCCGCCTCTTTACGTGCGATATAATCCCGAAGATTCTCCCAACCTTTCTGTCCAGGGGGAGCTTGATCTTGCCGTGACTTCAGACGAGCTTGATATTCAGGAGAATAAACATGCTCAAATCCTTCTGCCCGAAGTTGGGCGAGATATTCTTGGTTTCGCTGTTGCTCTTCTGCCCCTAATCTGGCTCTGTCTGCTTCCATAGCTTCTGGACTAACCATTGCTCCTGGGCTAGCTTCGTTAAATCTGACTTCAGTATCAGGCCCACCCCCTGGAACCACATAATATCCCTGTTCCATTTGCTGAAGTTGCCTTAGCAGTTCAAGAATTCCATTTGCCATTAGATGCGTCCTACGTATGGCGTGACGAAGAATGACGCGCGCTCGCGATCCTCGTCTTTTGCGCGTTGTAGGCACGCTTCATAATCGGCTTTCAGAAGAGAGATGCGCGCCATGCCCTCTTGGTCGGTCTTCAACTTCTTGAGGGCGATTTGGTAGGATAGACCCGCAACGAGTGATTCGAGGAAGCGCTTTGGCACTTCAACGTTCTGGTTGCCACCCGTAGCCGATACGTCTTCCATGTACCGGATGCGCCAGTAGAGGAAGGTATCAGTGCTATCGTCGGGAACAGGATAGACGTAAAGGGTGTGACCGCCGTTTGAGTTTCGCTCGACAGCGAATTGGGTTGGCTTTCCCGCCGTGGTTTTATCGCTGCGGCCCTTAAGATATTCTTGAATGCCTATGCGCTCGGCAATAGTGTCCGTGCTGTCGCCACCATCGCGGATAACAGCATCAAGAACGTCTAGGGTTTCAGTGGAGAGGGTGTAGCTTGAAGTGCCCGTCGAAAGGGCTTGAGTAGCTAGGTCGAGGGTCCACAAGTTCAGACCGCGATTGATCCACTCCGTCAGCAATAAGTTGAGAGAGCGACGCGCGGTACGGTAATCGTAGCCCGTGTAATCTTCTAGACCGGTACGTTCGAAAGCCTCTTCGATGATTTCGCCAACGTCAAGGTTGAACGCGTATGTTCCGCTGGAAGCCATTCAATTCCCCTAGTCATGTCGCGAAAGCAGTAACTTTTCGATCCGATCCAATCTATCCTTCAAATCGCGCAGAGCTTGGAAAGAGACATACCCCTTGTACACCTCTTCCTTAAACTTTTCTAACTCTTTCCCCTGTCCTTTTACCTGAGAGTAGATATTCCATACCCAGATTCCGAGTCCAAGAATAAAAGCTACCGGCGCGGCTGAAACAGTAGTAATTAGCAAACTTTCCATGGTGATTACGCATGAAAGAGGTTGACTGACTTTACGCCGGTCGTAAAGGTTACACGAACACTATTCTCAAAGCGCAAACCGTTTCCCGGTAGATGTTCTGAGTCAATGGAAGGTCCACCCCCTGTTGCTGTATCAAGGGTAACAATTTTCGTACCATTACCTGTGGCATTTCCGTCGTATAGGGATACTTCACCATCGTTCGTTGTAAAGTTAACTCGATAAGCCTTTACTCGGGACGGTCCAGTTTGCATCGTTTTGCCAATGCCTACCGAAATACCTCCCGTAGGTCCGCGAGTTGCTGTAATACCAGATATAGATCGCCAAGCTTTTACGCCTTCGACCATGGTATTTGCGGCTGGACCAGTAACGTTCTCAGTATCTGTTACACCATCAAAACGAACACCAGAAAGAACAAACGTTTGAGAAGTAAGTTGTACGGAAGCTGCCGTAAGGGTTACATTCAGCCCTAATCCATTGAAGCCATCTGTTGCCTGAAATGTTGCCGTTCCAGAATCTGTAGCAAGTTCAAGTGTTGAGGCTGTAGCTCCGTAAGTCTTGTTTGTACTTAGAAAAGTGTCGTCCGTTGCCGCATACACGCGACTCATCGTTTTTAAGTCACTACTTCTTGACATCTTTCTTATCCTTTTCGCGGGCATCCTCTACGGGGATTCCCTTGCCGTCCTCTGGAGATTCTTCAGGCTCCGGCTCAGGTGCTGGTTTCCACCCCGTAAACTTGAGCTTCAGAGAACCATCTTCATTCTTACCAACATCGAACATGGGTTGCTCGCGGTAACCATAGTAGCTAGCTCCATTGGAATCCATCAACGTACTGCTTGATGCTACAGAGATTTCAGCCTCTTCTAGGATGGAACCTACTGCAATCCAAAATTCGACGCATCCTCGACCTCGCTCGTAAACCCCCGGCTTGTGATCGTACATATAGTCACACCCATACAGGATGATTTTCTTGTAGCCCATGTACAACGCGTAAGCCAAGCCGTAGGCGACTGAGCCGTTCAGATAGCGGAACTGGTATTTGGAGATTACCTTATCCAGAGGGTACTGGACTATTGACGGGTAATCCTCGTATGCGCGCGAAGTCAGGATCGGCGTGTCGGAAAGTTCTGCCTTGATCCGCTCCGCGTATTCGGGTCTACGATCCTCCAACTCTTGCATATCGTCCATCATGACAGCCATATCGCACTTGAGTACGAAGGCGGTTGAATTAATGGCCCAAATCTCGTCCGCTACGTTTGTGGCCCGGTCCTTGTCATAGTTTGTATTCAGGTAGTCCCTATTGGAGTTACCCATGGCTATGAGCGCTAAGCGCCGGTCACAAATCGGCTTATCAATTTCCCTCATTTTGATCTCCTAATTGTTTAAGGGGAGCAAGCGATGTTCCCCAGCTTTTTATTATGTCGCAGCTTGGTCGATGCCGTAAGCACTCTTTCTTGTGTCAGGGTCGCTGACCTTGTACCAGAGAGCGTAAGTTACGGAAGCATCAGGCACTACACTCGGCTTCCAAGTTCCGCGCGTATCAGCCGGTAAACCGAGTGGACCGGTAGCAGCGGTTGTCGCGCTGTGGGTTTCCGTTACGGTATAGGTTGGTGTAACGCAGTCAGAAGCTGCCCAGACGCTCGCAAAGCTATCGCCAACAAAGGCTGATACGACGTGGCGGCGGTCTGTTAGGCGATGCGGCAGTCCAAAACGGTTGCCGAAGCCAGCGTAGAATACGCCCGTTGTTCCGGCTCCGCCAGATTCGAGGTGCGTAATCGTCTTGAAGGCTTTCTTGCCTGAAGTCGTTGCGTCCGAAGCGCGCGCGGCCATACGCTCCATCATAGTCACGCCATATAGGTCGGTGCCCTTAATGATGAAGGTGGATAGCGCGGCGGAATCGGATGTCGTGATCGTTACGTTACGCGGAATGTCGAAGGTCTTGATGCCTCCTGAAAGGCCCGCGCCTGTAACTGTAGTTGCCCAGCCGTATGTAGCGGAAGCGTCAGAACTGAACGCTTGCTTCGTTACTAGGCCGTCGTCGTCAATAGCGGCTGGAGCGCCGAAAGTGGCGTAATAAAGGAGATTGCCCCTAATTCCGCGCTTTCCGCCCTCTACGCCATAATGTTGCGCATTCCCGTGGAAGATATTCTTCGCGTGGGTAATTGTGTGTCTGCCGGTTGCCATAATGGTTTTCCTATCGTTGAGTTAACAACGGCTTTAAAGCCGATAGTTCATTTACTAATTTACCACACTTTCCTTTGAGAATCAAGTCCTATGGATATTGTCGATAGTCAATGGCGCGGACGTTGAAGTCGATTAGTCCAGTCCCGCCGAGATCATCGCTGATATGCCTAATCTCATATTGCATTCTGTATTATAACATAAAAGAAAGGGGGAAGCCGCCCAATCGCTAGCCTCCCCCTGTCCATTTCTCGTTGGAATTGGTTTACGCGCCAGATGACCCGTATAGTGACCGCCAGTCACTCCAACCGAAGCTGTAACGCTCACGCGCCTTGTAGCGCACGTTACCAGTTTCGAAATCACCTTCCATCTTCGTAGAAAGCTTGACACGCTTGAAATGCTTCAAACCGTCAGGGCAGTCCGTACGAATGAACCAAGCGTCGGTATCGGTGAAACGATGGTTGACGTGGTATCCTTCAGGGAACATACCCATATGGTGCATAGCACTTATGTCGTTATCAGCCGTACCCACACGATGCGGCGACATGAGAATGCGATCAGCCACGAAGGCTAGTTGACGAGGAATGTGAAGCGAACGCGCGATAGGCGCAATCGGAATTCCACGGTCGTCAGTAAAGCCAGCAATGGCAATGAGCGCATCTTCAAGAGCCGTTTCTGACAAGTCAGCATCAGTGGTAGGCTTATTTCCCAGTGTGCCACCATTCTTGAGAGGATGAGCGGTATGTAGGAGTGAAACGCCATCACCACCAGTGTAAGAAGAGTTAAACGCGTTGTTGTACACGTTCGAGCCCTTAACTTCCATGGTATGGAGCATTGAGCGTCCCAAAGCCTTAGAAAGCCGTTTCGCTAGAGGTTCGTAAAGGTTGTCCTCCATAGCTTCTTCGGTAAGCGCGAACCCGAGAGCAATTGTCTCGTGGTGGTAACGCGCTACCCACGCTTCGCCAGTTGAGTCGAAGGTGATTGAACCACCTTCAGGCTTTACTGGAGCCGCGCCGAAGCCGGGAAAGAGTACCTCTTCCTCAAACGCACGAACAGAAGTATCACCGTCGAAGAGTAACTTATACTCGTCTTGATAACGGCTGTACTCCTGGCCGAAAATAGCATTAAGGCCGGGTTCCAATTCCTTGAGGATTTGCGCTCTGTTAATAGCCATTTGTCATAATCCTCTTGCTTAGCCTGTGTTGTTACCAGTGATACCAGTACTCAAGACCTGATGCTCGTTGATTGTGACTTCCACGATTTCATTGCCGCCCCAAGCATTATTAGGCTTGGTGCTAAGCTTATGAACACGGAACTGAGCAGCACCGGTAGTCAAAGACGTAGCGTCAAGCTGTGCCTTAGACTGTTTGGTGTTTGCGTCAGCCGCAGCGTGGGCCAACAGATCAAGGTTCTGACCAACCGCACTGCCAGTTGTGGCTAGCGGAGTAGTGTCATTATCAACCTGTACTTCGTAAACGATGTATGGGTCGTCATAGACAAAAGCGGTCAGTTCCTTAGCAGCAGAGATAGAGCCACTAGCGTAATACTGATCATACACAACCTCTCCACTACTCTTAATCGCACGGAAGCCATTAAATGACCCCAACGGGCGAGTTCCGGTAGTAGAAAGAATGACCTTACCAGAGACTAGACGAACAGCATCACCCTGTCCCACAGAATCGATGCCCGTAGCCATCGTGTATTCCTGTGAGCGGATGAGTCCACCGGTTAGGTGGCGAACGGGACGCAAACCAAATGGTGCATCAGTGTTTGCCATTGTTTAGTCCTCTTGGAATATTACCTCTTTGGTAGAGTTACCGAACTCGACTTCGGAACCCTGTTCACGGACGACGGACGTGTATTTAGACCCTTCGGATCTTACCTGCCCATCTAACTCGTGGTCAACAGATCGTTGTAGGAGTTCGGTCTTCTGTTGGAAGTAGTCATCCCGCTGATTTGCGATATCTTCATCAACTTCCATGAGGATGAGATCGCCAGACTGGATGGTACCATCAAACCGAGAGCCGTTATCGAGTGACAAACTCTCAAACTCCGGGTGACGTTCTGCTAAAACCGGTTCGTAACCTTCACGAGCCCGTTTAAGTACGTTCATAGTATCGTCCTCGCTCCGAACGTTCTTACGCACCCACCTATATTTTACGCCATCTGGGGCGAGAGGGGTGTCTAGAGCGCCTGGAGGACTCCACGTTTTCTTCCGTTCTCGCGTTGAACGGCCTTCATCGTCGCGACTTGGATACGTCATCTGGTTCTCCGTGACGTTAGAGTTCACCGCGTTCTATCAGTAACTTTCGCTTCTGTAGAGCGTATTCTTTCAGAGGAACCCCTAAATTCTGCGCCGTAGTAATTTCTGACGGAGATAGGGTAATTTGCTTCTTGTTGTTGGTCGAACGCGTTGGACCGGCAACCCTCTGTTGAGCTTGTGTTTGGAACTTAACAGGGTACGTTCGTTTCAAACGGCTGTTAAGCTCCCTGTAATAATTGTTAAACGACTTGTCATCTTCGGCGGCGTCGAGCGGGTTGTAACCTTCGTTAACTAGATCCCTGTGAATTTCGAGTGCTTCGCTCGTCATTTCTGGATCTTGCTGAAACCATGTATGGTTCTGTTCAAACCACCTTAGCGACTGTGCGTCCGGTTCCTGTTGCCGTTGTTGCGGGGGTTGCCCTTGAGGTTGTTCCCGTTGCTCTTGGGACTGAGTGGGTTGTGGGCGCGAGACTTTGTATTCCTCTAAACGAAGCCTTTCAGCTTCTACTTGCGCCAAGCCCTTCTGGATGTCCCAAAGAGAATCGGAGTTGCCTTCATTGTGAGCTTCTTGCCATTGCGAACGTAGTCTACTCTCGGTTTCTGTTAATCGCGCTTCGTGTTGGAGAACCGCGTGTTCTTCTGAAGTTTGTACCCGTGTAGCCTCGTTGCTTAACCTAGCTCTTGCTTCCCCCAGTTCGTTGGCCAGTCGAGAGTTTTCTTCTACTAGCCCTTTTCTGTCACTAACTAATCTTCGTATGCGCTTCTGGGCGCGGTTACCAAACTGTTCCTGCGAATCGTCTTCTTCTGATTCTTCAACCTGTTCTTCTACTTTGACCTCTTCTTGCTCCCCCTTCAATTCGGGCGAGGCAAGTTCGGTTACTTCTTCCTTGATCTGAGTAGGCTTCTGTCCTTCTTGCTGAACTTCCGCTTCCAATTCGTCAAGGGTAAACGTTACTGGTTCTACCTCGGCGTCAAGGGCCACATCTGTATTCGCCATATTTTCCTCCATAGGGCGCGAGTCCTACGCTTACGCGTTTCGTCAACTCTAACATAACTGGTATTGGCTTGTCAAGTCGTATTTGCGAATTTTCAGGTTATAGCCTGAATCTCTTGCGAATTTTACAGGCTTTAGACCGCGAATCTGCGAATTTTGTCAGGTTTGTCAACGGTTCCAACAATGTCATCATCGTTGAGCATACGAAAATCTACACCGTCCACGACGAAGCGCATACCAGCATTTTTGCCGATCATTACCCAGTCACCCTCCTTGCACCAAGGAATACCTTCGAACTTGTCGTGCTTGTACGCTCCCGTACCTACCTCTACTACATAGGCTACGAGTGCCGCATACTTATTGACTTCTTTAGTGGTTTCCGCAAGGAAGACGCTGCCAACTTTGTCGGGTCCGCCGTATGGAGCAACGAGGACACGATACCCGGCAGGACTAGGGTAATCCCCAGGAATCTGAATGTTGAATTCCTTGAGGTAATCTTTCTTTCTAGGCATCTTGATCTCCTTCGAACTCAGGCTCCTGCATACGTTTGAGAGCCCCTTCGATTATGTCTAACGTGTAGTCGTATGCTCTGTAGTTACCAACAAGGAATTGGTATGTCGCGTAGTCTTCAACTTGACTGCCTAGAGCCATACGCTCCACGACACCGTGTTGCTCATCCTTGATAGCTTTATTTATCCGAGATAGGAATACCTCGAACATTTGATCTGGTAACGCCATCTTGACCTCCTACGGTCGACGGGGATTCCCCTTCCTATTAGTCTTAGTCTTAGAGCCGGGTTTCTTCTTCCCCACAGGTTTACCTATAGCCCCTAGTAGGGCGCCTATAGGATTTTTACTTCCACCTGGTTTCATGGATTCCTCCATTATATCACATAAGTGGTTTGCCATTAGACTTATTCCTTCCTCTGAGTTGAATCTTTGCGACCTCTTCACGAGCTTCGCGATCTTCGTCCCTATTCTGATCGTCAACCTCAACCTTGACCTGTTCAATATCTAGTTTGCGCTGGTCGGTCGCGTGCTTCAAATCAATTTCCTTTTCCTGCACCCGAATCTGTTCTTTCTGAAGTTGGATAGCGGGGTCTTCAGCCATTTGCTGGAGTTCTTCCTGTTGTGCCTCTAGACTGTCTTTCTCAAGCAGCTTGCTGGAAGCTTCTTCGGCCTTGAGAGCAATTTGGCTCTGAACTTCTGGCGGAAGTTGCTGGCCCAATGGAGGTAATTGTACTCCCATCACCTGTTGCATGTCAAGTCTGTACTTATGAGCCAAGTGTTCTTGGATGTGCACCATTATGATTTGCTGCAACATTGGATTGCCCTGGTACTGTGGATCTTGCAGGAAATTCATGTGGATTGTCAGGTGGGCTTCATGCTCTTCCCATTCTGCCGTGGCGATTGGCTTGCCGGTCATAGCCGACATATTTTCCGTGATAGGATCTTGCGGCTCCGGTGGCGGCGGGATTTTAACTAGGAATTGCTCTGGATTTTCGTAATCGAGAGCGGTGTACATTTCAGTGTACACTTCGCGCATGTCGTGACCTTGCGGATCACCCATCGCTGTTTGGAGCATCGTCTGCGCTTTTGCGAGGCGGTGGGAGCGGGACGGCATGTTGGGATCGGAAACCGGAATGATATCTACGCGCCCGTCGAAATCGTTCTTGAAGACTTCGTAAGTGTTCTCTACAGCTTCGTAAGGGTAGGCTTGGTCCTGCGGAAGATATTCGAAGTTCACGCCAGCCAGGAGCTTGAGGTCGTGCATCTGCGCGAAGTGAAGGCGCTTATGGATAGCGGTAAATAGCTTACCGCTCGCCTCTAGGAGCGCCATCGTAGTTCCGACCGGCCCATAATTAGTTGAATCGGCTACGACCTGTTCGGTTGCGTCCGCGAACTTCTGCGCCGCCTCAACTACGAACTGTAGGAGGTTCATCAGGGTTGGAGATGGTTCCTTGAATGGGAGAGGGACTAGCGCTTTCGAAATATCCAATCCAGCAGCGTTGACTTCTCGCCATTCTCCCGGCATGATTGGTTCTGCGTCACCTGATACGCGGAGCCCATGAGCCTTAAAGCCCGCAGGAAGGTTAGCAAAAGTACCAGCGTCAGAAAGCTGGCGAAGGCTAGAAGTAGCAGCACGGGCGAGCCCACCAATAAGATGAAGATAGCCGTAACCGTAAAAACCAAGCCCAGGAATAAATTTGTAATGGGTGAATACCACCTTCTTTTGCTTGAGTTGATCATCTTCGCTCCAGTTCCGGTAAATCGAAAGAACCTTGCTAGTCTCCTTATCAACCGTGATAGTGTATGGAAGCGCAAGACCTGATTCATCCCCATAACCAGGGAGATCAAAGTTAAGATGAACCTCATAGAATGTGTGGACACCCTCCACTCCCTGTGGGCGGTCGCGGCCTTCAATCTGTCTAAGTTCGTCTTCAACTTCTGTTTCGAGATCATCGGGAGTTGCATCACCTAAATCGGTTTGTCGATAGAGTCCTGAGTTTATGTACTTGACTACATCGTTGCCTGAGATCTTGATCTTGTGGGCATAGCGCTCTGAGGTTTCGAGATCCGAAGCATAGTAATCGATGATGAAGTCTTCGGCCTTGACGAGAATGGAGCGGGGTCGGTTGAGCGCGGAGTCGAAGTAGGTTTTCTTGAAAGCGGAACCCATCAGACCCACGCGGAAAATGAGACTGTCCATCTCGGGAACGTACTCAGTCATCTCGTGCATGATCTGGTAGTTCATGAAATTCTTGACGCGCCTAGCCTGTGCTTCCTTCTCCGGGGTTTTCTGCCCTACAACTTGCGTCTTGACTGGACCTTTAGGGGGGAGCAACTCATCATATGCTTTAGCGTGGAATTTGACAATCGATTCCATCAAGATCGGATGAGTAACGGTTGACGCGCCCGGAAATGGCTCTTGTAGTACCTCGTGTTTAAGGCCCAAGAGAGTGATGTGTTCAGCGAGAATATCATCCCATTCCTTGCGCGACTCTTCATCTGCCTCAACGTCCGACAGAATTTCGGAGCCAATCTTACCAAGTGTGGTTTCGTCTATGAACTCAGCTAGATTCGAATCGAAAGACTCTTCAGGTTGCTCCTCGGGAATTCCCCCGAAGAACACGTTTGCTCCCCCCTCCTCGGTAGCCTCAATCTCTATGTCGTCGTCGTTTTCGATTGAGATACCGTCGTCAGCAAGATCAAAGGTTAACTCGTCAATAGTCTCTTCTAAGTTCTCGTCCGTGTTCGGATAAATTTGTTTTTCAATAGGCATCAGTAGAAGTTCCGATTCTTACGTTTAGGTCGGTAGTCAGGCTCTTCCCAATCGTCGGGATGACGAACCCAGCGTCCGCCCTTCAGCCAAAGAATTGCTTGAGTGACTGTATCGGTGTAGTCATCATTGGCGGCGTTTGGAAAGTTCGCGCATTCATTCACGACTTCGCCAGCCCAATTCTTATTTCTCGGTATCCAAATTCTACCACTAGATAGAAGTGGAGTGCAAGCATGGGCGCGCGAAACTTTATCTTTGTCGGGCGTGTAGGGGATAATCGGCAGACCAGCTTCGGAAAGATCCTGTATGAGAGACTGTCCTGAAGCCGCCTTTTCTATGATAACTGAATCCGGTTCGTGAAAATTGTACAGTTCCATTGACTTCATGCGGAGTTCGGGATACTCCCAGCGACCGCGCTGACCACCGAGTAGTATCATATTTGGAATGTCCTTCTTGTCGCGGAATATACCCCAAGTTGTAATGGCTGAATAATCGCTCGTGTTTTTGGTACTGAAAGCTGTATCCCACGACTGTAAGATGTAATCGCATGGGGGTGGTCTATCTTCTTTCCACTCCTGCCACCAATCGCGCTTGAGAATTCCGCCCTCCTCGGGAACGGGATTCTGCATATAAAGCGCTGACCACTGGTAGGGCGGCATGTTATCGCGGGCGCTATGGAGTTCGTCTAGGAACCAGCCGCGAAGACCCACGTCGGCTTCAACGTTTTCAGGGAGAACCGGCCAGTACGAGCCGCCCACCTCTATGGGAGGTGCATTCTTTGGCAGGAATCCTTGAGTAATAAGGCGGTCTTGAGCTTCTCGGAGAAGGATCGCGGATTCCTCATCCAAGATCGCGGGGATGTTGACGGTTTCCCATTTATCTGTTCCGGGCTCCTTCTGCATATTAAGTAGGTAGCCTGAGAGATCTTCTTCGTGCCAGCGAGTCTGGATGACCAATACTCTTCCACGAGGCTGTAAACGGGTCCGAAGACCGCCAGGGTACCACCGGATAACATGATCACGAGATGCTTTAGAGTAGGCGTCCTGTTCCGAAAGAGGGTCATCGATGATCGCGAGGTTTGCGCCCTTACCCGCGATACCACCAATGATTGAGGCGGCGTTGAAAATTCCATCTTGACTTGTGTGCCACCTACCGGCAGCGCGGGAGTCGGCTCTGAGTGAGACATTTGGGAACACCATTTGATATTCTTCGGACGAGACTAGATTACGAACTTCGCGGGAGAAGTCTTTGGAGAGATCGGACTGGTAGCAGACGGACATGAGGTGCCATGCCGGATTGATGCCGAGTGCCCATGACGGGAGATAGACCGATCCCATGAACGATTTAGTTGAGCGGGGTGAGAGGAAGACCATGAGGCGCTTAATATCGCCCCGGACCAGGGCCATAAGTTTGTCGGCCATGAGGCGGTGGTGGGGAGCAACGATGAAGTTGGGATTCATCAGGCAGCAGTAAGCTAGAAGGTCTTCGCGCGCGGCTAATAGGGCGCGGCGAGTTATCTCCGCGAGTTCGTCGCCGTAAGATTTATTTTCCAGGCCGGTTGCGTATGGCAGTTCGGACATGTTACACTCTGTCTTGGGGAAGGCCACCCTTACAGGTGGATGGAATGGCCTCGTAGCTCTGAAAGGGTTGCGGGGCCGTTTTCGTTTAAGGCGTTTTTTTCCATGCAATGTTAGCGGTCACATCGTCTTCGCGGGGTGTTACGTAGGTGCTGCCCGCCCATTCGATTAGGCGCTCGGAGGGGAGAGCTTCGAAGGCGGCTTGGCCGTGAGCAGCGATCCATTCTTCGGCGGGAAGTTGGTAGAGGGGTTCGATTGACGGATTCATTGACATTTTGATCTCCTACTCGGATTCGTCGGGATGGTGGGGGTCGAATTTTTTCTCGAATGAAACGCCGACCTTTCTGTCGGGATTGAAGGGGAGGTCGGACGGGTCGGACTCGACGGCGGGGAGAGGCATTGGATTGTAGCCGTTGCCGCCCAGCATTTTGAGGCGCGCGATTGAGGTATTGCGCCCATCGCCCACTGTGGGAATGAAAGGGTTGCGCTGGGATAGATTCATGTCGATTGTTTGGTTGAACATGCAGAGGTATTTACCCAGGAGTTCGGTAGCGCGAATAGCTTCTCCGAGGCGTCCTTCCGCGAAGGCTTCATCGCGGGCGCGGCGTAGGTTGTAGATGACTTCGTTTATAGTTACTTCGTTGCGCTTTCCGGCTTCGACGCGAAGTTGCGCGAGGCGCTTCTTCATGTAGGGAAGTTTGAGTGAGCGGTAGGCATTGTTCTTCGCTGAGTCTTTCTTGCAGGTAGGGTAGGCGGCGCGGTAGGCGTTGGTGGGCGAGAGGCCTTGAATGATGCCGTTGAGGTATTTTTCCTGGGGCGGGCTTACGCGCCGTTCGCTGCGATGGACAGCTTTCTTTTTCTCGTTGGTACGAGCCGCGCCGTCAGTTGTGCCTTTTAGGTCGGGGTTTGACATGTTGTGCTTTCTTGCGGTTAAGGGGATGGGTTTATTGTAGATGATTGCGGTTCGTCTTGTCAAGTCGGTGGGTGAAATTTTTTAGTATAATTTTTAGGCACGCATGCGTGTTTTGATCTCCTACTAGGGCGTCCTCAGAGATGGGGGCGTCCTTTTTTGTTTGAAATCAATAAGTTGAAAATTTTGGAAATATTCTGGCAGATGGGACTAAGCTGAGCCCCCCCACCCCCTTTTTTTCCGGGTACCCCCCACCCCACCCCCTTCCTCCATTATATATAGCTGTCGTCCCTGTATATATCCGTGACTAATCGCGCCCGTGGTCTGCCTCGTGACCGGGCCATCGCCGCCTATCGGGGCCTGTGACATTTATGCAACACTATAAATTAAATGATCGAAAGGCTTTAAAGTCCTTGAAGTCCGGGCCTCTTGCCCCCATATTTAGGCTATCGCAATCGATGATAGGATCGAGACATTGAAAAACCATGACGAAGCTACCAAGCTCATGACCCGTCTAGCCTACGGCACGAATATCTTATCCACTAGCACCGGCGTCAGCCTACTGGCCGCGCCCAACTTCGACGGTTACGCCGTAACCGGAACGCCGGGTAGCGTTTCGATTTTCCCAGCCCATGAAATCGGCCAAGCCCTCAACGCCTTTATCAAAGCCGCCAATGACGCCGGGGGCAAGGTGTTAATCAACCAGTACGGTATCAAAGCCGCACTAAGCGGCGAACGCGTCCCAGACAGCCGCTAGGTAGCGGGCAAGGCATTGGCTTAAAAGCCGGTGTCTTGCAACCTACCTAGAACCCTAGCAAAGGAAAAGCCCATGCCTACCCAAGATGACACACTAGCCGATATCCCCGAACACTTGAAGCGGAAGCCCGACGCGCCCAAGCCCGCGCAACCCGTCAAGCCCGCCCCCGTCGGCCCGATAGGCAAGCCAAACCATGGCGTGGCTAACCGGGAGCAATGGCTGGGCGACGCAGTCAACGCCTTGCGTCCCATGTTCGTTAAGACCGGCCAGTCGGTTCCCGACAAAGCCCGCGTTTCATGCTCATGGCCCTCAAGCAAGGGTCTTCCGGGCAAAAAGCAAGCCATAGGCGAATGCTGGCAACCCGAAAGCTCCGGCGACGGCCACGTCGAAATTTTTATCTCGCCCATCCTTGGCGATCCGGTCAAAGCCCTAGACGTTCTAGCCCACGAGCTATGCCACGCGGCATGCCCCGGCGATGGGCACAAAGGGAAATTCCCAAAAACCGCAAGGGCAATCGGCCTGATCGGCAAGATGACCGCAACAACCGCCGGTCCCGAGCTAACCGAGCGCCTGCAACGCATTGCCGATAATATCGGACCGTATCCACATGCCGCGATAACCGTGGCCGTCAAAGAGGGCGGACGCAAAAAGCAAAAGACCAACCTGCTAAAGGTCTACTGCGACGACTGTGGCTACACAATGCGCATAACCCGCTCGTGGATAGCGGAAGCCGTTCCCGCTTGCCCGTGCGGTTGTGTTCCAATCATGACCGTCGACGAATAGACTAGTGCTTATGATAGAGGCGCAAGCTTTAAAGCGCCTCTATCCATGGCCCTAGTAAAGAAAAGGAAAGCGTTATGAAATGCAAAACCGATTGGTGCGGACGCGAGCGCACTGGTAGATCCCAATACTGCAATGCATGCAAGCGCATGGCCCGTGAAAAATGGCGGGAAAAGGTAGCGGCTGACAAGGAAGCGCGCGAATTACGTTACTGGGAATTCGAACGCCTCATGCGCAACGCCGAGGGCGCTGGCTTTAAAGCCGGTCGCGACGCTATCCCTGAAGCCATGATCGTTGCGCAACACACAAATCAACTAGACGACACGTCGCCCGTCGCGCAACAATGGATAGTGCCCGAGGGGCCGTGCGGTTTCGCTTGGGTAAACGTTTCACCGGGGAATTCTAGCTTTGCCCGTTGGCTAGTCAAGAACGGCCACGCGCACAAAGCCTATCGTGGCGGCGTTG
>Ga0209434_1000667_pt1 | contig 16213 bp, 27 predicted proteins | sample ETNvirnome_2_300_FD_184068 | JGI IMG/M metagenome (GOLD analysis project Ga0209434, IMG submission 184068) | Marine viral communities from the Pacific Ocean - ETNP_2_300 (SPAdes) (version 2) | ecosystem: Environmental > Aquatic > Marine > Oceanic | place: Pacific Ocean | collected 2013-06-22
CATCTGGTTTCTTTTTCTTTCTGCGCCGGCGACCCATCAAGGCTTTTTCATCTACCAGCCTCTGAAGCTCTGTAGCAATAGGAAGCATCTCCTTGTTGTATTCATCCTGCAGTGTCGAAGGGATGGATCTAGACGTATCCTTGAGTTCTAACGAAAGAGTTCGAAAAGTCTTTGGTCCTGCAACGCCGTCTTGTGTTAAGCCTGCTTGCTTCTGAAAACCTACCAGATCAGCTCGAGTATTCTTGCCGAAAATTCCGTCAACTACAAGTGTATCACCTATTGAATCTCTTGCCTTAGACATGTACTCTTCAAACTCTGGCGAACCAGGATCGGGTACGTCTTCATCATCAAGGTCATCACCGACAAAGACCATGTTCAGGGCTTTCTGTAGAGTCTTAACGTCGTCGCGAGTTACCTTGTATCTTGCTTCATTAAGTTTTTGAGCTTCTTCATTGATAAGCCGTTTTAAAAGATCTAATTTTATTTTCATGATTAATCACCCTGTCTTGGTTTTGGCGCGCGTGCCATTATTATGTATCAAGATAAGCCATAATAATACTTATCTTGCAACTCGTACCTGGCAATCTATTTGTAAATAATTCTTGTAGCCTTGCCATCAATATTGATAATGTCTGTATCATCATTCTTAGGGTTCGGATCAAGCTGTGCAGTCATTTCCTGGTCACGCTTATTCATACCTAAGGAATCGTATTTAAAATCTTTTAGTTTTTGAAGCATGGCGTTTCTAATTGGTGTCCGCTTAAGCCTTTTCCTGACGAATTCCTTAAATGCCGGGTGCGCCACATCAAGCGAAGATCTGCCAATAAACCACTGAACTATTAACTTCCCAATCTTCTCAGCGGGTAAGTTAGTCTTGCTTACAGAAGGTAGCGGTTCTCCGCTGTTTATCATATTCCTGAAAAGTTCTGCTGGTAAGGTTTCCTTTTCAGATATGCCGATAGCCAGTCCAGATCCTCTGCCAGATCTACCATCTATGTTAAAAGCCCAGATCAATAGAGAGGCTATCAGATCGGAAGGGCTTGCAGAACCGCGGAGGCCTCTTGTGAAATCACTTATTCCCGGAATGAAATCTTCCAAGTAAGATGTAAACTCATCGAGTGACCCAGCGATCTCGGACGTTAGGTTTGGTAACCTATACTTGCTCTGCTCCTCACTCGTAAACTTTGTCGCAGAAGGTTCGCTTTCTTCCTGCTCTTCTTCTGCTTGTGGTTGATTCACCATCTTAGTGATCTTATCAAAGTCATCTAAGTGAGTCACCCCTGGATCGGCCTGAGCCTTCGAGTCAGGTTTCTTTTGAAACCTGACGTGCTTATACTTGTCAATCTGCCCAGATTCTGGAGGCGTCACGACCAGTTGATATCCAGGTGATGATTCCAAGTCGAAGGCGAACTTACCTGTCTTTGCCAGGACAGATGATCCTTTTCGAAGATCAGACACCCTCTTAACGATATCATCCACTTCATCGCGGTAGGCTATCTCTTGCAAGACACTGGACCTACTCAACTCCTCACGGATGATTCTTTTAAGAGCTGACTTTCTGATCTTCATTTTTCTCTTCTCTCTTCTTTATAAATCTACTCAGAAAATCCTGAATGTTTTCATTACCCCAGTATTTGGCTATGACCGCAGCAACGAGCATGCCCGCCCAGAATTCAGGGCACATCCCTAAATATGATGGATCACCACAAAAAGGATCAATTACCTTATGTAGTGTGTCATGAACTGGGCGGAGCATGTCGAGCATGGGCTACTATTCCTTAGAGCTCAGGCGATCACGCAGGGAGCGTAGGCCGCCAAGTGCCCAATTCCAGCCGGAACGTGCCCAACCTACGGGAACACCAGCTGCAGTTTTGGTCCAACTGACTCCGGTTTCCCAAACGTCAGAAGCAACCTCGACAACCTGGTCCCATGCGAGATCCAAAACGTCAAGCACGAGCTTCAGTGGTGCGCTAAGTGCGCGAAGCAACGGGTGCTTGTCACGGCGCATCATGACCCATGCGAGTCCGACGCCGACGGCTAAGCCTTCAAGTCGAGGTGCATCATTATGCAGTACCAGCAGTAGGTCAAGTGCTCCATTGAGCAAAACCCATGCCAGATCCCAGACTGAGAGCGCTACGCCCCAAACCAAGCTCCAAAGTGACTGTACTAATTCTAACATAACTCATCTCCTTCTTTCCTGCGGGTGTGTTATAGTGGACCGCAGAAATATGCTCCAGACAAAGCTGGGAACAATTCTGTTGCGTGCCTCTTAGGAGGGCCGCTCTTATTTAAAACTAATCTCCGAAATTAAGTATCGATCCGGGTTCTAAACCTCTAAGCATGAACCAACCTTTGGGAACTTCTAACACGTACATGGCAGGACCCTGTGAGAGCATCTTCTGCTCTGACAGCGGGTGGCCCGTCTCTATGTTTAATATTCTGCCATGCGCGTCTGCGAAAGCTACATCCAGGGGAATGTGGGTGTCACGCATCCAGAAGGACTGCTGCTCAGACCACGGAAAGACGAAGAGCATGCCTGTGTTCTGGGGTAGCTCCTGTCGGTGCATCAAACCCTGCATACGAGCCGGGTCGGTGTCGGCGACCTCGCAATCTACCTCGTGACCTTCGATAGTCACGGTACGGCGCGGAAGTTCCTGACATCTTGCGGACTCACGAATGAGCTGCCTTAGTTGTCCAGCGGTGATCTTCATGCCTTTTCCTAAACGTACTTCCGCCAAGCGAAAGCTTTCCTGTTATCTAAATATTCTACATCATCCTGATTTTCATAAGCTTCCTGCTCGAATCGGATTGTCTTATAAGCCTCGTAAGGCTTCCAGGTTATGACAAGGTGCTTGACCCAGTCGTAAAGGTAGAGCAGATAGAAGCCGATCACGAGGAGCTCCATCTGCTGCACGAGGTGAATGCGCTCATGGCGTATCATAGTCTCAGACTCGTACTTGGCATTAACAACGATGAAGGGAAAGAGCGTGATTCCCCCAACAGGAAAGAACCACGATATCATCTTCGTGAAACGTTCTGATCTGATTATCCACCCTGAAAACTTCATGCTACTATCCCCATCCGGTTCATCGTAGCTCCGATCGCCTCGATCTCGTCGCCCCACTGCTCTTCCCAGCCGTAGTCGCAGGGATCGTCCTCGATCATGGAGGTGACCCGGTCGATGTCATCTAATAGATTCTTCGTGCGCAAAGAAAGACCGTCGGGTTCATGCTTCATCGACCACCTTATCGCCATGCGCTCCCAGTCGTTCAGAACTTTAAGGGATGTGCTTCTCACTGCGCCTGCCATGTGTGCCCAGGTATCCGTGAAGATCATAACCACCCCTAGATGTTATCAGCCGAAGACGAGAGCTTATCTCGAAAGTTTGCTCTCACCTTGATGAAATTCTTAAACTTAATATTTTTTCGAACACCGACGAAGGAACCTTCTGGCTTGGTGAGTTCACCTTCGATCATCTTATCTGAGAAGTCGATGGTCGTCTTCTTCCTGTAGGTTATCTTGTCTTCTTGATGAATGTCTTCGGCAGCCGAGGCAGTTCCGTAAGTATGCATTGCCAAGAAGAGCGCTAAGGCAAGCGCAGCAAGATACAACCACATGTCATTCCATCGAGGTCTCACGTTCAAATCACCTTACAACTATTAAATATGAGGTGTTAGGTGATTTGTTAAGCCTAGAGGTTAGTGATTGTGCTTCCAGGTGTACACCTTGCCATTCTTATAGATCTTGTTAGCTAAGCGCTCTCTGTACTTGCACATGTGCGGTGTAGGATCAAAGTACTTTTCAGCCCACGTTCCCGACTTGTAAAGCATCATTTCAATGTGAAGGTGGGGACCAGTGGCATTTCCTGTTTCGCCTACCGTCCCGATGATATCACCCTTTTTGACTCGTGTACCTTGGCTGACAAGCATCTTGTCTAAGTGCACGTAAGCTGTAAAGAACTTTCCATTCTTTCCTCGGGAGTTAACGTACACACTGTTTCCACCTCCGTCGTTTGTGAACCTAGCTATTCTCACAATGCCTGCGAACACTGCGCGAACCGGTGTTCCTTTTGGTGCCATTACATCAACACCCCAGTGATCCTTTAGCTTGGCAGGATCACCAAGAAAATCAGGCCTCTTGCCCATCTTTGAGGTCATATAAGAATCTAGTGCAGGCAGCGGAAGGTTGCAATGAGCACTAGATAAATTGGCAGACAAAAGAATAATAAGCGCAGGCATCTTTGTTCTCCTGCGCTTATTATAACAATGAATGTTTTAAATTACACTTTTTGCTAGTCGTCGAATGTTGATGGTGCGGTGACTGGCTTTGGTTTGAATTTAACCATGAGGTCACCGGTCATCAGGCTTGACGGAAATAGGGTAGGTTCGTCGGGGAGATCAAGCCCAGGTTTGGGTAAAACCGTAAGAGTTCCTGGCTCGGGGCCGGCGATGTCAATCTTCATTTCTTTTCCGCTAGGATCAACAGATGCAATCTTTACGTCATCCTGTTCTAAAGCAGCAGCAACAGCAGCACGATCTTCAGGTTGAATGCCTACCTTGGCTGCCAGAGAAGCGTCACCTGTCACCGCAAGAAGCGCATCAGCAACAGCTTTTTCGCTGGCAGGATCATTAGCAGTCAGGGTCATAACGGGCATTTCAATGTCTCTGTCTGAAGCAGGTGCACTTACGAGCCCGGACCGACCGATCACAGGAACATCTGCCATTAGCTCACCAAGAACGAGGTCAGAATCCATACCTTTTGCATCCAAAGCTGACGCCATTGCTGTATAAGTTTGTCGACCTACTACGCCGTCTGCTTCAAGGCCTGAGTCGCGCTGGAGCTGAGCGATTGCGTTCGCAGTCTGCGGTCCGAGCATACCATCAACATCTACGGTGTTATCACCGAGAAGGGTATTCAAGATTCCTTGCAGGTACAAAATGTCTTCCTTCTGTGCTGCACGCTCATTGAGAATGCTCTTAATCTGCTTGCGCACCATCTTGCGCACTTTTTCCTCAACCAGAACAGCGCCTTGCTTAGGCTCAGCGGATTCGTTAAGGGTGTTTTCAGTGGGATCAGCAGCCTCGCTTAAGAGGCCTGCCATTTTCAACCAGCGATTAGAATTTTGGGACATACTCGTACTCCTGAACGTTGTCGTATATGTTATTATATATCAAGTAAAGCAACATTTGTTTCAACTAGTCAAATCGTCTTATCTTGCTAGCGACGGACTTAACATCTATCACGAATTGCGCGTCCTTGGGCGTTGCAGGAAGACCCAGGATCGAAGAGTATAGCGCATCCTGAATTAGCTTCACGTCTCTGCTGTCAGCCTTGTTCCTGCTAGTCGAGACGTGGCACTGCATTTTAATCCCATCCTTGTCGTAGTGAACCTGGTCAGGTACTATCACGACTAACTCTGCCTCGAAATCGTTTTCGAACATTGTCTTAAACAGCTCTCTTGGATCTCTATTTGTCTTAATAACGATCTCATATGGCATAGCGTGTGTTCTGTCCACGTAGCCCGTGCCCACTCTCGGAACGTTCGTGCTGGCATTCTTGTAATCGACACCGAGCTTGAACATTCTACCCATGCCTCCGCCCATCGGATCAAGTCGACCTGTACCGTAAGCGGAGACGATCTCGTTAATGTAATTCTTTATAGTAGTCTGGCTTTCAAGCGACTCGGAGGCCAGTTTTGGCTTGCGATAAGCTTCGGGTATGGTCTTTTCAAAGAGAGAAAGAAATTTGTCATCGTCTTCTATGACACTATTAAATTTAGATCTAATCTTTCCGACGATTTCCCGCAGTTCTTCGTATGACTTAATCCACGCATCACCTGATTTCATCCCAAAATGCAAGTGAGGCCCGGTAGTGCATCCGCTGGCACCTAATATCCCAATCTGCTGTCCGGGCTTAACAAGGTCACCTGCCTTGACTTTGATTGACCCGTCGAAAAGATGTGCATAAAACGTGATGATCTTTTTGTCATCAGGAAGGCGGAACAAGGTTTCGACTTTAATAATATTTCCGCCGTTTTTTCCCCTCTTTTTGGCTTTGCAGTTATCCTTAATATCTTTAAAGTTCTTATACACGCCTTCGGGCTCACCATCTCTGGCGCTTAGAACCTTTCCATAAAGTGAAGAGTAAACTGGATCTTTACCGCTGTTGCCTCTGTAATCTATTCCCTTGTGAATATAACCGCGGGCTTCTTTATCAGAACCAAAACCACCAGACACTTCAAGTGTATCTAAAGGCTTTCTCACTGTGAACGTATTGAGAAACTTCTGCTTGAGCTCAAGAAGCTCATCTACTTGCTCGTAAATGATTCTATCTAATTTGGGCCGAGATGCTTCATTCTTTATCTTGAACTCTGTAGAATCAACTGGATCTTTTTTTCGAGTAGTTTTATCACCGATCTTATTACCCGTATGCAAAATTTCAATCTCAAAAAAGTCATCATTCAAGTATTCATTCTTTTCATTTCCTGCCTCAGCTTCGGTACCGGTGTAGCCAATAATAATATTTTGACCTATTGGTTGGCCTAGTTTCACGTTAGCTGTCAGCTCTCCAAGATGTTCATAAGTAACTTTGTAGATATCGAATTCTTCATCAGATCTGTTTACGCGATGTGTAACAATGACAAAGTTTCCCCGTTGTTTGTCTGATCCTATCTCACTTACTATGCCTGACAATATAGACTGGACTGCTACACCCATACCCCTATAGGCATATCTTTTCGATGTTTCGTCTGCAAGGTTTGGTGCACCCATACCAGCAATAGGGGAAATTACTTCTTTCTCATATTCGGGCACAGGATTGTCTCGAAGAAGGTTCGCCGCTTTTCGAAGTTCTAATTTGGCTGCCGAAAATTTCTCAATCTTCTTCTTCTCTTTTTCATCGTCTTCCTTGTCCGGTTTTGCATCCTTTCCGCCGGCTTGAAGAATGCCTACTTTACCGAGGAAGGTACGAAGCTGTGTCTCAAGGCTTTGGCGGGATTGGTTAGGCTCCCCAGATACTTGCTCATAGATCCTCTCAGGACCTTTGCGATATGCGAAAGACTTTAGCATGGCTCCAGCGCGCGCGTTGGCCTCATCCTCGATGTCACCTCCGACATCCTGCACCGGACCGGAGAGCTCACCGTTAACGTTCTGCTTGTGGTGGACTAGTTCATGTGCGATGGATCTGAGCACGTCTCCGAAGTGTCGGTTCTTGGCGTTGATCATCACGTGGTGACGATTGGGATCGTACTGGGCTGTGGTCTTCAGGCCAGAACTATCTCTGCCGTTGACGATGTCGATGTCGCAAGGCATGCACTGTAGATCCTTGCAGACAAACACAACGAAATCCTGCAGTAAATCTGCACGATCGGTGATGTGCTCTAAGCCTGGATTGATCTTTATCTTCATACGACAGCCCTACTTTAAATATTCAGGCGCTGAGGTTTAATCACTAACCTCGCGAAGAATAATGCCCTTCTCAAAGCCACCTCGTTCCTGGCGCTTGGTGTGCTTCACGTCGATCACATCCTCGATGGAAAGCTTGAGAGCTCTGCGCAAACAGTCGACGACCTCCATCAGGTCTGCCATCTCCTCTGGGCACGGATCCTCAAACAGCTCATCCATCTCTTCAAGGACCTTAGCTCGATAGTACTTTTTAATGTCTTCGGGTTTTAAAGACTTTGTCTTGCACTTCTTGCCGTTTTCCTTGATGATCTTAGGGATCTTATCGCGAACTAACTTATCGTACTTCTTCATATCGACTCACCATCTCCGGCTCAATGTAGTAGATATCTCCGTCGGATAGCACCTTGTAACACAGGTGCTCGTAATCATCATCTCGATCCTTGGGCATCTCGAGTACTAGACCGATAAACCGGTACGCATCCGGAAGGCACTCATCATCGATCCACACCAAGTCACCGGGGGACACCTTACTCCTCCAGGATGTCAACCATCTCTTCGATGGTGTCAGTAGAGTCTACATTCTTTAGGCGGATCTTGTAAATACTAAGTGCTGCACGAAATGCTTTAGTATCCAGCTTGTCCTTGAACTCATCGAACAGCATCTTGCGATCGTCCTTCAGGGTGTCCATCTCGTTTTCAATGTTTACCAGGCGGGTCATAAACTCCCGCACGTCTTCCTTAAGGGCTTGTGACATCATTTCTCCTTACAATCTCCACCTGCTTTGGTGAAGTCATCACTTTGTTACCTTCAATTAAAACCTCCACCCAAAGGAGGTCGTCAAATTTTAAATGCGCTGGGAATGGTAGTAAAACACCATTCTTCCACACGGGATCCTTCGGGCCTCCGGGGCGAGCCTCGTAGATGAGAACCTCGACAAGGTCGCCAGGTTTTGGCTCCCTCACTGCTTGCCCTCTTTGGCCCTAAGCTTCTTCATCTCTTTCTCTTTCGCCTTGTCCAGACGATCGATATCAACATGAGTGTTGAACTTCTCCGGAGAGTCGGGGCTATCCAGGGCGAAAAGATCTCCGAGCTCAGCTGCTAGAAAACTATCTTCGTTCTTATCACAAATATAGAGCATGGCGCGGTGGGCGGCGTGCATCCAGAAGGCGTCTTCTAGCTCTTCCTTATTAGCCATCTCACGGAACTTACCAGTCTCTTCTGAGATGGTTGCTGTTATCTTATCGCAGGATTTGCGCAACTGACGCTTGAGACGATTGGTCTTAACCTTATCTTCTTTGCCCGTCGATTTAACTACTCTAAATCCCATCTTCCACCTCCCAGACTTCTTGGTGCATGGCACTTATTACTTTACCACGAAGAAGTAGTTTGTATGGTTCTATCGTGCACGGCTTAATGCTGATTACAACTGCTGGTGACCTCGCCTCTCGGATTATCTCCAAGATCGGTCGGTAGAAGATCAACTCGCCCAGGAGTGCTGTCGCGTATTCAGGCATTCTGCATCCATTTAGATACTTGATTCTACCTTTGATGTGGGAAATGTATCTTACTTGATCAGCTCAATGATCCGCTTCTCAACGAGCTTCTTTTCATTAAACAAGGCCATCTCGCCGAGGGCTACAGTCTTGTTAATAAAGATCCTGATGGCTTCGTGCGGAGATGTAATGGCTATGCTCTCGATCTGAGTGTACCCTGCGAAGATCATTCCTACGATCTCACCCTCAGCGTTGAGAATTGACGAACCACTACTGCCAGGTTTTGTGGGCAAAGTGTACAGCGCATAACCCTTGTTGTTGTAACCCGCGAACAATCCGTCAAAAGTGAGGACTGCTTTGGGTGAGAAAATGCCCAGAGGTGCGGAAAGATTATAGACTCTCTGACCTCGTCGAGGTGGTAACTTGGCTACCTTCACGGCTCGAGGATGCTTCATAACACCGTGAATCTGCAGCAAACACATGTCATACTGTGATTCGATCTTTACGACAGTAGCTGGATATTTCTTTCCGTAGTAGGTGACGACCGACATCTTATGGCCCAAGACCTTGGCTTCAACCCCTGTGCTAGTAAAACGCTCTAGAAAGGTCTTTGTATCGCACGAGTGGCCTGCAGTTAGAACGTAAGAAACATCCTCATCTACCTCGCTTTTCGCGACGAAGATTCCCGAGGAGGTAGTTCCTACCTTGCCAGTGTGACATATTTTTTCACTAGAGTCCCTTTTTGGCATGCAGGCTTGTACCTCAATGGAATTTTGTATTAAAGCAAAGGACCTTCGAGGTAACCTCGCCTCAGTCGGAGTCGCTGCCATCTTGTAAGAGTAATAGGAAGATGCACATCCTGACGCAGAGAACAAAAAGATTACGGTAATCGCGTACTTTACAAGGTTTTTTATCATCGCAATTAATAAGTATGTTGTCGATTAGCTTACGTGCCCATATTTACCTACAGGCACGCGCATGCGATAGGAGCTCAAAAACATGTACGCGAAACTCACGAAGGTACTGGCAACAGTCCTAGTCGTTTTCTCAGTAAGTGCTACGGCATTAGCGAATGATAACACCATATCCCCCAAGATAGTTAAGCTTCCACAGCTTTGGCAGGTTGTCAACGGGAAGTGGTCAGTCGTTCAGCAAAAGCCGAAGGCAAAACACCAAGTTTTTCTACAAAGAGTAGGCCCTGTATCAGTGGACAACCTGGTTCGAGTCAAGTTAGAGAAGATGCCTTTCATCACTGTGGAGCTCCCAGCTAGCGAGGATTAATGCTTCGGCACAAATACGCTAAGATTGTTCTTCTACTCGGTATCTTAGCAGGTGCCGTCATCACATATTACATCTCCCAGGATCCTAAGCCTGTGGTCATCTTCAAGGGTGACACTACCTACTACATTCCCGGTAAAAACAATCGCTGTGACTGGATCGCCTATGTCGCAGAAGACGTCACGAATGCGCCCAGTAGTTTTACTGAGGTTCACATCGGCGTGCCTTCGGCACAAAAGGGCGGCTCTATCAGAGCAGTTCTACAAATTCACGACGACACAGCGATGCTCTCCTACACGCTTTCCAACAGAGAGCAGTCTCTGCCTGTTGTGATGACTGCAAGCCTCAAGGGCGTTTCCTTCCCGGTTCAAGATATCAGATTTAGATGGCTCGACAGCACTCTGTTAACAGTTCCTCTCTTCTCTAGTAAAGAGAGGTGCCTACGCAGGAACGAGAAAGAAACGCCATGAAACGCTTTCTTTTCTTCATGCTGTGCGTGACAATGACAGGCATGGGCTGCGAAGATGAAATGCTAGTCAGGCTAGAATGCTCGCCGGGCGAAGTAAGAGACTGTGATGAGAGCGGTAATACTCTAAACCCCAACCTATCAAGTCTGGTTCGAAACGGTATATGCTCCTACGGCAAGCAGCACTGCACGTTTGACGGCTGGGGTGAGTGCATCGGAGCGCAAGGTCCTGAAACTGAGGTTTGTGACGGTCGCGACAATGACTGTAACGGCCAGGTAGATGACGAGTTCCCAGAGAAGAATCAGCTTTGCGGTATGCAGGAAAACATCAACTATGGTGTCGGTATCTGCACTCCCGGGGTTTGGCAGTGCGAAGAAGGATATCTGCGCTGTGAAGGTCATGCCGGTCCAGTCGGTGAAGTTTGCGACAGCATTGACAATGATTGCAACGGCGTGGTCGATGACCAGTTACCCAACTCTACGATGGAAGTCTGCTACGATGCTGCTCAAGAAACCATCCTGGTGGGTGAGTGCAAACCAGGCATTCGTTACTGCGTGGATGGCTCGATGCAGTCGGAATGCGTCGGTCAGGTTTTACCTGCGGCAGAGCTTTGTGACGGCAAAGATAACGACTGTGACGGTGAGATTGATGAAGGCTTTGACACCTCCAACGTAGATGTTGTGTTCGTGATCGACGTGTCAGGATCCTTCCGGGCTGAGATTGAAAGAACTATCTATGGCATCGCTCCGCTTCTAGAAGATGATCTCACGCGAAACTTTAGGTTTGGCCTGGTGGTGATCGGGCATCAAAGAGATTCGGGCGTAGATTACATGAATGGCACCATGCGCCTTATCACTGACCTTGTGCCTCGGGATGAGTTTCTTGAGCATCTGCATGAAGCCAAGCGCATTGCCGAGGGTTCAACCAGTGGTCAAGAACCAAGCTGGGATGCCATAGCATGGGTGGCAAGGAATGACTTTGGCCTTACCTATAGACAGGATTCCAACAAGGTCATCATTCTTATGACTGATGAGACTGGGCAATCTTTTGATTCTCCTCGTGTTAACGAGGCAGATGTTGCACAGATTATCGAAACATCACCTTTCATCGTTCACGTTTACAATGAGCGGGCGTACTTATGGTCGTTTGATACTATAACTCGTGTGGAAGCCAACTTCCACGCGCTGGAAGATCATCCCACAACTGAAGTGGTGTTCGAATCCTTGCGCAGGATCTTCCTTAATATCTGCATTGGCGGGGAAACGCCCGAAGAGGGATCACCCCCATAGACGGACGACGTCTGAGTAGACTGCAAAAGCCATCAGTGCGAAGACAAACATCAAGCCTGCAAAGTGCAGCTTGCTCCTAACACTAAGAGATATCTTCTTCCTGGCCACCACCTCGTATGATGACAGCATCACGTGCCCTCCATCAAGTAGTGGCACAGGCAGCAGGTTCATGATCCCCAGATTGATCGAGAAGAACGCGATCCACTGGATTAAGAAACCCCAGTCCTGCGTCTTTTCTGAACGTTCTGCGGCCTTTTTCGTCTCCTGGTAGATGGCAACTGGCCCGCCTAGATCTTCCTTCTTAACACCCTGCTTCTTGATGTGTGCTGCGGCGCGCCCGAGCGCACCATACATGTTCTCAGTCATTAGATAGGAAGCCTTGGCTGCAGTCTTGGCATCGACCTTATGCACTTTTATCATCGCTCCTTGCGGATAATGATGCTCCACCTCCACAGTTTGCCCCCAGTAATAACCGAAGAAGAGGAGAAGTGGCAGTAGGAGGTTCACGACAGGGCCTGCAATCGCGATCGCGATCCTCTTCCAGGGATGACACCCCCAGAAAGAGTTTGGATCTTCTGCTTCATTCTCGTAATCCTGGTCACCCTGCAGCCTTACATAGCCGCCGAGAGGAATGATGCAGAATTTCCAGTGCGTGCCGAAGGCGTGAAAGCCGAAGAGCTTGGGACCGAATCCAATTGAGAAATCGTTAACGGGTATACCCAGAGACTTTGCCATCAGGTAGTGACCTAACTCATGAACAAAGACGACGAACGTGATGATTCCGAGAAATATTAGCATGTTAATACCTATCCTTCAGGATGGGTTACTGCATAAACTCCTTCGTATGCATCCTCTAGATCCTTCGGCAAATGCTTCGGGAAAGCGATGTGAATATTGACCACGTGATCGCCTCCTGCGACACCTTGGCCTTTGATCCTGACTGTGTCTCCTGGCTGCGTACAGTTGGGAATGAGCACGCGGTGGTTCGTATCATGAATAGTTGTCACCTCGCGTCGGCAACCCAGCACTGCCTCGGGGATCGATATCTTGACATCTGTGTGAATGTCGTTCCCGTTGCGCCTAAACTGGCCGTGACCTGAGACTCTTACTTCTAGGAAGAGATCTCCCGGGGGTGAGTCTTTCACATTTTGATGACCCCATCCGGGCACACGAATGACGTTTCCGTTTTCCACTCCGGCGGGAATATTAACACTTACAGTGCCTCGATTATCCTTACAGCCACGACCTTTGCAGGTTCGGCACGGGTTCTTGACTTTCTTTCCTTGGCCTGCGCAAGCCTGACACGCCTGGGTCATCTGGAAGAAACCTTGCGAGAAAGAGATTTGTCCTGCTCCTCGGCACTGACCGCAGATCTCTTCGGCAGTCTCATCAGTTTTACCAGTTGAATCACAGCTACCACAAGGAATAACTCGATCCACTTTTACATCGATGACTTTACCTTTGGCTGCAGCCATAAAATCTAGATTTAACCTGTAGCGAAGGTTTCCAGGTCGAGGCTTAGGCTTCCTGCGCCTGCCGGAACCGGGGAAGAAGTCACCCATCCCAACATCAAACTGACTGAAGAAATCCTCGAAGCCGCCTCCTTGCGGAAAGCCCCTGGGTTTTGGATTGTCGTACTGCTTGCGCTTGTCAGGATCACTCAAGACTGAGTATGCCTCAGCGATCTCCTTGAACCGATCCTCGGCATTATCTTCATCTGACGTATCGGGATGAAACTTTTTCGCTAACTTTCGATAAGCTTTTTTAATCTGTGCGGCTGTAGCATCTTTAGTGACACCTAAAACACTGTAAAAATCTTTTGACACCGGAACCTCAAGTAAGTTTTTCTAGCTCTTCCTCGTGGAAGAAAACGAACTCGCCGCTGAGCAGCAGCTCGTAGTCATAAGTCGATGATCCGGCATCTGCAGTCACCACCTGAAAAGAAGGATCAAGAGATCGGGTTATAAGTCCCACTTTCCCTTCCCATATCTTCCAGGATCTTTCTGGAACAGAATCCCTACTACGACTTCCTATTTTAACAAGATCGCCTGGATTGTATCTCACGGCTTGACCATGATAGATCTCGAGAGAGTGGCACTCGTCCGGAGGCACACCTTGTCATTGCAGACGAAGAACACCATGCGAGCATCTATGGATGCCAGTCCGACTTTCTTGCCCTTGATTATGACGTCAAAGCTAACTGTTCTATCCTTGTCCCACTTGGCATTCTTCAGCGTGAGATGGGTCCGATCCACAGAGATGTGGTCACTGTGCTCAAGGTGTATCTCTGTGGGCGCATCCTTACTGATCTTCCAGCCCTCTTCAGGTATGATGGAGATCCGACCGTGAGCATAGTTACTTACCCAGGTATCCTCGTGACCTGTAAACTTAACAGTGAACTGGTGGGTACGGTATCTCGTCGCGGCGGCGATGCCGGCGCTGACGAGGAGGCAGAGGCTAAGGATCAAAAGAGATCGGAACATAACAGCCAACCTGCCAGCATTCCGTCAGCCCACAGCATAGCTCCAACAGCGTAGTACTGCCAGGGTAGTTTTAAAGTCACGAGCTCACGAATCAATCGACCGAGCAAGTGGAGCTCAGCCTTAGATCTTACAAATGCGCGCTGCACTTTCGTGACTTCATCATTGCTCTTCATAGATCTCTCCCAAAAAGGCATCACGCCAGTTAGTGTATCCGTTTTCAGCTGATCCTCCGCAACCCTTGCTATACTCATACGTGTGGTCCCACCCGTCAAGAATAGCCATAAAGGGCAGGGAAATGCTGCCATTACCACAGTTATCAATTAACCCTCCGGAGATGGAACCTCTAAACCCAGAATCAATAACGACTTTTGCAGGGTCAGCGTCAAGCTCTTCAGCATATGCCATGCATTCATCGAGACTGACGTCATTGTCACGCTGAGCATCTTGTGCCACAAGGATCATATAGTCCCATGCCCCTCTTGATATCTGGTGATCGTACGTAAGAGATCTAAGGTATGACTTACATGCTGGGCACCAGACAGTGCTCACTGCCAAGACCTTGAGCGGATACTGTCCGCAAGTCGACTGTACTTCAACTCTTTCACCCAGGCAGTTCTGGAAAGTTGCGTTGGCGATCTTGTCACCAGGCTGATTACCGTCTCCGAACTCTACGCACTCATGTGCTATAGGCGCAGGTTCAACAGGCGCTGGTAGGGGTTCTGCTTGGTCGGTTTGGGATTCACCGCAAGATGCTAATACTAAAACTAGTGCGAGAGCAAGATATCTCATGCTGCCTCCATACGGTATAAGTATGTAGCAACAGCAGACCTTTTACTCGTCTTCCTCTTCGAGCATACCCATGCTTTTAAGGTAGTTCCTCACCAGGACATTAACAGGAACCCCGGTCTGGTTGGTGATCCAACTGTCAGCTGTGAAGGGTTTGTCGAGATCAAGGTTCTTCTCTGTGGCAGGCAACCAACCTGAAGGTCTGCGCTTGGCGGCTTCGCGGATTAACGCCTTGAGTTGTCCCGCTGTGATCTTCATCTTGCGCTCCTCGAACCTCGTAGGTTTATCTTGATTTTGCTCCAACCACTCTTCTTCTTCTTCTTTTCTTTTCTTGCGAATTTTTGCTCTATCTTCGGGAGTCTTAGCCAGCACGACCTCAAGTTCTTTAAATTTCTTCGCAGGCGTCATTGTTCTTCCCCACTCGTCGGTATATTCTGTATCTGACAGTGAGCCGTCAGGATTTATCCACGGGTTTGGTTTTTCACGATTCTCTTTATTCTTTCGTTTCAACTCTTCTCGATCAGGATCCGGAATTCCCATTTTTAGCAAAAGATCGAGGATATTCTTATGCCGGGGCTCGGTTATCTTCACAGGTTCCTCAAGGTCAAAGTCACCGCCCTCTTTAGCCGGGGCAGCGATCAGCACCTTGGAGATCAACCAGGGCTCGTTGGAGAACTGCGTCATGCGCTCCCGTATCAACTGCCTTAACTGTGCCTCTGTGAGCCTCATCTTCTTTCACTTTTCTTATAGCTTAAGTAATCCATGTCGTCAATGAACTTCTTAATTTCGCCCGCTGCCTCGTCTTTGCTTTTCCAGACGCGCTCGCCGAGCCTGTCTCGGATAAAGTCTTTAGTAATCTCCTTGTAGCCATACTCCAGGCCCCGGTGGTTTTGATCCAGGTATTCTTCTAACTCGAAGATTGTTGGGCCGGATCCGTAACCTGATCCTCTCACATTAGATGAAGCATGACCACCCATACTTCCCCCGCCGAAAGTATACTCATTGAGCTCCTC
>Ga0209434_1000668_pt1 | contig 16202 bp, 5 predicted proteins | sample ETNvirnome_2_300_FD_184068 | JGI IMG/M metagenome (GOLD analysis project Ga0209434, IMG submission 184068) | Marine viral communities from the Pacific Ocean - ETNP_2_300 (SPAdes) (version 2) | ecosystem: Environmental > Aquatic > Marine > Oceanic | place: Pacific Ocean | collected 2013-06-22
ATGTAGTCAAAAAAGATGCAGTCACGGAGCCAACCGACGATGCAGCCGCAGCCGCAGCGGATGCAGCAGCCGTAGACGTAGACGTAGACGAAGATCGTCTCGGAACATCTGATGTGTCAGAGGAAGTTGAGGCTGCGGCTGCAGAAGCGGCTGCAGAAGCGGAAGCCGAGCGTGATGTAAGGGCTGCTGGTGAATCTCCACAAACACAAGAAGACATTGAAGGCACGGGCTACTCTGAGTCATGGCCGGAAGGTACGGTTGCGGACGTGCAGGCTAAGCTGGACCAACTGATTAAGCAGTCCCAAACCACTGGTGGTGGTCTTCGAGGTGGAGATTATCTAAAGGAACGCCATAGATTAGAACAGCGGTTAGAAGAACTGAGGCTCGAAGAGTCTGAGCAACCCGTAGATGATGCGCCGGGGAAAGACCCCTTTGCCCCGATTTCTTCAGAGCCTGAACCAGAGCCTGATCCCGTGGTTGATCCCCACGAAGGCCACGCACACACGAAGGCCCCGGCTGAAGACCACGAAGGCCACATACACACTAAACCAGTGGCGTATGGATCTCAATTTGGGGTGCTTGGCTCCTGGATAGAAAGGAAGGGAACTGGAAACGTAGCCGACTATGACTTTTATACAGACTACGCGGGTCAACGCCGAGCATACCCGAAGGGTACCAAGGTTTCCTCTTCGCTAAAACAGGTATACCCAACAGCATCAGAACTAAACTATCGGTGGGTTGGCCCCAGAAGTACCTTTTTTACTGATGAGCAGGTTAACGCTGCCCACACCGCACGGAAGGCGGAAGATGCTGCTGAACCCGTAGTTGAACCCGTAGTTGAACCAACGACTAAACCCGTGGCAGAACCAAAGCCCAAACCAAAGCCCAAACCAACGGCTGAAGCAGAGGGTGAAATCGAAGGTCTTCGGACGAGATTGGAAGAGTTCAAAACGCTCCGAGGTCTCATGGGAAAGGTCAAAGATGATCGCAAGGAACCCGCCACAGCCGATGAGGGTGTTGAGATAGAGACTCCAGCCCCCGAAGCACGACGCTTTCGTGGGGGCAAAGCAAAGCAAGCTGCGACGACTCTCCTAAGCCGGTTCAAGAAACCCAAAGAACGGGGTGAAGAGTTCGTACCGTCCGTAGCTGATGCTGAAGGTAGGAAGCCTCCGAAGCCTCCGAAAGAAGAAGTTGAAGAGGATAAGGAGGACATTCATGTCTGAGCGCAGACGTAGACCAAATAAAGTGTATAAGGTTGAAGCGGTTGAAGCGGAAGCAGAAGCAGCGGCTGCTGAAACCCCTGAAACCCCTCCGACCGATGTGCTCGATGACGCCGCTGCAAGGCAAAGGCGAAAGGAAGTACCTCCCAAGGCTGAAGAAGAGGCTGTGGTAGAAGAAGCGCCGAAGTCAGCAAAGCCCACTATGCCGCCAGGTGGTATCACCCATCTGCCGGGTGTGATTCCTGAAGCAGAGTTGGCGGCGATTACTCCCGCTGCTCGTCAAGTTGCGTCGGCTCGCCAAGTTGCGCTGGATGACCTCTCGATAGAATTGACTAATATGAACAATCGAATTGCAGAACAAGAAACACGCAAACAAAATGCTCAAAGAAGGGACTCGGTACGAGAGGAGAATCGGGCTGACCTTGAGTTGTTGGCACTCAAAGATGATAAAGCGGCCCTACAAGTACAAATCGACGGACTTACAGGGCCGAGGGGTGCAGGCCCTCTACCGACCCGGCAGCATTCAAGGAAGGTTGCACTTGGTCGCCAGGGTTTTTTAGCCGGGGGCGAATCGGGTGTCCTTCCAGGATCGGAGTTCGAAGCTGACCGTGGCAAAGCCGTCCCGCCCGGTGGGTATCAAATAATACCCAGCGAACCGTTACCGCCTCCCGGTGGGTGGAAACCGTTTACTGAAGGGGTTCAAAGAGCTTCGCTCCAAGCACCTCGACTACCCCCTGGATGGGAAGACACCGACGCGGCTCATGCTGCGTCACTCGAGAAGATCAATAAAGCAATCAAAGATAATCTTGGGACGCACGCAGATCTCAAAGACAGTAGGCAGAAGTTTATAAGGCTCAGAGAAGGCACACGTACGGAATCCGATCCGACTCGTTGGAATCGATACACCGATGAGATAGCACAACTGGATCGGCAAATTCAAGATCAAGAACGGCTCGTTGAGCAAATGGGACGTATCCGAGATGTCACTCTCGGTGCGGGGGGTTTACGTCAAGCCGCAGCCAACAAATTCGTAAAGAGCGATGAAGCTAAAAAGTAGGAGCCGTAGGGCATGACTCCAGAAGAAGCCAAGCAGAAATACATCGACCGCAGGTTACGTGGTGGCGCTGATCAAGCTGAAATCGACAAGTCAGTGGCTGTGTTAAATGCTGCGGGTGTTTTTGAAAAAGATGCTGCCCAACCAGAACAACAACTCTGGGAGGTCGAAGAGTCGGCACCCGTTCCAACCAGAACGCCCACTACATCACCAGTAGCCAAACCCCATTCGAGACCAGACTTGGCACCGGCTGAATGGATGAAGAAGATAGAGCAGGAACGGGTCAAGGTGCTGGGCAAACCCGAGATTGCGACGGCAACGGCTGCGTATGGCCTCGATGTCGAGGCGCTCAAACCCAAATCAGTCCACAAAATCCTGGAAGGCCACGCTACATCCTTGGGTATGAGCCTCGATGATTATCGGGCAGAGGCAGAAGTTCAGGGTCTTAACATTGACTACATTACGGACGAGGTGGCAAGGAAGGGGAGGAGTTCCGATGGTGTCGTCGCAGAGTCTATCGCACAAGGTATCAAAGCGTTCGAGGTGGAAACCTTTCATCCGTTCGAGCCGAAACGTGTGGAGATTTATCGTTCAAAGCTGAAAGCTGACGCTTTTGGTACCGATGTAAAAGATGCAGAAGAGGTCACCCAGCCAAGAGAAGCCGCCTATTCTTACTATGAAGCGCATGTAGAATCGCTGATTAACAATGTAGAGATAGCCGAAATGCTCGATATCTACGGTTCGCGAGAGCTTGGCTACAAGGACTACGTCAGGAAACGCACCGAGAAGTTGGCCAAGGAAAAGCGTATAAGCTCAGGCGATGCTTACTACCACGAAAAGATATTCGAGTTGAAGCGGCAGGCTCTCAAAGAGATCGCTGTGTTCAAAACCATCGGTGTATGGACGGCTCCGGTATTCCTTCCCGAAGAGCTGGATCCTGGCAAGCCGATGGGTGTCATGGAGGCGATGAAGCCGACTGTAGAAATCGTCGGGTTGAACAACAAGGGGCAGATTGTTGCCCGTCAAGAAGGGTCACTGCAGTATGTACTTGAAGCAGTAGACTTCATTCAAGCTGGTGTTGCAGGTATCGCAACGGCAGGTGAGTTCAGTTGGGAAGCTGTCGCAGAAGGCATCGCCGGTCGACGCCACTTCTTTGAGGCATCCGAGTATGCCGTACCCGAAGATGCCGACCTCGCAACAGAGATACTCGCCCGTGGTGGTGGTTTGGTAGCCACAATCTTCTTCCCTGACTTGCTGTTCGGTGCAGCCGGTGTAGCCAAGCTGCTGAAGGGAACCCGCAAGATACCAAAAGAAGCGTTGAATCTACTGGATGAGATTGCAGCCGCACGAGGCGAAAGCCGGTTTACTGATGCTGCCCAAGCTGAATCAACTCTCTATAAAGACTTCCGCCCATTGGCTGAGTGGCTTGACCGGGTTGATGCGATGGCGGCTGAGCGGCTGGCAAAAGAACATCCCGACATGATCGACTTGGACTTGGCCCAGAAGCTCTTCGGGGAGGCAGGCGCACATAAGCTGTCACTCCATCCGAGTTATCGTCTCGAATCGTTTACGGACCCAAAAACCGGTATCGCGAGTGTGAGTCGTAGTGATCGATTCGATACGCACACAGTGCTCGATAAGCTCTCGGAGATTCGACGAGAAATCGCAGCCGACCCCGCTGCGGCAAGAGCGATTTCGCTTCGCCCGAAGATTGCGAAGAACATCGCCTCTGCTACCAAACTCATCAAAGCAAAGTCGTTTGGTAAACCATCAACGAAAAAGGCGAAGGCTGCAGCCAGCGATGTCATCAAGGAACTCACGAAGTACCTGGACGAGTCACTGAAAGAGGCGGCGACCAACCCAGAAGCGTGGTTCAAGGCACTCCAGGATAACCTTCTGCGAATCGTTCCCGGCACATCCGACAAAGCCAAGAGTCTCCGCAAACAGCTACATGCGAAGCTCACCCCCATCCAAGACGCAGCCTTGCGACTTGACGACCCACTTGAACTCATCGACCGTGCTGAAAAGGCAGTCAGGCTCAGCAATGAAACTCGAGCGGCTGCTGCAGTAGCGTTGTACGAAGCCAGTGCTGGTAAGTCTCGGCTACTCCCATCCTTGATTATGCTGAAGGGTCGAAAGGCTGTCCCGGCAGATCTCAGTCCGAGGGCGCTCCGGTTTGCTGATGAGCTTCAGGATGTGATGAATATTAGCAAAGACAAGGCGCAGTTTACGGCTCGCTTGGCTGATGCGCGTGCTCGAAGTTGGGCGCGTCGAACAGGGCAAAGCGTAAACACATGGTGGGATACTCGCATTGCTGGGGTCAAAACCGCGAGCGCATACGCTGCGAAGTTCAAGTCTCCAGCCTTGGCCAAAGAGATGGCACAACGGTCGGACAACGTCGTCGGTCAAGCCATTACAGCATTGCCGGATGGGTATGTTCTTGAGAGTGTGGGCGACCTCGCGCTCCATGTGGCTGGTGCGGGTACGAAGCGGGGCGAAGCAAATGTCAAAGCTGTCCACAAGTCTATCGAGGATGCATTGGAGGCGCTCCGTGATTCTGAATGGGGTCAGGTAACTGAGAACCGGCGTGAGATTCTGAAGGCGCTGAACTCCGTCACGAATGTGAAGGTTATCAATAAGAACACCGGCAAGTTCGATGGTGCGCTCTATCGAAAAGCTCTCGAGGGTATTGATAACAAAGAAATCAGAGATGTCCTTGCAACGGTCGGTGACACACTACGGAACGACGGTCGGCTAATCGAGATGCCAAAAGCGTGGCAGGTTGTCGACAAGGCCGGGAAGAAGATTGGCAAGTCGCATCGCGATGTCCTAACCGTCGTTGAATCTGTACTAACGAAACTTGTTGATGACGGTGTCATAGAACTTCATGCGCTCGACAAGGCACTGAAGCACAAATTGCGTGTCGGCCCCATTATTCATGGGATGGACCCACGGGCTGCCGATGCTGCCATCGCAGGTCAGCCTATAGAGTATATGGTTGCGTGGGTCGATGATGTCATGTTCTTCCGTAAGCGGGGAACAAAGAAGTCAGTCCCGCATACAGACGCTGAAAATAAGGCTGTAGCTAAAGCCGATAATCTTGTGGTTACCCACAACCATCCAAACTACTCCTGGTTTTCAGGGGGCGGTGGCGACCTTAGTTATGCCGCAACTTACAATTGTCGAGAGATGCGGGTTGTATGGCCGGATGGTACAACTGTAATAGTAGAAGCCCCCAATGGTTGGGGCGATTTGGCTGTGCAGCATAAATTAGCGCGGGGTGAAGCCACCGATGGCGCTAAATTCAAAGAATGGAAAAAGGGTCTCGGATCTTATGTTCGCGGACCATCAACGAGGAAAGCAAATGCCTGGAGAAAAACGAAAGAAGCAGCCGGTGAAACAGTCACAAACAAAGAGTGGGCAGAAGTCTACACCGAAGAAGCCAACAGACGACTCGTTGAGTTGGGAAGAAGGCATGAAGTTAGCCTTCGGGTCCGCGTACGACAGCCGGACGAAGATATTGCACTTGGACAAAGAGGGCTTGGACCTGCCGCCGAAAGACCTGCCAGAGGCATAGTAGAGGATCCCTTCGCTGCCCTCGAGGCTGTGCGCGAGGCGATGAAGGCTACCGGTGGAGACTACGATAAGGCGATAAAGCTCGTCGGTTCAGATGGTAGTGAAGAACGGAAGGCGGCTGTTGATGCCGTGTACGCCGCAAAAAATGAAGCACAGGGATTATTCTATGCGTTGATTTGGTACGCCACTACCAACAAAAAGTCGCGGGTACTCAACTCATTGGTGAAGCGTCACCTTGATGAACTCAATCTTAGTCGAGATCAATGGAAGCAGTACATCCAACGCTTCGACATGAAGCCATCGGAGATGTCTTACTATGATTGGTTGATTCAACAAGATCCGGCGGAGCATTTTGTATACCAACCTTTCCAATTTAGCGAAGCAATGAAAGAGGTCTCTGACGCATTCGTCAAAAAGACAGGCATAGACATTGATAAACTGTGGGACGTTTGGCGCGAGGTCGAGCCTAATATGGCGAAGAACTACCGCCGAGTCAAAGACACAGTTACCAAAGACGTCGACATTGCATTTCAGCGTACAGCAAAAGCAGATGACGCAGCCGCCGCAGCCAGGGTCGAACCAGAGGCGCTACCTCCGTATGACCCAGCTACACGCGCAGATAAAACGCCACTCCCCAAGCGAATACTGGCTTATCACTTCGGGAGAAAGCCGCCGAGTACCGAATGGGATCCTCGCGGCCCCTTTTTGGGTTCGGGTGAAGGGTTTCCGGGGGGCGGTCCATTAGGGAAGGGAACATACTTCGGCTCCACAAAATCTCTGGCAGGGCATTACCGCACCCATGGAGGGAAAAAACCTACGCTGCACGAAGTAGAGCTTGATACCTCCAACATGATAAATAGCTACGCTGCATATGACTCTCCAAAGCGGGTACGGCTCCGCGAAGTAGTAGCGAAGCATTTTCCTGACCCTGATCGAAGACCGCAGGGTGTAAAAGACCTGTTTAGGAAGACTTCTCGCGCCAATGCTTACAAGATTTTGGATGAAGCTGGCATCACAGGCACGTACACGAGGGTCTTAGATAGCGACGAGATCGTCGTGTTTGACCCCTCAATCATTCGCACAACGCAGACGGAGCAGTTTTTTGACGCGGCTGCTGCTGGAGCCAAGACCCCAGCCGACGTGCCCGAGGCTCGTCGTCTCTATGACGAGATGGGTGTTGAGAGTCCATACTTCAAGCGGTGGTTTGGTGAATCCAAGGTAGTCGATGAAGCCGGTGAGCCGTTGGTTGTTTACCACGGGACTGCGAAGGATTTTGACGAGTTTGACGCACCTTTCACTTGGGTGGCCGAAGACCCCAAGCTCGCATCGGAGTACGCAGACCTCAGGGACTACGAGGCTGGCGGCGGCGGCGCTGTGATGCCTCTGTTGGCGAAGGCAGTTGCCCCCTTTGACGCAGACGCACTGCCCAAGGGTGTCACCGCAAGCGACTTTGTGAATGCCGTGCTCAAGCAGGCAAATCGTCGGCTACGGAGCATTAAGATACTCGAGGGGCGGTCTGCGCTTCAGGCGCGTAAGAATGAGATTCTTGCCCTCCGAGACATAATCCGGCGAGGTATGTCCCAGGAAGAAGCGGGAACCACCATCCAACGTCACAACTTATGGATGGATGCGTCCGACTACCTGGGAAAAGACGGCGCTCAGGCAGTTGTAGACCTGCTCAGACTTGCAGGATTCGACAGCGTTCGCATGACCGAAGGGGGGAGGGCTACATATGGCCTGTTAAGCCCTACCCAGATCAAGTCCAAGTTCAACCGTGGCACCTTCGATGAGACTGGCCGCATCTTGTTTCAGAAAGCTGATGATGTAGATGCAGCAGCCAGAGTAGCAGATGATGTAGGTGCAGCCTTTTATAGCAAGATGGAACAGGTTGCGGAGACGATGCCGCAGAAGATGCCGCTTGGTAGTGTTCTTGGCTTTCTCGGTAGAAAGATCAACCCGAAAGCGGGTCAACCAAAAATCTATCCGCGAGATGTAGTAGACAAGGATACGGGTGGAATTCGGTTTAGGAAGGGCGATCCTGTCGTTGATAAGGCGGGAGAGCAACTTATTCACGAAGACTTTCTTTACACCAAGGGGGTGAAAGAAGAAGAGATCAAACGGACAGACATCGAAGAGTTCCTCGAAGGCGCAGCGGCACAAGGGAAAAAGTCAGTCACCCGCGATGAGGTGCTGACGCATCTCCGAAACAGCCGTGTTGTTGTTGAAGAACGCCTTCGTGGTGCAATGCCGATAGAAGTGCGGCGTATGCAAGAAGCTACGGAAGAAGCGTTTGATAGTAAGCTGCGCGAAGCTCCAGAGTTTCGAGAACATATAGCCGAGGTGTTGAGACATAAGGGATGGGGCGAGGGTCAGGCTGCTGTTGAAGAACAGATACATATGTTTAAGGGAAACCCGCAGCGTTATGTGTACAAGGACATCCAAGATCAGATGTTGGATTGGCTTGGGAGCTGGCGTAGTAGTTTGGGTTTTGGTGATGGGGATTCTGAATCACTCCGCGCTTGGCATCTTCTGAAACATGAAGGGACGGGTGGTACCGATAGCACGCGAGCCACCTTTCTCGCCCAAGAAGAAAGTTTTGGTGAACTAACGTCTCTCATGGATGATCTTGCCGCTATTATGTATGCTCCGAATCGGTTAAATTATCCCGGCGGGGCGGGGACTTATGCGGGTCCAAGAGGACCCGACTGGCATCGGGAGACTGATCTCGAAGGCGTTGTAAGTGGAGACATGCTGACGCTCAATATACGCGCAGTTAAAGACATAGTGCAGCGATTAGAAGCTTTGGGCGCTACCACAAAGAACCCTAAGATAGCGGCATTCCTCAACGTTGACGGTAGCCGGGGGTGGAGTGCTTGGGACAAACCGCTGGCAGAGGTGGGATTTGATCGTGCGGAGAAGCTAGCTGAAGCACCTGTGTTTCAAGAATGGTTGAAGCTTCGGGTAGCGTCAGATGAAGCAGCCCAAGCCTCTGGCGTTAAACCAACGACTTTCAGAGGGGAGACCTCCCCTGGCGGTGAAAACTATCGCGAAGTGCTGCTTACCAAACAGACGGTTGCGGACGCAAGGCAAGAAAAGATTACTGCTTTGATGAGTTTGTCTGATGTAGAATTAATAAAGGCTGAATCCCAAAGATTGGGTGATCAGTTCGCTTACCCCCACCTTCTGCGGCGGGGTCTCCACCGGAGACGGCGAGAGGTACGGGATGCTGCGGAGACGATTCGTGCAGAGCGGATAGCCGACTTTCATAGTGTTGACGACACGGAGTTCTTTGGGGGTCATTGGGACGACACACCAAACGTACTGGTCCATTTCCGAGCTACAGATCGTACAGACAGCGCGGGTCGAAAGGTTCTCTATATAGAAGAGATTCAATCAGATTGGCATCAGCAGGGCCGTGTCCGAGGCTACTCGCCCGAAGAGAACGTGCGGTTGGTGAAGGAACACCAAGATGAGCTGCGTCGAGTTAAGGATGATTGGGATGATTGGGACACAAACAAAGGGCGTTGGGGTGGCGAGGAGATGCACGGGCTTCGTGCTGCGGAGCCTGATGTAGGTGCTGCGCAGCGTCGATTAAGTGCAGCGCACCAAGGCCCCGTACCGCCAGCACCCTTCAAGGATACCAAAGCATGGACGAGCCTTGCTGTTAAACGCATCATGCAGATAGCGACTGAAGAAGGCTACGATGCTGTCGCATTTACCAAAGGTGAAACAGCGCACAACATTGTGCAGATGCCTCTTGATAGTGCTGTAAAGTATTACGATGAGATTGTACCTGGTGTGGTCAAGAAGCACGCAAAAGCTCCAGCGCGTGAGGTATTGCTTGATGCAGGAGATGTACCATTACAAGTCACCAGGTACCCCGGCAAAAATACGGTTAGCGCACACCTCGTCGAGTTGACACCCGACGTGAAGAAGCGTGTCGGCGGTACGCAGGCGCTACACCAAGTAGGGGATACGGACAAAGCCAAGGCTGCAGTTGAGTTCTTGGAAGATGGTAGAGCCATCATCTATGCATTCGAGAAGGCTGACATTAGCTCCATCGTTCATGAGTTGGGCCACATCTTCCGACGCGACCTCGCTGCAATGGACATGGCTTCTGTTCGTACCGTTGAGAAGTGGGCCGAAGTCGTCGATGGCAAATGGACTGTAGAGGCCGAAGAGAAGTTTGCCCGTGCGTTCGAACGGTATGTACGCGACGGCAATCCACCATCGGTCGAGCTTGGTCGTGTCTTCGAGAAGCTGAAAGACTGGTTGGTCGAGGTCTACCACACAGTTGTAGGGTCTGAAATCGATGTGAACATCCCAGATGATGTCCGTCGAGTGTTCGACAAGCTGTTGGCAGAAGCTCCACCGACAGAAGCCCCACTGCCGAATATTCTCAAACTCATCCAAGATGAGATTATGGGACCGGCGTTGAAGCCGAGTCAGACTGCGTTTGACAGTTTGGCAGCCACGGCTGCGCGTCTGGGACTCCCGAAGGTATCAGCGAAGACACTAAGCAAACGTTTCGAGGAGACTGGGTACGTCGAGTTTCCGAAAGCTGTGCATGGTAAAACGCGGTGGGATGAGACCGACATCAAGAACTTAGAAGAGATGTTGGCATCCGAGCGGCAGGTGGTTCGTGAGATGCAGAATCCCCGTCTTGCTATGCGTACAGCACAAGCATCGGTGCGTGAGGCCACTCCGGCTGAACGGTTGCGCCAGCTTGCTGAAAGTCCATCATACACGGGTAAGATAGCCAAGATTGTCGCGACCTCGTTCTTTGGTGGCAACGCCCATCATGCGCTTCGATTCATACCGCCAGTGCTCCGCAAGAACATCTTGGCGGGGACCCGGCTTATCGAACAGGCATATGGAGAAGTCATCCATTTGGTCGGTGAGAAAAACCTCGAGAAGCTGTACAGCTATCTCGGTGGTGAGAAGGTCAACTTCGAATACGGTCGAGAGGTGTTCTCCAGTGGTCATGATGCTGTAAGCAGCGTGGGTCAGATGCTTAATATGCGCTTCGCGAGTATGTCGTTGACAGAACAGGCTGCGTTGAAGAGCCTACTCAAGCACAGCCAAAGCAAATCGCTTACCACTCTGATGAGTACCAAGCCTGATGAGTATTCAGAGATGTTGCAGGCGTTGGAGGTCTTTGCGTACAAGAACGAAGAAGACGGTCTCAAGATGATGAAGGACCTCTTCGGTGTGATTGGTGCCCCTGCAAAGGGAGCCGACCTACCATTGCGTGTGACGCATGAGATTCCATTCGTAGAGTCGTTGCTGTACCACGCAGGAGTCATCGAGCGGAAAGGCAACCTTTCGGAGGCGGTTGGACCCGAGTTGGCCAAGAGCATGATTCAGGACGTAGCTCGTATCTACGGAGACGAAGAGTCTATGCGGGCTGCGGTGCTGTTTGCTGGCTACGGTCACCTCACTACCACCCGCCAGGTATGGACGGGTCTTGGTGTGGGTATGCCCGCTCCTGCACTGAAGGAGTTCAAGAACTGGCTCAGTGGTCGACCTGTTGCCAAAGAGATGATGCCCGCAGTGCAAGACGCTCTGAAACGCTACGGACTCAACGCGACCTTTGCGAACAAGCCGCTTCTTGAGATGGACCTCTACATCCCGAGGGTGGCTCGAGACAAGCTGGTGGATGCGCTCGCTCGTGGGTCTGAGCAACTCGTGGGCATCGACAAGTTGGTCGGCAGTGAAACCCGTATGGGCAACCACATGGGCGCAGCGTATCGCTTCATGAAGATTCGTATGACCCGTGGTGCTTTCTTCGTCCGTCAACGCTACTTCTTCATGAACACGTTCGACCACTTTACCCAGATGTCCATTGCAGTTGGGTTCCGCCCTGCCGCTGCATCAACGGCTCGCGTACTCATGCAAGACGTCATGGTATTGCCGGGTGTGGCTCGAAGTATCTGGGTGCTGCAGAAAACCCCGTTCCTGGACAAAGACGCAGCCGAGAAACTTCGTCGGGTGTTGCAGAGCGGAGGCGATAAGGCTGCCAACGCTGTGAGTCGTCTGCTCCGAGGGTCCAAGTACCGTATCGAAGTCAACCCTATCTTAGAAGGGAAGTCGGGCACGTTTAAGGTAGGAGACCGCGTATACAGCTACAGAGACATCCGAAGCATCGCAGTACAAGAAGGTATCTTCGCATCCTTCGATACCAGCCAACTGGGTAACGCTGTCCGTAGAACGGGTAATGTTGCCGAGAAGGGGTTCATCAAGGAGCAGACAGGAGCCACGGCTGTCATCCGTGAAACGACTCATGATGTGCTTCAGTTGACGACAGATACGGCTGAAGCGTGGGCAGAGCGTGAACGCTTGGGTGCCATGATCACTTTGATGGAACAGGGCATGGACCCTCGAGTGGCTGCGCGGCTTACCATTGATGCACTGTATGACTACGCTGGTAGCATGTCGAAGATGGACCGTGCCTGGTTTGTCTCTTTGCTGATTCCATTTTGGGCGTTTCAAAAGAATGCCAACGCACAGATTTTCAACAGTCTGTTTAGCCCATGGGCGGCATTCCGAATGGGCATCTTGCGTCGGTCACAGGATGTTGGACCTGACGCATTGACCGAGATTCTCTTCGAATCAGTCGCAGAACCCTACGGTATCGATGTGAGTGGCCTTTCTGCAGAAGGCAAGGACAACTATTACCTGCTACGCAATCTCATCGAAAACGGTATGGGTTCATTGGAGAATATGTCTCCTGAAGAGATCGAGCACTTCAACCGTAGATTCGGTGACATCAAAGACCTGACACCGGATGACCGGGAACGTCTCGAGAATGGCTACGGTGGTTATGCCAATGTGCCCAAGGAAGTGCGTATTGCATTGGGTGGCGTCTTCGCTTCGTATACCTACCCCTTGGCGGATGGGAAGGTCCGTTCGTTAAATCAATACTACCGTGAAACGGACGATGTCATCAGGATGCTAACGGCGAAGGGACGAGTCGTTCGACCCGACAAGGCAGATCGACGGTCGTATTTGCGTACACGGGGCGGCATTGCGATCACATTGCCGATGACGGAAGGGGTAAGGAAATACTACAGTTTGGTTAGCTCAGGTCATCCATATACAGAGTTGTTCATTCCTGAGAACACCATTCATGCAGGGTTCCGTCACATCGCTAACACGACGGCAACTTACATCTTAATGAGCGCAAAGCTGGCTGATAGTGTCAATTTCCTTTCGGATGATGGGGGTGAATTTGCAGAGGTCCATATGATGACTCCTCTCAAAGAAGTAGTCGACCCGGCTCGTGCCCCGATCACAAGTCAGATGATTGCGCTGTATGCCCCACATGTGCAGTACCCTCGACAAGTACATCCAGCTCTGGCGAAGGCTGTTGAAGATACCTTTAGTATCGTGTTGGCGAAGGAATCGATCTGGTTCACGCGCAGTGGAGAGATCGTTGATCCGGTTGCGCGAGAGTTCGAAATGGAACAAGCTAAGGCAGAGGCACGCGAACCATCGGAAGCGGCTGGGGTCTCTCGCGGCGAAAGATATTTCATTCCTCCTGGCGCATGGACCCTTTTGTTTGATAATAGTCCTTTGGGTGAGCTGAATGCTGCAATGCTTGCGGCAAGAAGATCGCCATTGGAAAAAGCCCATTGGTCAGGTAATGCGGTAAGATGGGCAAGAGTTGTTACAGGTATTCAGACTGCCGAGACTTCTCGAGGACGCACCGCAAGGTTCGAAGAGCCTGAACGCCCCACCGAAACAGTTAGACCCGATTAGGAGACACCCATGGCAAATGCACGATTCGGAGGCTTCACCAAGATGGGGTTCTCCTACCACGACCAAGCCGAAGTCACGGCAACGGCAACGGTGTTTGCTTGCACAGCCGATTCAACCAATGCGACTGAGTCAGCCAACTTCCCGAATAACGGCAATGTGCAGTCGGTAGAATTGAGTATTGATAGCATCAGCAGTGCTGCTTCCATCAACATGTACCTCTGTCGAGATGCCGCAGGCGACATCCCGTTGACACCGGGTCAAACATCAGGAGCAACGCAGACCATTCAGGTGGGGGCGACAACAGCAGCCGATGGTGGTGTTATCTTTCTTGTCGATGCCGATGTAAACTTTCATACAGGCCACAGCGTAGCTGATACAGTCTACGTGGTGCTTAAAACGGATACTGGTACTTGCACAGCCAATATCCGAGTCAACTGGAGGGCATGATGAGCCGTGTATGGGATGACAATACCTTCGTAGGCACACTCACTGCTGATGACCTAGAGATCGATACCGGTACGTTGAGTATTGATGCCAGCAACAATCGTGTCGGCATACGCACAATAACTCCAGGGGCACACCTCGATATTCACGACACCACAACGAGTAGTGCTAATACCGGTGGGGCGTTGCGTCTTTCCGCTAATGATGGCGCAGTTATGGGCGATAGTCACCGGCTCGGTGTCATTGAGTTTACTGGCGCTGAAGATACCAGTGGCACACAAACTGTGGGCGCCCGCATCGAAGTGCTGACCGATGCGGCCTGGACCAATGCCGAGAACGGCGCGGCGCTGTATTTCTACACCACAGACGGCAACGCCTCACAAACGAATGTCCTGAAGCTGGACAGCAATAAAAAGGCCACTTTCTCTGGCGTCATTGATGTGGCAGGAACCGCGCCTGACGTAACGCTGAGAAACAGTACATCAGAAAACACTGACGGCGGTTGTGAGTCGAAAATTATCTTTGAGGATCACGCAAATGTAGCGTTGGCTCAGATTCAGGGTAGTCACGATGGATCGTCGGACGACACCAAAGGTGATCTGATCTTTTCAACCCACACGGGCAGTGCGCTTACCGAAGTAATGCGGCTGGATAGCGATAAGAGAACGTCGTTTGCAGGAGATGTAGTCGTTAACAACGCTTTCGCTGCTGCTGGTACATCGGGAACATTTGGAACATTCAGCTCATCTGACACCACTCCATCAGTAGCTGCCGGGAATCTCTGGAAGACCCATGCAAGCGGTCAGACATTGACGACATTTGATGATGGTTTGGCTGGGCAGATCATTACAGTTATCTCCACTGCCGCAGTCGTATTCGATGTGACCAGCACCACTCTAAAGGGCGGAAGTACAAACATTACGACTGCCACTGGCGATGTGACTCAGTGGTGCTACGACGGTACGAACTGGTATCTCATCCAACTCATGGATGTCACTGCTGACATGTCAACCGTTGGTGGTGGTAGTGAAACAGCGGCCAATGACATGGACCACATCCTCCACCAACAAGTTTTTTCGTAGGAATCGATTATGGCAACAATTGCAAAAATTCTACTCAGTGACAGCACCAGTGGTACTGGCATATTGGTTGTCCCCACAGGAACGGCTGGGCAGGACATCCATACTGCCGTATCCGGTTCCAGCGACATAGACGAAATCTGGTTGTGGGCATCCAACATCCATACTTCCGCAGTAGTCCTAACACTGGAGTGGGGGGATGTGACCAGCCCAGATGATTTATTCAAAACTGTCATCCAGCCCAATGAAACAGTTTTGGTTGCGCCTGGATGGGTTCTCAATGCCGCGAAAGATGTCGCTGCGTTTGCGTCTGTTGCCAGCGTGATCTCAATCATTGGCTACGTTAACCGAATCACGGCGTAACAGATGTCACGAAACACTCGCATCCTTGGTCCTATTGCACGGACCCACATATCCAATACACGTTCTCATTGGCATGGGAAGATTGGTACGGATCCAGCCGACGAACAATGGATAGGTGTTGATCTATCAGACGGCACATGGACAGAATTAAACGTTGGTACGAACACAAGTTCTGTGGCTGTCTCAACTTCCGTTCCACCAGTGCATACCTTGACGTTTTCGGGTCCGGACCCTAGTGATGCCGACAAATGCCCCGTTGGAGGAACCACGTTTGATGGTGACACTTGGTATCGGTTGATGACGACGGAACGGGGTACGCAGATCACCACCGATTCAAACTTCATAATTCTGATTGAATCGTTCAGGGAAGCAACGGACGCCCTTGACGATGCATGTTTTGTCTTTGGTTTCTGCGCGGGGGATCCCACCAATACAACGCTGAATGACAGAGAGGCGTTTGGTAGTTTGGCTGCGAATGTTCCGGCTGACAAATACCAGAGTGGCGTTTTTTGTCGCAGTGCCGTTTCAACAAATAACAACGCGAATACCACTCGAAGCATTGCATCCTGTACCTATGTTGCGAAGCGAGTTGGGGATGTCGGTTATCATTCAGTAGACGCAGATGGTGACTACATTGCAGCATCGGCGCGAAACTCTAATTACACGATGCCGGATGGTGAAAACTTCCATTTGATCGCCATGGCG
>Ga0209434_1000669_pt1 | contig 16198 bp, 16 predicted proteins | sample ETNvirnome_2_300_FD_184068 | JGI IMG/M metagenome (GOLD analysis project Ga0209434, IMG submission 184068) | Marine viral communities from the Pacific Ocean - ETNP_2_300 (SPAdes) (version 2) | ecosystem: Environmental > Aquatic > Marine > Oceanic | place: Pacific Ocean | collected 2013-06-22
TGGTCTCGGCCTCCATCGACAACATTATTGATCATATTGCATCATGTAGATTCCAGTCGGGAACTTTGACGGCAGCAACTTTCCAGAACAATACCAACATCAATTCAACACTGATCTTCTGCCGTGCCACTGCCGATGAGTTCAACTATTCAACCAACCCAACATTCGTCAATAGCACTGGAAAGATCCGGGTTGTTGATTCTGGCCAGGAAGACACGCAGCGAACGTTCACCATGCCAACAACTGTTGGGCTTCATGATGAGTACGGAAACTTGCTAGCAGTGGCAAAGGTTTCTCGCCCAATTGAGAAATCAGATGAGAGGGACATCACGTTCCGTCTGCGGCTAGACTTCTAATCCCGTGTAATCACTCTCCCAACATGGTATAATGGAAAAGCGCCCGGCGCGGCGAGGGAGATTCAAATGCACTACTACGCTCACGATCGAGTTGAGATTTCCGAACTTGTTGGCAAGACGATGAAGTCTGTCAAGCAATTACAAGGTGAAGACGGAGATGAACTGACTTTCATCACAGTTGAGGGTGAGGTCTACGTTTTCGTTCATGACCAAGACTGCTGTGAGTCCGTCAAAATCGAGGACATCACCGGTGATCTCGAAGACTTGGTGGGTTCCCCTCTGTTACAGGCAGATGAGTCAGCGTCACAGGATACTGATAGGCCTGATAGGTGGTCTGAGAGCTGGACTTGGACATTCTACAAATTCGCAACCAATAAGGGTTACGTCACCGTCCGATGGCTTGGTGAGTCCAACGGATATTACAGCGAGTCTGTCGACTTGTATCGACTGAAGAAAGAGGATGACAATGAGGATTCGTAAGTTTGATGAGAGGGCAACTGAAGCTGAGGTGGTCCGAATGGGTTGAATGGCACTCAATACCATCCAAAGCGTCCATCGTCGATATTCAGCAGGGGTTGCTGCAGATATTTCATATTCTATCTGGTATGAACTTGAACAGGTTTCTGGGTGGACTGCACATGAAATTCGTGCTGCATTGAAAAAAGAGGAACACTATGACACTGAATGAAAATGATTGCTTGGTTTTTCTGGACGTTGATGGTGTTTTGAACTCTGCGGATTTCTTTGATGAGAATTTCTGCCCGCTGCTCACAGGAAGCTTCTGGGAACGTGAAGCTAAGATGCTTGACAAAAACTGTATTGCACGCCTGAATCGATTAACTTCATCTGTTGACGCCAAGATTGTCCTGTCATCAACATGGCGGATGCATTTCGACAGTACAGAGGCCGCCGCAACATTTTTCAACAAGCTGGCGAACGTTCATGGAGAATTTGTCGGCATGACTCCGATCCTTCATACCCCGCGCGGCATTGAAATCCAGACGTGGCTCGATGAAAACGCTCCCAATTGCGAGCGATTTGTGATTCTAGATGATGACGATGATATGGAGCATTTGACGGATCACTTTGTCCAAACCAGTTTTGATACTGGTTTGTCTGACGCGAATGTTGTGGAAGCAATCAAACTACTGACATAGTTAGCCTCTATTTACTTTGAGGGCGAAGATAGTTAAGGTGGTAGTGTGTAAGCGCTACCATTCAACGCTACGGACTTGCCCATGTCGATCACAAGGATCACTTCGGATAACATAGAAAGATATACGCTGTTGACAAACCCACAGCGAACTTACAAATCAGCATCTGTTAATGTCGCTCATATGACCCCACCAGGAATTACTGGTGCCTTGTCACTTTTTTCTGACGGTTCATCTACGATAAAGGACGTGTATTCCGATGTGGGACTCAATGCTTCTATGTCTAACGATGAAAATATTGAAAACCTCCAGAAAGGGGCAAAACACGCCGGAGAAAACAACACAAACTTTCTAGGAAGCATGCAAGCCTACATGACAGGCGTGCAAAAAACGACCGGATCAACCAAATTTTCAAAAAAACAGAACGTGATCAGGTTTGAGCCCAGTGTCAAAATCAATCCAAACTTCCAGAGGAAAAGGGTTGTCAAGGATGTTCTGTTTCCGTATTATCGAAACGCCTACCCGACATCCCAGTGGTCATATAGCAACTATCATACTCTAAACTTTGCCACAGGATCCTATTTGCCATCGGACACCGTGATAGTTTATCCGGCAGGAACCGGAACTGTTGCCCTAGAAGACACAAACTTTTACGCGCCGTCCACAGCTTTCACATTTGACTTTTATCTCAACCCAAGGTACACAGTTGAAAACGTAGGAGAGGACTTCAAAGCTGGTACCATTTTTCATATGTCGTCATCTTATGCAATTAGCTTGGTGACAGGCACATCGGTATCCCCAAAGACATCAAAGCCTGACGGATTTAGACTGCTGCTTCAGCTAAGCCAGTCTGCAGAGATTTCCCCAAGCACAGTTGCAATTTCCGGAAATGATGTCTCGGCGCCGGCATCATCAGCTGACACGGGATTCCTTTTTGTCTCAAACAACAATTCTCTAAAGCTCAATACTTGGCATCACGTTGCTATTCGATGGGATCCAAACGTTCAGCATGGAACAGGATCATTTGTTGTTGATGGAAAGGAAAGTGGAAATTTTGTAATTACAAGCGCGTCAGTAATGGCTCCGATCTCAACAACTGCAGAGATTCACGATGCTGATGCCCTTTTTGTTGGAAACTTTTTTGAAGGGACAAATCGAGATACAAAACCAATCGCAGGATACTTTAGTCCGGATGCTCATACCGAGTTTGGGGTTCTTGATTTCAATGGAGACACTAGTGCAGTGGATCCAACAGATGCATCGTTTAATCACCCGCTAAATGCAGAGGTGCATGATCTTAAGATTTTCAAAAAGTACAGAACAATCCAGCAAATTTTGACATCGTCAGTCAAGGGATTTGCTCTGGATCCATACTTCAAACAGTCAGGAGTAACAGGATCGAATCCAAAGCTATCCGGAACATCGGCAAATGACGGACTTTTGTTCTACGTTCCTCCTTTCTTTGTCAAAGAAACCCCAAAAAGATATGTCAATCAGACGCCATTCTTTTACGCAACGGGATCAACTGACGATCCATTCAATGTTGCTATGTCATTTGGAATTGGGGGTCACGAACTCAACCTTGAAAACTTTACTCGGGAATTTGTTAGAGGTTTTTATCCACGTCATGTTGGCTTAGAAGCTGATAGAACAAATGAGACAACCAATACAGCCAGAACGGCAAACTACTGGCTATATGAGTCAGGAAGCAATCGTAAGAGAAACGTGACGGTCCTTCCCAATGACAACGGAAGGTTCTGCCCAAATTTTAAAATGTTGCTATCAGGAAACTTAACATCTGCAAACAGCGGATCCATTCTGGATAGATTTCAAAATGACTTCGGAAAAATCGACTTGTCAATGATAACTCTGAGGGACATGGTTAGCACAGCATCTCTTCCTGCATTTGATGCCCCAAATGACACCACCACTTTAGGAACCGGCTCGATTTTGGCACCTGTGATTGGCCCGACCCCGGAAGATTTGGGTGTGTCTCCTGGAAATATTCTTACCATTTTGCAGAGAACAAAAGACCCAAGCTCCAACGAGGTGGTCTTCTTTGATGTTTCAAACATGTTCTATGGCGACATGATCAAACCAAAGTCAGTGGTTTTGAAGGATCTGGCTGTGACCGGAACAAACGGAAGGGTTCAGATCACGCTACGTGACGATGGGTATGGAAATCTTTATCGGGCTGATTCGTCACCACCGCATGCAACATGGGCATCTGTTGGAAACGTCATCTATGAAGAAGGAATCATAGTTGTCAAGTCTCCCAATTTGCCTTTGTTTGGGGCTGATGCCTGGGAGCTGACATTTGAGGGCCATCGGAATATTCATGTGATGGAAGTGAACGTTCCAGTCAACAAAGGATTTGTTAATTCCTCATCCAACACATCGTATAAAGATCTGATTCCTAGCGATTATCCAAGTGAAACAGCTGGATCATTTGTTTACTTAACTGGACTCCAACTTCATGATGAAAATATGAATGTCGTGGCTCGAGCCAATCTTGCACAGCCGGTTGTAAAAAGAGATGGCGATCGATATGTCATTCGATTAAGACTCGATTTTTGAAATGAAAGTCGTGATCTTGTGATCCTGTACGTGATAAGGGTGGTTTATAGAATTATCTCATGAAAATCTTAGGACTCGATGTATCAACATCAAATATAGGAATATGCATAATCGATACAGAGCAACCTCCAGCGTCTCGGGTTTGCTTGGCCTATGGACTACCCCTCTCAAAGGTTCGAGGGCTCTACGCTAAGTCCTGTGAACTTAGAGAGCATATTTTGGCTATCTCTCATGATCATAAGGTCGACATCATCGTTGTTGAGGAACCCTTGCAGTCATTTCGAAGCAGAATGTCATCAGCAGGAACAATTGCCTTGCTAAACCGGTTCAACGGTATTGTTAGCTTTATTGCTCGCTCTGAGCTAGGATGTCCACTCAAATTGGTTAATGCAGTGTCAGCACGAAAGTCTGTCGGGTGCCTCATTAACAGGAAGTCTGATGTGGGAACAAAGGACCAAGTTTTGCAGTGGGCAATGTCTCAACCTGAGATGGAGAAGTTCGAGTGGCCAACAAAGATTCTCAAAGGTGGCCCCAACAAGGGGAAATCCCGCCGGAAAGAAATCTGCTATGACATTGCCGATGCTTTTGTGGTAGGAACTTGGGGAGCAATCATTTTGAAAATTGATGACCTTGATGATACAGTTGTATAGTGATACAAGAAAGATCTAAGAAAATACAGCTCCTTGAAGGCGCATTTGGAGGCGGGTTTCTTAATTCTGATGGCGTTAATTTTCACATGTGTTGTCCACAATGCAAGGACAACAGGACATCTAAGAAAAAGCTCTACATTCAGCTGGAAGGTGGATGGTTTCATTGTTGGGTCTGTGGACTTTCCGGAAAAAATATCAACTTTCTATTTCGGAAGTTTGCACCCAGTCGAGCCAAAGCATGTAGGGATTTATTCCCAGATAAGTCAACTGAAGCTGTGGTTCTAGCAGATCAAATTGAAATACCGGATTTGCCAGATGATCTCACTTTGCTAACACAGGCTGGCAAAGATCCAGATGCAAGAGATGTTATGACTTACTTGAAGGGTCGAGGCTTATCACAAGGCGACATGTATCGATGGCGTGTCTGTGTTTCCAACGAGTTCAAGTTTCGACGAAAGGCGATTTTCCCATCATTCAGTTTGGACGGGGAATTCAATTACTATACTGCTAGACACATTGATGAAACGAAGTTCAAGTACAAAAATGCAAAGATTCCCAAAAACAACATAGTCTTTAACGAGATTGATATTGACTGGAAAAGTCCGGTCATTCTTGTTGAAGGGGTTTTCGATGCTGTCAAATGTCCAGATAACACTATTCCAGTTCTTGGGTCTGCATTACCCACATCAAGCGCACTGTACAAGAAGCTAAAACAGAACAAGTGTACCACAATTGTAGCATTTGATGATGATGCAGAATTGAAGTCTCACAAAGTTTGTAATAGATTGCACCTGGCTGGTTGCGATGTTTATAGTCTTCTTGTGAAAAATGGCGATCTTGGAAGTAAATCAAAACAGGAGGTTAGGAACATTCTATCTCAAATCAAGCCATGGTCAAGAATTTCTTTGCTTAGTCACAAGATCTCGTCGATCAAAAGCGGATCAATGTTATGATCAAGATCTGTCACATGGCTGATATTCACTGGAGGTCTCTGTCCAGACACAAAGAATATCGATTTGTGTTTGAGGACGCTTTCAAAAAGCTCCGGAAGATCAACCCGGATTTTATTCTGGTGGCGGGCGACATAGTCCACTCCAAGACACAGGGGATCTCTCCAGAGCTGATCAATCATCTTACGTGGTGGTTCAACGGCCTGGCCAAGATAGCAGAAGTTCGAGTGATACTGGGAAATCATGATGGCTTGATTCTGAATCCAGATCGAGAGGACGCCGTTTCTCCGATCATACATGCCATCGACAATCCAAGAATCATGCTTCACAAGAAGTCAGGTGTTTATCCCTTGGACGAGCAGCACAATCTCTGTGTTTTTTCTTGTTTTGATGAGGCCGCCTGGCCGAATGTGAAACCGGAAGACGGTAAGATAAACATTGCCACGCTTCATGGCCCAGTCCTAGGAACAAAGACAGATGAGAGCTGGGCAATTGACTGCATTGTTGGGCTGGATTTTTTCCAGGACTATGACTACACAATGCTGGGTGATATTCACAAGCAACAGTTTTTGACCCCAACGATTGCTTATCCGGGAAGCCTCCCACAACAAAATCACTCAGAGGATACAGGAAAAGGATTCCTGCTTTGGGAGATCGACGGCAAGAAGTTCAAAGCAAAACACGTCGAGGTGGATCATGATCACCCATTTGTGACGCTGGACTATAACGGAAACGTGGATAATCTGCAGTCTGTCATGGAAGAACAGAAAGTGCAATCCCACGTGAGAGTCCGGATTCAAAGTAATGTTACACAAGGAGAGATGACTCAAATCAGGGGCGCAATCAAAAATGTGGCAGATCCCATTGAGATTGTCTTCAAGCGTGAACTAAACGAATCGTCAGTTGAGATTTCCGGGGACTCCCTAGACGAGGTAACTCAAATCGACAGCTATGAGTCAGTCAGCTCCCTTGTCAGTGAATACTACTCGAAGTCGAATCTCAAGCAGCAGGTTCATGACGAAATGTCGAAAATCCTGGCATCCACATGGAGTTCAGCTAGGTTGACTGACAACGTCTCAAACGGGCGCTGGTCAATCAAGAAGATGGAATTTGATAATGTCTTTGGGTATGGTGAGGACAATATCGTCAACTTTGAGTCGGCATCGGGAATTACTGGAATCTTTGGAAAGAACCGATCTGGAAAATCATCCCTGTGCGGGGCACTAACTTACACACTTTTCAACGGAACTGATCGTGGGCCGATGAAAAACATTCACATCGTCAATGCGAGAAAGGGATACTGTAAAAGCAAGGCCGTGATATCGAAACAAGGAAAAAACTTCCTGGTGGAACGACAAACAGTCAAGAGAACAAACAGGAGTGGCACCACAACAGCATCAACTCAATTGAATCTATTCGAATGTGATGAGACAGGAACAGTCCTTCGAGATATGTCAGAGGAGCAAAGAAGGGAGACAGAAAAGCTTCTGAGGACCATGGTTGGGAGCCTGGATGATTTTCTACTAACTTCGTTGGCATCCCAGGGCGACATAAACCGATTCGTATCACACGGGTCGGCAACACGAAAGAACATCCTTGCCAAGTTTTTGAGGTTGGACATTTTGGATGCGCTTCATGATCAAGTCAAACAAGAGCTTTCATTTGCCAAGAAATCACTGGCAGCCATTCCGGAAAAGCAATTCGATATTCAGATTCTTGATCGTAGGTCTAAGCTAACTGCCAGAAAGAGTGAGAGAGATGCAGAGGCACTCGCGATGGAAAAAATCACTGCCATTCTCAATACCATCAACTTGGCGCTAGGATCCCAATCAGATGAAGCTTATACCCAAATCGAAATTGATGATCAAGAGGAGAAGGTAAACCAGCAGGTGCTGGATTTGGAAGACCTAGAAGAATCGAAAAAGACCGAGACACTTCAAAAGGAAGCCTTGTTATCGACAGCATCGGAAATGGAGAAAGAGATTGAGGATATTGACTTTGATGATATCCGAGAATCCAAGGACAAAATTACCGAGTTTAAACACAGCCTGTTGGTCCTGACAGGCGAGATTGAAACCAAGTCGTCAGAGCTTAGGCGAGACAAGAGGGAAGTCAAAAAGCTAACTGATGTTCCATGCGATGACACTTTTCCATCCTGCAAGTACATTATTAGCGCCAAGAAAGCTGAGAGGAACATGCTGGACAAGAAAGAAGAATTGCGCCAGTCAAAGAAACACGCCGCGGCAATGAGATCGTCCCTCAAGAAGTTAATGAAAGAGAACATTGATGAGAAGCTCGAACAAAAGCAGACATATGACGAAAAACGATACGTGTTGCTTCAGGCAATTTCGAAGTGTAATATGTCGATCTTAAGGATACAATCATTAATATCAACAGTCGAAAGAAATCTTGAGGCAGAAAAGGCACAATTGACCAGAATGAAGATCAACCTTTGCTCAACAGAGAATGCCAAGTCCAGAGAGGTTCTGGTCAAGAAGAAAAAACTAGCAGAGGAAAAGTTTCTGGAAGCAAAAAGAAGAGTCCAAACGCTGAGTGAGCGAATTGGGCTTTTGGTCGCTGACATTGGACAACTTAAAAAAGACAAGGATGGGTTTCAAAAGAACAACCAGCGGGTCTGCGTGTTATCCCTGCTGGTTCGAGCTTTGAGTCGAGATGGGATACCACTGCAGATTATTAAGCGGAAGCTTCCCCTCATCAACAATGAAATTGCCAACATCTTGCAGGGTGTCACCGGATTTACAGTTGAACTTACTACCGACGATTCATCCGGCATGGACATTATTCTCAACTACGGGGACTCAAGACGAGTTATCGAGTGTTGCAGCGGAATGGAAAAGATGATGTCTTCGCTGGCTATTCGGACAGCTTTGGTCCGAGTCTCTAGTCTTCCGAAGTGCGATACCCTAATCATCGACGAAGGGTTTGGGGCGCTGGATGCAACCAACATTGAGGCGTGCACGGCATTGCTTCGAAGTCTAACAAAAACATTTCGATCGATCATAATCATTTCACATGTGGATACAGTCAAAGATGTTGTGGATAACATCATTGAAGTTTCAACAAATGCGGGCCACGACGCAAAAGTTAGCTTTCTATAGGAGAATTAGTAATGGCAAAAGTCGATCAAGACACTACAATCATGAACAAAACACCTCAAATTTTGGATGTTTTGACAACAACAGACATTCCAGTGAAGGATGGAGTCGCATATCTTGATGCCGGATTGGCAAAAAGCAAAGTGGCGAAATGTCAAACATCAGCCGGGAATGTTTATAACGAGATCTTCACCATTTTTGAAAGGACTTGGACAGTACAGCAGTGCCTCAAGCACATGGACGATCCCAAAAATGATGTGATTCTTGAGATGGGCAGCGCAGAGCTCGCTGTTTACAACGTCTTCAAGCTGTTTCATCACTATCCCAACATCATTGGTGTGGATATTCGACGTGACTATCTGGAAAGTTCAATCGTCAAGAAGCGAAAGGATGTGCTAGCTTTGTGTGCCGATCTGACAAAGCCCCTGCCCATCAAAGACAATTCCATCTCTATCGTTGTTCTCAATGAGGTGATTGAGCACCTGTCGTATGATGCCAACGTCATCTTTCTCAAGGAAGCGCTACGCGTCCTGAAGCCTGGTGGCAAGGTTCTGGTTGCATCTCCCATTAACACTGAGGCCCGCGAGTTCCACAATACCACAAAAGAGAAGGGCCTCGGCCACATCTTCTTCTGGACGGTAGAGCAGTTTGAAAAGGAAATGCTTGCGATGGGATACAGCGACATTGACAAAAAGTGGGGATACTCACTCTCAACAAGTATTCGAACCAATGAAATTAAGAAATCTCTCCATCCAGCCGTAGCAGATTTCTTGACGGAAATCAGTCGTATGTATGGCTCTCCGGTTGCTCGTGCAATCGCTTTGTCTGCTCCGAACGTTGAGAACGGTGGTTGTAGGTTTATTCTAACCAAATGATTGAGAAGAAATCCAGGTCACGATCCGGAAGCTATCAACTCGTAGCACCGGATCGTGACGTCGTTTTTGAATGTCCAGTTTGTGGTTACTTGTTTCGGGATAACAAAGATTTCGAATCTTATCACAAAAAGGCGGCATGCACGCTTTGTGTGGATACTTACTACTACATCAACGCCGACAGATGGGAAAAAGGTTGGCGGCCAGATAGAAGTGAGGTAATCAAAAAATGGATTTCAACGATGTAAACGTCCTGGGCAACATAATCAACACTACGTTTGGAAAATCATCTTCTCCAGACGGAACATATTCAATCAAGTGTGATCTTGGTGGTGATATTCTCACACTAAAATACAGTACCATTGTACACTTCGCAGGTGAGGCTGCACTAGGAGCCCAGGTTGTCCGGTGTGCAGATGAAGCAAGACAACGACTGGATAGCTATCTAGCTGATATCAAGAAGGAATTCAAAGCCGAAACCGGAAACACCCTCAAACATGGAAAAGGTGAGGGAGCAGATAACGTAGAACTGATATCGGCAACATCAAATTCATTGAGAAAGATCGCCTACTACCGGATGAACTGGCCGCTTCCGTTAGGATAACATCATGGCCGGACCAACACCTGCGCAAGCTAAAGAAATCATTCGCTGTGGAAAGGATCCAGTTTACTTTATCAACAAGTTTGCGAAGATCCAACACCCTCAGCGTGGAACCATAAAATTCGCCACATATGAATTCCAGGATGACTGCGTTCGATCCTTCATTGAACATCGTTTTAACATCATTGTTAAGGCACGTCAGCTAGGTCTTTCTACAGTTACAGCTATTTACGCGGTCTGGTTGGCAATTTTCTACCGTGACAAGAACATTCTGATTATCGCCACTAAGCTTTCCACGGCCAAGAACTTCATCAAGAAGGTCAAGGTAGCAATGAGATGTTTGCCGCCGTGGCTTGTGATGCCAGGGATTGTGGAGCAGACACAGCAGCACATTTCATTTAGCAATGGATCTCAAATCAAGGCCATTCCAACGTCAGAAGACGCTGGACGATCAGAGGCTCTTTCTTTGTTAGTTGTTGACGAAGCAGCTTTCATTCGAAATTTTGCTGATCTGTGGAAGGGTCTTTACTCTTGCCTGTCTGAGGGCGGCCGAGCTATTGTAATTAGCACTCCAAACGGTATTGGAGGAAGATATCACGAGCTTGTTGAAGGGGCGAAAAACAAGACCAATGATTTCAACTACATCAAACTTCTGTGGGATGTCCATCCTGGACGTGATGAAGAGTGGCTAAGAAAAGAATCGAAGAATATGACACCCACAGAAATTGCACAGGAGTTGATGTGCGACTTCGCTGCATCGGGAGACACGTTTGTTACAACAGATGTAATTGAAAAACTCAGCATGCAAATTGAGAATCCTATTGAGAAGTGGGGTCCGGGTGGAAATATCTGGCAATGGAAATATCCACAACCGGACGATGAATTCATCATCTCAGCAGACGTGTCTAGAGGAGACTCTGCCGATTACTCAGCTTTTCAAGTGTTGAACAAAAATACATGTGAACAGGTCTGCGAATTCAAGGGCAAGATCCGGCCAGACCAATTTGGAATTTTGTTGGCAGAGGTTGGAAAAAGATTCAATGATGCAGAGATCTGCCCAGAGAATAATACATACGGCCAAGGAACAATCCTTAAGTTGGTGGAGCTTGGCTATAAAAACCTCTATTTCAAAACCGTCAAAGCTAAGTTCGATATGCTTTATGGGAGTGACCCTGGTGGAAGCCTAAGCAAGATTGGTATCACTACCAGCGTGGCAACCCGTGGCCCGATGCTTCGCGTTCTTGAAGAGCGACTCCGAAACAATACTCTTCGAGTTCGGTCATCCCGAGTAGTCGAAGAATTGAAAACATTCGTAATGAAGGGAAAAAAAGCCAAAGCAAAAAAGGGAAAGCACGATGATGTGTTGATGGCCCTGGCTATTGGCAACTCATTGATTTCTGCTGGTGGCTGGGGATCAACAAGAGACGTTGATATATCACGCGCAATGCTTGGTGGCTTTGCAGTTAATAATCGGCATGAGAAGATGCAACAGCCAATCAGACACTTCAATAATCTTAACCCGCTTGTTCCTATTCCTGCTGACATGTACGCAGCACATCAAAGGACAGAAACGCTTCCCGACGAGTTCGACTGGCTTCTCAAATAACAAAGTTGAAATTGTTCCTATAATGAGGGACAAGATACTTAGGATATTGAGAGAGTCATGAACAAAAACAAAGGATCACTATTTATACGCCTAACCCGACTATTCAGGTCGGGCCCTATTGTTCGTCGAAGGGTCAAGGATTATAATCAGCCAAGTGCATCAAGTGCACTTGAAGTATTCAGAAAGGCCCACAGTGATGTCTACAATAGTACATTAAGCGCATACGGTTCGTTCGATAGAATGAGTCGGTACAGCGATTTCAGCGAAATGGAAGCAACTCCGGAGATTGGGAGTGCTCTTGACATCTATGCAGAAGAAACTTGCAGCTCGGACGATAGAGGAAAAGTTCTTCACATTTACTCCGAGAACAACAGGATTCAGGAAATCCTAGAGGAGCTCTTTTACGACGTTCTTAATGTCGATTTCAATCTAACAATGTGGATTCGAAATCTGGTCAAATACGGAGATTTCTTCATCTTCAATGATATTTCACCTGAATACGGTATTATCAATGCATACCCAATCGCAATCAGTGAAATTGAGCGCGAAGAAGGGTTTGACGTAGAAGATCCAATGGCTGTTCGATTCCGATGGATAACTCAAGGAAACACAGTCCTAGAAAACTGGCAGGTATCACACTTCAGGCTTTTGGGTAATGATGCTTTTCTTCCGTATGGATCTTCTGTTCTGGAGTCTGCTCGTCGTATTTGGCGACAGTTAATCTTGATGGAAGATGCAATGCTGGTGTATCGAGTTATTAGAGCACCGGAGCGCCGAGTTTTCTACATTGATGTAGGCAACATTCCACCTGATGAGATTCCAAACTACATGGAGCAGGCAACGACTAGTTTGAAACGACAACCTGCGATTGATAAGACAACAGGAAAATTGGACTATCGATACAACCCCTATAGCGTCGATGAAGATTATTTCTTGCCAACTCGAGGCGAGGGAAGTGGCACCAAGATTGACACCCTGGCAGGTGGAGCAAATGCAGCTGCAATCGAAGATGTAGAATATATTCAGAAAAAGCTTTTTGCAGCGCTCAAGATCCCACGAGCCTATTTGGGATATGACGAAGACGTAGGAGCTAAGGCAACCCTTGCCCAAGAAGACATTCGTTTCTCTAGGACAATTGCCAGGATTCAAAAAACAGTTATTGCAGAACTGAACAAGCTGGCGATGATTCATCTTTACTGTCATGGGTTTGATGAAGAAGAGATTGCTGATTTCGACTTGAAACTGACAAACCCCAGCTCGATCGCCCAGCAACAGAAACTCGAGCTAATCAGAACTCAATTTGAGATTGCCGGCGCAGTTCCTGAAGGTGTTGTTGATCGCCAGTGGATCCGACGCAATGTTCTAGGTTTAACACCAGACAAAATTGAGATGATCAAGGAGGGCAGGAAGGCAGACAAGCTAGAGGATGAGGAGGTCGAAGCATCAGGTTCAGAGGGTGGCGGAGAGGATGCAGGAGAAGAAGAAGATTTCGAAGGTGGTGACGATCTATTTGCAGCAGACGTACCTGATGGACAACTCTTAACGGCTCTACCCGGAGAAGGAAGATCATATGATCTGGATGACGACGACGACGACGACTTGTTGTCACATCTCTCCATGGATGATGAAGATGCACCTGACAAAGCAGAAAAGAGATTCAAAAATGCGTTTGGTGGACCAATTACTGCCGATCGAAAAGTTAGAAATGGCCCAGGAACTACACATATGCCAGACTTGGCCAAGATGGTGTCGGTTGGAAAGTCTGGCAGAACCCAGGATTCAATGAACAAACCGTTTGATGAGGACTTCTTGTTTGGAACGTTCTCAGAGTCAGAAGGACATCGGTCAACTCAGCGCCCGCGGGTAACAACTAGCTTAGGGAAAATGTTCGCTTCTATGAATAGCACGATAAGTAGTAATAAGAAGTCGTTACTATCGGAATCAGAAGCGCTACTAGATGAGGATATAACGTCAGGAGAAGACCAATAATGGCAAATCATAACAAGAAACGCAATGTCGGTTTGATACATGAACAACTGGTAAGATACATTGCTAGTTCGTTGATTGCCAAAGATCGAAAATCGGCCGACACGGCTGTTAGGATTATCACCAAGCATTTTCGGCCCGGGACAGAACTATATCGAGAGTTTCGACTCTTTAACGCACTAGTCAATCTTCCTGTGGGATCTAGATCCTTGGCTGATCGAGTTTTGGAAGAGAGTAAACGATCTGCCATTACCCACGACTCCAACAAACTTCGAAAGGAAAAGTCGCTGTTGATCAAGGACATCAATACACGGTTGGCCGAGTCACGTCGATTCTATGACATCAAGATTGATAGCTACCGCCTCTACGCAACAGTTCAAACAATGTTGAATGAGTGGAGGGGGAAAAACTCCATCGACTTGACTCGCCGCGCAAAATATGAAGAGAAGCTGGTAGAGTGGCTGTCTAGGCCGACAACTGGCAAACTGGAAGAGAGTGTTGAATCTGATCCATTGATTCGCAAGCTGATGTTCCAGAAGTTCGAGTCAAAATACAGAGATCATCTCAGCCCTGCACAGAAGAAAATCCTCGAGGCAGCCGTACTAGATGATGACGAAAACTTTTCTAGCACCGTTAGGTCGATCAAGGAAAGGGCACTCAAAACAATTCGAACCTTCAAGAGCACATGTGACAATAAAATCCTGTTAGAAAAAATTGACGGGGTTCGATCCAGAATTCAGGAGCTGGAAGAGGAAAAATCTGACAACACAGTAGCTAAGACCCTGCATTTGGTCCATCTGCTTGAGGAAATGGAGACAAACAATGAGTGATAGAAAACTTTTGACTGAGTGGCTCAAATTTGATTACTCAGCAGATCAGATCAAGGAGAGCCGAGAAAGAAACGGCGGAAAAATAGTGATGAAAGGAATCCTGCAAAAGGCAGACACCCTCAATCAAAACGGCCGAGTTTATCCGGAAGCCATTCTAACCCGAGAAGTTCGCAACTACCAGAAGTTCATTCAGGAAAGTCGAGCACTTGGCGAGTGTGATCACCCAGATTCATCAGTTGTAGAGTTGAAGAATTCATCTCACATTATTCGTGAGGCTTGGATGGAGGGTAAGACCTGTATGGGTGTGGTGGAATTATTGGACACGCCTAGCGGGAAGATCCTACAAAGCCTGGTGGAATCTGGAGTTACTCTAGGCATCTCTTCACGGGGTGTAGGGTCGACTGACCGTGAGGGAGACACAGATGTGGTTCAGGATGATTTTCAGCTAATCTGCTGGGATTTTGTTAGTGAGCCTTCAACTCCCGGGGCTTTCATGATGAGAGAAGGAAAGGATTTCACCAGGTCGGATCTAAATCGACATTTCACGAAATCTGATAGAATTGACAGAGTCTTCAATGACATCTTGGAGTGGTAATAAATGAGTTTGCAATATGCACTTCCTGGTCACAACCATGTGCCAGAATATCAAGCATCGGGAGTTCCGTGGGTGAGTTCTTCTCACGCAATCGTGAATACAACAGCAGTAGAGTTTGTATTTCCATATGTTTCTCGGCACTTTACAATTTTCAATTCCGGAACCACAGAGGTTCGAGTAGGATTTACTCAAAACGGAGTTGATTCGAATCCTAACGCTAACTACTTTCTGGTTCTGGCAAACAGCCAGTCCCCTCGTTTTGAGATCAAAACAGACAAGGTTTTCATTCGAAAGGAATCAGGAACTGACCCGAGCACTGTTTCAATTGTGGCAGGCCTAACTGGGGTTGATCGAGGTAGATTCTTCGAAGTCACCGGTTCTAAGGGCGTCACTGGAGTTGGATAATGGCAAAGATGACTAAAGGAATGCTAAAAGGAATTGTCAAAGAATGCTTGGTGGAGCTATTGGCTGAGGGCCTTGGCGAATCAACAATAACAGAAAGCCGAGCACCTCGACAGCGTCAACCTGCACGAAAAAAGAAGCAGTCAATTTTTGATCAAATGGATCGATCATTTTCTGAGAAGGCACCTGCAGCAACAAGTTTTGAAGCTGCTGTTTCAAATGCTGCTCGAACAGCTACTGATGATCCTATTCTTCGAGAATTGTTGGCAGATACTGCAAAAACAACGCTACAAGAGCAATTGCGCCATGAGCCATCATCAATGCAGCAACCTGGACCACCAAATTCAGGTGGGGGAGTCTTAATAGATAATGACGCTCCTGTTACATCTGCTGCTGCCGGACTCGATATCAATTCACTTTTTGGTGAAGCAACAAGTAACTGGAGTGAAGTTTTGGAGCGATCGAATGCGAAAAAGCTTTCTTAGGCATATTTAGTCATACGC
>Ga0209434_1000671_pt1 | contig 16190 bp, 18 predicted proteins | sample ETNvirnome_2_300_FD_184068 | JGI IMG/M metagenome (GOLD analysis project Ga0209434, IMG submission 184068) | Marine viral communities from the Pacific Ocean - ETNP_2_300 (SPAdes) (version 2) | ecosystem: Environmental > Aquatic > Marine > Oceanic | place: Pacific Ocean | collected 2013-06-22
ACTATCGAAATACTGCGCGGTGCAAAACGTGTACTAAGATTGCCCTTTCGGCATATTCTGGCGAGGTTGGAGGATTCAAAGCCATTCTTACTAAATTTGGATTCGAGCGACTTGTTGATGGGCGCCGGGACCGTACAGTTGCGCTTAACCGCTTCAGGAAATACGTCCGTCGCCGTATTCCATCTGACCCCATGTTTAAAGATATGATTGCCAAGGCGCTTGATATGAGTCAACACGAGCGCAGGAAGCTCTCCTATGACCATATGGCTGTGGGCGAACGTCTCCACAGATTCAAGGCTTGGGTTGTCTACCTAGGATATGAGAAAATGTGGGAAGTGATGAGAGAAGAGTATACCACAGATACATAATAACAAAAACTTTTAAAAAGAAATAAAAACAAATAAATACAAGATGCAGTCTACTAAAAAAAATAAGGTGAAGAAGAAGACGAAAACAAAAAAAAAGGACCGTCCGACACCCATTATATCTGTGATTATTCCCGCTAGGAATAGTAATGAAGGTATTTTTTCTGCGGTAGAGAGCTGTGTTAAAGAGAAAGATTTTGGTGCTCCACCTTTTGAGATTCTGATTGTCAAACATATTCCCATTAGAGAAAAAGAACAGGTAATGGGTCTCCAGCCGATAGTAGATAAATATTCTGATACAGTTCGCTGTATCTACATCACTGAAGGTAGTGAACAGTCGACAAAAGGAACATTTAATGCCGGAATAGAAATGTCTTCCGGCGAATTTATAACCTTCATGCGACCGGGTGACACCTGTGTTAGTGGAAAACTAAAACATCTATACGATTTTTTACAGCAGAATCCAGACAGCATGGGTGTATTTGGTGATGTTGTTGCTCTTGATTCATCGACTGGAAAAGAAGTTGGACGATTTGGATTTCCACGATGTGAGATAAGTTACAATGAATTGAAGAAGAGTAATCACATTCTGCTAAGTTCAATAATGCTTAGAAAATGTTCTGATATACTTTTGGATACTACAATGCGTGCATACGGAGAATATTGTCTGTGGTTAAAGTTGAGTTATATGTTTACCTTGGGCCATGTTGCAGAGCCCGTGTGTCGCTCGTTCAACAAACCTAAATCGTTCGTAGAATCTACAGAAATCTCAGCGTATTGTAATCGTCTTGAGAATAATGCCAATACACGCGGTGGTAAATATGTTGGATTTGGTCCTAAAAATCCACTTATATCTGTTATCACTGTGTGTAAGGCAGGGGATGATATTGAATCTCTAAGACGATGTATGGATAGTGTGTTTACTGAGAAGGAAGCAGATGCTCCACCATTTGAATACCTAATTGTAGATACGAACATCGATGAGGGGATTATAAGTAAAGTAGTAACCGTTATTGTCAATCACTATCCCGGGATTGCTAGACACATCCAAGCATCTCGTCTTAATAGATGGGAAGCTCTAAATCTAGGAATTGCTGAGTCGAGAGGAAAATATGTCACTTTTCTAAATGTTGATGATGAGAGTATCCCCGGTAAATTGTGTAGATTATATTCTCAGATTATAAATTTCCCAAATTGTCTAGCTGTCTTTGGTAATGCCGTTCTCGTGGATAGAAGAACAGATAATACGTTTGATAGAATAGAATATGATTCTCCTTTCCTAAAACCCAAGGAGCTAAAATATGAGAATTATGTCTATATAAGTTCTATTCTTATTTCTAAAACAGACGAGTTGGCATTCTGTGAAGACGACGGCAACGATGGGTGGGGTCTTTGGCGTAGGTTGGTTGAGACGCACGATAACATCTTTGGTTACCTTGATTTTGATTGCTGTTATTCTCGGCGGCACACAGAACGCGAGTTTAGGGAATCTTTTAATAGAATGGATAGAAAGGGTGAGAAAAAAACAACAGAGAAAAAGGCGAAATCAAATAAAAAGCCCGTGGTTGTTAGCTTTAAAGAACAGCAATTCGTCCACCACATCGAGAATGACGATGATGGTATGTTCTTGGAGGAGATGTAGTGGCAAAAATATCTAAAATATCAACTTGTGATAGTGTGTGGGAGTGTCCAATCTTTGACGCTTCGGGCTATGCAAATGCCGCTCGACACATATTATTAGGTTTAAATGAGATGGAATGTGTTGTTCGACTCAACCATTTTAGAAATTGGTCGCTCTTAGATATAAAAATGCCCCAAGAAGAAAAAATCATATTTCAGAAGATGATGGGAAGGCCACTAAAAGGAAGTGTTCCTTGTGTCATGTTCAAAATTCCTGACGCTTATGATTTCCAATGGGGAACCCAGAGCACACAGATTGGGTTTACTATGTTTGAGGTTGATGGCATCCCAGCAAAGTGGGCAGGGATTCTTAACCAATGCGACGAGGTGTGGGTGCCTTCTACTTTCAATAAAACAACATTCGCAAAATCAGGAGTAGAGAAATCTAAGATTCATGTTATGCCGCTTGGGTGTGATACTGAACATTTTAAACCGGGTGTTCAAGAGCCAATAAAAATCATCAACAAGAAGGGTTTTAATTTCCTTTCTGTATTTCAATGGTCAATCAGAAAGGGATGGGATATTCTACTTGACGCATATCTCGAAGAATTCTCAGCAAAAGAAGATGTCGCTCTCGTATTGAAAACATATGAAGCGCGCCCCGGCGACAAAGAATGTGAGAACATTATAAGAGACGGTATACAATCTATTAAGAAGATGATTGGGAAAAAGAAAGACGGCTTCCCAACACTCTTATGGTATAAAGACCTAATCCCAGAAGGACAGATGCCTTCATTATATGAAGCGTGTGATTGTTTCGTTCTCCCAACACGGGGCGAAGGGTGGAATTTGCCCGGCATCGAAGCAATGTCAATGGAACTTCCAGTAATTACTACAAGGTGGTCTGCTCACCTTGATTTTATGAATGATAAAAACAGCTATCTTATTGATGTTGAAGCAGTCAACGATGAACATAGTGGGATGATGCATCGAATCCACCCAGGATATTACGGGTATAATTGGGCGAAACCGTCAATCCCACATACCAGGTTGCTGATGCGGCATGCGTTTGAGAATAGGGAGGAGATTGCTAAAGTTGGTAAGAAAGCGAGAAAAGATATTGTACGAAATTGGACATGGAATCACGCGTGTAGAAAGATAAGAGACAGGTTGTGTGAGGTCACATGTCAAAGAAACATGGAATATCGATGATAATTCCAACGTTCAATGAAGCCGAGCTACTTAGAAATTCATTAGAGAGTGTTAAATCTGCTGTCGACCAAATCGTGGCGGTAGACAGTTCATCAACTGACGAGACATTAAACATCCTGCGTGATTTTTCAGCAAAGATATTGACAATTCCTTTTAATGGAAGCTTTGCTGATTTGAGAAATGCTGCGATTGAAGCGTGTGATTACGATTGGATTTTTGTCTTGGATGCCGATGAAACAATCGATAAAGAGACAGGGAGAGTAATTAGGAATCTAATAGAGTGGAAAGATGTAGACGCGTTCTGTCTTAATCGAAAGAATTATGTTAATGGATGGTTGTGTCAGTATCCCGATTATCACTTCAGATTATTTAGGGATTATTGTAGATATGTCGGAAAGGTTCACGAATACATATCTGGTTATACATATAAACCAATCTATCTTAATCTTCATATTGTTCATATAAAGACGAGTGAAAGGCAAGCAAAGCAGACAGCTAGATATAATATGATGAGGAAGGGTTAGTATGAAAGATGTTTCTATTCACAAGGATGCTGATGTTCTTACCACAGACATTGGAGAAAGAACACGCATCCATCGCTGGGTGTATATTGAGGAAGACGTACATATTGGATATAATTGCCTTATAAAACCATTTGTGTATATACCCGATGGCACAATCATAGGTAATAAAGTTTTTATTGGAATGGGAGTAAAGATATGTAATGATAAATATCCCGTACCAAATAATTATGGCTTCAAATTGGAAGGTGTAACAATAGAGGATTGTGTCTGTATAGGAGCAAACGCTACAATATTGCCCGGTGTAAAAATAGAGCACGGGGCAACAGTTGGTGCGGGAGCTGTTGTGGCAGACGATGTTCCTATCGGTGTTTGTGTGGTCGGGAACCCAGCAAAAGTGGTAGAGTATAGGTGAATCATATGGTATCATTCGTTAGTCCTGCGATGGACGAGGAGATGATTAGAGCAGCGGGATATGCATTTCAGAATGAGCGGATGACAAATGGTGAGAGTTGTTCCAAATTTGAGGAGGAGTTTGCTAAATTTATCGGAGCAAAACACGCCGTTGCGGTTAACAATGGAACAAACGCTCTTATGTTCACTCAAATGGGACTCGGGTTGCAGTACGATGGCGTTGCCACCACACCAATGTCGTTCATTGCTACGGCAAATTCGATTCTCCATGCGAATAACTGCCCGGTGTTCATCGACATTAAACCCAATCTACACATGAATCTCGGTGGTGTTGATACCAAGGATTTCTGGCTAGCCAAGCGAGCAATAATGCCGGTGAGCCTTTATGGTCATCGAACAAACTTAGATGAAATTAAAGTGATTTGTGACGACTTCGGTAAATTTATGATAGAGGACAATGCTCAATGGCATTGTAAGGGTTCTGGTGTTGTTGGTAATGCCGCTTGCTACTCGTTCTATACAACTAAGAATATGACCGTCGGTGGAGACGGCGGCATGGTTGTTACCGATGATGCGGAGCTCGCTGAGCGCGTCCGTAACATATCAAATTGCGGGCGAACGAGCCATGATTCTTTTGGCGCTGTGGGATACTCCGGCCGATTGAGTACGGCGTTGGCAGCGATTGGACGCGTTCAACTCAAACATCTTGATGAGTGGAATCATCTAAGAGCACATTTTGCTCGTATCTATTGTGAGAATCTTAGAGGTGTTGGAGATATTGAACTCATGGAAGCGACAGATAAGAGTACATGGCACCTATTTACGATTCGTACTCCGCGTAGAGATGAACTGAAGGAATATCTAAAGAACGAAGGAATTCCGACAATGATTCATTATCCAAAACCAATCCACTTACAGGATGTTTATGTAGAGAAATATTCTTATACGGCCGGAACATTCCCGACCGCGGAGATGAATGCTAAGCAGACATTGAGTCTGCCGATGCATCCTTTCCTAAAACACGAAGAGGTGATTCTTGTATGCGAAAAGATAAAGGAGTTTTTCCAGTAAAAATAGGCATTGTAGGTACAGGATATTGGGGCTCAAAATTATTGTCCGAATTAAAATATCTGCGTGACAATACCGACGACGTCTCTGATATTATTGCTTTCGACTTCAATCCTAACAATCGAGTAGAGGACATACAATACATAAGTGATATACACGAATTTATTGAGGAGAGTGATGGTGTTATAATAGCACTTCCGACTGAACTTCATTTTGATTATGCAAAACGATGTCTTTGGGCGGGTGTTCCAACCTTTGTAGAAAAACCAATCGCACTCAAATCCAGCGAGGCGAAGGAATTAATCAAATATTCAATGCACTCAAATACTGTGTTGTGTGTGGGTCATATATACCGATACAATCACATGGTAAAGAAGCTTGCTGAGTTTGTTGAGAACAGTCATAAAATATACTACGCCCGATTTGAATGGGGAGTGAAGGCTGATTTTGAGGATAGAGACTTGGCTTTCGACCTTCTTCCTCATATCGTAGATATGATTTTGGAAATCTTCGATTCGGACGATGTAACAATTATTGGTGCTATTGAGAAAGACGGTGTATTATCTGCTACATTGTCTGCCGCGGGCGTAATATGTGAGGTTCATATCGACTGGAGAAACCCGGTGAAAACGCGCGAGGTGACCATTGTTGCTGATGATTGTCACTTCACGGCAGAAGTCGTCAAACAGGAAGGCATTAAGAAATATACCAATGGCGATTCAAAGGTTGTCGAAGCAAAAAACAATGCCATGCTCGATGAGATTATTGCCTTCGTCGCAGCGATAAAAGGGCATGCTAATCTAGATAATAGCGGGTTTGCTGGCTGGAAGACTGTTGAAATCATAGAGGAGATAAAGAGGAGAGTTGAGAATGTCTGAAATGTCTGAAATGGAGCGAATGGAAGGATATCCAAAAACTCTAAACATTGAGATTACTAACCTCTGTAATACGAATTGTGTTATCTGTCCTCACGACAAAATGACCCGGCCGCGCGGTGTAATGTCTTTTGAGTTATTTAAGAAGATAGTAGACCAATCGGTCGGACGGATAAAAGAAATCAATCTCCAATGGCTTGGTGAGCCGGCTGTTGTTAAGAATTACGCTGATTACTTCAAGTACGCGCGTGAGAAATGCGGCGACAGCGTACGGATTACATTGTTCAGCAATGCTGTTCTATTAGACGACCCGCTCCCTCTTCTTGAAGCGGGAATCTCTGGCATTGATTTTCATATCGAACCAAAACAGTACTACGCTGACATGATGCCGGGATTAGACCGTGATTTAGCAGTAAGGAATGTTCTAAATTTCTTGAAGGCGCGTAATGAAGGAGAATATAAAACGGCAGTAGAGGTACACTATACATACGCCAAAGGAAAACTTGATAATGGTTTGGAAATTGATACAACTGATATAAACATTCTAAGAGAATACGAGCGTATTTTTGAGGGATGTGACAGAATATATTATGCTTGTTTTAATTTGTGGCACGATAACAGTACACCCGACCTCAGACACGACGCGTCTATATACGACAATAAAAATAGGAAAGTGTGTCATTTCCCTTGGATTCATATGCAGATAACTTGGGATGGGAAGGTAGCACTGTGCTGTTGGGATTACAACAACAATACAAAACTTGGTGACCTTAATATCCAAAATGTAGAAGAAGTTTGGACTGGTCTTAGAATGAGGAAGGTTAGATATAAGAACATTGCTCATCAATTTGATGGATTAATCTGTTCGACTTGTCTAATAAACATGACTTCAACTGATTGGGAAATCGTACAAGAGGGAATTAGAGGTTGGTAGACAACACAAATAACATGAAAGATTTAGATTGGGTTGAGAAAATTAAGAAGGCAGAAGGATGATTGTATGGGAAACACAAACAAATATGTCGTAATCAAATACGATAAGGAGTTGTATGTTCGTCTTCAAGATTACGGAGCAAGACACCTGCCCGAAGAAGAACAGAAGAAAGTAATGAAGATTCAGAATGCTTTTCTACCAAAAGAAGAGCGTGACTTCATTAAACAAGAGTGGGTTGCATCTGGAAGAGTACAATTCCTGGCAAAATTGCCGCAAGAAACACACCGAGAATTCTTAGCAACATACATCCCAGAGAACATAAAGAACCTTCTTGAGGTTGGTTGTGCTCAAGGAATGTATCTTGAACTCTATACCAAACTTAGACCAGAGATAGATTTTACTGGATTAGACCAGAACATCAACCTGGTTAAGACGGCGGTAGGTAGAGGGTTTAATGTGATAGAAGGTGACATGCACGATATGCCATTTGAAGATAACTCTTTTGATTGTATAATGTCATGTGATGTTTTTGAGCATTCAATGGACCCTAACAAACTACTTGGTGAATGTCGTAGGATTGTTAGAGAAGATGGTTGGTTGGTATTCGCTGTACCGCCCGATGCTCGTGTTCCGGCAGCGTGGTGGAACAATCCTGAACATTGTTGGAAGACTGATATGCCAGATGTGTATCGTCGATTGGAGAAAGCAGGATTTGAGATTGAGCACATGATTGAATACAGTTTGAGTCAATTCTCCCGTGCTCACCCACCAAGCGGCGGTTGTGAAATATTGTTTATAGCAAGACCAAAGAAGTTAGCAAGACCAAAGAAGTGAATAAGATGAAGAGCGCACTTATAACCGGTATAACCGGAATGGACGGAAGCCACATTGCTGATATGCTCCTTGAGAAAGGATATACAATAAATGGCCTTGCCCGCCGAACGGCCACCCCCAACAATTGGAGGATAGCACACATTGAGGATAAGATAAACGTTATCGACGGGGACATGACTGACTTCGGTTCTCTTATACTTGCACTCGACGAAGCGCAACCAGACATAATCTTTAATATGGCAGCACAATCGTTTGTTCCTACTTCTTTTAAGAACAAGCGTATGACAATGGAGACAAACGCCATTGGGGTAGCAAATCTCTTAGACGCCATTAAGAAAGTGTGTCCCAATGCTCGTATGATTCAGGCGAGCACATCGGAGATTTTTGGGAAGGTTTTAGAATCGCCACAAACAGAGAAGACACCCCCATACCCCCGTTCTCCATACGGAATCTCCAAGCTGGCCGCGTTTTGGTTGACCGTCAATGCGCGGGAAGCAGATGATTTACATTGTTCCAATTCAATCTGTTTCAATCACGAAGGTCCACGCCGTGGTAAAGAGTTTGTTACAAGGAAGATTTCTCTTGGTGTTGCACGCATCGCTGCCGGCGAACAAGACGTTCTTACCTTAGGAAACCTTGATGCACTCCGTGATTGGGGATACGCTCCAGATTATTGTCGTGCCATGTTGATGATGCTTGAGCAGGACAAGCCAGACGACTACGTTGTGGCAACCGGTAAGATGCACTCTGTGGGTGACTTCTGTAGTAAGGCGTTCGCTGCTGTTGGTATGTTTGATTGGGAGAAGTATGTTAAAACAGACCCATTGTATTACCGGCCAGCAGAAGTACAGCAGTTGTGCGGAGATGCGTCGAAGGCCCGCGATATGCTACATTGGGAGCCTGAAGTATCATTCGAGGACCTCGTTACTTTGATGGTCAGGGAAGATGTTAAGAGGGTTGAATCAGGGAACGTATTAGGGTAGGGGGATAATAGGGGCTTGTAGTTTGATGTTCACCAAAGCAAATACTCCAATAATCAACAAGGCGATTAATCCGACAAGTGCGGCCATGTGACGGCTCATATTCGTGTTTATTCGTTCGTGCTCTTGTTTCTCACATTCCATTAGGGTTGTGAGTAGAGAGTGAATATCACGCAGACATTTGACATTCTCCTCCTCATTTTTAATGAGCGCTCGTATAAGTTCATTACTTATTTCGTCGTGCGGCATTCTTGTTCTCACACTCCATACGCAATTCACGCAAATTTGGCTCGATTTCTTCCTCTTTGATTTGTGCACTTTTTAATAACACTTGTGTTATCTCGGCCATACATTCGAGTGAACACAATTAACACACACTCCCGCCCATTGTCTCACGCATCTTTCTTTTCTCGTTTGCCGATTCATCGAATATCTTGATTAATCTCTCTAACATGCGTCCAGCATCTCCTGAAGCGATTGATATTTTGTAAGAGAAATAAGTAAATTATTCAGAAGTTTTTTCCATTGTTGAGCATCGGCCGCGTGTTTGTTTTTGATGCCCACAATATAATATATGTAGTTCTTCCTTTTTATAAGTGACGGATTGACCTTCCCCCGAAGGCCGAATAATCCTACTCGTTGTCGAGTTCTTCCTTCACGCCGGGAATGGCCTCGCGCAGATAGCGCGGCCAAGAAATGCGCTCCTTCTTCTGCTGAGCCATCTTATCCTTACGGGCGCGGAGAACCCAGAAGAGAGCGTCATCCATCTGGATGGTGTGCATGTTCTCCTCAACCTTTGCCTCGGTCGGGGGCTGTTTGGGGGTCTGCTCCGGCTCCATCGTCGGGGCGTTCTGCTCATCGTCAAATCCAACTTCGTCATTATCAATTAATACTCCTTCCATAATCGACATCTCCTATAAACATTATATACATTATATTCTTTTTTAAACATTTTCATTGTTTATATGTGTTTCCATGTTGATGAGACGGACTTTGATATGTGTTTTCTGCCGTTCCATTTTCTCATGGTAAGCGCAGGTACTTCCCATCCCGCGCCGTATTGATTCGGGCTTGGTAAGTTTCCTCTTACACCGTCTACATTTGATTGGGTCATCGGACGTCTCCTCGTCCTTGATTTCGATTAATCGTTTCATCGTGAACCCTTCTTGAGGAAGGCCGAGAACAAACCCCCGCCTTCTGTGTCGTCCGTACCATTGTCCAGGGCCTTCTTGATGATTGCGGCCTTGTGTGCGAGTATCTGGGCCAGGTCCTCGTCAACTGTCGAGTCGGCCAGCAGATTCCACACGGTAACGTGTTCTTCCTGCCCGATGCGGTGAATACGGTCCTCCGCCTGCTGAAGGTCGGCAGGACGCCATGGAAGTTCCATAAACGCCACATCGTGCGCGGCTGTCAGAGTGTGTCCGACTCCCATTGACATGATGCCGCAGATGACGAGTCGCTTGCTCGGGTTGTTCTGAAACTCCTGAACAATATTATCTCGCTCGTCAGCGGACATTCCACCATGTGCTATGAGAACTGCGTCCTTAAAGGAACCGCTGTTTCCATCGCGCACCTTCTCAGCCATCAATTCGATAACATCGTGGTGGTGTGCAAAGATGACTAACTTCTCGTGGCTCGATTTGAGGAAGTTAATTACCCACTCGGCAGCCGCCTCAACCTTTCCTTGACCGGTCAGCCTCCTAAGGAGACCAAGTTTGACAAGGAACTCGGCACGCGCCGCTGAATCAGCTTTCTTCTTTCCCTCCTCAAGTTCTTTGAGGAACCCGTAGAAGTCCCTCTCGGCGCGATTGTACTTCTTCCTAATAGAATCAGTCAGAGGGAGTACAACATCGCACCGGCGCTTCTCAGGAAGCTCCTTGAGTACTTGCTCCTTGAGTCGACGAACCATTAGATGTTCTCTGAGTCGTGATTGGAGCTCGTCCAAGTTTGATGCGCCAGATAAATCAGTCCCGTACCCATGGTTCCTCGGGTCACAATACCTATTTGCGAACGTCCAGAATCCATTGCTCGTCTTGCCGCCGAACGGGCGGGCATTGATGAGGCCGATAAGCGACCAAATCTCAACTGGTTTATTCATTATCGGCGTTCCGGTCAAGCCGAGTACATTAGTTGTCTCCTCAGCCAGCTCTTGGACGGCTTGTGACCGTTGTGCCTTGTGATTCTTTACATAATGGCACTCGTCGAGCACCAGCGTGTTTGCGCCGAACTCGCGTAGGTCTCTGAGTCGACGCTTCACAATGTCATAGTTGATGATAACGACCTTGGTGGCCTCGTCGATTGCATCCTTGCCGCTGATAACTTGGATGTTCTCCTCGGACAGCCACTTCCTTGATTCCCTCTCCCAATTCCTCTTGATTGAGGCCGGGCAGATGATGATGACGGGGTACTGCTTCCTGAGCTGAATCCAAGCGAGGGCCTGCATTGTCTTACCGAGACCCATCTCGTCTGCCAGTAGAGCGTTCCCCTCATGTAGGTCGATGAATCGCACGCCCACATCTTGGAACGGGAAGAGCGTGCCGCCAAGCCCTTCGATTTCTAGCATCTCTCCCGCCGATTCTGCCCCCGATAATTCAGACGCCGCCTTTAACTCCTTCTGTCGCTTCGACATGTACCGGGCAACCTCGGGCGTGGTTTCAAGGTCTGTTTTGTGTGTGAACGTTCGGAGAGCCTTGATGACATCAACGCTCGACAAATTCACCGCCCATTCCTTCACGTCCGGGTCCCACGAGCGCGTGGCGGGGCAGAACGTGTCCTTGAATAAGGCAACGTGATTCGCATTGTACCTCATCTTTATGCGAACCACGCCGCCTTCCCCGAGAAGCAGTTTGCCATTTGCATCTGATTCCTCGGGGGTAGAGGGATGCGTTTTTGGTTTGGGAATGTTGTCAGGAAGGTCATTTTGAAAGGTGGTGTAGAGGGATGATATTGTTTCTACCATCCTTTGCGCGTTCTCTGGTGACGATTTAATCCACCACACGAATCTGAGTGGGTCCCATCTGGCTCCTATGTCTTTCGCGTGTGCTGGCAAATCTCTGTGATATTCCCCGGCGACGCAGATTCGGAAGCCATCTAAAAAGATGCGTGCGTGTTTGTCGCCGAAGTCGCTGAACATCTCAATATCCTCGGCATCGAAGCCGAATCCTTCAAGCTGTCCCCGATATTTAGGAAGCATACGAGCAAGGGAGCGGGCGCCACCCTCGGTCTCGCCATTACTCAGGTGATAGCGTGCCGAGTCGGAATCTATTTTGTTGAAACCCTGTCCGTCTTGCGCGTGTGCTCCATCGCAGACACTCGCCAATGAGCGTGCCGCGTTGAAGATGTGTCCGATTTTCGCGTGTATATCTGTGTCCATATGCATCCCCATCTATATATTATATTGTCATGCAGGTTTATATACTTTGCGTTTTACTGCATTACATACCAACCGTGTCCTTAACCATCATCCCGGCGATGTATTCTGTTAGCTTCTTCCACTTCTTAATGTGGTTCTCATCAAACGAGTATGAGTGATAATCGGTATCACGGTCATCGTTGTCGTGGGCAATCTCGTGGGAGAAAGTTTCACTTGACAGCACAAGGAAGATGCTCTTGATTCCATGTGACCTCGACCAAAGACGAGACAGCGTCTTCCGCGTGAACGTGATATAGGTAATTCCATCTGTCCACGCTCCGGTATCCTTGGGACCACTTCCGACCTTTATTTCCCTCTCAGTCAGATGTCGAGATGATTCTGTGAGCCATTCAACCATCTTCTTCTCGTTCTTGGTCGGGTTCTTTATATCCTTGTATATGGCCGCCTTGAATTGTGCGGCAGTCTCGTTGCCATCGTCATCGAAGTCGAACGTAGGGAGACCCATATCACCGATAAGTGACCGGTCGTCGTACCCGTGAACATTCCTATCAAGGACAAGCACGCCGGCTTGAATTGCGCGGTCGGCGGCCCGGGAACCCTCTTTTGAGTAGAACACCTCACTCTGTCTGCTGAGCTTGTTCCAATCAACCTTCTTCCCATTCGCAAGGGTAAAAATCTTTCGGTCGTCAAACGATGAGAAACCCTGTGAATCGTGCTCAAGCTTCATAAGAGCGAGCATCGAACTTCGCTGACACGGCCTGAGATTCTTATCTGGTGTCTTATCCATCTCCTCATAGAATATGTTTGCGATATCTTGCTTTACCTTTCTGAGGATTGGGCATGACGAGACAACCTCGTTCCGAGCGAAGTTCACTTTAAGTGCGTCGTGTGCAACAATTGTACCTCCAACACCTTCGAGAAAATCAACTTCCTCAACAAACAAGACACGGTCGTAGATGTTAAAACTTGTTGCATCGCGCTCCACCCAAAATGTGGCGTACCCTCGCTCGATTTTCCGGCCCGCGGGGGCCTGGGTAACTCGTTCCTGTGTACCATCCTCGTCGATAAACACAATAACGTGTCCGACCACCGACCTGCGGAGGTAGCTGATTATTTCTGTCCTGTCGAACATGGGCTTCTCTGACTCAATTGTCCAAGTCGTCCCATATTTTCTCGACTTCCTATGGCCGACATATTCAATGTCGAATGACAGCTCCTCGTCCACCCTAAAATTTGTAAGGCGGAATGTGTGTCCGTGACGCGATGTCTCGACAGTAATCTTTCCGGCGAGCTTATCCTTCTCAGCGTCGTATATGATGCTGATACTCTGACCCCGCCCCATACCAAACGCGCCGAGGTCCTCATTGGCGTCCTTGATTGAGTTGCCAAACACACCAAAGATGCGTGAGATAAAATCGATATCTGTCTTAGGCAGAATCCATCGTCCATCCTGCTTAACGGGTTTGGGGCCGAGGCCGGCTCCTTGGTCCATAAAGACGAGCTTGTTTGGCGTCGCCTTGATGAATATATAGGGCTTGTTGTTTCCGACACCTTTAATGCGCCATCGGTGGCTGTCAACTGCGTTCTGAGTCATCTCAAGGAGGCCCTTTTTCCAATCGCCCGCTTGACGGGTGATAATGTCCTTCAGGAGGTTCTCATGCGCCTCCATTTGCACTTTCTTTCCGTTTCCGTTTGTTTGCATCCCCATGACATATATATGTCGTTTGTGGTATATATACTTTACGGTATTATACGAATTACAAGGATTCTGTATGTCGTGTCACCTATTATATATTATACAAAACAATACCGATAGAACCTATTGGTATCAAAAACGGGCAGAAACGATAGTAATTAATAAAAGAAAAGGGGTCCCGGTTGCCCGGGACTAAATATTGTTTGAAGTAGATTCTATCGGCAATTTATTTGTCTGCTCTTCCGAATCCACACTTGTTACTGTGTGAACGTTCCCGCGCGGCGTGAAGTCAGCGATTACTCTAAGTCGTTTGGGATGTAGAAGGTCTCGGAGGTCCTTATATATTTTGCCTGGGGTCGCTTCGTGGGAGATATGAACATCCCGGAATTGATTGATGTATAACTTAATCGTCTTTAGCTCTACAACGAATTTGTCCGGGATGTATTCCACGATGATAGTAGCGAAGTCGGGATACCCCGACCGCGGGCAGAGACAAGTGAACTCCGGGAGTGTGATTGCTACCGGAATGTCCAAATCGGGGTGCGGATTTGGCCACGATTCAAGTTTGTTATTCGCTATATCTCGTACGCCGTACATATTCTTCTCTGTTTCTACTATCTCATTCTTCTCTGGGTCAAACATCTTTATCGTCATATACTCACCTTAATAGGGGGTCCTTAGCTCCTGCTTTCTCGAACGCCTCAGCACGCTCGACACAACAGCCACATTTTCCACACGGTTCGACTTTGCCTTCGTAACATGTCCAAGTTTTCTTGTAATCAACACCGAGTCGGAGGCCATCGATTACTATATCACCTTTGTCTTGGTTAAGATAAGGAGCGATGATATAAACGGGCATGTGGTTAGCAACCTTTGCTACCTCAGTCATCGTCCGTACAAATATTGCGCGACAATCGGGATATATTGCGTGGTCGCCCGAGTGAGCACCATAATATACACGAGACGCACCGATACTGACGGCGTATCCAATCGCAAGGCTAAGTAGAATCATGTTGCGATTGGGAACCACAGTCAACTTCATACTCTCTTCAGTGTAGTGTCCATACGGCACATCTATGTTGTCGGTTAGTGCGCTCCCACCCAATATATCCTTGATTTGGGGTATGTCAAGGAATACGATAGGCACATTAAGCCCATCGGCCTGTATCTTTGCCATCTTAATCTCTTTCTTGTGCTTCTGGCCATAACCTATATTGATAGCGTGAACCTCGCTGTCCTTCTCTAATTCCTTAACAACTCTATGGAGGACAGTTGTGCTGTCCATGCCTCCGCTTAATACAACAATGCTTTTTACCATGGTATCACTTCTGCTGTGTATTCTTTGCCTTTGTACGCATCATATCGAGAACAAGAGCGGTAAATTGAATCTGTGGATTAGACCCCATCACCAATCGATAATCATATTCGGCGATAGAGAGAACCCATCGTCCTTTCACGGTGACAGGTTCGTCGCTACTCACGACATTGCTGTGCATCTGACTTATAAGAATCCTAGTGTCGAACCCCCGTCTTAATGCTTCGTCGTACAACTTCAGAGCATCGCCGAATTTTTTAGCGGAGATACATTCGATGAGTTGAGATGCAAATGCCTTGTTATCCATCTTCTCAATCTTTTCAAGTGTGATGTTTTTTCCACACGATTGTAGACGATTGATTGCCGCCCGAACATCCCCTCTACTCATCTCAGCAATCTTATATATTGTTTCGGGCGCCGCTTCGATACTTTCAGTCATTACAATACCTTGTAAGAGAACTGCTATATCATCCTTCGATACCGGGCCAAATTGATACATGGCACATCTCGATTTGATTGGGTCAATGAGTTTCTCTACATAATTACATGATAAGATAAAGCGGCAGTTCGATGCATATTGTTCCATCGTGCGCCTCAATGCCTGCTGAGCATCGCGTGTCAGGTTATCACACTCATCGAGGAATATAATTTTGTGGCCTTTGTTGGAAAGACCCTTCGTGCGAGCAAATGTCTTGACTTGGTCACGGATAACATCAATCCCGCGGTCGTCTGACGCGTTAAGTTCCCTGAAATTTCCTTGCCAATCCTTTCCGAATAACTCACGGGCGACTACAACAGCCGTTGTGGTTTTACCGGTCCCCGCCGGGCCGTAGAAGAGGAGGTGCGGGATTTCTTCCCTTTCGATTGCTCCTCCGATTTCCCGGATTGCTTCCGTCTGCCCGACGATTTCTTTGAGCGTTTTGGGTCTGTATTTTTCCGTCCACGGGTCTTTGGCCATGTCATCAACTCCATCATCATCTCTT
>Ga0209434_1000672_pt1 | contig 16172 bp, 11 predicted proteins | sample ETNvirnome_2_300_FD_184068 | JGI IMG/M metagenome (GOLD analysis project Ga0209434, IMG submission 184068) | Marine viral communities from the Pacific Ocean - ETNP_2_300 (SPAdes) (version 2) | ecosystem: Environmental > Aquatic > Marine > Oceanic | place: Pacific Ocean | collected 2013-06-22
ATCATATAATTCATATCGCCCCAATCATATGCTACAGCATAGGCTGCGCACGCAGGAACAAACATTTCCTTGTACCAGGTTGTATATAACTTCTTATAACTTTTAGCCATTAATGCTTCCCACCATCATGTTACCTTAAATAGGCCGCGAGTGTAAGCTCTAAAGGAAGAGGTATATAAATAACATCTCCGGGGGTCAAATGACCCTCCGTCGGTCTTTTATTAAACTGCGCTATCACCCACCAATACTCAGGAGACGTGTAATAATGAGATGACAATTTATAAAAGCGATCTCCAGTTTTCCAAATATGCTGAATTGTTTCTAGTTCTGCCAGTTGCTGGGAGGCCGGGTAGCGCATGCGAGGAGTACCAAACTGACGAATAAACCTTACACCTCGATCATCAAACATCCTTTCATATAGCTCATTACTGTTACGATATACCAGTCGATCATCATATCTATTCATTACATTAGCTCCCTTGTTTCTTTGTTATCTGTTCAGTATTTTTATCCGCTATATCGCTATTAGCGCCGTCCGTAGTAGGATCTTGATCCACTGTCGAATCAGGAGGCGTTACTGGCACCGGGTCTAGGCCTCCAAATGTGAATGCATTGGTGCCTCCGTGTGGAAAATTATATAAATACTTACCATCTCCAGATGAATTCACGTCTGATCCAAAATAGAATGCATTCTTTGATCCTTTTACCCAACCAGTTAAGTGGGAGTGAAGCACAGTAAAGGTTAAACTCACACTAAGCTGTTGGTAAAACATTTGATTCCCACCATTTCGGTTGCCCAAAAATGAGGAACCTTCCGGTGCCATAGTAGGATCGTGAGGGCCTCGTCGAGGAGGAAAAAACTGGCCCGACTCTATGGTAGGAGCATAATCTACTCCATCTAAATATCCCACAAGGCCGCTTTGGTCTACATTATTCTGTGCTAAGTTGGCATAGCTAAGTTTCAAAAGAGGGGCCGCTGCCACGATAGACTGATCCTTTGTGGGGAGGTTTTTGCCTTCGCCCCGATCATAAACCGGATATAAAAACTGAATTAATCTATTCATTTTGTGGTCATTGTCCACTGCTTCTATCTGGCTCTCGGCTACTATATCAAACGCGATACTCAATTTTCGTGTGGTATTCTGAAATGTGGGAAGGGGGTCCATACGTCCATACACCGACACTTCGTTCCACGTCGAACTGAATGCATCAGAAAAAGACGTTACCCATCCAATAAAGTTTACTTTCTGGCCAGTAGGAAGGTGAATAATGTTTATACTAAAGTCTTCTTCGTTGGGCATCATTCGCATAATTTAGTTCTCCTTTTTTCCTACTGCGCATACGGCGACAGATATTTCTTCCCGGTAGGCGAGTCCAAAGCATCAATAACTATCTGGTCGATCTTTTTCTGGCCTATATGAACATTGATTATAATGGGTTTCTTGTCGCCGGTAGCGCTGGCAGCCATACTTGTCCCCTTTTGAATCATTTGTTTCATCATACCGGTCAATCGGGCTGCCGGGCTGGCCTCTCCAAGTCTCTTCAATATATTATCTATGGCGCCCCCTCGTTTTGAGCCCATAAGGACATCGTCTTTATTGATGGGAGTAATCTTAGGGCCTCCGCCGCCGCCTTCTTGATAGACAAAGTCATCAGCGCCGCGGCCAATATCTCGTAGTTTTCCAATCCCGGAGCCAACCCACTTGCCGGCTTCGGCGATCTTGCCGCCGGCCGATCTTAATGGTGCGGGAATCTTATCTTTAAGCTGTTCCCACTTCTCTTTCATACCATCGATGAAGTTCTTTACCATATCCCGCGCACCGTCTTTGGCCTTCTTGCCGATATCTTTCCAGAACATCAGCTTCTCCTTGATCCAGTCTGCCGCCTCGGAAGCCTTGGTTTTAATCCACTCCCACGCAGACGTAAAGGCTTCCTGCACAGGCGTCCAAATAGCCACTGCTCTGGTCTTGATGGAATCCCAAGCCTCCAGCATCCAATCGCGGAAGGCCGCTGCAGCCTCCTTTATGGGAGTCCACACGAATAGGGCGGCAGCCTTAATGGCATCCCAGACCACTATTGCTGCGCCCTTTATGACATTCCAGACATCCACTATAAACGCGCCTATAGTTTCGAAGAGAGGCTTCAGGAACTTCCTCCACATTACAATCGCGGCACCCTTTATCACCCACCATACATTTTTCGCTACTGTAGCAATAAGGTTAAAGGTGAACTTGACTACCTTCCACAACGCCGTAAAGATGGCACTAACCACCTTAAAGACAAACTTGACGTACCCCCACCACAGCTTAAATGCGCCGACTGCGATCTTTTTGAACATACCAAACCACCACTTAACATTTTTCCACCACAGCCCAAAGAGAAAGCCAACCACCTTGAAGACAAACTTAACATATGTCCACCACGCCTTAAACACGGGCACAAGGACAAACTTGAGCCCCTTAAAGATGAGCTTGACTCCCTTCCACCACGTCTTAAAATACCATCCTATTGCCTTCACAACTACCTGTACGACCTTTCTAAGAATCTTAAATTGAATTGTCCATATCTTCACGAAGAACCCAATGACAGGCATTACAAACTTTTTAAGGGGCGCAACAATATACTTATCAAACATCCCAGATAAATCAAGCTTGCCAATCTCGGTACCAAACAGCCAGTTAATAAGGCCCGTAATAGAATTAACTGTTTGATCTATAATATTCAACAGAATCCTGGGGACCATTAACATCATACTGTCAAAGGCTTCAAATATGAACTCTTTGAGGCCGCCGGCCATATCGCCGGATTTAAACATATCAAAAATCTTGGTGAAACGTTTAAACTTATCTATCATCGGCCCAACTGCGCCCGAAATAACAGTAATAGCAAGACCGATTGGGCCGAGGAATTTGGAGACGAGTCCAAAAGTCCGAGCAAGAGGGCCGAGGGCCTTGGCATGCTTAGCGAGGGCTCCTGCCTTTGCCGCTCCTGAGAGTTTTCCGCCCGTTTTGGTAGAATATGCTACGCCTTTTTTAACAAAGGATCCCGACTTGCCCGTTACCCCTTTGGGAGCCTTAACGCCGCCCGGGCCTTTAGGGCCTTTTCCGCGACCCATCATCCGTGATATCAAGCCTGGCTGGCCGGCAGCTTGTCCCAGCACCTTACGCTTGAGGGCGCCGGCGCCTGCCTGAAGGCCCACTGCGCCGAGTCCGAGTCCTCCCACGACAGCAGCCTTTTTGCCCCCACTAAGATCGTTAAACCAGCCAATTAGATCCGTGATCTTCTCGGTGAGCCACACGATGGCCTTGTGAATCTTGGGGAGTAGATCGTGAATGTCCGCGGCCATAGCCTTCATAGCTTGGTTGGCTTTCTCTTGAAGACTTTGAGCTTCTTTTGCCCGTTTTGCTAGCTCGCCTTTTTTCAGGGCTTCCATCTTTTGTTGTTCTGTTTCGGCGCCGAACAACTTACGAGCTTCATCGACACTAACGCCCAAGCTGCTGGCGATCATCTTCTGCTCGTACTTGCCCATAGTCTTGAAATTCATTCCAGACTGTTTCATTGAACGCTTCAGAATTTCGACTCTTTCTTCTTCAGACGCATTAAGCATGTCGATGGAGTTGAGGTAGGGGCCCCCCATTATCGCGTTTAATTTACCAACTGCCCTGCCGGCACCTTCAAAAGTATCAAATTGCTCCACCACACCCAACAATTGATCGACCGAGAGGCCCGTACTCTTAGCCTGGGCCGACAATTTCTTAAAGACGCCCATTACGTTTTTACCATAGAAGGCGAGCTTCTTAGATACTGTCGCAAAATCTTTAGCTACAATATCGAAGGGTCGGCCGAGCCCTTCTGCGACACCCGCTACTTCGCGCATGACGCCTTCGACTTCGCCGAAGCTGAAACCTAAACTTTTAGTAGCTTCGTTGGCAATCTCAGCCGTTGTCTGCGCGGAAACCCCGAGCTCTTGCATAAATGCAGTCGTACGACCTAAAGCGGCGACCTGGGCCGGGGTGCCCTTGGTATAGTCGACCATCGTTCGCAAGAGTGCTTCGTGAGCGCCGAACAATTCCTTAGCGTCGACGCCACTACTACGCATCGCATAGGCTTGAGCCTCAATAGAGCGCGTATATGCATAACTAACCCCCGTAGACTTTCGGAAGGATGCGCTGGCATTATCTATTTCTCCCCAGACTTTGATAGTCATTTCAATAACCTTGCTGAAGAGGGAAATCATCAGGTTAACGGGGTTGAGGGCCCGCAAAATGCCGGTGCCAAAGGCCGTAAAGCCACCCTTGGTCGTTAACATTGTCTTCATGGTGCCCTTAAGGCCCGAGTTAATGCCGAGGATACCTTCCGTGGCTCGGCCGGCCTGGGTTTCTATATCTTTAAGGGAGTTGGCAATCCCCTCATTGGCGGCTTCTATAAGGCGCGCCTGTTTTACAGCGTTTTTTGCGAGCTTTTCTGTAGATTTGCGCTCGCGAAGGTCGGCGTCCAGGCGACCTTGGTGCTGCTCCTTGAGCTGTTTATAGGCCTCAGACTTCTGGTCCATGGACTTGGTCTCTTGGGCGAACTCTTTCTCCCTCTGGGCCATTCGCTTATCGATCACCTCAAGCTGTTTGTTGAATTGGGCGATCTCTTCTTGCGCGAGGCGATATGCCTCCATGCGGTCTTTTCCAAGACGAGCAGCAAAGAGACGATTCTCCTCGACTGCTATTTCTCTAATAGTAGAAAGTTGGTCGCCCCAAATTTTGTTTTTCGCGTATGCATCTTTAATAGCATCCTCGCGTAATTCGGGATCGAGATCTGTTTCGTCAACCGCCATAGGCCCGCACCCTAGCTACTGTACGGCCAGCGCAGCCCCGTCTCTCGTTCAAAGCTGCTGACTGCCGACATTAATCGCGAACGACTTCGCAGCGTGCGCTCATCGTTGAGGCCGTGCTTAAGGAAAGAATCCATATATCGCTTCTCTTTGCCGAGTGCATCGGTGAAAGAGGCAACTTGCATAGGTGTGCCGCGGATTTTTGCCGGGGCGCTAGCGCCGCCGAACATATATTTAAGCAGTGTTTTAGTTAAAAATCCAAACGTAACCAGGAAGCTTTCATCTACTTGTTCTGGATCTACATTCAGATCGATCTGGATTGGTACTAGATCTTTCATACAAGGCCCTCTTGTAAGTAAATAGTTTCATCAGCAAAAGCCGCGCATTATTATCGACGTTGGCTTTGCGTGGAACTTTCCTTGCGGCTCTTCTCAGCGGCCTTTGCTTCGTTCTCGAACTCCTCAACCAGTCTTTCAATAAACCAGCGCCTTAACTGAACGGGGAGATTGTATGCCTCAAAGAAAGACCACCCCCCATGGTGCTTCAATACGAAAAATTCTTCATAAACGTTGCGTTGGTACTCACTCGTTAGGCCAAAAAAAGTCGGCCGTCAAGGGCACAGAAATCCTCCCGTCATAATCACATTCCGGGCATGTAAACTCTTGATTAAGATCAATATTTGGCATAACAGTGTCGTACGTGGTACGGATTTCGCGAGAGGTAACGGTTGGGATTACATCAATAAATTCCTTAATGCGCTCGGCCTCAGAGAATCCTCCCACATTTGTTAAAACAAGTTTTAACTGATCGGTGACGTTAGTATCTGGAAGTTTTAACTTCTTTTTCTTCTCTTTGGAGGCGGCCCATTTATTTTCATCCTGGCCCGTCAACAGCCGCACTTGAACGGCAAAATCAATGGACTCCAACTGAATTTCAAAGTTGCCGCTTGGAAGTAGAGTGACATTTTCAGGTAGCTCGGTACCTTCTAACAGGTCAAGCTCCCCAAGATTAAAGGAATTGTCTACAGTGGTAGTACATGCGGGGCAACTAATTCTCGTTTCGTAATGAGGGCCAAAGCCCGTGATACGAGAAGCTATAATAATAGCATTTTTATCACCCACCAATAGATCTGTTACCTTAATGGTTTTATCAACCAAAACAGATTGAATCATTCGATCAACAGCAACTCCCTTTTTAAGAAGTGCTTCGGACGTAAGAATATCCTCTTCTTTCGCCGTCATATGTCGAATTTCAACTGTGTCAGAATTGTGGAGAGGATGATTTTCTCCATAAAACCTGCCTCTACTGGGCAACTCAACAAATTCTGTGGGTGTTACAAAGGAGAATAGATCTCCGCTCGTGGTTGGCGCCGGACTTCCTTGGTCCGGTATAGCTGAAGTGTCGGCTCCTAGAGCGCGCTCCAGATTATTTCGTTGTGCCATTAATTACCTTCTTTCTTTTCTAGCCGTTCCCAAATAGTGCATCCGTATCGGTGCCCGGGCCTCCAGCATACTCTGCCCAATCATACCTCATTCCGATTTCAATATTAAGTAATTCGTCGCCAGAATAATCTAAGTCCCCAAAAGTAGCGGACTTAATAAAGGCATTTCGCAGGATCCATGTATTAAGAACGGCGCCGTCGCCATTCAGCTCTTCGACTTGAACTAGGCCTAGGGCCCTTAGGGCTGCAGCCTTATTGATCGTTCCATCATTCTCACCATTGGCTTGTTCGGGCGGGAAGAGATACCCAGAATTCTTAAGCGCATTCAGAAGAAGCTGTTGGCCATCGGGATCAACCGAGTTGATGATAGTACAAGTAACTTCATTCCAGGTTAGGCTTCCGGGGTAATAATAGGTGTTTCCCAAAAACTTGTGCTCTGTCTCAGAAACCTCAAACGATGGTTTCGTAAAGGCTTTAGCGAGATAGGGAACAAAGCCCGTAGGGGGATTGGTGCCTCGCGTGTCCTCCGCTCCCTGCTCTACGTCGGTCGGGGAGGCGCCGATTCCCAAATTCATATAAACCAAAAATCTATGTTGTCTCTTTGGTTCCGATGCTGCGTCATTCCAGAATGCCATTTTAGTAGTCTCCTATAAAGTCTGTATTAATTAGATACACTAAACGAAAAGTCCTTTCATTTTTTTTAATCATCAAAAGATGCCCCTGTCCTAGTAATATTGAAGTCTATTGCAATAAATTCAATTGCTCGGGTAGGCTTCAAGAAGATCTGAGCGTAAAGAATATTTCTATCGATCAAATCGGGAGTGGTAGTCGTCTCATCAAGGATAACCTTAAATTCAGTGAGACCAAAGCGCGTCTGGACCGAAGATAAGAAGGGCTTAACCTGGCTTAGGAAACGATTCCACGTAACCTTAACATTGGGATCGAACAGAATGCGAGTGGCCATCTGCGAGATGCGCTTCTTAATGAAGATCATCAGTCGACGCACGTTAATACGATCGAGTGCCGATGGAGTTACTTGCAGAGTCTTCTGTCCAAAGACCACAATTCCTTCAGCAGGGAACTTCGCAATGGGGTTGATGTTAGCATCATAAAGATCATCACGGTCAACCCGACGTAGCTGGTGCGACACATCCACCACAGGAATGCCTGCAGCACCCTCTGTGAGACCGCCGCGGTTAAATCCTGCGGGGGCAAACCACACCTCACTCTTCTGCTGTGAGCTAGAGAAGGTACCGAGAGCAGCCACAGAAGGCGGAAGCCATACGAAGCTGCCTACAATTGTGTCACGCGCGCGAACCCAAGGATAGAAGGCACAACCATAGGAGGAGTTAATAGCTCGATCCCGTAGGTTGTTAATCACAGTCTTGAGATTAGAGGCGGTATTGTTTCTCGCAAGGGAAGTCGCGTCCGCACGAGGCGCGAAGCCGCCCTTAAGGTCGATGACCGCAAGAGCATCCGCTCGATCCTCACAAAGATTGAGTAAATGAGCCGTGAGACCTTCGTGGTTAAGACCAGGCATTGAAGCCAAGTTCATTTCCACAACCTCGGGGTCGGCGCATGCGTCCATTGCACGCTTAATTGAGTTAAACTGATAACTGTTCTGTTCGCTAATAGGATCGATAGCATTCATAATGCGGTTGTTAAATGGATCCATCTCAGAGATATCTAATCCGTCAAACCCACCATAGAGAGGTACTGTAAACCTATCGAAGCCGGCGTCGAGGACACCCGAGATGGCGCCACTCTGGTTTGTTAGGGAGTTGCCGGCAGCGTGAGCGCCAGAAACCCAGTAAGCAAAATCTCCAGATCCAGTGACATCGTCCAAAGTAAACCACATTGACAATTCGCGAATACCGGATGAGGCACCGTCGAACATCTCAGTCACCATACCGCCGCGAGGGCGCAGTAAGTCAATGGTAGACTCGTCGAAGGTGCTACTGCCGGAGGTGCGGGTAGTCTGCAGACCAAAGTACGCATCCGTTGCAACCGCCAAGGAGCCGGCTGAAGCGCTGACGCGGAGTTCGGGTGCCGGATAAAGAACCGAAGCAGTTAGGGCCGATCCACTAATAGAGAAGACAGAGGTGTTGCTGTTTTCATCTCCTTCGGCGGGGCCGGGGTCCGTGGAACCACTGAAACGATAAATCAGCCCAATGTTGTCAGACGACGCCACCCAGTTGCCGGCGGTCTCGCTCACATAGAGATTAGAGTCGTCAGCATACTTGGTAATGCCCCTGAAGCCGAAAGGCAACGTTGTGGCATCAATTGCGTAGTTTTCAACGTTACTCGCCATTGCTAGGCGAATATAATCAGAGCGATTATCCCAATTGCCTTCGACCTTGTAGCGTCGTTCGGCCGCAACCCAGGTACGCGTGCGATCGCCAATGAGACGAGCCACATAACTAAGAGAGTCGGGGTTAAGATTGCAATTTTCATACTGTTCAACGATTTTCACAACATTGTCGCTATCATCTAATTTTCGAACCACAACACTGAAGGATCCAAACTGGGTGGATTCATTTGTAGAGGCCTTAATGTCCTGAATAGATATTTTGAGATTCCTATTGGTCCAGTCTCCGGGCTGCTCTAAGGCGTGAACGGTAAAGAGAGACGGCATTAACTCCACATTATAGGAGTTTGCGGCGGTCCCGCGAGTCGTGGTATCAGATCCAATAACGACAGGTGCGCGCGCGCTTTGGAGCGGGTCGCGGTGACCATTGGCATTGCCATTCGTAGTATTAGTGAGGGGCACGATGGCTGCCCAAGTCTTGGGGGTGGAAGGAATATTGGCTTTCATATGACGATCGAACGTCTCCCCAAGCCAGTAATTAACCGTAGTTTCAGTAATAGTGCTATTGGTGGCTTGCGGATTCGTGTTAAATACCTTACGAATATACTTAGAATCTGCGTTGGTGAAGTTAAAAGAGGACGTAAGAGTGATATTACCGTCATCATAGTTATTAAGAAGCATCTTAAACTCATACGGAACTCCCGTATCGCCCACAATAACAGATGAGCCGGTTGCCAACGCGCCATTCTGCGCGTACGAAGCGGTAGCAGCAAGAATGTTTCCTGATAACTGGAATGTGCACTGCTCGGTTGTACTGTAGAAAATTGCAGCGAGGGCGCCTTCGACGGAACCAGTACCATTGGAACCGGATGCATAACCACCGCTAACTGGACCCCACGGGAGGGCCTCAAAAACTACGAGACCCCAGGCAGAGCCAGTTGTTCCAGTATCCCAGCCGGCTTGGCCTTCCCCTGAAAGCGTGCCTTCGGCTTCAGCGCCGAGAAGTCGCACGTAAGTTAGGGGAGAACTATTTTTTAGATACGCCTGTGCGCCATACACCCCGTAGGTTGGCGCCGTAGAGTTAGCTCCTGTGCGCCACACATCAGAGCCACCCGCACCAGGAGAGGGGGGGCCGAAGACATTAACAAAGTCTTCGAAGGACTGAACATGAACTGGGCGAAGTGCGGGGCCTTTTGCCGCGCGGCCGATGAGTACCGGGCCGATGCCGGCCGGTGAAGCTGGGATTTGTGAGTTGTCGATCTCGTGAACGAAAACTCCCGGCGAAACAAATCTATAGTTTTTAACTGACATTAGCGTATCTCTCCTAAGACTGGATTGTCTTATTAAATAGTGTCTTACATTAGCAACAGACTTATTCTCTTTTAATCTGAATAAAATGTCTAGACGTAGGTGACGACCTCATTATTTCCGATAGAAGCCGTCTTTAATAGTATAGGGGATATCTCCAAAAACTGTGCGTTCACGCCCAATCTTGTATTCCACCGCATTTTCTCGGCTTACAATGGCCGGGGACTCTTGGTTTTCGCCCTTTCCAATGAGGTACCCAAGCACTTCCACACTAACAATCGTTTCGTAATTACGTTGGTCCATCCCTAGGGTCATTTGGTTAGAGTTATCCGCAAAAGAGCCATCAATAAACACCTCATAGGCGTGTCCCAAAGCCGTAATTCTTTTAGGCATCCGCGAATTGCCCGCAATTGTAAAGAAGGGTCGAATCAAATTATTCATTTGTTTCTGGTATTCTGTTCTAAGAGCTATTTCATAGGTAACAGTAACCCAAGTAGGAAGAGGAATTGTAATAGTATTATAAACTATTTTATTCGTACTCATTTCTCGTTTGTTAACATTATACCGTTTTGATCGAATACGGTTGTTCGGTCCGTACCTCTTATTGGCTTCCGCATTTTGAAAGGCCGCCGTTTTTTTCTGATTTATTGTACGCGCGATTGTAACAGTCCCCCCTTTGGCGTCGGGTTCCGGGAACATGTGAGCATATGGAACGCCGCGGCGGTCGGCCTCCTTGTTAACAGAGGTGCGAGCTACCGTAATCAGAGGAAGGACAAGTGCCCCGCTGGGATCTCTCAATTCCTTGTTGTCTTTAGTTTGAAAGGCGCGTTCAGCAGTGGTCCACAGTACGGGGACCTTTTTAAATCCCTCATTGGACTCCAAATATAGGTCTAACTCTACATCTACAAAGTTCCACATCGCTCGATCAATGGTTTCAAGGCCCGATGGTTGTAAAGTTACTTCTTCAAGCCTATCTTCGACCTCTTTGTCCCCAATATGTGAATATCGTTTATCGCGAGTCTTTTCTTCGATCTGTTTTTGTGTTCTTTTGCTCCGTGTTCTTTTTGCCATATCCTAGGCCTCCCCTTAACCTACGTATATACCAGTCGGAACGTTAGAAAGAACTTTTTCTGCCGCATCTTGCATTTCAGAGTCCTGCGTAGCCAACTTATCATATGTCAGTTCGGCCAGAAGTGTCTTCAATTCGTCGCGCAACGCCGTTTGTTCGGCCGCGGCCTGTGAGAGCAACGCATCTGCGTTTAAAGTCACATTTTCACCAGGAATAGGAACGGGAGAAAATTTGCCACGTATCTGTCCTAGCATTTCTTTTGCCACCGCTAGAGCAAACCTACGAATCCACTGCTTGCCAATGGAATTAATGCTGGCATAAGGCAAATTATTAAATGGAAGTGTATTCGCATTGTTCACGCCGGTAATTCCTTGTTTTCCGCGACCACTTTCTTCCCAAGGATCGTATTGATTGTCAATAGAGAACTCCACCCATATTCTTTTAGGGCTTGTGTAGTTCGGGGTAGGAAAAATACGCAGTCTATTGTCCTGGATTTTATAGGAGTAGTGAGATGTCCGCGTATATATGGCATCTTCGTACGCCATCGCTTGAAGCTTATTCTGCCACACGGGAACAATGTCAAAAGTGGAGTCGTCCGCGTATTGACCATAAGTACGCAAATTTCCCACTACCGAGAAGCCTCCATAATAACCATAGAATCGCCACATCGCGCGCGGCGTTTTAAAAAAGACCTTGCGCACGACGACTCTTTTTCCCTTCACTTGATCGTAGTAAGGGAGGGCGGTATCAGAAGATGCAGAGGACGAAATCAAAGTTTGAAGATCATAATCTTGTTGATTATTAACTGAAGCAAACGAGGCCGAGTAGATGGGGGTCAATCCTCCGATATTAGCCTCAGTGGCTAGCCCTTCCGAGATCCTTCGGACATATCCATAATCAAAACGTGGATATGTTAGTTCAATATCCGATCCCGACAAGGCGTGACCTGACACAATTTGCCCGTCTTGGTTAAAGGAGGCCGTGGTGGCCCCCAGAAGGGTCGAGAGCGAGTTTTTACTCTGATGGAGGTTAACTAGGTAGGAGTACTCAAGAACAGCTTCCTCATACGCTGCGTACACATTGCCTTCACTAAGCTCAATATCTAAAACATCCCCTCCCAGCTTTTTATAAGTGTACGCTACCTGATCCACGGCGCCCGATAGGAAGGGCGAAGAGGTAACATAAATTCCAAAAGGTAAAGAGCTCGAAACATTCGCAATAGTTCCTGTAACCGGTAATATATTAGATGTAGTGGTAGATGCAGGATTAAGATTGGGGATCGCCATTAAGAATACCTCTTATATTTCACTACTAAATAGAAAGCCCCGGCTCTTTCGAGCCGAGGCTTTCAGAAAAGTTGACCGAAGTCAGCTCTTAGACTAGATCTTGTACAATCACAAGACCGTACATATCAGGACGCACCATCTTCTTGGCGTATCGAGTCATGACTCCCTTACGGGGCACGAAGTCTTCAACACCGAAGATCGTAGGCGTAGTCTGCAGTGGCACGTACGGAGCGTAAACGTAGCCGCTTTCGAGGAAACTACCTCCGCGTCGACCAACAAGGATCAGACTACGGGGGAAGTATGGATCGACATAAATGTCGAACTTCTTGGAAAGCGAACCGACCTTCACGGTTCCGATATCACCACGATCGCTATCAGCAGTCACGTTAGCGCGGAAGCCAGCCGTGAACTCAAGGATGTTGGCAACTTCAGGTCCGCAGACGACAAAGTTGGCAGCACCGCGTAGAGTCTTACGGTGGATCTGGGCAGAAACATCGTTGATTGTCTCAACGAGGGTCTCATACCACTCACTAACGTTACCGGTGAAGTCAGGCGTCGTCGACGCACCGAGTTCAACACCAGTCTCACGCTGGACGAAACGACCGGCGGCACGGGACCAGTAACGAGTACCGGCAGTCGAGCCACGGACGAGATCTTCAACAATCTCACGATCGATTTCAAGTGCAATCTGCTCAGAAAGAATCTGAGTCAGCTCGACTTCAGCATCAAGGTTGTGGTAGGCGTTAAGATCCTGTCCTAACTCCGGAGTCCACTTGGCCTTGAGCTTCTTGGTAACCGCGGTGACGGCCACACTGTCGACCTTGATATCGATCTCAGGAATGTTCGGACTATTCTCAAGTCCCCATTCCGTCGCACCGATAACAGCACCCAGAGTATTCGAAGCATCAAAGTTATCCGCTTCAGGATAAGACCACGTGTTAGCGGCAGCAGCGCCGCCGGTGATCTGCATACTCATCGGGTTGTTTTCAGCAGCTTGATCCGTAAGAGCAAGAGAGTCCCGGGACATGAAAGTCATCAGGACCCAGTCCGAGGAACGATCACCGACCTGGCCTGTAGCGGACGAAGAACCAAACTGGGTAAGACGTCGAACGAGGCGCACGTTGGCAACAGAATCATCCGCAGATGCCGAAGCATCGAGAATGTTGAAACCACCATGGTCGCCGCGAGTACCGGAAACCTGGATAGCAACAAGATCGTCACGATTGAACTCTTCACCATTCTGAGTGAACGTCGAGAGGGCGACCTCTGCGACAATCACCGAAGAACCGGACAAGTCCGGGTCGAACTGAGTCAGAGACCCCAGAGTGACGTGGGTACCACCGCCCCCGCCGTTAACGGTGCCGGTAATAGAGTTTTGAGACCCCGCCGTACCAGAAATAACAACACGGAAAGCCGAACCTGCCAAGGTCAGAGAACCAGTCGGTGAGGAGTAGCCGTTGTTAAGGGCATACGGTCCCTGCTGCGGGAGCGATCCCGAAGACAGGTTAACACCACCGGTGATCTGCGCACCAACAACGCCGCCACCATATAGTGACGAAGATGCCGGGTAACCCAGGCGACCGAATGTAGAAGCCCTATCGCCGATCTCGTTGGACACAGTAAAGTCCAGGAAGAAGATCAGCCCCGAGGGCAGACTCATTGGTTGAACGCTGACGAGATCGTTAGCGATCAGGGAGCCGAATACACGGCGAACGAGGGGGAATGCGACAGCCGCAAAGCCCTCAACGTCACCAGCAGACATGCTGGATGACTCACGTAATAGCTCTTTAGCTTGATTTTCAAGCAGTCGAGCCATACTGTTCCGAACCGTATCATCACCGAGACCCTCTAGAAGGCCAGTACTCTCCCACTTATTAATAAGTGTAGCACCTTCCTTCGCGAGATCACGATTAATAATACCTTCGGTTAATTTTTGTATGATAGACATTTTAGTTTTTAACCTCCTTTATATATATTAATCAACTAAACCTGCTAGACGCAGCATACGATCCATTCTAGGATCATTGGTTGCCTTGCTTTCTCTTTGAGAGCTGAGTAAAAGCGACGTATGTCTAGAAACAGCTTCACGAAGTGTCTGCGGTCGCGGGCTCTGGGAAGAACTCGTAACGCCCACTGCGTTTTGAATTGTTTCATATAATACTTGCGCTTCCTCAACAGAATTGGCACGACTAACAGCTTCGACAATTTGATTTTTTTGTCGCTCATTCAAGGAGGTGCTGCCTAATGCCTTGTTTTGGTAAACAAGCTTGGCATTTGCCAAATTCATCTTTCGAAGTTGAAATTTGGCCTCTTGTAACAAAGATTTTAACTCTTTAACAGAAACATTAAGATTCTTGATTCTTGATTCATAGAGGTCCACGTCGGATTCAGTAGAAACTGAGCGTGCCTCTTCTTCTAATTCCTCATCGTCTTCGGTGAGGTGTGCTGCAACAGCGTCTGCCATTGCATCATTGTTGGCCTGCTCCGTGCTATTATAAGCGGAGCCTAGGGACGACCATCCCTGTAGTTGCGGGTCCATATCGACATTAAGAAGTTCGTTAACTAGGGAGTCAACCATTTCGTCAGATATTTCGATTTCTTCATCAAGATCATCCTCCGAGCGCTTGGCGCCGCCGGATTCAACATCTTGACCCACATAAGATCCCTTCGCAATTGAAGCAGTATCTTCTTCAGCATCATCTTGTAATTCTTGATTGGTGATGTCTTCTTGAAGTTCCAGAGCAACCTCTTCCGATCCCATAAGATCTTGGGGGGAGCCCCCTAGTCCTTCGGCCTCTTCTTCTTCTAAGCGGGCCTTCAGCTGATCGAAGTCAATTTCCACAATTTCGTCCGCGGCTGGGGCATCCAACTCTTCAGTCTGAAAAGCATAAGGGGTTTCCTCAAGGAAACTGGCATCTCCGGGCGTTGCCGGTTCTTCGGCGGCTCCACCGCCCAAATCACCACCAAGACCCAAATCGTCACCACCCATATCGGCGCCTAGGTCCATGTCCTCTTGTTCTAATAGAGTACTTAAGGCAGACTTAACTTCACGAGAATACTTTTCCAATACGGCATCTTCGGCATTTTTCAATGCCGCTTCCTTAAGCGCTTTCGCGTCAACAATAGCTTCTTCTAACAACGAAGACATAGAATTACTCCAGATTCTGACATGTTATCAAAAATAAATAGTATGTAGGATGAGGAAATGACTAAAGTTCCGCTTTTCCTAACAAAAGAGAATATTATTAACCGTGTTCTCCCTGGCTATATAAACCAAAGAGCAGCCACTGAGATCCATTACTAAATATCGATACGCTGGTATTCCCCGAGCTAGCGTCTAGAGCTAGTGCATCTTCGCCCCCAATGGTATCCGAGCCGTCGGGCGCCACCACAACAGGATTAGAGTCCTCGTCGAGTTGATTAAAAAAATGATATATTCTCCCGGGAGATTTATTCGCACCCGGTAGAGTTCCGGTTACTCCGGTGTCGCCCGTAAACATTACTATAAAGTGTGTTTCGTTTAAGGTGACGTCGGCGCTGAAGCTAGTAAAGTTTCCAGCCTGAGAGCCGCTAACTTGAAGAGTAGAGCCAGGAGTCGAGGTACCGACGCCGACGCGACCGGGCCCGCCTGAACCTGTAACAAATAAGATTGCATCTCCTGCTGATCCTGAAGTCTCGTCAACTTGAAAAAGAACACCGCCGGCGCCTGAAACGTGCATCAAAGCGGACGGGGACGCGATGCCGATGCCGACACGACCAGAACCCGTCACTGCCAATACAGGATTTTGTTGTGCATCGTGACACAAAAAGACCATCTCATCATCAGATGAAGACACATGCAATTGTGCTGATGGGGTCCAAGAGTATCCTGCGTTGGGCCCAATACCAAAAAAACCATTGCTATCGATACCAGCCTTCATTACGCCACCAATCCTGAA
>Ga0209434_1000673_pt1 | contig 16166 bp, 16 predicted proteins | sample ETNvirnome_2_300_FD_184068 | JGI IMG/M metagenome (GOLD analysis project Ga0209434, IMG submission 184068) | Marine viral communities from the Pacific Ocean - ETNP_2_300 (SPAdes) (version 2) | ecosystem: Environmental > Aquatic > Marine > Oceanic | place: Pacific Ocean | collected 2013-06-22
AACGAAAGTTAGATGAATTCCGCGCTGGCAAGTATCAAATTTCCATGCACCATGTACCTATGGAGCAAGGCGGCGTGCCAGTAGATATTCCTGGCTATGCCTATCTATCGTTCCCCGAAGAAATGTCTAGCCATACAGGGCGAGAGTTATCCGCCGATGTAGTTAAGAAAGCGTATCCAGAAGGATTTAGCGCCTATGAGAAGGTGAATAATCGCTATTTGGTACGAGGCAATAGAACGGAAGACCTAAATACTTTAGGCATCTACATGAAGGAGAAGGGTGGAACCCTAACTGTAGACTCAGACGTTCTACCTATCAAAGCTCACCCACAAGCTACTAGAGCAATGGTTATGGAGTTTGTAGATACTACAGACAAAGAGAAGTGGGGAGAGCAAGCGAAAGACGTACCTGTTTCCTTTTTCAACCTACACCATACCATAGGACAGTACGACCCTGCCGCGCAGGAACTAAGAAACTTCGTTCCAGGCGTAAAGTGGCGTGGAAGTAAGATATGGGAAAGACCTTGGGAAAGACCTAAGACCTGGGCAGTGTATGGATTAACTAAGAAATCATTTGAAGAATTCCGTGCCCGCTTACGCAAGAAGCGTATTGACCTTGTAGCCGTAGGTCCAGCATCCTTTGCTGTTGACCCTCGCGAGCATCCTAAGAAAATGATAGTGACGCGAGCCGCATCTAATGTGGAGTTCGCTATTCCAGAGGGATTTGCAGAGATAAATGTTCCTATGGAAGATGAGGACGGCAACCTAGAGCTAATCAACTTGAGCCAAGCTGTCAAAGACCTACTTATAGCAGAGAATGCAAAGTACATTCACGCCAACCGACGAAAGAATATTCCCGGTCACTACATACTAGAGTATGCTAAGTTGAATAAATCTCTAGTAGAGAAGTTCAAGAAGATACCTGCTCTGGACACTTCTAACATTGAACAAGCTAGCGAGGAAATCAAGATAGAGTTGGCGGATAGATTCGCCCGCGAAGCGTGGTCTAAGACTGTACCTCTAGTGTTACCTGAGCATTTCCGATTTGGTAAATGGAAAACAGATGCGCCAGGATTTATTGCTAAGGGAGGGGATCTGAAACCTCCATCAGTATATCCTTATCAGGAAGAAGGAATCAGATTCTTGTTAGGCGATACAATGAGAATCCTTGGCGATGATAGAGGTTTGGGCAAAACCATTCAGTCTATCATTGCAGCAGATACTTTGCGCGCCAACAAATTCCCTATGAAACCCGTCTTAGTGGTAGTGCCCTCTAGGCTAATTGGAAACTTCTACGACCAGTTGCAGACATTCTCCAGCGCAGTTACAGTAACTACTAAGAAAGGCAAGAAACTAAATGCCGTATACGTCTTAGACAAGGATGGTCCTAAAGACTTAGAAGATATGACTGAAAAGGCGGGAAATCCGGGTAGGCACTACAAGCCCCTAAAAGATGGAACCTATGCGCCTCCAAGGGCAGCATTTATTCCTCCGTGGGCGCAGTGGATTATTGTATCATTTGATGCCGCTAAGATTCTAAGAGAGGTATGGAAAAAGACTTCTACGCGTCCCGACGAAGATTTTAGAGAGAATCGGGAGGCTATGAGGATTTACGAGGCACTTCCCAGTGCTGCAACTAAGATTAGCAGTAATGAATTAGCCAAGCTGTATACAAGGGTTAGAGTAGATGCTCTAAAACCATTTGAGAAAGTATTGTGGGACACCTTACCAGAGCCTAAGAAAAAAAGGACAGTTACTTACACTCCTTCAACAGCAGAAATCGAAGGTGTAACACTGGAAGTGCCTGAGTATAAGATTGAATGGAGAGTATCTACTAGGTCTAATGACCCCGACCAGACAAGTGCCCACAACCAAGGGTACAGAGAAAAGATAACGGATTATGAGGGAGCAGTAAACGAACTATACCCTAAAAGCGATTTAGACTTAGAAGAATACATGGCTCCGCTATTGGCTGGCAACCTAATTAGGTTCTACCAAGAAGCGTCTTTACCAAGAGAAGTCGTTATGAGCAGGATGTGGGATCTAACTATCTTTGACGAAGCTCACGCATATAAGGAAGCAGGCGGACAGAAAGCGCCCTCTGGAACATATCTATTTGCTAGAGAATTGATGAAGCATACAAAGAATGCGTGGTTCCTTACCGGCACTCCGATTGCTAACAAAATCATTGACCTATGGGCACTCTTTCATCTAACCTCTCACGAGTTAGGTGTAGGAGAAAACTATATGGACTTTGGTATGAGATACGCGGGAGGCGAGGAAGAAGCGGCAGTAGAAGGATTTAGACCTCCGTATGCTTTTGACGGACTAACAAACATGAATGAGCTGAAGCAACGAAGCTCAAACGTACTCCTATGGAGATACAAGGACGACGTTGCAGGCATTCCAGTACAGCAGTTGTATAAGAAAGAATTGGAGATGCCTACAAGTGTTCAAACGAGGGTTGGAGTAGATTTTGGTACTACCTCCCTTAGAAATTGGGATATAAGTGAGTTCGGAGGCATAAGAAGTCAACGAGGGGCTAGGCGTTCAAAGATTCTGGGCGAAATCGCTATGTGGAAAGCTCCATTTGCTATTGAAGAAGCAATCAATGCTATTGAAGAAGGACATAAGGTAATCTTATTCTCCTCATTCTCCGACCAAAACTATCCCGTTATACCTCTCTTTGAGGAAAAACTTGCTGAATACTTTGCAGAGAACCCTAAGAAGAAGTTTAAGTATGTGGTAGCGATGGGTAGCGTATCCAAGAGTGCAATGGCGCAGAGGGTTAGACAGTTTACAGAAGATGCAAATACTAAACTCCTAGTAGGAAACATTAAGACTGCGGGTACAGGACTAAATCTCCAGGCAGCTACTTACAGTATTTTCAATGACGTACACGATTCACCTTCCCAGCACGAGCAGGCGGAAGATAGAACGCGAAGAATCAATCAGCTAAGTTGTACTGAAGTAGTCTACATGATTTCAGACGCCATCGAAGATGGGAAGATTTGGGATAAGCTGTGGCGTAGAAGGCTTAATGTAGAGAAGGCTCAAGAGGGTAGAGATGACCCACTAGCCTATCAACGGGATAGTTTGATTGCTAGAGTTAGACAGATGCATCCAGAGGTTCCGTACCCAAGTACAGAATTCAACACCCTACTTAAATTCTACACTAAAATTGAAAAAGATGAAGATAAGGAGTGGGCTTAATGAGACAAAACCCCACCATAGATACAGATGGAATGTCTCCAGAAATGAAGGCAAGGCTATCTAAGATATTGAATCTTAAAACTGCTTCTGTTATGCGTCCCTTGACTAGAAAGGAACGTAGAGACAGGGCATTGAAAGTAATTGCGAAGCGTGCAGGCAAGACTGACAATGACGTTAGAGGCTTAATTGAAGGGGGTAGGCGTCAACAGTTTTGGCGCAAGTATGCAGACCAATACTTAGAAGAAGCCGTTAGAGATAAATCCCTTGAAGAAATCCTTGCCGCATTAGATGCCTCCGAGCTAATCGGAAGTGGCGGCAAGACTATCAAGAAAGATGAAATCTATCCAATAAATACGGCAGATGAATTCAAGGAAATGGGAGTACACTCTGGCGCTGCTTGGATAAAGAGTTATCTGCATAAGTCGTTCACTCCAAGCGTGAATAATGTTAGAGAGAAAATTGCCTATACGCAATTCTTCACTCGCTTCATGGAACACTTAGAACACGCGCATACGGAAGAAGAAGTAGCGATATTTGCATTAGACGCTATGCATCAAATCGCTCAAACGATAGTCAATACAGAAATCGCGCCCGTATTTGTCAAAAAGTGGGGGGAGATTTGGAGAGAGCAATTACTAGGGGTAGCTAATACATATGACACGCAGATAACGGATTTAGTAAAAGAGGCTGACCCAGACTCCGAAGAAGATAGATTCCTAGCCAACGATACTAAGGTAGACATTCTTGCAGATTGGCCTAAGTATTTGAAAAACAGAATCGGTTACATAATGAAGTTGGCTGGCCCAAGATTTGGTGCTGCGTGGTGGGTATTAGGACACCTGTACGAATCGGGCAGTCCTTTTTCAAGGAGGTCGCCCATATTCTCTGACTATAACTATGGACTTTCCGTAGGTAAGGGGGCAGTAAATACCGCTCACCAGAATGTAAAATTAGTGCCGTGGGAGCTAAGTAGACGAAAGACTCCTATGAAGCCAGAGTATTTCGATATATCTCCTTTCACGGACGCTAATGGATACCGACTAACCTATCCAGAGGAAGAAGGATATTTCCTGTATGATGCGGATACGGGACACGCCATTAAGGAAGATGGAAGTAGGTTAAGGGGAGTTGCTGCACCTATTGAGCATCAAGATTGGGAGTGGGCTGGAAAGGGATTCAAAACAGAAAGAAAGGGCGGCCTAACTCCTTTAGATATTGAAGAAGATCCACGAGGTAGGGATGGTCCTGACATACCTAAAGGTGGCTTAATTGAATTACTACTAACGGGACTCGATAATGTAAACTTCGGCGGCCCCGGCTACATGACTGAAACCGCCAGTAGCTTCCATACTAGGTCTGCGTTTGCAGCCTTACAAGACATGGCGGATATAACGGGCATACCTTTCAATAGGCTAGGGCGCTCCCTATGTTTTGAGGGCGGCAATCTAAAACTAGCCTTCGGAGCAAGAGGTAGAGGCAGTAGCGGAGCGCACTTTGAGCCTGGACAGAATGTAATCAACATGACTAAAGAGCGTGGAGAAGGTGCTTTAGGACATGAGTGGATGCATTATCTCGATAGCCAACTAGGCTTTTTGCTAATGCAGGGAATCCGACAATACGGACGCGACCCCTCCCACTACCAAACAATTTGGACAGGAAAGAAGAATCCGCATACTGGCTACTACTACAAGTTTCACTATGCATCTGCCATGCTAGGAGCCAGAAGCTATGACGAGGCATTGAATCAATTACCTGTGAGAAAGTTGCATAAGCTGGTGCCTGTTAACGAGCAGACTTACGAAGAAAGGGAAATCACTAAGGGAGTAGTATCTACTCTAAAAGAATTACTGTATACCATGTACGGGCAGAGCAGGATTAGCAAAGGCTCAATCAATAGCTTCAACCCTGCTGCAAGGTATGGAAGTAGTGCAACTAAATATGCTCAGGACGCTTTCATCTTAGGAAAAACCTATTGGGTAACTCCCTGGGAAATGACTGCTCGCGCATATGAAATGTGGCTAGCAGATTGGCTATTCAAAGCAGAGCCGAAAGGTAGAAAGAATACCTATCTGGTAAATAGAGGTCGCACCTTATCTGCATATAGGCGTGGGGAAATCAAGGGACTACATGGTATCCACGTAATCTTTGGCTACCCACAAACAAAGTACCGACATTCATACATAGTACCAGATACTAAGCCACCGGAGACAAGAGTTATAGAAGAAACTCCCCGCGAAAGGGTGCCGGTATTCAAAGCAATGGCAAGATTCATGGGAGCTGTAGCTGAATACTACGGCATATGTGAAGTGCCTATGAAAAACTCCACACTAGAAGAATTGCTAAATGCTGACTTCATTAAGCATCTAACTGGCAATAATGCATTAGGACAAGGCGATGAACCTGACGATACCCAAGCAGAATAATAAGGCTCATTTGGCAGCAGGAGAGCTAACCATTGAACATATAACGAAATTAGGTGCCTTCTGGCAACTCCACCACCCATTAGATTTTGATGGAGATATTGGGCCTAAAACCCGAAAATCCGTTGAGGACTGGACAGTTACGGACAGCGGCAAGGTTTCTGAAAGCCCTAGCAAGGTCGGTGTATTTATGGTAGAATCTATCGGGGAAGATAAGTTTAAGGTAAGCATTGAGGACATCAATGATTAACAATAAAAACAGTTCGCCCATTTTTGGGCTAGGCGGCCCTGTCTATACTCCAAACAGCTCACTATTTCCAAACCTAAGTAACCAAGAATACGCTGCCTATAGATCTGTCCCTACTGTGAAAGCCGCTCAGGGTAAGGAAATATCTGACAAGATTAAAGAAATTGCCGAACATACTGCGAAAATAGATCCTACAATTCTGGCGCAGTTTCCAGAAATATCTAGTTGTGTCGATGCTTACTTTAAGCATTGGATGGCAGAAAGAAAGGTAGTTGAGATAGGTGGCCTAATAGGCGCACTATACGACAATATAGATGACTTGCTGGCAGCTTTGAAGATATACTCTGGGGACACTGAGAAAAGTGATAAAGTAAAGACCTTATTGAAGAAGGACATGGCTAATATCGTTAGTGACGTAAAGACTTTGATAGACGGAAATGGTAGTTATGACTGGGCACAGGCTCAGCCTAAGAAAGTTGTTCTCAATCTAAAGAAATACGGATCTCTTAACGAGTTTACTGGCGATAAGAATACTGATAAGCGATGGCAGTTTCCTGCGACGGACGCAGGCTATGCGGACTCTGCACAAAAGCTATGGCCGATGGCTATGATTTATGACAGGGTATTTTCGACGCACGCAGGATACCAAGTACAGTCCCATGAAATAGAATACGACAAAGGGTATACCCCTCTATCACTAGAATATTCCTTTACTGTACCAAAGCAGTTGATTCCTGTACTGTTACCTAACGGCTCTTTTGCGAAGTACGACTACAATAAGGCTGCCATAGATTCTACAAACAAATATATGCCGGTATTTGGTGGGATACAAGTCCCTATGATAGAACAACTATATAAAAAGCAGGCAGGAAAATATGAGGCTAAGTCAAGTAAGCCGGGTTCCTACGGAAAGGTACACGCTAACGCTAGTTTGCAGTCGCTACTTAATTGGGGAATACAGAGTGAAGGAATCCTAGAATCCCTGATAATGAGAGCAAACATCGTTGCCTCTTTGATAAATCCCTACACAGAACAAATGGAGGAAGACTTTAACAAGGATTTCATTGATTATTTGGGAATACCTGCTGAAGTAGTGATATGGTTAATCAAAACAGGCAAGGCAAATAATATCAAAGACCTAATTAAGTCGGTAATAGACTATCAGAAAGAGGGCTGGGATAAAGGACTCAATCAATTAAAGGGATTCTACTACAAATCTCTGAAAAACTTGCAGAAGGCAGAGGACGAGTTTAGCGCAACAACTAGCTTACTAAAGAAGTATTGCGGAGGACTTCCTATAGACGTACAGGGATACGCCTCAGACGTAGCTAAACTTGAAGCATATGCCGAGGCAACTGCGAACGAGAGTGATGTGGCTGTCCTAATACTCAAATATAAGAATAAATCCGCAGATGAAGCCAGAGACGCTTCCGAGAAGTTAGAAGAACGTACTGAGAAACTGATAGCCCTTGACAAAAAGTTGCAGAAGCAGATAGTGGCAGTTAAGCAAGCCAAGGCTAGTGGAGATCCACAAGAAATCATAGCTGCGGAGGCTGCCAGGGCTGAGACTAAGGCAGAGATAGCAACTATAGTTGATAAGCGCATTCAGCTAACACAAAAAACCTTAGATGCGGCTAGAGCAACTGCCCGCGAAGGAAATAGACGACAGGCTAGAGTAGATGTTAGTGAAGAAAGCGCGGATATAGCTTTCTCCCTGGTAGGTAAAGAGTTCATGATCAATGTAATTAACGTGAATGGAAAAAAAGGGAAAAAGACATTAGTGATAACTGGATCAGACAGTGCAAAGAAAAAGTTGAAGTACGCAAAGAAGCAGAATAAAAAGACTACCGAGGAAGGGCAGAAAGCTGCGACGAGGGCCAAGAAAGCTGTGGAGCTAGTTATATCCCTCATTAAGTTAACGGGAGTAATAGCACTAACTCCGCACAGTGAAACGGTAGCGCACAAAATAGTTATTCCTACCTTAAGCCTACAGGAAAAACCGGAAAAAGGCTTCCCTTGGCTACTACTTTTAGCTGCCGCCGCTGCTGCTGCTGGAGCGCCCGTCGCTGTACCTGTAGGTTTAGCCGCTATGCAGGTAATGGGCGGCAAGAAAGAAGAGGATAAATAATGGGCGTCTGGGTAGTGTCTTTTCTAAAAAAAGTAAGTCAAGAATTTGTTACCTATGAAATACTTGGAGTATTTAGTAGCGAAGCCTCTGCTAAAGAGTACGCAGAAGAAGTGGCCCCCGAATTGGAAGAATACTACGGCAATGTGGAAATAGACATAGAGGAGTTTGAGGTAGACTAATGACTGCTGAATACTACGACTCAGGCATTAAGTGGCAGTTTAGAGAAACTGACGGAACACTGCCTGTATATCGAATCAACAAGACTAGCGATTTAGTTAGTGCTGGAACTTTTCCAAAGGACAAGATATTCAGAGTATACGAAGGGAAGGTAATAGATCCTTGGTCTACATCGTGGGCTGAAACTCCTCAGAGCGGATACTACGCAGTTGAGCTAGCACCGTACATTAAAGGGCAGCATTGGGCAGCCTACAATGTACCTAAAGGACTTACACCCCCTTCCCCAGATGCACAAGTAGCAGATAAATCTAGTACAGGCAGACGAGTATGGGCCAAAACGGCGGACATTGAAAAACTCTCTCTAATCATAGACCCTTCGGATAACGCCAAAGCAGAAGCCATGGGTGCTATCCCTAGTAACGGAGGTAACGGTGCTGGAGATGGGACCGGAGGTAACGGTGCTGGAGATGGGACCGGAGGTAACGGTAAGGGTGGGACCGGAGGTAACGGTAAGGGTGGGACCGGAGGTAACGGAGGTAACGGTAAACCTAAAGGCACTGGCGAAGGTTCTAATTGGCTATGGTGGGTACTCGCTGCGGGTTCTGCCGTAGCTGGAGCGCCCATTGCTGTACCTCTTGGATTAGCTGCTATAGGTATTGCTAGTACGAAGAAGGAAAACGTATAATGTATGGCACACGAGAATTAGTGGGCAAGACCCAAATGATTAGATTGGGGGACGTACTTTTCTTAGGTCCAGCAATGATATTTATTGGCTTGAAAAAGGAAAAACTCTCTGATACAGAGAAATTCCTTCTGGTAATGTCGGGTATAGGGACGCTTGTGTATAATGGATATAACTATCTAAAGCAAGAAAGTCAGTCTAAGAATTGGAGAGCATAATGGGATACGAATCTTTGGAAGATGCTATACTAGATAATCCCAGATCCCGCAAATCAGTTGCATTAACTTATGAACAGGATAGAGAATGGAAAGCTTACAACGATAGAGTTAGAGAGGCTATGGAAGAAGGAAGGGACGTAAGATCCGTTAATCTGCCTATAGACCCTTTGGTGAGAGAAAAAGCACGGAAAAGTCTGGAACAGTATTTCAAAAAATCTAATCCAAGCGATAAGCCTTTAACTTCTTACGGGGCAGGGGAAACTGTATACACATGGAAGCCTCCTGCTGATAAGTCTGTAACTTATTCCATAGTCAAAGTTTCCAGAGTAGGGGACGAGTGGGTAAAGTACAACCTTATGGTGACTATAGGGGGCAAATCTGCAAAGGTAGAATTCATGAGTGTACCCCTATGGGGACAAGTTAACGAGCAGGAAGAACATAACAACCTAGTTAAACGTCTAGAACATAGTGCGAAAAATTCGTGGAAACCGCCCTTCGCCGCTTCTACCAAAAAACATCTTAAGCGTTTGATAAAAGCAGGCGGCGGTAGACCGCATCCAGCTCTAATGACCGGTGATCCTTGTCACGGAGATAATAGAATGCATCAGAATCCCGAAATCGTCCGCCCTAAGCTACGAATAGTTACTATCAAAGGTAGCCCCGCCGAAAAGGCGGAAAGAAAAGTGTGGAACGCCTTTGTAGTAGCAAGTTGGCATGGACAATGTTCCGTCAATATCCACGCAATTAAGGTGGAGTTAGCAAAGACCGGAACTAGAATGGATGATAAAACCATCCATAATGTTCTAGAAAGGATGCGAAAGCAAAAGCGGCTACAATATTATAGTCCAGAATACATGAAAGAGGCCAATAAGACTTGGGAAGATTTGGAGAGCGGTGGATGCAACGCATCTGGGTCAGTGCAGGTATGGTATGACGTATTCGCTACTCCTGCACATAGTGAACATCATCTAATGTCGCACCCCAGCGGCGAAACGGCTTTCCCGTCGTGGGAAAACCATCCTTTGAATAAGAAAAGGGCCAAGCCCGCCTGGCTCGATCGCGTGCCTGCCGATGTGGCTTCAGCATGGAGAAAGAAAATGTATGGCAATCCCTGTCACGGAGAAGAAAGAATGTACCAGAATCCAGTTGAAGGCTACCTATACGATTACGCCTCACCGCAAGATAGAGCTTTAACAGAGTCCTATGTGGCTAAGCGTATTGCAATGTATGGTGGTGAGCCTACCTTTGTGGAAATTGACTACATTCGTAGAGGTGTACCGGAGCAGGTAGTCTTGAATGCCATCATTGATGGACAGTTAGACCCTGACCATATTGCCGCAGGCCCATTTGGACTATTGCCCCCTCCCGAAGTTGTAGCTACAGCCGCAGCCGCAGGGGCGGGACGGGACTGGTCCGCTTATCGTGTATTCAAAAAGGCTGCTGAGAAGCTAGGTATTTCGGCCCGCATTCGTAATAAGAAGTTTACTTGGAACAACGAAGTATACACTGTGAAGGAATTGTACCCGCGTGCCCGTAAGGAGCAGGTAGGTGCGAAACTTAAGTATGACCGTTCCGGTATCGTTTGGACCTTCCCGCTGCGTACCGTAAAGTCGCAGCTAACCCGCGCCGGGGTAGACTGGCGACCCTAATGAGCTACGCTTCCGACTTCGATAAACTATTATCCGAAGGGATACTAGGGATGGAAAGGGAGCTACAAGATAGCCCTCAAGACTTCCATGCAGTAAATCTTAGTTGGAATCTGCCTACGCTGAGAGAAGAATTTGGACAAGACATTGACCTAGACGACCCGAAGCAGTTAGAGAGTTGGCAGAAAGAGATACTAGCAGGTTTAAAGAGGTTATCAAAAGGTAAAGGAATCATAGTAAATCGCTGGGATGGTCCGCAAAGAGGAGTGTACCGAAGATTTCAAATAGACTGTGTTTCTGACTTAAGGAAGAATCCTGCTACAACGCTTGTCTGGTCTGGAGAGGATGATTACGAGGAATATAGCGATCCGTGGAGTGTAGCGCACGCTGCCGGGATAAACATACTGTCCCACATGGATTTCTTAGCAGGCTTCGTAGATGAAGGAAAAACAGTAGCAGCACTGTTTACGAGCGCGGACGACGAGTGCTATAGCTTTGATATAGCAGTAGACGAGGGGTACAGAAAACAGGGACTAGCCTCTAAGCTGATGGACATAGCGATAGACCATTACGACGACCTGATAGATGTCTATCCTGATATGAAGTTTTGTTTGAAAGCAGTAAACCCTATAGCGGAGAGAATGCTGAAAAGCAGAGGGTTTGTAGAAACAAGTAGAATGGGCGATAGCGTCTTTTTGACAAGGAATCCTACAATGAACATCAGAGAAAGAGTCGAACTTTTACATCCCGAAGCCTCTGACGAATGGGACGACCTAGAAGAAAATCCCGCTGGCGATATGGTACTCTACGGACATAACTTCGATGATGATAACGTCATTGATGCAGAGTTTGAAGATGACCTTGCGGAGCTATCTCCGCAGCAGCAAGCAAACATCATGGATGCGCTAATGGAAAGATTCGGCGTAGAGCCGGAAATCCATGTAGCCGACATTCAGACGCAGATTGCGACCGTAAAGCAGGAAGCAAAGAAACGTAAGCGGCGCGGTCGAGAATGGTTCAAGACCTCGGCGCAGAAGCTAGGTGTTACGAAAAAGATTCAAGGGCGCAAGATTTGGCTAGACGGGGAAGAATGGGAAATTAAGTACCTATTCCCGAAGTCTCCAAAGTACAAGGTAGGACTGAAACGATACGGAGACTCTACGATTCATAGAGTAACTTTGCGGAGAGTAAAGGCCGCACTAACCCGCGCTGGCTATCGCTGGAAGCCGTTTAGATACGAACTGGAGTATTAAGATGATTGGCGGAAGGGGCATATAACATGCAACTTGAAGGAACAATGGGAACCATGTTTGGCAATGAGTCTAACGACGCATTGCCAAATATGATGCCTGCTGGTGAAGATCAGGTAACTGCTACTACAGTGGGCGTAGGCAGGGGCGTACCCGAAATCAAAATCAGTGAGACGATAAGTAATTTGCCTGACCCACCCGTTACGTTAGGAAGCCCTAACAATAACGACAAAGATAAGAAGGCCCAAAACCCTTGGTTGTGGGTAGGTGGCGCGGCTGTACTTTGGTTCCTATTTCTGAGGGATAAAGAAAATGTTTAAGTGGATTGCATTAGGATTAGGTGCTTATCTTCTATTCGGAAAGAAGTTGACTCCAGAAGAAAAGTTGACTACAGAAGAAAAGGCCGCTGCTGGAGACGACCCAGGCGTAGTAGTACCCAAGGTGACTTCTGACGGACCTGCCGAACCGCATGTAGCTCCTAAAGTTATCAAGCTAGAAAATCAGGCTATGCCCATAGGGTCTGAGATGTATTTACAGGAAATCCCACCGAACGATCCCCCGAAGATACATTCCGTAATCAAGTACGGAAACGGGGTGGCTTGGAACTACTATACTAAGGATGGTGGAAAAGCCATGCTAATTTACATGATAGATGGGGCTACGCCGCTGTTAGACACGGGCAGAGTGGTTGAAGGTTGGATACTCATCGACCCAACACAACCAAACGGCTACAGATGGGAGAAGTAAATGTTTAAGTGGATTGTATTAGGATTAGGTGCTTATCTTCTATTCGGAAAGAAGAATGAGGAAGATACCAATGAGGAAGATACAAAGGGTCCAGGGTATGCGGCTTGGAAAGCAGCTAACGAGCAAACAATAAAGTTAGAGAAACAGGCAATGCCTCCAGGGTATGCGGCATTAATAGAATGGTATCAAGCAAAGAAGTCTCCCAATGATCCCGACCTGCGTGCAGACAATCCCCCGAAGATACATTCCGTACTTATACATGGTGGCGTTGCGACGTGGAACTATCATACTGCGGCAGGCGGGAAAGCTAACCTTACCTACTTCTTGAAGGAAGGCACTACTTCCGCTGACCTGTCTATGGGACAGGCAGCTCCAGGCTGGATAGTTTTAGACCCCACTGCCGAGCTTGGCACAAAGTATATCAAATCCCCGTAGAGGCGTAAACGATGGCAGTTGACCTATCAGCACAAGAACCTCCTTTCAAAACAAGGAAGGTAACACTAGACGCAACGGCTGGGGATGCTACTAAGATAACTTTGCCTACATGGTGTAAAGTTATTTCGGTACGCATATTCACTACTGGGGATGAAGATAACAGCGGTAGTATTGCTGGGGAAGGTACAGACAGTGCTGCACAGTCTGATAACAAGCTAAATATTGATAATGGGGCTGTAGGGATATATCCTATTAATGAACAAGGGAGTGGAGAAAAACCTGTAGTCTACATTGCCGCAGATACCGCTAGTTCATATGCACAGATAGGTTTATTTGCATCTGTAGATGCAGCATTGTCGCTAGGTGGCAGTAATGCAAACTATGTTAATGTAGCTCTTACTGACATCACTGTTCTAGATACTAATAGTCCACCAGCACTTGTATCAGAAGGCATTGCAATACTAGGCAATCCCAAGTTTTTGCACCTGCTATGTCGTACATCAACAAGTGGAGCTGACGGACCTGTAGAGTTTAAGATTTGGCACTGGTTCACAGGACCAAACATTTGGGTATTAGACCGTACCTTCGCTGCCGACGGGATAATCAAAACGCTATTGGTAGTCGCTACAGAAGCCTTATTGCTAAGCATTGAGGCTCCAGGCGACCGCGTATTTATTGAAGTGACCACAAGTTCTGCGGTCTTGACACTAACTGTATCTCCCATTGCAGTAGTTGAAAAATAATGAGAAGAGTAGGCGCACCAGGATTTTGTAGGCCAGAAAGCCGTTGGGGTCGTTCCCGAGGGATGATGTATGACCGTATGAATCGGGGGCATTATACTCAGACACTAAATGCAATGACTCCAGCGGCATGGTGGGAAGCAGAAGATGTAATGCCTGGAGCAGTATCCTCATGGCCGGCTAGAGTAGGAACAGCTTTAGTACAAGCAGTTGTAGGACTACAACCTACAGCAGCTAAAGCACCTACAGGAGTCCCAGGAGTTAAATTTATCTCACACTATGTTTCACTAGCTACAGGACTATTTGATACTAAGACAGCGTTTACCATTGCTTCTACAGCATCGGATGATAACGTTGCGGCACAGGGAGCAATCATTATTCAACATAATGGAGCTTGGTGGACTACCGCTACAGGTGTATTACAGCAAGTAGATACTATCGGGAGAACAGGCAGCGGCGCGAGAGGAGATGCTACAAATTGGAAAGCAGGTTCCGCGTTGGCACCAAGCTCCATTATACAGAGTCGCATAGATACACATGATTTGTTATTGGCAGGTCCTGATGAAGTCGAGATGTACTATAATGGAGTCTATGACCCTTATAGTGTTCGTGCTGTTCCCAATAACACTATAGCAGTAGGCGCAGGTGTAACCGATGTAGGAGGTAACTCAGGTGCAACGGTAGCATATTTGGTAGGGTGGATAATCACCTTAGTGGCGTTCTACCGTGTCTTGACTATCTTAGAGATTAAGTTGCTAGATAATTTGATAGCGTGGCAAGCTAATATATGAGCATAGCATCCTAATGACTTTGTTAAGGGAGCAATCCATTATGGGGACTGAACAGATATTATGATAATAACTGCTATGGAACCTTGTTCTAAATGCGAGTTTGGATTTGATGGCGACCCTGGAATTGTTAAGATTACAGGTGGGGAACATAAAACTAGGCGAAGAATAGAGAAAGGTAGGACTATAATTACAGTGATTAGTAGGTTAGGTAAGGAGGAGCGTTGGAAAGCCAGGTATTCACGTAGGGAGTTAAGAGTAGCTGAAATATGAGAATCAATGGATACCAGGCTAAACAATTCAACGATACGCTGATAACATCAGCCAATAGGATATGTCCGCAGTACGGTCTTGACCCTTCCGCTTGCATCGAGGAGGCCGCCCATGTTACACTGTTTGGGAAGTTTGCGCTACAGCACAACTACTGGAACTTACCGGGTAACGGGGACTTGGGACATAACTTGTTGATAAGGGTAATACGGACCAATAAAATCTCTAACGGTGGATGCCAACCTCATATCGTGAAACTGGCTAAGTTTTCTTCGGCAGATGCCGCAGTAACAGAGTGGTGTAGGAGACATAGATGATTGCTAACTCACTTTTCAGTGGCGCATGTTTAGGCGGCCCAAGTAAGACGTTCACCCTTAGCGGGTTTATCGTTGATAAACTAAGTGCCGATGACCAGATTACATACGATAAAGCAGCCGATACAGGTAATGATAAAGAGCTGTTAGATGCTGCGGTGTATTTCTCTCAAAAGGGTAAAAAATATTTCAAGGACAATCAATTTAGCCTTGCCTTTTCCTACTATAATTCTGCGGCATCCCTTTATGACTCGCCAACGTCAGAGTATAATGCGGGTAGATGCTTGCAAGAATTGTCTATGGCATACGAAGGAGACAAGGACTTCATTAATGCCATCGAGGTTATCAAAGAATCTATCGGTTGGTTTGAGTTAGCAAAAGCTACAGGTACTTCTCTCAATAAGCCTTCTATTGTATCAGACTCCGAAGACCAACTACTATACGCTAATAACTATCTCAAGTACCTAAACACTGCGAAAGAGGCTTGGGATAATAAGCCCCCAGACAAGCCGGCTCCTAAGAAGGAAACAATCCCAGAGCCGCCACCCGCGCCTCCGAAACCTAAGACGCCAGATGCAGTAGAGGCTAAGAATAAGCCCGGTAGTGGCACTGTAAAACAAGCTGGAGTAGGTGCGGCAGGCATAATAGCTGGCGCATTCGTTGTTTGGCTGCTAATGAGAGGTAAATAATGATTGCCAACGTAATGCCTTTTCATGGAACGCATGTAGGTGGTTTAGGTGGTTTGTCGATTCCAGAGATCGACTCTGACTCTAAAGCCCTTATGGATTTAGCTGAGGGAGATAGTGACGACAAGACATCGAAAAAAGTTGCCACCATCTTAGCAGAGATTGGTCAGACTTCATTCAAGGCTAAACAATTTGAGAGAGCGTTT
>Ga0209434_1000674_pt1 | contig 16157 bp, 26 predicted proteins | sample ETNvirnome_2_300_FD_184068 | JGI IMG/M metagenome (GOLD analysis project Ga0209434, IMG submission 184068) | Marine viral communities from the Pacific Ocean - ETNP_2_300 (SPAdes) (version 2) | ecosystem: Environmental > Aquatic > Marine > Oceanic | place: Pacific Ocean | collected 2013-06-22
GGTTGCTGATTCGCTACAAGTTTTAGCGTCTACTATGAAGAGGGTATTCTGTACTTCGTGGTAAAGAAGGAGGTCGTAGAGGGCCACTACCTGTATCTTCTTGGTGGGTGAGGAACTGGGGAGTTGCAGACGGATTCCTAGTTCGGAACCTATGGTTCGGAAGTGGGATTGGTTTATGAAGAAGTCGAGTGTTGTGCGTTTGGGTCCGAAGGGTAGGTTCCAGCAGGCGTCAAACCAACCCATGGCACACCGACAGTCGTTACGTTCCCGTTCCAATACTGTGTCCCGTGAGGATCCCTTGATGCCGAGAGACATACATATTTCGGTGAGTTCCCCAAGTCGATCCTGTAACTGTGCTTCCATTATTTGGGAGGCAGCAGTTTTCTCCTCTTTGTAGAGTTCAAGGCGCTTGTGGAACCAAGAACCCCGGCTTAGAGCTTTCGACCAGCGTAGGGCAGGAGTTAGTCCTAGTCTGCGAGACAAGTAATATTGGAATGGACAATGGAGTACCCCCTCGTAGTCCGATGAGCGGATGGAGGGAGTCGTAGCCACAAAACCGTGGTACTCCATCCACTCCTTTGCGTCCTTCCCGCGGGTGGTTGGCACAGGAAGGCTCTCAATTTTTGGGGGCATGGTGTTCTCCTTCTGTGTTAGTGCGTGTTTAGCACTTATCGCATGAGAAGCCGAGGGCTTTCATGACGTAGGGTCGGGTCCAGATTCCTGCGGCGTAGGCTGCGGTACAGAATACAACGAGGGGCCAGAACCCGTCAGTCTCAGCAAGAAATGGGATCATAATCGATTCTCCGTTTTTTTCTTGAGTCTTACGAGTCGAGCCTGGTTCAGAGAACGGTAGGCCCAACCCGCGCTAATGACTCCTGATGCTACGATGATCGGGAGTGCAATGAAGTGGAAGTACTCCTGCATAATGGCATTCAGAAAGATAAGTCCCACCCCACCAAAGATGGGGTACCAACCTTTGCGTCCTGCCGTTACGACGAGGAGTACTATTCCCCCCAGAATAGAAAGCCCCCCAATACCACTAAGTATTGAGAGGTTACTTACTGTTTCGGTTGTGGCTGCCGTAATGTCTCCCACGGGATTGTGGGGGGGTGAGGTCCCTAGGATACGATTCAGCGCACTACAACCGAAGGCAGTAAATGAGGTGAGAAGGAGCAAGAGAGAAGACTTCATTAAGATACTAACCTAAGAGTGAGGGTCATAATACCCGAGAAGATGAGGGCAGCCACGGCAGAAGCCATATAGATTTTAGTTTGGATGGCACTGATGTGGGCATCAATCGAGTTGAGCCTCTTCTCAATCCCGGTAAGTCTTTCCTCACACCGTGCCAATTCCACGATTACGAGTTTCCGATATTCCGACCACCCATTATCTCCCGACATGATTATGGTTACTTTCTTGTAGTTTTCTTCGAGACAGCCCTGTTTTGACTACGACCTTTATGACCAACCTTACCCATTTTGCCTGCTGTTCGAGCACGTCTGGGTTCGGTTACTTTCTTTTTCTTTTTTCTTGGCATTAGCCTACGAACCTTCCGAGTATTAGTCCATTTGTTATGGAGTCTGCGGTTTTGACTCCAACACAGATACTTCGACACCCAGCCAAGTATACGGATGTCCGTTGGCTAAGGTACCATTCATTGGTTGAGTCATACTTCATTGCTGGAATAGTAGAATCACTTTGGATACTGATGTAAGTACACTGTTCCGATGTGTTGGATGGGGCGTTCTTGGCTGCCCATACTGCTTCAAGGTTTTGGAGTGGAATCCACATGTCGGTGGGGTTGTCGTAGTTGGTTGCATCTACGTCACCGGGCCACTTACGGTCGGTACCCGTAAGTTGACTTTTTTTGGGGACCTTCCCAAATACTCCGACCAGTACGGTTGTATCAGCCCCAACGCCATCGCTTGCTGCGTAGAGTTCGAGACTTAGTCCTGCTGATGGGACAACGATCTCTTGGGAGTTAGTACCGTCGGCACCCTGTCCGTCGGTGTAGGCATCTACTAGGAAGTGAGGTTCGTTCCATTTAGTATCGGTGGTTGATGCATCATTGTGAACCACGAAGATATTGGAACCCCACGAGGCAGCGGGGGATCCAATTGCTGGTGCGTCAAATATGAATGCGTTGTTGTAGTGTGTCATTGAATGGCTCCGGCAATTAGTAGTCGTGCTACCCAGTTAGCACAAGCCCTGCGGTGTGAGTGGTTAGTTCCTGGAAGTAACAGTAGTTCGACTTTGTACTCTCTTATTAGTCTGATCAGCCCGTCGCATGCTGCTCCGGGCTCTCTTACACCTTTTGCCACCCGTTCCATGCTGAGGGGTGTTCCCTCAAGCATGAGAATTGGGTGGTCACACGTATCTTGAAGTCTCTTGAGGCAATCAATGAACCGCTTACGGTCCTGTTGATTGAGGCAGTTCATTGCTACCTCTCGGAGGCTTCCCTTACGCTCCACTATGGTATCTGTCTCATGACCCTGTAGCAAGTAGTCTCCTGTATCTAGTTTTTGGGCTACGGTGTGTAGCCTAATGGTGACCATCTTCTGCTTATGGGCCGGGCTTTTATCGTCAAGTACCCTGAGATTGGCAGGGAATCGAAGGGGTTTTTTTTCCCGGGTATCTTGGATGATAACCCACTCTTTTTTCATTGGTCGAGAGACTCCGTATAAACGATTTCTTCGATAATGGGTACTGCTATTTTGAGGATCTGAGAGATCTCGGACATCTCGTATCCATCTTTGACTAGGCTCCGGATGATCCTCCACTTGGGGGCACCTGGTTTGATGGGTGGGTTGTAAGGAAGTTTGAGTTTCTGAGCCAATTCGTAGGCTCTTCGCTTAGAGATGCCTATTTCACGGGCTGCCTCTTTGATGGGTTGTCCACTGTTGAGTCGTAGGGCGAGTTCTTTTCGTGTATCTGTCATGACCAGTCATACTCCAAAGGGATTTCGTTTCCGTAGTGTTCTTTGAGCATAGCCCAATAGCCTTCCTGTTCAACGTAATTTATGGCTTGTAGCACGAGGGATCTGATTTGTTCTTCCTCACCATAGTCTACATCAAAGTATATGGCATCATAGATGTTGAGGAACATGTAGATGCCGGGTTTTCTATGGTTGATGGAAGGCAGCAGGCGGTCTAGTTCGGCTTGGATGCAGAGGAGGGTATTGCCTGCTGTGGTTTGGATGGGGAAGTTTACGATTTCGTTGACTGCAAATTTCTCGCCTCCCATGAAGTAGCGAGATTGTCCTGTGAAAGGTAATTCGATGCGTCCCTTTGCGTTGGCCTCCTTAATCAGGTTGTTCTGGAATCGATAGAGGCCTGGTCGATGTTTGGGTCGGGATCGGACTACATCTTCAAAGAAAGATAGTTCGAAGTATTGGCCTGTCATAGCCAGTAGTTGGCTCTGCATGGTTTGAGCACCCGATCGGAAGAGGTCTGCGAAGTTCACCATCTTGGCTGCTTGTCGCAATTCGTGAGATTGTCGGGCATCTATGAACTCGGATCCAAAGAGTTTCTTGGCTCGTTCTGAGTGTAGGTCTATACCTTCCTGATAAGCGTATTTGAGGGCTCTATCTCCCGACAGCAGGGCTGCTACACGTAGCTCAATTTGGGACAGGTCAATACTAAGGATTTGCCCGTGTGGGAACTGAGAGGTAATTGTAGACTTGATGGAGTGGGGGAATGTCTGTGCAGATGGCTTTTTGCAAGTAATACGTCCTTGTAGGGTGCCTCCCGCTGCCCCGTTAGCATCCTTTGCGAACGTGGGGACAGCATACCATGTTGGGTACGCTACGTGATTGCCATTTATATATAGTAGTTTGCTGGATTTATCTTCGGGGTGATTGCGACGGTGGCGTAGGAGGGGGTAGGTATAGCTGCTTACTACTTTCTGGGCTGCTGCGTGCTTCTTGGCTGCTTGGAGTACTTCCTGGTAGGGGTCATCAGGGTGTAGTTGTCCTGCCAAGAGGTTACGGTTGCTCTCGTTGAAGCTGATTATGCCTTTGGTAGGAGTATATTGGAGTAACTCATGGTCTTTGATGGACTCGTCGAAGAGGCCAACTGCTCGGTTGGAGTCAATGTGTTCGCAGAGTACCTCCATGAAGTTCTCTTTAGCCTTACCACTACCGGTTCCTTCGAGAGGGAGACCTACTGAGGATGCATATTCGTGGGCTTCTTTACACTCTTGGAGTAGTTGCTCTTCGAGGTTCATGAGTATAGATTGATCCATACATATACCTGACTCCGACATTCGAATGATAGTCCAGAGTAGATTACTGTAGAATTGACAGCAGAAGGTAGAGAGTTTATGGGTGTCAGGGAAGTCCTGATAAATGCGACGGGCTAGTTCACGGACTGCGAGTACTGTATTGTGGGTATCCTGTGCATTGTAAAAGTGGAGGAGCGGGTCTGAGGGGTTTTCGAATTTGCCTATAGTCTTGATGGTCTCTTGGTAACTATGGGTGTGAAGTACGGGGCCCAAGTTTTTGAGGGATCGTTCTGGGCGTGTCTCATCGTGGAGATAGTTGAGGATTGAGAGGTCAATTAGGGTTTGGTCTTCGAGTTCGAATCGGAATTGTGGATCAAATCGCAGGTATTGGAGGTCAAATGGGAGGTTCATCCCAATAATTGTGGTGGAGTATCTCAACCATGATTGTAGTCTGCACCTATCAGTAGGTACTGATAGGTTGAATACCATTGTTTCTTGTGGGTTTAGATTTCTGAGATTCAAGGAGGGTTTCTGCAAGGTGGATGAGGACAAAGGCGAGATTTCGCATGTCATCATCTTTGATTTTGATTGCCCTGGTGCGGGCAACTCCTGTAGGTTGGTCTTTGTTGAACAAGGGTAGTCCTCCGTGACTAAAGTAATGGACGCGGTGAGGATGAGATCTCTACTGGATACACGGTCTGTGTGGTAGGACCTTACGGGGTGGAATACTTTCTGGTCGGGGAGGGTATTCCCGTCTACTCCCTTTTTGGATGCTCCGTAGGTTTCGATATCTAAGCTAATAATCGTTGTGTCCATTTTTTTACCTTGTAGTTCTTGGGTGATACGAGTTCCCGTCGAATACAGTGTTCTGCTGCGACTTTGGAAGGGAAGAAGCAGATCTTGTAGTTTTCTTCAAGATAGCCCTCCTCCTTACATTTGATAACCCATTGTGTTTTGGTAGATTTCATTTGGTCGTTGCCCCTCTTTTTCGGGCGGGGTATGAAGAGAGGTTGACGTCTCCGGGTCCAGGTAGTTCCTCCCAAAGAGGATGTTGTTTTTCTACCCGACGATAAAGGACTACATAGTTACTGTGGATTTCTAGTAGTTCTTTACGAGAGATCGCGGTAGATCTTAGTTCAACGAGGTATCTCTCTATGTTTTCGATTGCTTCCCCTAGCATTGCGTGTAGGATAACAAACTCTTCATCCGTAAACTCTAGGATTACGGATGCGATTTCTCGACATCTAGGCATGACTTTACTCCTGTCTTTCGTAGTCCAAGTAGGACTCGACGGCCTTTATTACGTCTGCCACTTGGGCGAGGCGTGACTGGGGTCGACACCCCAGTTCGGGTACCTCATCAAGTGGTTCTAGGTACTTAATTACTCGTTCGAGTTCGATTGTTGCTCGTATGAGTTGGTCCGATGTTTTTTCAAGTAGTGTTTGGAGATTCTCATTCTGAAGCAGTAAATTATCTATCTCTGAGATAAGTATTTGTACTTCAGGATGTTCCCTCAATGTCATGTATTAGGTCCAAGTTTTAGGGCTACGGGTGGCTACTACTTGAGGGTCACTGGGTATTGCCATGGTTCCGTCTAAGCAATCACTTATCAGTTGCATGTGAGAATGAACACTATTGATGTAGTTGTGATTACGAAGGACGGCGGCAGGGTGATACGTACTGAAGACGGTTATCTCATCAAGATTGCTTATGTGGTGGTCTTCGGATCTATACGTTGTACCATTGAAGTTGAAGGATTTAGTGAGGGATACCCCTTTTTTACTCAAAATGTTTTTGTGAAATGAGGTTGTCGCCGGTGCTCCTAAGGTGAGGATTAGAATCCTATTATACTTTTGGTTGAGGTGTTGTAGATCCTCGATGAGCCACTGACAACATTCGATGTAGTGGCGAGGCTTCGGGGTTTGGTTGTTAGTGGTATGGCAGCGTACACCGTTTGTGAGATAGATATTGCAACGGTCGGATAGTTCGAGACCTCCTAAGTAGGAAGATTTCAGTATTTTACCGCTACGACCTACGAAGGATTCGTTTGTCTTATCTTCATGAAATCCCGGGTTTTGTCCTATGACCAGTAGAACCGGATCTCCGGGAGATGATGCTGAGTGCTGGTGTGTAGGGATACCAGGGTGTTCTGCCTGTTCGTACAACTCGCATTTAGTACAGTTAGGACTTGATTCAATCTTCATGTTTTGCAAGTAATGCCTCCCCGGCTTTCTCCTGCCTGATGACTTCAAGAATGATCTCCTTATCAAGGTCGCGGAATAGGTCTGCTAAGAAATTGTGAGCATCACCGAAGTCGTGGTCTACGCTAACGGTACACATGGTTTCTTCATCAACGACACTCAACCCATTATCATTTACTGATTGGAGGACAAAGGTGAGATTCAAACTGAAGTCCTTGATGGTTGGTCGGTCCTCAGGTCGTAATTTGTAGGCGTAAACGTAGCCTTTTACACGGGTTTCAGTGATGCCTCCCGACTCTCCGGTATAAGAGAAATCGAGATCATACCTATTGTGACTACTTTTGTTTCTCATGCAGTAACTCCTATGCGTTGATATTGAATGAGTGATTCGGTAAGTTCACCAAATCGTTTGTTGGTTTCTTCGGCTGCCTCGTGGCTCATGGGTTGGAGATAACCTCTATTCCAGAGGGACCAGACTTGGAGGGCACTATTGAGGAGGTTATCCCTGAGTGCTTCGGTGTGAAACTCGAAACACAACTGCTCGTTGGGTTTAGACATTCTTATTTTCCTTTATAGGAGGAACGGCTCCTCCATGAGAGAGGAGCCGTTCCGACGGCGACGACATTAGTCGATGAACTCTCGTAGATGCGTACGCATTCTGAGAGAACGGACGAGAGAATCAAATCTAGTATTACTCCAATCTTTGGTCTCAATACACATGCCCAGGTGATCCTTGAGGTCGTGTAAAGTTATTCGGATTGGAATAGGACCCTCTTTTGATTCGGTAAAGAGAAAGTATTCACCCGCATCGAACAGTGCATTTAATCGGTAGTACCATTCGAATAAGGACGAGGGTTGTAATTTTGAAAGGTGTACTAGTTCTGCTGCTGTACTTATTGCGAAGGTACGAGGTGCTGGTCTACACCATAGTCCTGTTTCTTCTACCTCTTCCCAGTCTTCGTCAGAGTCTGGTTCATTAGTATATTCCCAGCAGATTTTATCCTGATTCTTTATTTTGGTAATGTCTACGTTCAAGAATTCATCTGGATTGTTTGGCATGTTATGATTGTAGACGATCTAAGAATCGGAGAAACATTCAATGTCAGATATTGAAGGTCTCGGGGATATTATTGCAAGCCTCACTAAGAAGGTGGGTATACAACCCTGTAAGGGTTGTAAGGAACGACGGGATTGGTTAAATACTAAATTTCCCAATCGTCGTAAGAAGAGTTGTGGTGGGTGTAAGAAGCGAGGAAACAAGGAAGGGGAGTCCTCCTCTTGAGGACCCCCCACTCCAAGTTTTCCTCAAGAGGTCCGAGTATGGTGATTTGAACCCTCATAGTTTATCATCTCATTTTCCTGCCCTGGAGACCACTTGGGAATCAAGTGAGTGACTCCCAAATCGATATGACTAGCAAGAATATTTAGTGAGATGAACGGGTCGATCTCCATGCTACGTAACCACTTGGCATACTGAGCAACCATGAGTCCTGCTGCAATGGATGCACAATAGATTGTGGATTTTGAGGAACAAGATGCTTGATATGCTTCTTCTTGAGGGAAGATTGTTTTTGCATATTCTTCGGGGGTATGGGGTGTGTGGATTTCGCAGTATTCTGCGGCCATTCTACCATCTATGAAGAATCCTCCCTCCTTGAGTATGCCTTGACCAATGTATTTTCGGTCGGTAATGCTGTCTACGCAGCAAAAGGTTATACGATTGATGTGATGTTTTCGGGGGGAGTACTTCTCTGAATACTGATTAACAGAAATGTCGGGATTTAGTCTTTTCAACTCCTGTGTCAAGGCTTCTACCTTGGGATTACCGATTTCGATGGGGGCATATCCCTGAGGCCCCAGATTTTCCTCAGATACGATGTCGGGATCGTACAGAGATAATGAACATACTCCCATTGAGGCGAGCATGATAGCAACTTGGCGTCCTATGGCTCCTACCCCAATGATGGTTACTTCTATAGATGTCAGTTGTTGGATGGGTAAAAGATCTTCATATCTGGTTGTTCTATCCATTGTAGTTTCCTTTCGGGTTAGATGAATTTGCGGCCGTCTAATTCGTCTTCAAGGTTCAACTCTGCCATGTATTCGTCCCATTCATCATTGTCAGTCGGGGAAAAAACCGGATGACCTCCCCCCCAATTTGTGTAGCCCACGTGGTTCGAATATTCTTCTTCTTCTTCTACTTCTATTTCTTTTTGGCTCTTATGCTTAGAGAAAGAAGTATTCTTTTTGGTGGTCTTGAAGGATTCTTGGGTAACGCGTTCTTTGGCTTCTTGGAGCCAATCGTGGGGTTCATTACCCTGGGTGAGAGGTTCGTCGAGTAGGTCCCAGTCTACTTTGATTTTGCAAACCTGCTGGATAGATTGTCCGGTTGATGCTCGGAATGCAACCCGACAGTATTCGTCTGTATCTGCTGCGAAGATAATCATCAGGGTGACTTCGGAACAGAAGTCTTCAGAGAAGGTTTCTTCATCTGTAGCAGAAGGGGTCGCTGAACTACCCGGATGTGTGTGTATCCAGATGGTAGATACGTCGTTGGGATGATATTCGGTTGTAAGGTCGGCTATTTGACTATTGTAGTCTTCCATGTCAAAGGAGACATGAGCCGCATTGCATGTTTGGGTTGGCATCCAAACATCAATTATTTTTTCGTCGTTGAGAATACCCATGTATCCTACTTCTGTAGGATATTGACTAGCCATAAACTTGAGTTTGGTGTAGAGAGCCCCAGATATGACTACAATTGGTTGTTTAGGTTCTTTCACGCGTCTTCCTCCTTTTCATAAACTGTGATTTCTGTATCCTCTGATATTCGCTGGTAGCTGGACGAATCCTCTATTCTTAGGTCAGATTCGAGCATCGCTACAACCGTTCGTTCTGCGTCATCTTCGTTTAGGGCGTCTACATCCAGCCTCTGAAAAGTAGATTCTTTAATTACAACTGTATATTTCATGATACAGTCTCCTCTTTGGTTTTCTCCGCGGTTTCCGCGCGTTGTTTCTCCGACACATCTTCATGACAACTCACACAAAAGTCTTTGTTGTCTAATTGGACCGCTGAACAGACACATACCCAGCTAGAGCATTCGGCACAATAAAGAGTACAGTCGTCACAGTATATGTTGCCACACAGGTCACAGTAGAATGTATTCTCTTCGAGATAGTAGTCTTCACAAGAATGACACCATGCATCTGTGTCGTGTAGTTCTTTGAAAGGTGATGACGCATTATATGTATTGAGGAGAACTGTGCATGTTGCTACGAGTTCGTAGAAACGTAGTTCTCTTCTCATTTTTTGGACATCCTGGTGATAGCCGCCTAAGCAAATGGTACCACAATTCGATATGTGGGGATGGAAGTGGCCATCTTTACACCACTCGGTAAATGTGGCTTTAGCCATTATTGCCTTCGCTGGATTCATAGGGACTATGACGAGTACACTTCCGATGGGGACTTCTTCCAATACTATGTGTTCCACTGGAAAGATCAAAGAAAGTCCAAGGTCTTCAAACTCCGTATAGAAGAGATGATCTCTCCAATCTGAGATTGTTTGGTATGCCTTGTATACATCGGCTGTTTGTATTTTTTCTGGTAGTTGGTCTAGAGTTAGGGACTGTTTACTGAAGTAGTGGAAGTCTGTAATGCCTTGCATCAATTGAGTGGCGTGTACGAGCATTCTATTTACTGAGTTGTTCGGTAAAGAAGTGTACGCACTCTGGTGTCTTCGGTGGGCATCTAATTGGCGGTCCAATTTTTTTGTTTCTTCAACACACCTCTGGAAAATTCTAAGTTTTCCATCTTCCTCTGTTTGTATCTCCTTAGTGAGGTGATCATTCCCCGACATCAGCCAACGGGCTGTTTTCTTTAAGCCGTTTTTACGGCTTATTTCACCTATGGGTCGTATCTGTGGTAGGTAAGGTTTTAGTTCTTTTTCTGTTAACATGTTGGTCTCCTTCCCCGGAAGAAATGCGTTGTTATAGCAGTCGCATCCCTGCTGCTGAGTTTTACGCTCCTTCGATCTTCGAAGGTGAAATAATCAATCTAATACCGGGGGTAATAACGGTGTTCCCAGGTGTGGATGGTGTCTTGTTTACCATGACAGACACATCTGACATGTCTTTTCCAAGTTCCCTCTCCACCAACTCTTGGACCGTGGTGCCTGCCGCTGTGTTGTACGGTCCGGAGTGTCCGGTTCCGAACGCATGTGTAAGGTTAAAGGTTGTCGTGTCTTTCATTATTGGTCTCCCTTGTCATAGGCCTGTTCGACTGTTTCTTGTATGAGTTCAAGGCGCTCATACAGGTGAACAAATTTTCCTGCCGCGAAATGGTAGAACTCTGCACGCTCTTCTGCGCTGATCTGTCTTTCCAGGTTCTCTGGTAGTGGTAGGGGTGGAGGATCGTCACAATCCCCCAGTTGGCGGTATAACCGGCCGCAACTCCATACGCCCAACAGGATCCATTCTAGATCCTCCCCGGTGAGGGCTGGTCCACACCATTGCGCTTTAACGTTATCGGGCATTGTATAGTGCCTCCGCTTCTGCGTATGCCGCCTCTGTTTCTGTGTTTGCATCGAATGCGATGCAGTGTAGTACCCGTTCAATTTGGATTGTAGCCAGTAGGCTGGTATCCAAACTCGACCCGAAGTCTTTGTGTATGTGGTCCAACTCTCTCAAGATGACTTGTGTCATCTCGTGGAGAGTTCTCAATTGTTGACGGTTCATCCTTATGGAATCGTCAACAATATTAAGGGTCAAGCGGTTGAACGCTTCCCCTACAATAGGATCATTCATGGGTAGTCTCCTTTCCATGATGTGTGAGTTATCCACGCCACGATGACGCAGAACGAAATGGTTTTGATTATGAGGTAAATCATTCAGTCACCTCTCTCCCCTATTCGACCATCGTTGAAGTCGTAGCCTTCGCTGCCAATCGGTAATCCCAAGGAGTACATGACGATGGCGTTGTGGTGAAGACGCTCTACCTCATCAAAAGAATGGAACTCATCGCCACATTCGCCGCACTTGTAAAGCGTTGCTTCGATCTGGAACTCGAGTGTATGTCTGCCCGTTTTCCATTGAAAGGGGATGGACTCCTTGGACTCTATCAGAGGCTTAGTGCCGCCGCACTCTTCGCAGTAGGAACTGCATACAATTAATAGTTTGTTGCTCATTTGGTCACCTATCTCCTTGGTTGTTGGAAGGGAGCCGCTCCCCGCGTTTAGGGAGCGGCTCCCTGACATGATAAAGTCTTGCTATTTTATAGTATCCCTATCCAGGTACTCCTAGTCTCGGACAGGGGCTGAAGGGGTCTCTCGCTCCCTCCTTCGCTTACGCTAACAAAGAAAAAGCCCCGCCTGGCGGTTAGGCCAGACGAGGCGGTGTGGGTTCGTTGTCTTCCTTAGAAAGGAGCGGTGTCCTTCGACTCTGTCTTCGCTGTGGTAGGGGTGGGTGACTTACCCATCTCTTCCAGCATCTCCGCGGTTGAGTACAACTTGACATTGATTGACCACCAGCCGATGACTTCATCGTCGGCGTTCCGGATGGGCAGTTGTGCTTTGCCCTTCCCACACGCGAACATCTGGAGAGAGAAGGTGCCCTCCCACTCCGAACCGGTGAAGAAGTCCCATGTGATGACCGAAGACTCTGCGTCCCCCCTGTGGAAGATGATGCCATCCGGCGTTGCGCTGACCGACAGCCGGTTGGTGGGTCCGCGACCCTTGGATACGGTAGGTTTGAAACCTGCCATGGTTGTATCTCCTAAGTTAGATACACAAATGAAAGAAAGTGAAGGGACCGTCCCTCCGCGGTTAGAGGGACGGTTCCTTCCATGTCCAAGCAACAGTGGTAGACCCAATGGATGAGGATGTCGTAGTTCCACCCGGTAATACGCTGCGTATTACCACTCAGTAATACGCTTCGTGTTACTGAGTATATATAGTAGGAGCGAGACACCCCATCGGCCCCTGTGTCTTCTTCTGTTTATTTAGGGAAACACCCCTCCCGTCTAGGATTTTCCCGCTCAAAAACCGACCCCTTCAATTGTACCTCCACTACCCCCTGCTACCCCCGGCACAACTCGACCAGGTTCCATCAAACTTCGTTCAAACCCGAGAAATCACAGGCACACCCTAACAAAACCCGGCCTGTACCGCATGCGATCCGGGTATGTACCGCATGGGCGTCCCATAATAACCCACCACGCACACCAAAGAACCCCGTTTGTACCGGATGAACCGGGTGATCCGGGTCTCTATAGATCTTTATAGGAATTATATATATAAAGAGTCTTTGGAAACACCCGGATCATGCGGTACGCCCCCCTCAAAACACCCCGAAACCGGCCTTCCTGATCCCGTAACCCTCGATTTTCTGATCCACCCTACCCCGGATCGCATCCGGTACGCACCCGGTACGCCCCTTATCACCCCTAAAGATCCCACCCCCTACTATCCAAATACAACACGAGTTCTGTGACAGACGTAGGTGTATAATCCGGTGCCCATTCCACCTGATCTATATATTCCAACCCCGAACCCGTCAGAATCACATTGTTGGGCACGAGATCCACCGCCCCCTCCGACCCTGCATCCCTCAACATCCCAATGATTTTCTCTCGCCCGGGATACGAGCCGCCCCACTCCAAGAAAGTCCTGAGGTCCAAACCCTGTACCCAATCCCTCTCCTCTGCGCGGTGTGTGTAGTTCACCCCTATATGGTCAAAGTCGGACAGTACGGAGATTCTCTTATCTGGGGGGTACCAAGCACCCCCACTCCATCGTCTATCGATGGTCTTGGGTCCGCGGTTGCTCAACAACCACAGATCCCTTAGTTTCTCCGAGTTCCTTCTCCAGGGGGTGGACAGCAGGTGCTGGGGGTCCAACCCCTCAAAACTGAGAGGTTCCTTCCGCACCCGTCTTTGGTTTTTTCCGGAAAGATCCTCGCCCCCGCTGGGGTGCTCGAAGAAACAATAGGAACACATCGACATAATCACATCCAAGACCTCTTGGAAAGGGTCATTGAAGTGGTGTACCACGTTCAGGGCCAATACAACATCAAAGTGCTGCACGCTCTTTATTGCCTTGAGGCCCTGAAAATCCAACCTCGACTCTAGAAGGAGAATATTAGGGTCCCCATTCCGCTCCAAGATGTCTAGAAGTCCCCTCCTCCCGTCTGATTCGATAGCCACAAAGACGCCCTCGAAATCTTCTGATAGACGAATGGTGAAGTACCCCTCACCCGCCCCCAGGTCCAACACCGATATAGGCCTAGAGTACCGACCACAAAACTCGCGTATGGCCTCGTACCTATTTTCGGACTCCCTCATCCCACTCCCGATAGTCTTACCCCCTACCCTAACGTCATTATAGTTTCGGTGGCTCACGAGAACCGCTCTGGCTTGGGTACCTCAATGACCTCCTTAGTACCCGGGTTCCACAGTGTGTAGCTCCCATCCTCCTTGCGCCACACATCCCACACCTCCCCGTTCTCGTCCACCAATTCGGGGTCGTTACCATACTTCGTGCGCAACAAAGCCCACAGCTTCCTGGTCTCCACATCCCTAGGACTTTTCCACTCGTTTTTCATGACGTCCTTAGCCCAAGCCCAAGACAAATAACCTTGTTCCCACCCAGCAAGTGGTCTTACTTTTACATCTTTCATTATCGTCTCCTGTACCCCTTTAGGAAAGGTCTTCAAAATTCTTCCGCAAACTTAAGCCGCGTAGCCCTCGTTTCCCCCCGTGCGGACGGTGTCTATACACCGGCCAACTGCTCTGTGTTTCAATCTTAATACTCAACTGATTCCTCGGTACACCCGAATTCCTTATCTGATTCTTCTTCAACCAATCTTGCCATTGCTCCCACAACAACTCGGTCGCAACGAACCCTTCCCTATTTCTCATGAACCGCTCCTCCAAGAAGTGATCGAACGGGTTGTTCTGTAAATGGTACATCTGTACCGCACTCTCGGCCCTTTCTGGCACAGGAAATTCTGGTTTACCGGCCTCTTCCAACTGCATCGCACCCTGCGTGGCCCACCATGCAACACCCGCCAACTCCTCCTTCAACTGGTCAATCAGATACACATCCTCCCGTCCCTCGAAACTCACATCAAACGGTAACACCAACATCTTTGAACTCAACCCTCGCCCTTTATTAGGCAACCTCGGAATCTCGTTCGCCTGCACAATAGGTGCGGCATTCACCATCACATTACGCATCTGCCTCTTGTACTTCACATTCACGGTCACCGGATCCTGGCCCACAATATTCTTGAGAACCCTCGTCGCCCTCTCTCCCTCCCTCGAATCCAATTCACTAACCTCGCTCACGCACAGCACCCTAGAGTGCTCCAACCCGTCCAACCCGAAGTCCCCTGACAAATCCTCCAAACTCGTATTCATATACGACCCGCTACCCACCAACTCCTGTAACACCTTCCCAATAGTACCCTTCCCACTCCGAACCTTCCCATACATCAACAACCACCGCGCGTGCCTCCTGTGACTCATCAAACAGTAGCCCATCCATCGCTGCAACAACGACTGCCATACGGGATCCCCATCACTCCACTCATCCAAACACTGCATCCACCGAGGACACTCCGCATCCTCATCGAAATCCACAGGCAACGTAACCGGATCGAACCAATTCTCATCCCGCTGCAACACATCCCCCGACTTCGCATCCACCAACACATCCCTAAACGACACTACGCTCCCGGGGTCCCTTCCGTCCCCCCCATCTAACCACAGGGGAACCTTGGAGTGGGGGATTCGTACCCTCGCAAATAACCCCCTCACCACGTTATCAATCTTCTGCTTATTCGGTGCGAACCTCCGAACCCTCGGCAACCCGTCGGCACCCACGTCTTGCCAGTGCGCATCCTCCAATTCTTGCCAACACAAATCTTCCAACCACTCCACATCCCTCCTTTTCCACTGGTCCCCATACCACTGGTACAGATCCCCCCTATACGCCCACAAACCCTGTTTACCCGAAGGAGTCCTAAACACACCCCTCAACAAAGAATCCGCAACCTTCATGGGTTCTGCCGAAGTCATCGGCCTGTCTTGTGTACCTATAGGCATTCCATTATCCTATCCTTATGAACAACATCGATCTATCATCCTATGCATCCACGGGTCCTCCTCAGCCTCAACAGCCTCAACAGCCTCAACAGCAACCACCACGTAAACCATGGTGGTGGGGCGACCCGATGCACGATCGCTACGCTGCACCCAATACTCAATTTGGAATAGGTCCTGCTCCGGGTCCTGTCATCGATACGATTTTTAACCCTGCACAGATGTATAGTGAGCCTACGATAAATCCGATGTTGAGCAGTTCGGATCCCGCTTCTTACGAAGCCAAGAAGGCCTCAAGCCAACGCATTATAGCAGAAAACTTGAGAATCCGAGAAGAGAGGATCAGAAACCAACGAACCGAGAATCTTGAGAGGGTCAGAAGGGCACAGGAAGCCAACAAGAAACGAAGGCTAGACAGATTGGCATCTGGAGTAGGAACCCCGGTAGGCAATCAAGTCGATGAGGCACAACGAGCCAAAACAGCGAAAGATATGCTAACCCGGCTAATAGGCGGAGCATATGGTCCCAGCCCAAACTTACCCCAACCCGCCCAATCCGCACCCGCACCCGCATGGACCAGTTGGGGGTATGGTCCCAGCCCAAACTTACCCCAACCCGCCCAATCCGCACCCGC
>Ga0209434_1000677_pt1 | contig 16138 bp, 20 predicted proteins | sample ETNvirnome_2_300_FD_184068 | JGI IMG/M metagenome (GOLD analysis project Ga0209434, IMG submission 184068) | Marine viral communities from the Pacific Ocean - ETNP_2_300 (SPAdes) (version 2) | ecosystem: Environmental > Aquatic > Marine > Oceanic | place: Pacific Ocean | collected 2013-06-22
GGGATAGCGGGGTGTATCGATACGGTGTTTTGATATGGGCGGGGCTGGGCCTCGCGAACGAGGCTGCGCTGTGGCGTGGATGATCTGGCCCCGGCGTTTGGCTGGGATAAGTTGCGGCCGGCGGCCCCGGTTGACTTCTTCCAATATATCTGAAACAGTGAATTTGGCGCGGGTGACCCAGGAGCCGACAGGCAACTCCTAAGCCCCAGGCTCGTTCTCCCCCGAGCCTTGCCGAGTTTGGGCCTCGGCAGCGCCCGCGAAATGGAGGATTGGAATGATGTCTTATGTTGACACCGACGGCGCCGGCATCTTTTTGGCCGTGGTGCTTGTGCTATTCCTGACCGAGGGTGATGAGGAGATATGATGGGGGGCCCGATGTTTGGGACAAGCTGCACGACTACCTATTCCATATTCTGCGGTGCCTCAGTGAAGGCCGTACCCACAATACTAACCATCGCTTTGGTGGCGGGCCTTACGGTTTTTGCCGTGGGGATAATCCGCGCCCAGCAAAACGAGATAGCCGCCCTGAAGGCGGCCGAGCAACCGGACGTGCGGGCGTTGATCCGCTCGACGGTATCAGTCAACGAAGGAACCATCGCCTTGTTGGCGGCAATGGAAAGGGCCTGTAAATGACCATACTCTGGCTTGACGACGAGGGCACCGTGTCCGAGGCGGGCTGGGATAAACTGAAGGCTCGTTATATAGTTACGGACGCAGAGAAGAAGCGGGCGGACTTTATTGACCGCCTTGGGCGCAAATATGGGACCGGCGCTGCTGCCGTCCCGCAACGGGAGAATGACCATGGCGAAGAAGCCGAAGCCGACTAAAAAGCCGAGGCCGGGATACGCCGAGCCCGAGAAGGCCAAAGCCAAAGCCAAGAAGGCGGCGCCGAAGAAGCCGCCGGCCGCCACCGTGACGCCCCCGCCGGCCCCCGAGCCTGTGGCCCCGCCGACCGAGCCCGAGGATGTCTCCGGCACGATCACGCGGTTCGGCCGGACGTGGGTCAATGGCAAGCTGGTCAAGGCCGGGCATCCGGTAGAGGTGCCTGACGCCGAGCGGGCTCGCGACGGTGACGGCCAGTTCGTGGGGGATGACCCCGAGACGCCGGACAAGAACGAGGCGTGGGAAGGCGGCGTCGGGCCGACAGAGGCGGGGTGATGGCGTGAGCCAAGTCACCGCTGACGGCGCCATTACCGCCAGCAAGAAGCAAGCCGAGTTTGAGCGCTTCACCGCGGAGTTGGAACGGCGGAATCGGGAGCGGAAAATCCACTCGTTCTATCCTGACGAGGGGCCGCTTCGCCGGGGGCTTTACCCAAAGCATATGGAGTTTTTTGCGGCCGGTCTGACGCACCGCGAACGGTGCATCATGGCCGCCAACCGTATTGGAAAGACGGAAGGCTGCGGTGGGTATGAAACGACGCTGCAATGCACTGGCGACTATCCCTATTGGTGGCCGGGGCGCAAGTTCGACAGGCCCATCGCGGCCTGGGCAGCGGGTAAGACCAACGAGACAACGCGCGACATTATCCAGCGGAAATTGCTGGGCCAGATTACGGGCTCCGGCTCTTCAAAAAAGAACGTCGATGGCACCGGACTCATACCGGCCGAAATGCTGGGCAAGCCGACGTGGAAGCAAGGAGTTGCCGACTTCGTTGACACCATCCCCGTACTGCATGGACCCTCGCGGCGCTGGACGACGCTGGGGTTCAAGTCCTACCAGCAGGGCTCGGGTTCGTTTGAGGGCACCGAGCAAGACCTTATCTGGCTGGACGAGGAGCCGGATATGTCGATCTACGGCGAATGCCTGATCCGCACGGCCACCACGAACGGCATGATCATGCTGACCTTCACGCCGTTGCTTGGGTTGAGTAAGGTGGTTATGTCGTTTCTGCCGGCCGAGGCCACGCCGGGTTATGATGATGACGTGGTTCGGACGGACCTGGGGTGAAAAACCATTCATGAGAACCGATGAAGATGTTGGGTGACAGTTTTGACAGTTTACTTGCATTGCACCGTTACGCGCGCACGCGCACGGGCGAACGCTGTAAATGCGGCGAAGTGTCAAATCTGTCACCGCGCCAATAGCCAAGAGATTACCAAGGAAGAGGCCCGGAAAGCTCTCAAGCACAAAGACCCTCCCCGGCCGGCTATATTTGAACGCCGGGCACCGGGCCCGAGGGCGAGACGCGCAAGACGTGTCGGTTCAAATACGCCAGCCGTCAGGCCAAGACCTACTGGGGATACGAGTTGACCAAGACCAAATGGAGATGGGCGGCCGGAAGACCGGTATTCTGTTGCGGGCGCCAGCCTATGAGGAGAGTATGCCTAGTGAGACGCGAGTTAAAAAATAAGAAACAAATCCGGCGAGACTTGTTTGCAGAGAGTTCCATTTGCCCCAGTTGCGGCCGGGCGATGGTTTTGAAATACCGGACCAATAAACCACCGAGCAATCTGGCCACGATTGATCACATTACCCCGCTCGTGGCTGGCGGCTCTAATGAGCGGAGCAACCTCATACTTATTTGCTGGCGATGTAACAACGAAAAGGACGGGTTAATGCCAGAGGAACACAAAGCTAAAGTTGAGGCTGAGAATTCAAATGAAGCCTTGAGCCTATCGGCCGACGGCGGCATCGAAAATAAAATTGCCAAGTACCACGTCTTTTTGGCGGTGCGGATGGCCCAAGCCATGGGCATGGACCCCAACGCCAAGGTGGTTGAGGGTGACGAAACCTTGAACTGGCAATTCCTGTTGCCGGCCGCGGCGTGTGCTTTCGGCATCATGGAGCCGATGATTCCACCCGAGGGCGACATGCTGGCGGTGCCGGACCCCAACGGGGGAGGGTTTTTGCTCCGCATAGACGAGGAAGGCCAGCTTCATATCAGGGAGGATATTGATCCCGGTACACCTCTTTTCACCCTAATCAACAAGAGGGGCGATGTCACGGTGGCCATCGGCCCTTCCCCCACCCCATCACCGGCCAACAAACAGGAGAACGAGAGTGGTTCTGACGATAGTTGACGTTGCCGCGATGTGCCATGCGGCCAATCGCGAGGTGTGCGCCGCGCAAGGCGATCACTCCCAACTGCCCTGGAGCGAGGCCCCCACATGGGCCAAGGACAGCGCTATTGCTGGGGTGTGGACCCTCATGCTCAATCCGGGCATGACGCCGGAGCAATCGCACCAAGCGTGGCTCGACCACAAACTGACCCATCTTTCCTTTAGAGGTGTGATGAAGAACGAGGCCACGAAGGAGCATCCCTGCTTCGTGCCCTACGACGAGTTGCCGGCCGAGCAGCAATTGAAGGATCACGTCTTTTCCGCTATTGTGGAAGCGGCTCGACCGTTCACCGTGCCCCCGACGTACTTCGCCGGGGGATAAGCCCCGAGGGATAATTGCCAGAAGTCACACCGTCCAAGTACCTCGTCCAAGCGGGATGGGATGATGTTCCCCACCTAGACGAGAAAACAAAGGCCGAGCTTCGCGCGTCGGCCGAGCCTCACCTACTCACCTCCCGCACCGAAGGGGCCCCCTCTCTCGGCGCGGGTGCAATTTATCCAATTCCCCTCGAAGAAATTCTCGTGGACCCGTTCAAAGTGCCGGATTACTGGCACCGGATTTATGGGCTCGACGTGGGGTGGAACCGCACGGCCGCTATCTGGGGTGCGCTCAATCGCGACACCGACGTTCTCTATCTCTACGCCGAACACTATAGGGGGCAAGCCGAGCCGTCCGCACACGTCCAGGCCATCAAAGCTAGAGGCGATTGGATACCCGGCGTCATCGATCCGGCGTCGGTTGGGTCCGGCCAGCGCGACGGCAAACGGTTGATCATTGAATATCAGGAGCTTGGCCTAAACCTGATGATGGCCGAGAACAGTCGCGAGGCCGGGCTGAAAATGGTCTGGGACCGGATCGCCACAGGCCGGCTTCTGGTGTTCCGTTCGATGCGGAACTGGCAAGCCGAGTACCGGATTTACCGTAGGGACACCGAGGGCAAGGTGATCAAAAATAACGACCATGCTATGGACGCGACACGTTATCTTGTGATATCAGGGTTGATATTGGCCAAGACCGAGCCCCCGAAGATGATGATGGGGCATAACTCTATGGCTGGTAGTTTGACGAAGGCTGGGTACTAGATGAGCAACGCCGAGGCCCTAGACTTCACCGATGCGGCCCAAGAGGCCCGGCATCGTGCGGCCGTCTTCCAGCAAGTCGGCGCGCTGGTCAACCGCCTTGACGATCTCGCCACCAAAACGGTGTCAAAAAAAATTCAGGTTGAGGACCGCTGGGTAAAAGACCTCCGTCAGTACCATGGCCGATACGAGGCCAACGTCGAGACCGATCTGAGGGACAACAAGAAGTCGCGCCTCTTTATCAACGAGACACGCTCCAAAACCCACGCCTGGGAAGCCCGGCTGTCGGACATGCTGTTTCCGACGGACGACGACAACTGGGGGATCAAACCGACGCCTGTGCCGGAATTGATGGGCGCCGCCGACCTGATTAAGCCGGGTGGCGACGATTCCGACCGGCTGGCCGAACTGATGAAGCTCGCCAAGGCCAAGGCCAAGTCCATGCGGGCGGAAATCAAAGATCAGCTAACCGAGGCCCAGTATAATCTGAAGTGCCGGCAGTTGATCCACGATTCCTGCAAGCTCGGCGCCGGGGTGATGAAGGGCCCGGTTGTCGATAGCCGAACACGGCGCAAATACCAACAGGTTGTCGACAGGGACGACTATGGCCAGCCGCGGTTGGACGTAGAGGGCGCTCCCGTCCGGGTGTGGCAGTTGGTCGAAGTGCATGACCCGAGACCGGTGTGGGAACGGACTGACCCCTGGAATTACTTTCCCGATATGTCCGCGCGCACGGTGGATGAAGCAGAATTCCACTTCGAGCGCCACCGGTATACCAAAAAACAATTAAGGAAGCTGGCGCGCAAGACTGGCTTCGACAAAGACTCCATCCGGGCCATCCTTGAGGGGTCTCCCCGCGAGCAAATTCCAAGCTACCTCTCGAAGCTCCGTGATATCACCGCCACCGGGCAAGAGGGCATGGAAGGCAAATATCATGTTTGGGAGTACCACGGCCCGATTGAGGCGGAAGAGCTTCGCGCCATCGCCAACGCCCAGCTTAACGGCCGGACCCAGGACGACATCCTCCACGACCTCGAAGACATTGACCCCCTGGAGGAACAGGAAGCGGTCGTGTGGTTCTGCGAGGGGCGTCTTCTAAAATACGGGCCGCCGCTGCTTGAGACCGGAGATCCCGTTTATAGTGTTTTCAGCTTCGAGGCAGACGACACCAACATCTTCGGTTTTGGCGTTCCGTTCCTGATGCGCGATTCCCAGGACGCGATGAATGCGGCTTGGCGCATGACCATGGACAATGCCGGCCTGAGCGTGGGCCCCCAGATAGTGGTCAACCGAGAGCTAGTTGAGCCAATGAATGGCCTATGGGACTTGGAGCCCAGGAAGCTATGGGCCAAGACCAAGAATCTGCCGTATCCGACCACAGCCTTCGAGGCTTACCACATCGACAGCCGTCAGGCCGAGTTGGCAAACATCATCCAAATGGCACAGAGCTTTGCCGATGATGAGACCAATATGCCTCTGATTGCCCAAGGTGAGTTGGGCTCTGCCCCCCGCCAGACGGCGCAAGGCATGTCCATGCTGATGAACAGCGTCAATGTCGTGTTCCGGCGCGCGGTCAAGACCTTCGATGACGAAATAACCGTCCCCAACATTCGTCGCGCCTACGACTGGAATATGGCCTTTAGCCCGAAAGAGATTATCAAGGGCGACTTCGAGGTTGACGCCCGTGGTTCGTCGGTCTTGCTCGTGCGCGAGCTTCAGGCCCAGAACCTTATGACGATGGCGTTGCAGTTCTCCAGCCATCCGGTGCTGGGCCCGCTGACGAACGTCCCCGGTATGTATCGCAAACTGGTTCAGGCGCACATGCTGCCGGCGGACGAGCTTGTGAAGTCGGACATCGACCTTGAGATCGAAGCGCAGAAGCGGGCGAAGGAGCCCCCGCCGCCTGATCCTGAAATGCTCAAGCTCGAAGCCCAAATGAACATTGAGACGATGAAGGGCGAGAACGCGATCAAACTCGAAACCATGAAACAGGAATCGGCCATGATATCCCTGGCCGAGAAACGCAACATGACGCTCGAACAGCTACAGGCCAAGCTTCAGGTTGGGCGGGAGAAAAACGAGAGCGACGAGCGCAAGTCCGAGGCGGCGAATCAGAGTAGCGAGCGTAAACTGGCGGCCGAGATCACCGTTGCCGAGCGCCATCCCAACCAGCAAAGCGGCGGCTCTGTCTAATGAGTTTCCCGAAAGACCTCAACTGGCACTCCCGAGAATGGAAGTCAATTCAGGAGTGGGCAAGCAGCAAACTAAGGGAAAAGCGCGAGTTGCTGGAGGCGCCGGGAACGGACCAACCCTTGACGGAATCGGCCAGAGGCGCTATTGAGGTTTTGAAGGAAATTATGAGCTTGAAGGACGGGGGTATCCCCGCCGACAAAAAACAAGGAAGGACAGGGTATGATTTAGGCGTCTGAAATGCCCCCTGAGACTAACCAAGTTACCCCTGAGAACACGCCGCCAGCCCCTGTGGCTGACACCGCCGCGGCCGATGCCACCAATGCCGCGGCGGCTGACATGCCGACGCCAGAGGCCGAGGCATTTACCGAATTTGATGATTCTTTTGCAGAATTTGCCGACAAAGAGATGTCGGCATCTACCCCGGAGTCAGAGCCGGCTTCGGAACCGGAGCCCGCTCCCGAGCCGGCCCCGGATCTATGGGCGAATGCCACCGAAGAGCAAAAGGCCGCCTTTGAGGCGGCGACGGCAGACGCCCACAAATGGAAATCCAACGAAGGCCGACATGCCGCCGACGCGCGCCGTATAGCCGAGTTGGAATCCCATATTACCTCACCCCCTGCCGGGGATGGGGACGATCCAACGCTCACGGCCACGTTCGAGAGCGAAGACTGGAAGGCCGTTGAATCGGAGCTTCCAGAGCTTGCCGCGCCACTCAAGTTAGTCCTTGAGGGGATGCAAGCAAAGAACCGGGCCCTCGAAACCGAACTCTCCACTTTCAGCGATGAACGTCGGGATAAGATCTTGGAAGCCCAGAAAGAAATAGTTTCAAGCGCCCACTCCAATTGGGAAGACGTGACCGATGACAATTTCGTGCAATGGGTTGGCAGTCAGCCAAACCATGTGCGCGCGATGTTCAATCGGAACGCGGAACGGATCATCGACGGCGAAGAGACGGCCCATCTTGTGACCCTCTACAAGCAGTCCGATTCCTACACCGCGCCAACACCTCCCCCCGACCAGGGGTCAGCGCCAGCCAATCCGCCCGCCGCACCAGTCAATGGTGATGGCGGACCCAGCAAACGCGACCGCGAAACCCAACGCCGCCTTGAAGGCAACACGAACGTCCCGAGCCGTGGGCCGGGAGCACCGTCTGGTCCGCCGGACGAGTATGATGATGCCTTCGATCACTACGCAGCGCAGGGGGCGTGATCGCATAGGATAAGGAAATTCCGTCATGGTCGATGGAACGACAACCTATGGCATAATCAGTCAGCGCACCGCTGCCTGGGCCGCAACGGTGATGCTTCGGCACGCCGAGCCGGTTCTGGTTCTCCAGAAATTCGGCACCCCAAAGGAAATGCCGCGCAACAAGGCCAACGTGGTCAAGTTCCGGCGCCCCATCCCCTTCTCGGCCGCCACCACGCCGCTGACCGAAGGTGTGACGCCTACCGCTCAAAGGATGCAGTACGAAGACGTGACTGCGACATTGAAGCAATATGGCCGTCCCATCGAAATCACCGATGTCGTGGCCGACTTGGCCGAAGACCCCGTGCTGAAAGACGCCGCCATGCTGGCCGGCGAACAGGCAGCGCTGACCCTGGAAATGGTGACGCACGGCATCATCAAGGCCGGGACCACCGTCGCCTACACCAACGGCGCGGCGCGCGCCAGTGTCAACACGCCGATCACCGTCAACAAGCAGCGTGGCATCACCCGCGCGTTGAAGGCCCAGAAGGCTCGCAAGATCACGAGCGTCCTGGCCCCCAGCGCCAACTATGCCACCCAGGCGGTCGAGGCGTCATTTGTCGCCCTCGCGCACACCGACATGGAGTCGGATGTCCGCAATCTGCCGGGCTTCATTCCCACGGCGCAGTACGGCTCTCGGGCCACCCTCTGCCCCGAGGAAATCGGTGCGGTCGAAGATTGCCGTTATGTCCTGAGCCCCGAGCTTGCGGCCTGGGCCGACGGCGGCGGGGCTTTTGGCGGTTCGGGCACCAACATGGTTTCCACCTCGGGAACCAGCGCGGATGTCTACCCGATCCTGTACGTTTCCAAGGAATCGTATGGGCTCATCCCGCTCAAAGGCAAGCGCGCCATCACTCCGATGGTGATTAATCCCGACACCCCCAGCGGCTCGGACCCCCTCGGCCAGCGCGGCTATGTCTCGTGGAAGACGTACTACACTTGCGTCATCCTCAATGAGAACTGGCTGTCTCGCCTTGAGAGCGCCGCCACCGACCTGTAGGCCGCAACATAGGCTTGCAGTTGGCAACAATGAAGAGGAAATAGTTATGGTAGCTCGTGCAGGATTCATCCACGGTACGGGGGCCGCGCTCAACGTTTCGCTGGGCTGGATTCCCGACTATGTGGAAGTCACTAACCTCACCGATGGTGATATCGTCCAGCGGGGGTGGTTGGGCAAGGTCGTAGTGTTCACGTCAGGTGGCACGGATACTCTTTTAGAGGGCGACACCCTTACCGGTGCCACCTCCGGTGCGACCTTCAAGGTTAAACAGATCATCCTCGACAGCGGCTCATGGGCCGGTGGCGATGCGGCGGGCTGGTTAATCGTGGACAACATCGTCGGGACCATCCAGTCCGAAAACGCGGACCAGTCGGGTTCCGGCACCCAAAGCAATATCGCGACCGTGGTGGTCGAGGTCGAGTTCGGCATTGACATCGACACCTCGGTCGCGGCCGTGACCGGCAACGCCGGGTTCCTTCAGTATGCGGGAACCGTCAATTACTCGCCGGGCTTCACAATTGGTTCGACCATCAGCGAGAACGGCAAGCTCCTTGGCTTCCTAGCGGTCAAGAACGATCCCGGCGAGAGCCAGGGGGTGACCGTTGCTGGCAACGATCAGCAGACCGTTTGGTAACCTCTTTCCGAAAGCGAGCGCCGGGCGTCATGGTGGCGCCCGGTGCTCGCCAATAAAAGTGGCAAGCGGGACTATCTTGGCGCCCGCTGAACCTCTCCTTAGAAACTAGGAACCTGGAGAAACATCATGGTTGCCTCTCTCTCGAAAGCATCAATGCAGCAGTTGGCCCTGTCGGCTGGCCGCGGAAATATGAAGGCGCTGGGCGACATTCTGTCGGCCCTGGCCTACGGCGGCGGGTTTGCCGAATACGCCGGCACCCCCGTCGATAATCTTCTACCCTCACGCAAGGGCGAGGTCTGCCTCGACACCTCTAACCTTACTTGGTATCGAGCGACAGCACTCACCACGGCCGACTGGACGGCTCTGGGCGATCCCGATATCACCCTGGCCGAGTTAACGTTTCTTGACGGTGCCACGGCCGGCTTCCCGGTTGCGAGCAAGGCGGTTGTTCTGGATTCGTCCGAGCAATACTTCTTCCGTACTCCCGGCCACTTCGACACCGGCCGCGAGCGGTTTGAGGTGTTCGATGACTTCCTCGCGGCGGCCATCGATACCACCAACAATTGGATCGTTTTCGCGGGCTCTGATGGCGATGCCACCGCCGCGGCCACGGTCGCGGGCGTGCCCGAGGGCCAAATCCTCATGGGCTCCGGCGGTGCCGGCGCGGCCAACGATGGCTCGGTCCTGAGCTTGATACTGCTCTCGCAGGGCTCGTTGGTCAGTCTGGGTATGACTGTGTTCGAGTGCCGTGTCAGCTTCGACCAGATTACCGGCACGTCATGGAACTTCGGCCTTTCCGATACCTTGGCCGAGGGCACCGAGCGGTCGCTTTACACCATCAACAGCGGCACCGTTGCCGATGGCGGCCTAACCCTGACCAACGCCGTCTGTTTCGGCTTCTCGACCGACGCCACCGCGACCACCACTTGGCAGTTCTGCCACGAGAACGCGGGCACCATCGGCAATTCCGGCGCTGAAGACGCCCATACGGCGGGTCCGACAGCGGACACCTACCAAGTGCTGCGGATCGAAGTTGATGCGACCGGTGACGCCCGGTTCTACATCGATGGCACGCTGGTTAAGACCGAGACGACAGCGGTCGCGACCACCTCGTTGCTTATCCCGTTTATCGGCGGCAACAGCGCCGACGATGCGGACGTGGCAACGGACGTGTCCATCGACTACATCTACTTCTCGGGCGCTCGCCCGTCGAGTAACGCCTAGTTGGTTGGCCGCCATTACTCGGGGTGGCGGCCATCCTTCTGACGAAGGGAGGCGACAATGGATATCCCTCGCACGAGTTCCAGGGTGGCATCAGTTACGCGACCGGCTAATGCCACCACCTACACGGCCAAGGACGCAATTGGCTCTGCGGCGTCCTCTGGCGCTGTGCTGCAATTTCCGCCGTCAAAGCCGTGGAACCGCGAAACTGGCAAAGTCATTTCGGCTCGGTGCTGGAAATCAGGGACCGGCGTCACGAACGACGGCTTCACCCTATACCTGTTCCAAAAAGTGCCAACCGCCACACCTGTTGACCATCTGGCGCCCACGACGGAATTTGTCGCGATTGCGGACGCCTCGTCGTACATGGGCTCCATCGTGTTCAACGCTGCCGGTGTAGTCCTGGCGGCCGGCGTTTACTACGAAGGCGAAGGCACCTTGGCGCCCACAGGAGGGTTGCCGTACCAGACGGACGGCGGGGACGGCATCATCTACGGCATCTTGACTGCCGTGGGCGCCTACGAGCCCACCAGCGCCGAAGTTTTCACCATTACCCTGGAAACCCAAGAATAGGAGACCCCCGTGTCCCAGCCGAAACAGATCAATATCGATGACGCGAGCAAGGAACAGCTTATCCAGTTCGCCCAGGAAAACCTCGGGATGGACTTCCACCCGAACACCGGGGCCCAGAAGGTGCTGGCCGGCATCCGCGCGGCGTGGCGACCCAACGTTATCTACCTCTTTGGTGAGGAAGACCCTGGCCAAAGCGTCGAGATTGAAGAGGGCTCGACCCGCGAGCGGATCAGCGCTCACACCCGGTCCCTCGAAGGCGGCTCGTCCAAGACGGACCCCAAGGTCCGCATGGTGATCAATGAGGCCGAGGGGCCCGGCGGCACCCGGCCAATTTTTGTTAGCGTCAACAACGTCCCTATGTTGTTGCCGCGGGGCGAAGAGATTGCCGTGCCGTACCGGTACTATCTGGCGCTCAAGGCGGCCGTGATGACTATCCACGAGCAGGACGAGAACACCTACGAGGTCACGTCGCGAGACGTGCCGTCCTACCCGTTCCAGATCATCAGCCTTCCGACGGCCGAGGAAATGCACGGTTGGAACAAGCAGGAGCATGAGTCCCAGTATCCACTCGGTGAAGCCCCGCCGATGGAAGCTACCGCGGCCTAGATGGCCACTTTCCTCCAAATGACCCAGAAGGTGGCCCGCGAAAGCGGGACCATCGCTGGAGTCCAGCCCGCGGCTGTCACCGGGCAGACTGGCCGCCTTCTGAAGGTGGTCAACTGGGTTGCCGACGCCTGGGAGGAAATTCAGAACGACCGCGAATCCTGGCTCTGGATGCGGAAGGAGTATCTGGACGAGAGCGTCACCGTCAGCGTGCTTAACACGGTGCGCTACACGCCGGCATCATGGAACCTGACCGACCACTCGCGGTGGGTGACAGAGAAAGATTCGCTGACCATGTATCTGGTCTCGACCGGTGTGTCGGATGAGGGGGAACTGAACTATATCCCGTGGTCCGACTTCCGAAAAATCTATCTCCGCGGAACCCAGACGGCCAGCCGGCCGCGCGACTATTCGATCTCGCCGGCCAACGAGATTTGCATCGGCCCCAAGCCCGATGCTGTCTATGCCTTTGCGGGGGAGTATTACCAGGGCAACCAGACCCTGGCGGCCAACGCTACCGCGGCCAACTGCCCGGCGCGGTTCCACGATGTGATTGTCTGGAAGGCCCTCCAGAAGCTGGCGGCCTCGGACGAGGCGGTGGACCTGATGAATTATGCCACGAGTATGTATGAGCCCCTGCGGAAGGCCCTGGAGCGCGACCAGCTTCCAGAGATGAACATCGCCGGCACGGCCACGCTCGCGTGATGTTATGGCCCAGCAGACCAAATTCTTTGCAGCGCGAGGCGGCCTCGACCTCATAACGCCGGCCATCGAACAGCCGCCCGGCGGGTTGATTGCAACCAACAACTATGAGGCCCACCCGCGAGGGTATGGGCGCTCGGACGGGTATGAGCGCTACGATGGGCGCCAAAGCCCCTCGACAGCCTCGTACTGGTATCTGAATTTCGACGCCGGCTCCGCGGCTATCAGCGAGGGGAATACCGTCGATGGCGGTACGTCAGGGGCCAGTGGCGAGGCGCTGATTAACGCCGTGGTCTCGTCAGGCACTTATGGCGGGGGCAATGCCGTGGGGTACATCGTCCTGACGAACGTCACCGGCACGTTTGTCGATGGCGAAGACCTCGAAGTGGGCGCCGCCAAGAAATCCGAACTGAACGGCACCGCCGTTGACCGCGGCGCCTCAAACGACACCGACGACACCACATGGCTGCGAGACGCCATGGAGACCGTGCGGGCCGACATTGGAACGGTCACGGGTTCGGGCAACATCCGTGGGGTCTGGACCTATAACAGCAAGACCTACGCCTTTCGGGACAACGCCGGGGCTACCGGGGTTGATATGTGGGAGTCATCCTCATCTGGCTGGTCCCAGGTGGCTCTCGGGTTTCGTATTCCCTTCACGTCGGGTTCAGCCGAGTTTTCGACCGGTAACACGCTGACAGGTGTAACCAGCGGTGCCACGGCCACGCTGACCAATGTTGCATTGCAGTCGGGCTCTTGGGCCGCTGGGGACGCGGCCGGCTACTTTATTATGGCAGCCGCGACCGGCACCTTCCAGGCCGAAGAGGTCAACATCGGCGCTGGCGGCAACCTTGCCACGATAGCCGCGGACAAGGTGGCTAACACCCTCGCTGCCGCGGGGAAGTTCGAGTTCATAAACCACAACTTCACGGGCCATTCGGGCTCGAAGAAAATGTACGGCGTTGACGGTGTGTCAATGGCGTTCGAGTACGATGGGACGGCCTTCACCCCGATCAAGACGGGCATGACCGCTGACACGCCGAACCACATCGCCGCGCACAAGAACCACCTCTTTCTGTCGTTCACGGGTGGCTCCGTTCAGCATGGCGGGATTGGGTTTCCTTACCAGTTCACGGTCTTGACCGGCGCGGCCGAGCTTGGCATCGGTGAGGAAATCACCGGCATGAGGTCCGACGTGAGCGGCTACATGGTCATTGGCGGCCGGAACAGCATCAACATCCTGAAGGGCTTCGACGTAGATGATTGGTATGTTGAGCCCTGGAGTACCGAGTCCGGCATTATCGAGTGGACGATGGACAAGCTGGGCGAGATCATGTTCATGGACGATATCGGCGTCCGAAACCTGAGTAAGGCCCGCGAGCTTGGCGACTTCAACCTTGGCACCCTGACGCGGAAGATTCAGCCTATCTTCGAGGAAAAGCGCAATGACGGCATCACCATAACGGCGTCGATCCGGTCCCGTGCCAAGGATATGTACCGGCTGTTCTTCTCGGACGGAACGGGCGTCAGCATCTATCTGGGCAGGGGGCTCAAGAAGCCCGAGTGTATGGCGTTTTCACTACCCATTGTGGTTCACACAACATGCTCGGGCGAGAATTCCAGTGGTGATGAGGTGCTGTTCTTTGGCTCGACCGACGGCTACATCTATCAACTCGACGCCGGGGCGAACCATGACAGCGCCGAAATTGTCGCCTACGTCCGGTTCCCGTTTAATCATGTGGGCAGCCCCACCCGGAACAAACAATGGTTCAAGGCCACGCTGGAGGTTGATGCGCGGCCGAGTGTGGCACTTGGCATGACGGCTGAATTCAGCTACGCTCACGATGACCAGCCCCCTGCGACGGAGAACAGCTTCACCGTCACCGGCGGCGGTGGATTCTGGGAAGAGGATAATTGGGACACGTTCGACTGGTCAGCGCCAGTCGAGGGGCTCGCCCAATCCCACATCGATGGGCTTGGCACCAACGTCTCAATTGCAGCCCTTTCTGAGGGGACATACGACGATCCCCACAGGATTCACGGGCTGACCCTCCATTACAGTATGCGGAGGCTCGTAGCTTAATGGGCAATTGGTACACCCCCACCTCGCTGACAAAGAACACGCTCGCGCGAGCGACGGCGCTCAACACCGAGTTCACGGCCATCGAAACGGCTATGGACACGTTGCCTACAAAGGCAGTTCTTGACGAAGGGCGAGTTACCTATGCGGCCGATTCCGGCGCGGCGAACGCCTACCTCATAGCCCTTCCAACCACACTGACAGCATATACTGCCGGCCTGACAGTCTGGATGAAGGCCAGCGCCGCCAACACCGGAGCTTCCACCATCAACGTTGATTCCGTCGGTGTGAAGAGCATCAAGCAGCATGACGGGTCAGCGCTTGAGGCCGACGACATCGCTTCTGGCGCCATCGTCAACCTGAGCTACGACGGCACCAACTTCCTCATGGTGGGCGTTCACGGCAGCGACGTTACGGCAGCGGCAACTTCCGCCACAGCAGCAGCTACAAGCGCGACAAATGCAGCCACAAGCGCCACAGCAGCAGCTACAAGCGCGACAAATGCAGCTACAAGCGCCACAAATGCAGCGACATCTGAGACCAATGCGGCCGCGAGCGCTGCTGCGTTGCCTACAATCTCAGGCGGTGATGCAGAGAAGTATCTGGCCATCAATGCTGCTGAAGACGGGTATGACTTTGAAACACCAGCCACAGCATTTGCGAATATGAAGCAAGCTGCGACAACTAGTGCAACTGGTGTAATTGAGATAGCGACAGGCACAGAAACTAACACCGGAACTGATGCCACTCGTGCTGTTAGCCCGGATGGGCTTGATGACTGGGCTGGCTCTGCTCAGGTTACTACGCTAGGCACTATTGGTACTGGCACTTGGCAGGGTACGGCCATTAACGCCACTTACCTAGACGGACAGAGCGGCACTAACACTGGTGATGAGGCTGCTGCTTCTACCTCTACCGCTGGTGTGGTCGAACTTGCTACGGTAGACGAAGCGATTGCGGGCACGGATACTAATCGGGCGGTTACACCAGAAGCTCTGAAGGAAGTTGCTACATCATTAGCAATTGCCTTGGGATAGTGAGGAAGAATCATGGCTAACACCTTCAAACTAGTAACAAAGGCGAATGTGACCAGCCTAGATGTCATTTATACTGTTGCCGCTAGTACGACTACCGTTGTTCTCGGGCTTATGCTTGGAAACACAACTGGGGCCGCAACAACTGCCACTGTGACATTGGGGTCTGATACTGCCGGGCGCTCAGGGAATAACGATGAGGCAAACCAGACAGTCGAACTGGTCACGAGCGTGCCTGTGCTTGGAAACGCAACGCTAGAGCTGCTTGCGGGAAATAAGATCGTCCTGGAAGCCACAGATACACTCAGTGTGTCGGCTGGAGCTTCCACAGATGTCACCCTATCTATTATGGAGATAACGTGATGCGTTATATTGGCACAACTCCAAACCAGTACGGTGATACGCTTCTCACATCTGATGCGAATGACCAGATAAATGTCAAGGTCGCTGGTGCTGAGGATTTTAGGATAGCTGCCAATACACTTGAAGTACAGACCGGCAGTAATATTGATATGAATGGCACTGAACTGATTCTTGATGCGGATGGAGATACCAGCATCACGGCAGATTCAGACGATACAATTGATTTTAGAATTGCCGGTGCTGATGATTTTCAGATCACGGCCAATACACTAAGTGTGTTATCCGGCACGACCCTCAATATCGATTCCGGCGCGACCATAGCTAATAGTGGGACTGCTACGGGCTTTGGA
>Ga0209434_1000678_pt1 | contig 16135 bp, 24 predicted proteins | sample ETNvirnome_2_300_FD_184068 | JGI IMG/M metagenome (GOLD analysis project Ga0209434, IMG submission 184068) | Marine viral communities from the Pacific Ocean - ETNP_2_300 (SPAdes) (version 2) | ecosystem: Environmental > Aquatic > Marine > Oceanic | place: Pacific Ocean | collected 2013-06-22
GAACAGACTTTTTACATCTTGAACGATGTCCCACACCTTTTCTCGCAAATTTGTCTCGCGGGTGGTTTCAAACATTACTGGGGCATTTGTTTTATAGTCGGTGTCTGCCACAAACTCTGTGTACTTAGACATATCGTTTGCTAGCAGCTGCCCCTCTTGACACGGGAATGCATAGAAAACATCATCGCGCGTGATGTGTTCCCCCTTAGAGATATCTCGCCCTACAAAGGCGCCGCGCTTAAACCGTCTCAAATCCGCCAATTCGCGCTCCGAGGCCTTCGGTCGACCCACGACATCCCCACAGGTTGCAAAGGCCCTACGTGCCGATTCTAGCCACCTCTGGGCTTGCTCAGGAGTGGCAGAGTAGGCGTTCAGCCCATACGCTTCGGTGGGGACTCCCACGTGCTTCTCAAATACTTGTGCGCCCAAGGCAACAGCCAACGGAATAATGTTGGGATCGTTTGGATCTTCGTGAGTGGAATACCCAACTCGAATATTTGGATAGCGCTCACGAAATAGCCTAAGCTGATTCAGCTGAAGATTTGTTGTCTTTGTCGGGTACTCCCCCACACAATGCATAATCGTTAGATCCTTCTCTCTGTTTGTAAAGAAGGCGACCACATTATCAATTTCTTTCAGTGTGGATCCTGCGGTTGACGCAATAATGGGAAGATCTGTTTCTGCAATTTTATTAAGAAGAGGCCAATCTGTGAAGGAGCAGCTTCCAATCTTAATGATAGGGTGCCCCATTTCTTCAATTAAGGTAACGCTATCTTCATCGAAAGCAGTACACATTGGAATAAACCCAAATTTCTCCGCCTCTAACTTAAGTTTTAAAAATTGTCCCTTAGTAAGACGAGTTTCAGAAAATCTCTTAACATATTTGAGATCCATTCGACCTCGATAATCCGGATGGATAAAGGTATCCATATTTCGGAATTGAAATTTTATTGAAAAGTCAAACTCAGGAAAATTACTTTTGACAAGAGCAAACTCCCTTATAATGCGAAGACCGTGTTCAACGTCTCCCATGTGGTTATTTGCCATCTCAAAAACAAAAAGCTTTCTAGTCATATTTTTATTCTCCTATAGTATCCTTATTATAACACAGGAGATCACAATGTCCACTTCTTTTTCCAATATTCTTGGATAATTTTATCATATTTCTTAAGTTCTGGGTCCTCATGGACTTTCCAAGTCGACTGCTCCTCATGCCATCGATAAAAATATCCCAAACACACAGGAATCGGATAAATAAAAATGTTGTTATCAGCTAGGTTGCAATATTGATCATAATCTTCAGAGCCAGCAATTAGGAGGCCCGTATTTGACAGAGCGGGTGTCTGCTGAAATACTGGCCACAAACTTTTATGAAAAATAACGGTTGGTGTGTTAACCGGGGAGCGAGTCATACACTGCTGTTTGAACTCAACTAAGCTCTTGTAAGAATGAATTTGTTGGCCCGCGGGCATACTATTCTGCACCCCCATTATACCACTCTGAATACATTTGATCTTGTCGGGGTTATGAGCGACCACTCTCATACACTTCGAAATATAGTCTTGAGCTATGTAATCATCGGACGCAACAAAAGCTATATACTCATTTTCACTATTTTCGAATACGTGCTCCATAGCCTCGCGATATCCATTTTTATAGATATTGGGCACCTGGAGTATTTTTAGTTTCTCGTGCTCTTTTTCGCGCTGCAGCAAGTATTCGTAAGTGCCGTCCGTGCTTTCGTTGTCGTACGCCCACACCACATAATCGTCGTAATCTTGATTTAAAACAGAGTCCAAACACTCCCCCAAATATTTCATCGAGTTATAGCAGGGTACAACGATCGTTATTTTCATTTCCAGTCTTTGACGTTCATGTTTTTATCATCAATAAACAAATCATAGTACGGCTTCCCCAAACGCACCTCATGGCATTTGGCGCCCCACTCTTTAATTTGTTGATTTGTTAGCTCCGTATAGTTGCGGCCGCTTATGCTTCCGCGGGCAGTCCAGTAAACTATCGTGTGACCCTCGTCATACAGTTTATTGGCCTTTTCAATATTTTCCCTAATAGGTACCGAAAGCGTATAATCGCGATTCGCCGGGGTCTCACAAATTGTTTCATCAATATCAATAAAAATTATCATAACGGTCTTCTTACTCGTTCGTAAAAGTTAGAGCCTTCTCTGCCCGGGCAGCATAAGTGTGCTCGCTTAAAATTATATTACGATATTTCTCCTTCAGATGCTCAAGCTCCTCGGGCTCCATTGTCAAGTAATATTCTGTTAAGTCTACCATATCTTGTGGACTGTCTGCAACTGGTAAATCGGGAAAATACTTTGGAATAAACCCTTCCCGATCGCTAACCAAGGTTCCATTACATCCTAAACTTTTAAATGTTCTTTCATTTGTGTCGGTTAACGCCAATGTTTTCTGATAATTGTCATGAATGTTCAAACAGACCTTACTATTACAAAGAATCAGATTCTCCTGCTCGTGAGAAAGATTTTTGCCCACAAAAATTCCTATTTTGCGTTTGGAGTTACGGAATTGCCCAAAATACTTGAGCATTATTTTATACTTTTCATCAAAGCCGTTATCGGCGCGGCTGCCAATATAGCAAATATCATAGGCATATCTTGGATCAGCGCTCTGTTTGTAGGAAACAGAATCAAATGCAAGATGCAGCGAATTTATTTTTTTCCATCCGTCGTGATATTCGAACGTGTCCCCAAATGACCAAAGATACACATTAGACATGTTGTTAATTAATTCTCGCAGCTCCGGCGCCGATGAAGATCTAAAATTGGGATGGGCCCCCCACGGCATCGGGAAGGTGGTCGCCTGGGCGAAAAGATAAGCGCGACGAGATCTTCGTAAAACATCAAGATCAGCCTGGGTTTGTATATCCCACTCTCGCACCATCAGATCAAATTCAGTTTCTTTGATCTCTTCAAGATCGTCATAATACACAGCGTCAAGGCCGGCTGCGTCGAAGCCCAGCTTATATCCTTTTTGAATCCACATCCAAGCGCCCTGGATTGTGGGTCGCTTTATGTAGAGTCGCACCCTAAGGCTTCCAAAATAGTGGTGGGAATTCTTTCTCTCATTTCTCTTACCACGGCGATTAACTCCTCCCCCTTCAGGGTAAACCACGGTTCCCGTGAGGCGCCGAGCATTTTGTTAATGCTCACCGACATGTTCATCATCTTTGCCTCCACAACAATACGAGAAAGAGTTTCTGGAGTTTTAGGTAGAAAGATAAAAGCTTCATTGGATCCTAACATTTGAAGGAATTCTTCATATACCTTCCCTGAAACCAACTCATAATCCAGATTTTTAGCCTCACAGTATCGTACGGCGTCCGACGTATTCTTATGCAAAATTGGAGAATTGATTACCGCACTCTTTGGTTGCTTTGGCTTACGAGCCATGTGTTGGATTAACTCCAGGGCTTTCTCGGACCATAAGTTTCCGCTTAAGTTTACCAAATTGGTCAGACCAGTATTTCGGAATATTATATCTAAATGAAACTGAGACTGACATAAAACTGCTTGCGCAGATCGATAAAAATCTAAATTAACCAGCTCCTCTTTGGGGGCTTCGAAGTTGGGGTAGGGGGCAGGGTCGCGACTACGTAAATACTTATGGTCATGCTCATAAATAACGTAATCTCTGTCGAGCAGAAGCGTTCGAACTTCGGGGCTCAAGTTTAAAAAATTGGCTACGATAAACTTGGTTGACTTATTTCGATTAATAAATGCGGGAGTGACTAAATGGCTCTGAATTTTTTCAACAGTACATCCTCTGCCACTCAAAATTTTAATACATTCTTCGTTATTAAGCTCGCCGCCGCCCAATATCTGGTCGACAAAAAAATCAGCTATAAAGACAATCATTCTCAGTCGTGCACTTCAACGTCAAGGCCATCAAGCCAGCTCTCCACATTAAACTCTTCTTCATCCACGACACAACCCACAAACTTGGCATAGGCGTCCTCTTCCTTGAAGTTCTTAAGAATATACTTTTGAAGATTTTTGGCCTGATTGCGGTAATGAGTCTGCTTATTAACGGCATCACGAACGGCTCTCTTATAAGAAGCCTTCTTCGCATGCGCCCACATTGAATCGGGTTGTACGACGCCCTCCCAATGGGCGGCTTCCTGAACCGGTTCAATGTTGTAATCTACTCGAACGACCCGTGGTACCTTCTTGCCTTTCTTATTAGGCATACAAATGAAGTCCATTTGGCCACTCCACGTCACGGTGATGAGCGGCAGTCCATTATACGCTGCCTCAAATAGAGGAAGGCCGAAGCCTTCTCCGTGGCCAATATTAATTAACCCACACATTGTAGGGTGTTGATAGAGCCAAGTTAGTTGTTCTTCAGTCAACTGTCCATGAACCAGATAAACCTTGCATTTCCGATCATAAAAATCACTTATGAGCGCCTGTAGCCGACGATAAGTGTGATCGCGATCTATGATGCTTTCATTGGCAGTATTAGTTTTTAAAACCAAGCCTACGTCTTCATCATCACTAAATTCATCCAAAAACCATCGTACCGTATTTTCTATATTCTTGCGAGGGCCCCATTGTGAAATGCATAAAAAGTTTTTAGTTGTTTCGAAAGGAATATCAACTCCATTCGGATCCGGCGACACTTCCTTAAATGAATAATTTACCACATCAACAGGCTTTGCAACCCGCCAGTCTTTAATCATTTCGCCTGTTTGGGGGTGAGGAACATCATATGTCGTGTTCTCTATTACATCCTTAGAGTGCGTAGAAACTGTAATAACTTTGTCTACCATCTCGTTAATTTTTTCTATCCAATGAGGAGCTATTTTGGTTGTTTCAATGCCGGCAGTATAGCCTATATTGACGGGAGCGATCTTTTCAAACTCGTTGGGTATTGTAATCTGAAGAGATATATCAAACTGAATAGGCTGTTGTGCTTCCTGGGCGCCTTGAATATACTGCGTGGTTTTAAGGATTAACGAATCAAGCCATTCGCGCTCGGCGCCATAGTCTGCCATCATCCCAGTTTTCCCCCACGCTAGATTGATTAAAAATATATCAAATAGATCTTCTCTGGAAGCGAGTGCCCGAAGAGCGAAGCGCGCTTGTTCTCCATATCCCGATCGTGATAGGGCCGGAGCCTTAACTAATATTCTTTTTTTCATTAGAGAACCCTCACTCCATACGGTTGATACCCACTACGGGTATCCCAGGACCCCTTCTCCTCATAGATAGACATCATAAGAGTGTCCCAACGTTCTATAAACTCATCGAAATTAAACTGTTTTAGTGCGTATTCCCTTCCGAGCTTTCCTAACTTGGCGCGCTCCTCGGGAGTTTTATTATACATTTCTAGCATAGCATTCACCACGACTTCTTCGGACAGTCGATCTTCATAAATATAGGGAACAGATTGGGAGCCAATTATGGCTTTAGATACCGGCTCGATGCCTACTCCAAATACATTTTCCCCATCTGTAATCTGGTCTTTCATTCCGCCTGTTAAATTGACGATGATAGGCTTTTCACAAGCTAAAGATTCAAGGGTCGCCAAACCAAAGCCTTCAGCATCTGAGATATTAATAGTACAATCAATCATATTATAAACCATTGCTAGATCCTTAGAGTCGATTTTTGCGGTAGAAAAAAGAACCTCTCCATGGGTTAGTCCCAATTCCTGGATAATATGCTGCAGATCCTGGCCGTTGTGGTCTTTTGGATCGGTGTGCATTATAAGAGACGCTTTGTCATGACCGACAACATCCAAGAATTTCTTAAACCAAAAAATTAAGCTCCCTGACTGTTTTCGTCGAGCATTCCTGTTGTTCCAAAAAAAAATAAAATTCTTTAATCCGTCTTCGCCAAATCGCTGCTTCTTGAAAGGCAGCACCGTCTCGTCTTCTAATTTGCAAAAAATATCTGTGTCTACCGCATGCGGCATATAACTAGAGTCAGTATCCGGCGAAACGTTTTGTACGACATCATAGGTTAGTTTGGAAATACAAGCAACGTGGTCATTTGAATCATAATAACGTTTATTAAAGTGAGGATAAGGATAGTTATCCCATACGTGATAATATACCATCGGCACCTGGGATCTAATCTCATTTTCTATCGCCCACAACCACTCATAAAAACGCGGATCAGTCATAAACCATAGAATATCGGGCTTTTGTTGGCTGATCATCGCACGGACCTGATCGGCAGTGCCGTAACCATCTACTGGCCAAATAATCCAGTCTTCGCCCCAGGCCTCTGTTTTTTGAGGGGTATGATCAGGGTGCTGTATGGCACCCCCAAATGAAACAAATTGATACTTCCCCGTTTTAAGAAGCCCCTCAATCACGTATCTAGTTTGTGTACCGACGCCGGATGGCGAAAGTGGGTGATCACTAATGGTAAAAACTTTTATCTTATCTGTCATAGTAGTTCCTTATGTGCAGTGTTCTGTTTTATACAATCGGCAGCGGTATGGTTTTTCGCATGCCAAGCGATTCTTTATATGGAATCGTTTAGAAATATTATAGATTGCTTGGTAGAGAAGTTTAAGAGCGTTTTCAGTTTTTTTAGGGCCGCTGGTTACTCTAAATATTTCTACACGATCTTTTTTGGCCGTTCTTTTTAACAGCGCGAAATGTGTTTCTACGTTTTTTGGATCAATTTTATGCTTTTGACAGAAAAAGTGCTTATAGAGGGTTAGTTGATACGTTACGATCTTCTCAGCTTTGCGCCGAGAGTCCCAGCCCCACGAGCATGTCTTCCAGTCAAATAGGTGATATGTGTCTCCAACTTTAACTACAGCATCTACAAAACCTTTAAAATTAATATTGAAATTTTCAATTGGAACGTATAACATTTCCTCGGAGGAAAACACTTCATAGTCGCCGAAATATCTCTCCAATGCCTGATCGACCTCTTCAAGAATTTTAGGTCCCGCGGTGCGCATTTGCTCAATGTTGCTTGAGTTCATATCGATGTTTTTTTCAAGCAACTTTTCAATGCGCGTATTAAACCCGATTTGAAAAAGCTCTATTTCGTCGATATCCTCTTTTAAAAGTTTCTTTTCGCAGACATCGTGAATAGTGCTCCCAAAAGCTGTGTGCTCGTTTCCTTCGAAGGGGGAGACCTTCTCGATCCAAGATTTTTTATGATAATACGGGCACGTTGCCCAGTCTTTTAATTCTGAATAAGATATATGTTCACGCGTTGTCATTTAGTACAGTATCAATCTTCTGGTATAAAACAGGACTTATATTTTGGACACTTTTGGGCCCGTCTAGGAAATACTTTTCGAAGCCGTTGGCAAAGTACTCTTGAACAGACGTCGCCCCATAGGGCGAAACGAATAGGCCCGCTGTTAGACTCAATAAGAGAGGGTATCCCACAGTATCGGCCAAAAACTCATCAAATTTGCGACTATACTCTGTAGAATCATAAAGGCCCGGATCAATAAAAAATCCTTCTCCCTCTAAAATCGAGCGCAGCCGTCGTCTCTTCCCCAGAAATTCATTTACTAGATTATCCTCATATATTTCCCACCCATTGTCGGCTTCTAGAGAATGTGCAGTTTCATGTACAAAATTTTCTAGCATATCAAAATTTGTGGGTTCATCCAGCGTCATATAAATAGCTCCATTGCTAAACGCGGCGTTTCTGCCATCGAGTTCCTTAAAATTTCCTATATATATAACGTCTATATTTCTTAGTAAGCCCGCAGGTAAAACGTCCTCTACATTTTGGCAGAAGGTAGGCAGATCTACGGACGCCTCAACTTCTCCCAATACAAAAACTGGAACATTATAGATGTAGTATTCCATTATTTTTCAACATAGGTTTCTTCTACATCGTCTAATGCTTGGCTATATCCTCTTAGATAGTTTTCTTCGGCGACTACCATCAAAAACTCGGGAAAATCAGTACTAAAGACATCTACTACCATTTCAACAGTAACCTCGTCTTTTTCGGGTTGCAACTTTTGCCCCACATATTCCACTACCATCTCCCGAAGGGGATTATTTTTAGATACTGGTACCAGAAGATCTGGGTTTTTATCAACTTTTTTCATTTTTTTATCTCTCACAGATGTTTCGCGGCGTAAGTAGCTACTTTGGATCGTTCTCCTTTATGGAGGGTCACGTGTGATGCCAGATCAAACTGCTTGAATTTTTCTACAGCATGGGTTAAACCATTGGTGGTGGCATCAATATAGACATTATCAATCTGTTCTATGTCCCCAGTTAGCACAATTTTTGTTCCTTCGCCCACTCTTGTTATTATAGTCTTTAATTCGTGAGTTGTCAAGTTCTGAGCTTCATCAATTATGATGAACGCATTTGAGATCGATCGCCCACGAATATAAGTCAATGCTTCTATCTCTATTGTACCCTTTTGCATATAAATGTCAAGGGTTACTTTGTCATTTCCCATTAAAAATTGCAAGTTATCTTGAATAGGCATCAGCCATGGCGTCATCTTTTCTTCCATCGATCCGGGGAGAAATCCTATATCCTTCCCAAGCGGCTGCACAGGTCGTGATACAATGACACGCGAATATTGTGCCGTTGCTTCATCTATGGTTTGCTCAAGCCCCGCAGCAATTGCGCAAATCGTTTTGCCGCTCCCTGCTTTGCCAATAGCACTTACTACTCGAATTTCGGGATCCATCAACGCATCCAATAAAAAAGACTGCTCTTTATTTCTGGGACTAATGCCCCATATTTTATTCTTTCCTGGAAGGATCTGTTTTATGGGACTTTCTTTTCTCACAAAGCGTCCCAGCGCCGATTTCTTTGCATTAGCGTTAGATACAAGCATAATATATTGATTGGGGAACAATGCAGGCTTTTCCAAGTATATTTTTTTCTTTTCATAAAATTGATCTATTATTTGATCATCAACTAATACGGTGGTATAGCCTTCGAATATACTCTCACTATCATCAACAATTTGATTGTTCTGGAAATCCTCTGATGTCAGCCCCACAGCATCCGCGATTACGCGCATATTAATGTCGCGAGAAACTAAAATGACTTTTCGGTCACACTCATTCTGTATTTTGAGAGCAGTGGCTATGATCAGATGATCTGGGATCCCGATATCTAGATCGCACGGCAAGTCTTTTCGTGAAATATCTCCTGCAGCCACAGACTTAAGAAGCCCCAAGCCTTTACGGATCCGGATCCCTTTATTAATGGATCCTCGTATTCTTAAATCATCCCAAATTCGAATAATTTTGCGAGCCTGGGAGCCTACTATGTCTTGACGTTTTTTGTGTTTGTCAATTTCTTCGAATACTTTTAAAGGAACATATATATCATGATTTTTAAAAGCATAAATACAGTCAGCGTTAGTAAGGTAAACACTAGTATCTAAGACATATATTTTCTTACGACTCATAGAAACCTTCGGCTATATATAAATAGCGCTGGTTCCTAATAGTCGCCATTCTTTGAAATATCGCCCCCGGCAACTATTTCTACACGACTGGGTTTAATATCTACTCCGTCCACCTCTATTGGGGAGGGAGTCAGCATTCCCGAGGCCCCGACCAAGTCTGAAGAGCTTTGTATTTTAGTGCCTCCAATGCCCCACAGCATCTGAATTCCTAATTTTTTACACACATCCATTTCTGGAGTATTGTTGGTCTTCCGGTCACCACCGTTAGCAAAGTAATCAGGCTTAAGACGACTCAGCGCTTCACATACCGTATCATCAGCATCGTCTACAAAAGCTGTATCATATACACATCTAAAGCCTTCCAGTATTTCGCGGCGTTCCCTAAAAGGCATAAAAATGTATCCTTTTTTCCTCATTAGCCATTTGTCCGAGTTGACGATTACTATTAGGTTACCATGGTCGGCCGCATCTTTCATTAATCGTAAATGACCAATATGAACCGGGTCAAATCCTCCGGAGACGCAAACAGTTGTATAAGGGGTTCTATTCGCCATTTTCTTGTTCTTCGATAGGAGGAGACCCTGATGACAAAAAATGTCTTTCGAGGGCTTCTATTGAATCCTCAGCCTCAGCTAGCCGTTGGGTGGCTTTTACAATTTCTTGAACCAGCTGTGAATGATCACTTATAGCTGTGGGCTTGTGCAAATACACATCTAGAACGGCCAACGCATTTTGGCGTTCTGAATCAAAATGAGCTAAGGCTGCTCTCAAAAGTTGGGCTGCTATTCGTGAAGTTTGGTCTTGCATGTGTTCTGTTCCTTAAGTAGTGGCTGTTGGGTGCCATATTAGTCTTCTTGCTGTAAGTATACTACATTTCCTTCGTGTTTAAAAGATTTTCTTTCATCCGGGACTTCGGAAAACTCATCCATTTCCCACGGGAGGGGGATCATATCGTGATAAGACATACTTACTTCTAGATAGTTTAAACGATTATACATTTCTAAAATTCTATGTTTATGGTTTCGTGCTGCATGGCGGAAGGCCCACAAGCTTATGATATTACTAATAAAAGCGGTAATTGCCACAAATAATACAATTTCTAGTGTCATTGTTTTACCTTATACAAAGTATAACACAATGTAAGCTCTTTGCCAACCTCAATCTTTTTGATAGTTCTAAGTTTTAAAAAGTCTCCATCTTCGTATATCTCACAATTCGGAATATCGGAATGATTGATAAAACCCCCCAATGGCGTCCGACTATAGCCATTTTCAAATCTACTATCTTTAATATGGCCAATACCAAGTACCAGATTCGACTCCAGCGGACTGGTCGCGACGAGACCAAGCCCATCAATAGAGGATCCGGATATGGTTAAAAATTCTGGAAGTGGTCTATACAAATCTACTACTTTTTATCTAAGGCGTCCCTATCATAATGATAGGTGACAATAATTGGGTAGCCCTCGAATGCCATCGGCATCTCTGCTCTAATTTTGTGAGCCGTTTCCCTGTCGGGCGCCCTCACATATAGAGTAAAGCCGTGGGTTCCCCTTTCCAATTCATAAAGATACTCAGGATTTAACTCAATTGCTGCCTTGAGTATTATATCTTCTCTATACAAAACTACTCTTTTCTGCGGCGTCTGACTTTTTTATGAAGCTTCTCAAAAAGAAGTTTTTTCCAAAGAGTGCCTTCTACTTCTTCGGGTGGCATGTTTAATGAATAAAGGCCGGCCAAAATAAGGCGAATTTCTCTATTAGAGAGATATACGGTTTTGAGAAAGGCGGGAAGCTTTCCTGGTTTTTGGTCCGGCATATGAAAAAATACTCCATACTAATTATCATACAGCAACAGCATATGCTTGTAAAGTTTTAAATTCTTTGTTATATTGAACAGTTGCTTCATATAGCAATACGTTAGCTGCTTGGGCAGTATTAAGACAAAACCCCACTCCTGGCATCTCAATATAAATTACGTCTGAGTGTGCTAGAATTTCAGTAGGAACTCCCACCTGTTCGTTGCCCACAACCAAGCAAATAGGGCGATCAAAATTGAAATTATAAGAAGAAAGCGATCTAGCTTCGCCCACCAAGTCAGCAGAGATAACTTGAATGCCTTCAATTTGCATATGAGTAAGAAATTCTGACGGCTTAGAAAACTGGATAATTTCGACATAGTCTACGAGGCTCCCCGAGGAGGCCTTTAAACAGCTGCGCTCAGGTACGTGTCCAATAACATAAAGCCGTTCTGCACCAAAGCAAGCAGCACTCCTAATAAGATGCCCGAGATTATCATCAACGCGGAAATTGATAGCGCAGAGACTAATTGGATACTTCTTGGCAGTTTTAAGTTTTTTGTCATAACGTTCGCGGCGCGTCTCAGTGCGCATCACTGAGATGTTCCTGCGGGAGGAAGCAACACAATCAAATAATGGGGATCTGTGGATCCTCCTCTTTTTATAACCTTCATTTCAGGAGCCTCTGACATTAATGCACACCCACCTCGATCACATTCGGGAACGTGACTAATATACATATTCATACAAGAAGCAGCATCACTACGGGCATCAAAAATGAGGCTTCCGAACCATATCCACCCCTTTGGAATATTTTTGTTTACTGCATCGTAGCTTTCAGGGTGCCCATCAAATTCTCGTGCGCCAATATCTCCTGGAGAGGGAATTCGAAATGTCAATTGCTTCTTCCTTTTTTAGTTTTCTTGCCGCGCTTTGTGCGCTTTGGGGGAGCTTTCGCTGGGTCCAAGCGAGTTTTAACTGCAAACGCTTTATGAAGCGCCCCACGCAACCAATGAACCTTTACTTGCAAATCTTGCTCCTCTAGAAGCTCATTTCTCTTCGCATTCGCCTCTTCAAACGTAGAAAAGCGAGAGCTTATTTTCCAAGGGGTTCCTTCTACATGTGTCATTTTGTTTCCTTCCATAAATAAGTAGCACTATCGGGCCAGTAAAAGACTTCACCCGTATCTACTACTTGTATTTTATAGACTGTGATGGATTTGTCAAGCACTAATCCAATAAATCTTCTAGAATGGCCGCGGCCATCTGTACGAGCTGTATCAATACAGATCACTAAATCGCCTATCGAGGCCTGCTTTCTAGGCCGCTGGTGTTCCACCCGCCTTGTGTCCATTTTTGATTCATTAAGTGATCTAGCTTGTCATAGTGTAGGAAGCCCAAAGCATGACCTATTTCATGTTCCAGCACTGTTTCGCGTACGCCTGTACGGAGATATATAATAGCCCACTCGATGTGGTTGGTTTCATTATCAACATAAAAATGGGTCTGTGCTAAAGCCGAATCCTCCAATTTTATCCCCAAAGTAACCATATGTACTACGATATATCCAATGGGATTAGGGTTCCCACATTTTTCCAGAGGATCATGCTTATATCGAGTGCGAAAAAACCGATAGCCCAAATTTTTCCAGAATCGAACTGCGCTTTTAGTTTGAGTTTGGCTGATCGGCGCGGACTCACACACTATTACTGTGGGAGTGAGATTCCACGTTGCAACCTGGGGAGGCCTGTCTTCCACTGCTGGAATTCTTTTAAAGTTTGCTACATACTCGCCAGCTGCAGCGGGAGGTACGGATATTATGCTTCCTATAGCAAAGGCAGCACAAACAATAATGCTTAACGTTAACCTTAGAATATTACTCATATAATATTTAGTCAAAATATCCAGTTTTATAGTAAACCGATCCCAAAACACGCGGAGAATCCACATTTTCTGGTACAAATAAGGTAAGAACCTTATCGACGTCATTTTCTGGGCGCCATATCAGCTGTAGTGTGCTGGTGTTATCGTCCCAAATCCAATCGAACTTGTTTCCAAGATTCCTTTCATAGGTTTCAAAGCAGTCATAGACATTCTGAGTCATTACTGCAACAAGATTGTCATAGGCAGTAACTCCGGAATTAAGAGTTACATTTTTCCCACAGATTGAGAACATATTTTCCCCATCTAAGTCTTCTAATATAGCTAAACTAACATATCCCGAAATTAAATCGGTCTCCAGGCTTTCTGTACACCAAAACAGGGACGGTCCGAGATTAGCCTGAGAACTCCACCAGCAATCCATCGTAGCATATAGATCTCCATATTCTTGTTGGCGAACATCTTCTGGTGTAAGGTTATTACAACATGAAAGAAGCAAACTCAAAACTATTAATAATCGATGCATCCTTATATTAATTATATTATATAATATATTTGTATATGTTAATTAAATTTTTAATTGGTGGAGGCGGTGGGAATCGAACCCACGTCCAAAGTAGTTATAATTTCAAGTCATTTACAAGTTTAGTCAGTTTTTCTAAACAGACAAAATATTCAAGTTGATTAATGCCGCTCCTCTTGACAAAAGCGCGTTCTTTTGTTATGCTCTTCTTGAACACCTGGCGAAGAGCAACCAGGGATTAAGCCGCTAGGGCTAAACCGTAATCTGCGTCGTTGGCAGTTAAGTGTTCCGGAAAAAGATTTACGTGATAATTCCAGCTTGCACGACTTGCACTATCCATCCTCCCTACCCTGTCGATACCTGTCGCCCCCTCATTATTTTCTTGACTTTTAAAGATCAGTAAGTTATCATGAGTTATCTTCTTTATAGGCTTCTCTAATGTTATACTTATTCTTAAGTTTTTTAAATGTCACTAAATTAATGCCTAAAATCCTGGCAGCTTCTTTGTTGGTAGCTGCCAAACTGATTACTGCATTAAATAGTGCTTCTTTGGCTATATCGACCGCCGTTGACCAAAGATTAAATCCATATAGTTTTCCATTGGTTAGACGGCTAGCGCATTCTAACTTAAGGCCTATAACTTCTTCGAGAGTTAATGTCGAAAGCATTATTTCAAATGCTTCGTTAGATTTTCCTTCTTTTCTCAGTTTTTTAGAGAACGATAAATCCTTACAAAAACCCTGCGAATTTGATCGCTTGGGTTTATTCATTTATAACAAATTTTTAATAATATCGTCTAAATTTAAATGCTTAAGCACTTCTTCTAATTCAATTTCTTCTTCAGCGCCTTCGATATCTTCGCCGGCGTCTCCTTCTAAGTCGGGGCCACCTAGATTTTGTTCGGCATCAGCCGCAATGGCAGGCTCTTCAACAGTGGTCTCTAAGTCGGCCTCAAACTTATCAAAATACAAAGCTAAATTTTTAATAAGATATTCTTCAAATAATTCTAAATCTTCTGGATTGTCTAAATCATCATATGCACGCAGAATAACTTTTGAAATAGTTTGGAAATCTGTATATGCTTTATTACGTCCAGTTTTATCTTCTCCCGTAATTGCAAACTCTTCCTTTTCAACTTCGCCATCGTCTTTTACAACTTCTTTTTCTTCAACATCAATAAAATCCGGATCGTCCTCGGGCCGATCGATGTCAATACTGATATCTTCAGCTAGGGCGCCTCCTTCTACTTCCGTAGCCTCTATTTCGGTATCGCCAGCTTCTTTGCGTGATTCTTCTGGCGCAAGAGACTTTTCTACAGCTACCAAAATATGATTTCTATAAGATATCCTTTGTTCTTTGCTAGTTGTTAAAGATTTATATCCTTTTTCTAGTACCGAAAGGATGTTAGAATTCTTCAGTAGATCTTCCAACATATTAATACCAGTACTGGCATGCTTTGCCGTAGTAGTCACGGCCGCTTGAGCTTCGTTTAGGAGATTGCGAATAATTTGACGTAGTTCACGTTCGGCTTTTTGTTCTTCGATAACCCCTGCACCGTACCGATTTTTAATAAGGAGAATAGCTTTCCGTACATTTTCGCGGAGTTTCATTTCTTGTGCAAAGTCTTCACGATTAATCATAATTAGCCCACCGATATTCCTAGTAAATAGTCCATTACTTCGTTAACTAACTCATCGTCTTTTTTACGGCGCCTGAGTGGTTTTCCAAAAGGACCAGAGGCCCCCGCCGCAGCACCACCGCCCATAGCGGAAATTTCTTCGAGGGATCTCTCTCCTATTAGAGTTAGAATATCATTGATTTCTTGGTTATTTAAGGAGGAAGGGAGACCAGCAATAAATTTTTCTTCTTCGTCGCCCCGGAGCGCTTGTCTCATTTGGGTAGCGGAAATGCCGCCGGCTTGAGGAGGAATCGGCAAAATATTAACACCCACATCCCCTCTTCGTTGGTGTGCGCTAGCATAACGGCCGTCGGATATGTCTTTCTCACCCAAAATTAAGTTTAAGATATCTCCACTTTTAGCCTCACTATCCAAATAATCGTACACTGATCGAATAGGAGATATATCCCCAATTCTAATCTCGACATCTCCAGGAAGATAGGGTTTATAGATTTCCCAAATAGCTTTGGCCTCGTCTGCAGAAATACCCTCGTGTGGCCGAGGTGAAATGAAGATGATCAACTTGTTGACATTGGGCTTATTTAAGATTTCCTTTGCAACGTCAAAATGACCTGCATGAGGAGGCTTGAATTTACCCGGGTAAAGGGCAATACTTTGGCCTTTTTGCTCCGCTAAGCTCTGCTTTGAACGATCGCCGTGAGTTGATGCAAGGCCTTGAACAATGAAATCTCCAGTTAACTTAACCAAAAACTCCTCCATCCCTCGAAGTACAACGCCTTCGTGTCCTCCGACGCCGCCGGCTGCACTCGTAAGGGCATTTTTAACTGCTTGTCCCAATAAACGCGTCCCGTGATATATAAGGGCTCCATTAAGCGCATCTT
>Ga0209434_1000679_pt1 | contig 16135 bp, 25 predicted proteins | sample ETNvirnome_2_300_FD_184068 | JGI IMG/M metagenome (GOLD analysis project Ga0209434, IMG submission 184068) | Marine viral communities from the Pacific Ocean - ETNP_2_300 (SPAdes) (version 2) | ecosystem: Environmental > Aquatic > Marine > Oceanic | place: Pacific Ocean | collected 2013-06-22
TGGGGGGCGATCCTCAAAACGCATGGACGGCTCCGCCGGGGCGCCCTGGAGCGGGCCGGGGTCGCGGTTCGGGGGGATTCGCACGGGTTCGCGGGACGTTCTGCGCCGTATAGGGGCAGGAGCCGGAACGGGGGATGGGGTCCCAGACATACGTCGGCGGTGCTCGGCTGCGCTCTTTTTTGCTCGCTTCGCGTGCAACGCTTTCCAGGGATCGGCGGGATTGGACATGGTTTCACCTCGTCCCACAGGGTAACACGTTGCCAGTATGGTAGGCTCGGGATACCGGCCCTACCGGATCGCACGATCCATCGTTTTCTCTTCATCGAACAAGGAGGCCCAGGATGAGCGGCCTAAGCGACATGGTTCCCCCCGAGCCGGATTCCGGCGAAGAGCTCGATGGGATCGTCATCGACGACCTGGGAGACGAGTACGACGAGGGCTTTGAGATGCCGCCGTTTCGACACACCGCAGCTCCCGAGCTCCGGCCTTACGAGGAACCGCAGCAACGCATCCATACCTCTCCCCTCTTTCAACACGCGGAGCAGTTCCCTCGGGCGGTACAGCTCAGGGTCTACCACCTCCAAGAAGGGGTTCCCCATTCGGTCGGCAAGGTCGGCCTGGGAGCGACCGAGGACGAGCTCATCGCCAAGTTCCGCTCGGCATGTCCGGGGAAGTTCGTGCTCCGCCCCATCGACGATATCGGAAACTACATGGGGAGCGAGTTCACTCACACGGTGAGTGCCCATCACACGGCCCTCGTCAATCAGAGCGCGGACAGCGCCCAGCGGTCCGCCGGTTCCTCCACCGACGTCCTCATGGAGGTGATGCGCGAGCGAGAACGCCAGATCGCGGCCAAGGAGAGCCGGCTCGAGGCCGAGCTCCGGCTCCAGGACCAACGCCTCCAGGACCAGCGTTTGCTCATCCAGGACGAACGCGCTGAGATCGCTGCGGAACGTGTGGCGATGGCGTCCCAGGCCTCTTCGACGACGGCCTCCATTTCGGAACGCCAGCTCGAGGCCGCGTCCCAGCACCACCGAGATACTTTCACCGCGATGACGCAGCTCTTCCAGAACACCAACTCGATGATGCAGCAGATGATCCAGTATCAGGCGCAGAATCACGAACAAGCGATGGAGCGCGCCCGCAACGACCAACAGTTCGCCCTCGACCGTGCCCAATCCTCTCAGGAGCGCGAACGTGAGCGGGACAGGTCCCGGTCCAAGGAGGCGCGACAGATGGCTGAGCAGGCTCGGGAAAACGACCGGCGCCATTTCCGTGCGGTGACTGAGCTCCAACAGAACAACGGAACCATTGGGGGGGCAAAGAAGCTCCTGGGGGAGTTCGGTCTGACACCCTCAGACCTATTTCAAGCCCTCAAGGGCGGAGACGGAGACTCCCAATCCACCGGGAGCGCCATCGTGGGGGTTCTTGGGGACGTTGCTAAGAGTTTCGCTCAAGCGTCTGCTGATGCCGCCAAGGCACAGGCCGAGGCCCAATCCAAGCAGCTCGACCTCGTTGCGGCCCACCAACAACAGAACCCACAGATCGCGCCCCCGAGGGACGAAGAGTTCCTCGACGTTGACTTCGGATACTACGATGACGAGGACGAGCCCGAAGAATCCCAGCAGACGGCCCCTCCGAGCTCGTCGGCCGGGAGCCCGCCAGAGGTACTCGCGGCCTTCCGCGAGCCCCAGGCCGTGCTCGAGGTCGATCTGACGGTCCAGAAAAAGGCCCGCAACGGCATCCGGAAATTGGTCCAGCGCATTGGCTCTTCTCCGAGCTCGGAGTGGGGGTCGCTCATCACCGCAGGGATTGTCGAGACTCCTGAAATCTACGAGTACGTCCAGGCAGTGACTATCCGCAGGGCCTTGGTGGAGGGTGGTGCGACCAACGGGTTGGACCAGCAAATCATAGAGGCCATCGACCGAACGGGGCTCGTGTCCTCCGAGATTCCGAGGGGATGATGGAGACTCTATCGGCGCCCGTAAAGCGCATTTGGGACTGGCTCTCCAAACCCAAGAGTCCCGCCGTGGATCAACAGGCGGCCTTCGACGCCGCTCACGACCTGGTGGAGGCGTGGAAGGTCGGGTGGAAAGACCCAGAGGCAGAACAGCCAGACCGACGGGCGCTCCTACTCGAGACAATGGCCTCCGATGCCGGTCCTCACCTTGTCCAGGTTATGCGGCTCATCGGACCGATCAAGGCCTTCACCGAAGTCGGCGCCGACGACGAGCTCGCCGCCAACATTTTTTCAGTCGGAACCGCATCCGAAATGTTCCAAACCAAGTAGAGAGGTCCGCCATGCCAGTCGAACGCCCTGAAACCATTTATGTCTGCGACCTGAGCGGCAAGAGCGCCCCAGCTCTGGAGTTCACCGACGGGATCGAAGATGATGATCCGATGGAGGACGCGCCACAAGGCTGGTCCCAGGTCATCGTGAGAACAAGGGTCGCCAATCCCGATTGGAGCCGAGCTCGTCAGGCCTACGCTGGCGCACGGGCCTCAATCAAGAACGAATACAAGGACCAAAAGGATGCGTCCCTGCTCCAGGCCGCCATGTTCGCCCTCGAGCAGCAGATGGTTCCTTTCCTCTCGGTTCCTCAGTACACCGTCAACGAGGGCTCCCTTTGGGTCCACCCGGACTACATCACCGACCTGATGAAGCGACTCGACCCTGAGCTCGCCAAGGCTCACCAGGAAAACGCCCTTTTCATCCAAGAAGACGAGGATGATTTCGACGACTTCGACGAGGAAGAGGACGAGGAAGAGCTCGAGGAAGTTCCGGTCCCGGAGCCCTCGGTGGCCAAGGACAAGCCCAAGGCGAAGGCCAAGAAGGCAGCGGCGGGATGAGCTCTTCCCCGATGCCTCCGCACTGGATTGAATCCCTGGACTATATCAAACGCACCGGGGGGGTGACCTTTGCGGAGATGATGAATCGAGGGGACACCTTCGGATGGATGTTTGGGGGCGACGTCTCAATCGAGATGCCCAAGCTGAACGTCGTCCTATGGTCGGGACTGAGTAAGGAGGGGGGCGAGTTTTTCAGCGATAAGAGGGTGAATTCCCAAATCGTCGAGACTCCTACGCCTGCGATGATTTATTTCTTCGATGGGTGCGCGCTCACTCTTCCGGTTGCCAACCGGGTCCCGGCCAACGGGTACAAAAAGACGAGGTGGCTTCCCGTAGAGTACGGGCGCCGCGAGAAGTCTGAGTGAGCGCCCCTGGGGAAGTTCTGGAGGTCCCTCTGTGGACGGCCTACAAACACGAGGCTGAAAAGCTCTTCGAGCTCCTGGAGCAGGATAAAGGCCACTGCGATTGGGTCGTCCCGGCCAAGTACACCCACAAAATCGAGTTCATTCGTAAGATCGAGGTGGCGGTGCTCACGCAGATCCGGAAGGTGGGCCGGCCGTTCGTCAGGGCCGGTGCCCCCGAGAATTGGGATTTCAAGGTCTACCTGGACCTTGTTGGGCGCGAAAAGCGCGACTACCCGCCCGGCGTTGACTACTCCCACCCCTACGGGTTCGTGCAGCTCTCGTTTTTCTACAACTGGAAGCTGTGGAACGCTAACCTCAAGGAGGATGCTGTGGCCAAGTCGCTGGAGCGGCTCAAGCTCGACAAGGGCGCTCTTTTCTAAGCTCGGTTGTCTCGAGGCGGCTCGCGGAGTAACCTCTCTCCATGCCTCTACGTCCCCGCGTCGGCCGGATGCGCCGCGTTCGTCACCTGCGCTCGGGCCCTCCGCTCCCTGGAGGCCGGAAGGTGTATCAGCTCCCTGACTGGAAAAAAATGTCGGACAGGGAGAAGGTCCGCTACATCAAGCGGCTCATTCTGAGCTACGGCCGCGACCCGCGAATCCGCAACGTGGCGGTAGACGTTTTCCGACAGTACAGGGTGAAGCCCCGCGACTATCGGGGACAGGCGAAAGCCCTGCTTCAATGGGTGCAATCCTCCATATACTACCTCAATGAACCGTCCGAGCTCCTGCAAGCTCCGACCTACACCCTCAACCCGAAAGTGATGAGCGGCGATTGCGACGACATAGCCATCCTGATCGGCGCGATGGCCACCTCGGCTCGGCTCGGGGTGCGGGTGGTTCTCAGCGGAAAAAACCCGCGAACGGGCAAGATGGTCCGCTGGGTCGAGGGCACCCCACAGCCCAGAGGAATCAAGTGGGCCCATATCTACGTCCAGGTCGGCTGGCCTGCTTTTCGTCCTACCCATTGGGAGTCGATGGAGGGCACCCTGGCCGGAGCGCCACTGGGGTGGGACGTCACTCGCTCGCACCTCTATCCGCCCATCCCTGGAGCTCCGGGGGTTCCTTTGCACGGAGGCAGTCCAACAGGCTGGGGAGCTCTCTCCATAGAGCGCCCTCCCGTTGCCGTTCCGGCCCCGGTCGTAGCTCCCCCTCTTCCCTCGTTGAAAAAGGTGGCGATGGCCGGAAAGGCCTCACGCCAGCTCGACGCCCAGGAGAAGTCGAAACGACGCCAGAATCGCCTCGCTGGTTTTTTGGTGAGCCTCGACTGGCAGCAGATCGCGGTGGCGACCCTCCCAGCCATCATCAGCGGATACGTCCTGGCGCGAGTGTTCGGAGCTCCGAGCCGGCGAAAGAAATAGCGTGGGACTCCCGGAAAACCTATACCGAGCTCCGGGGCGCAACAACTGGCGCTCCGCGCTCATCCCCAACATCGAATCCATGCGCGAGCTCAAGCGCATGGGGATCAAACGCATCGTCAACCTGGCGCTCGACTCGACCAGGAAACAGAAGTGTCCAGGGGGGAAGTACCCAAGCCGCCCATGCGAGCCAATGTGGGCTCGGGAGCTCGGCCTGGAGTACATCCCGGCCTATGTAGGGAGCGGACGAAGGCTCCCGAGGTACTGGCCCAAGATAAAGGCCGCCATGATGAAGGGAGACACCCTCATCCACTGTACCTACGGTGCCGACAGGACCGGAGCTGTGATCGGGCGCTTCCGACTCGAAACCCAGCCAGGGCTCGACCCGAACGCCGTACATCAGGAGGCTCTCAAGCGCGGGTTCAAGCCGAGGTCGCACCCAGGATACGGGAAGGGACCCGACCCCAACAGGCGGCTCCGGGAGTGGATGCTCGCGGGACGTTACCAAGGGGTTCCGGTCCGTACCAGTTCAAAAAAGGGGTCGAGCTTTCCGGACCTACCAGGAGGGTGGAAACCTTGGGCCATAGGTGGAGCTGCTGTGTTGGGCCTTGTGCTGCTCCTGGTAGTCACACGTAGGAGAGCAGCATGAGCTTTATGGTTCGGGTCGGGGCCGCTGGTGGTAGGGCCGCCTATTACGGGATCTTCACGAGGGCTCAAGCCAAACGGAGGATCCGTAGGCTCAAAAAGGCCATCCGCGCCGCCAAACGCGAAAACCGGCGAACTATGTCCCAGATTGGCCGCTCCCGCTCCTGGTACTCCATGGCCACAACTCCGGCCCACAAGGTGGCTCGGAACCAACACAAAATCCAGGCCGCCTACAGAGACATAAAGAGAATCGAAAAACGGTGGAGCCTCGGCCGGTACCGGAAGCGCGGAAGGCGTTTCCTCTTCTGGCGCAGGAAACGGTGATGAGCTCCGAGCTGGGATACACGGGCCGCCGCCACGGCCGGAAGCTCCACCCTTGGGTGGTGCGCCTGGTGCAGGCCACGCGAGGCCTCGATGAGGACGTCCGCGCTCGCGACCGGTGGGAGGTAGTCCTTTCAATCGAAGACGTCGCCTTTTGGCAGGGGCGAGTTATCTGCGATCTACTTGGAAGCGACGGATTCGCTCATGGTGTATCGTCGGTGAGAATCGGAAAGGCGTTCGCAGAAGCGAGCCATGCCCTCTCGAGAGCTCGCCGGTTTCTCTTCCGCCCTTGACTAACTCGCCCTCACCGGGCAAAACAGAGAAAGCCTCTCACTGGAGTACCCAATGTCCAAATCCGTCACCTACGTGGTGAATGTCCCCAACGCCGCCACCGGAACAACCGACCTCAACATCCTCCACGGGATTCAGGTACGAAACGTCCACGCGATCAAGACCGGCGCAGCCGGAGGTGCCGGGGATACGGTGCAGCTCCAGACCCAGGCAGGGACTCCCGTGAGTAACGCCATCAGCATCAATGTGGCCGATGGGACCATCGTGAACGCAACAACGCTCGACGACGGTCAGATGAACATCACCGCCGCCGAGGGCATCCGTGCCGCGATGGTGAATGGTGGGGCCGCAAACACGGCCTGCGCGCTCGTGATCACCGGCTTCCCGACGATCACTCCGTAAAATGTCCAAAAGGGTCGTCTACCAGATCGACGTTGTTTCTGGGCCTACCGCGATCACAAGCCTCACGATCCTCCATGGGATCGTGGTGCTCGATTGTTGGTTGGTGAAGACGACGGGGGCCGGAGGCCCAAACACCTCCGTGCAGCTCCAGGACGGAAACGGGAACAACATCTCGGAACTCATGGACTTGAACATCGCCGACGAGGTACTCACAAGTGCCTCCATCCTCGACGACGCCTTCACCACGGTGAACGCGGCCGAAGGGCTGCAAGCGTCGATGGTAAACGTCGGAGGGGCGAACACCGCTTGTAGCGTTCTCGTTGCGGGCTTTCCAACCCCGACCCCGTAGGAGCTGCTCATGGGTGCCGCTGGAATCGAGCTACCAGACTGGATCAACGAAATCACCGTGGAGCGGGCCTACGGCCGAGCTCTGCGATTCCAACGCGAGGGACGGATGGGCATGGCCGAGGCCGGGATGCGAGCTGCTCGAGCTCGAGACGGTCGAATCCTCAAGGCCCTGGAAGGCGGAGCCGAGGTTCTCCATCGGATGAGCGCGGACCAGCTCGGACACAACTACACGGCCGAGGGGATCAAGATGGAGGCCACCGAAGCCCAGCTCTGGAGGGAGGCCTACAAGGCCGCCGACTCCGGAGAGCCGATGGTGCAGTTCCGGTGGATTTACGGAGCTGCGGCCGAGCTCGCGGGGCTACTCGGGTGAAGGCCTCTGATTTCCCCCGGATCTCGGCGGTCTGGGCGAAAGAGCTCGAGAAGGCGACCTCGGTGTTTCCAGACCTCGCTCGCGTCGTTTCGGCTCGAGTCACCCCGGAGGCCGGGATGCGAGGCAGGACGTTCGGATTCTACGAAGAGGGGTCGAAGTCAATCGGGCTCTCTCCCAGGCTCGAGGCTGAGCCGGAATGTCGGATCGCCGGGGTAGTGCGCCACGAGCTGGGCCACGCCTGCGACCTTCTGTTTGCTCCCGAGCTCGGGGAAGCCACCGGAGACGAAGCCCGAGCCGACGCGGCCGTCGAGCTCGTGTGGGGCGCCCCCGTCTCCTATGACGAATGGGACGTCCAGACGACGGCGCCAGGCGGTAGAGCGCGGCCTTCGTACCTCCACCGATAGTCCCCTGTCCTTTGCATCGAAGGGGTGCAGACGGTAAGCTCTATCGGTGTCGGGTGCGCCCCTCCAAGGGGTGTTCGTGTTTGATAATGAAATGGGCGCCTACGGCGACCACGCCTACGACGTCGTGCCGATTGGTTCGGACGGTTGGGGCGACCTGAGCGGCTGGGGCGAGTGGGGCGATTACGCCTACGACATTGTGCCAACTCCGGACCCATTCGGTATCGAGGGATGGGGAGCGTGGGGGGAACAGCGCGATCTGCGGTACGACCTGGATGGATATGGCGTCTGGGTGACGGCCGACCGCATCTCCCGTGTTCGGGCGAGGATCAAAAAGCTCCGCCAGCAGCAGAAATACAAGCGCAGCAGCAGTCGTTCCAAGAAGATCCGGAATCTCAAGAAGCTCCTGAACCGGATGTACGCCAAGGTCCGCAAACAGCGAAAGAAGGGCAAGAGCAGCAAGCGCCTCCGCAGGATTCGCAAGGTGGCTCCCAAGGCCACCCGGATCAAGAGGGAACGGGTACGCCTGCGAAAGAAACGGCGGAAGGCCCGCGAAAAGCGGGGAGAAGCCGAGAAGGCCGAAGCAGCTCCAGGATACGAAAAGTGGGAGACCGAACCCGAGGAATACGAGAAGTTCGAGCCGGAGGTCGAGGAATACGAATCGAGCTCCGAGGACGACCAAGAGGAATACAGTCCGGTCGAGCGCAAGACGAGGCGCTACCGGAAACTGAGGCCGCGCGTCCGCAAGTACAGGAAGGCAGAGGCGGAGGAAGAGGACGAACCTCCCTTGGCGTCGGAAGAGGGGGCCGATGAGGCTCCGGTGGTGCGACTCACCCGGAGAGGGCCGAGCCGAGCTCAAGTGCGTGCTATGCAAAGGCCCGGTGGTCCGTTGAGGGCTCGCCTGGACGACGACGATGACGATGACGACGACGATGACGCCGCCGGATGGGGAGACTACGATATGGACGACTACGCCGATGACCTGGACGGATACGGCGTTATCGCCACGGCCAAAAACCTGGGGCGCCTACGCGCCAGGCGCACGAAGCTCAAGCACCGCCTCAAGTATGTCAAGTCCGCGAGAAGGCGGCGCATCCTGCGGCACAAGATCGGAAAGGTCAACCTCAAGATACAAAAGCTCAAGCGGAAGACGCGCTTCCAGATCCGCAGGAGACGGAGAAAGGGCAAGAAGACAAGGACGCGCCACTCCAAACTCCTGAGTGTCATGTCCGTGCGCGGAGCTGGAAGGAGGGCAGCAAGGATCGCTCCTACTCCAGGTGCGATGGGTCCCCTTACGGCCGTGATGCTCAGCCGCAACGTCATTTTGAAAAGGCGAGCTCGGCGCCGGGCGCAACTGGCCCGTATGCGAGCGAGACGCAGAGCTCGGATGCAGGTGAGGGGCGGCTATCTTCCCCTTCCCATTCCGAGGCGCCCGTATCGACCGATTCGGCTCCCCCCGGTGCGCCCGTACCGACGAGCGCCCCTCCCCGGTCCAAGGTTCGCTCCGATGCGTCCTGCGGTTGCTCCTTACCGGGCCGCCCCGCTTCCGGCCATCCGTCCCTACCGGCCGATCACTGGCCTGGAGACTCCCACCCGCTACACCTACACCACGGGCGGACAACAGGCGCAAGCTCGAGCTGCCTACGCTCAGCGAGCTACCCAGGTGTCTCGCCAGGCCGCAGACCGCTCCGTCGAGGCCGCAGAGGACGCCGAGGACGAAGATCAGAGCAGCGGTGGGATGATGAAAATCGCCATCGGGATTGCCATAGTGGGAGGAACCATCTGGTTTATCAAGAAACGCAAGAAGGGAACCAAGAAGAGCACCGCCAAAAAGTCATCCACTGCCAGCGCGTTCGCGTAGGGAGGTTCCAATGAGGCCCAGCGAACTGCTCCCCCTCGGAGCTCGAGTGGCGAAGGTGCTCAGAGAAGCGACGGAATACTACGCCTCGCTCACGAGCATCGCGCCCGACATGCGCCGTCCTGCGGTGGTTCTCTGGGTGAGCTCGCAGCTCGAGGAATGGAACCCGATGGTACGGGGGATCACCGTCCTGGACGGCCTCTCCAGGGCCGCTGCATCCGAGTTCATCGGGGGCGTGGCCTTCACCGTGGCATCCGAGCTCCACAAGCGGGGAGCAGCATGAGGTGGCATGACGTTCCCTGCCTCGATGGCCTGACGGACCCGATGGGCACCATCAGCTCTCCCTATGGGAGCCTGGGCATCTCGGGACCACTACGTCTCGCACCAGGACAACCGCCGCTCGTTGGCGAAGAGCTGGGCGTTCCTGGCATCCCGGTCCTGCCCCCACGACCCCCGACCCTTGTCCCGATGGCTCCCTCTCCGGCCTGGGTGCCCCCCTCTCCGTCTCTGAGCGCAACGACAACGGCCCTGGTTCCCAGGCAGCGCAGGGGGCGCTACGGTGAGCTCGCGCCGTCGGCTCCGCAGATGGACGCCAACTTTTCCACCTCTCCGCTCGAGATTTCCCCCCCTACGATGGCGAAGCAGGGATGGGGCGAGCTCGAGGATGACGACCTGGACGGCTACGGGGTGGTAGTCACGGCCAATCGAGTAGCCAAGCTCCGCTATCTCCGTGACAAGCTCAGGGCTGCGGCCAGGAAACGCAGGAAAAAGACAGGCCCTTGGTCGAGAGCGTCAGCGAGAAAGCGGGCCAACATAATCAGCGTGAGGCTCCTGAAAATCCGCAGAGCGTACAAGTGGCAGATGCAAAAGAGAAGGGGAATGCCCAACCGCAGACTCGCCAAGCTGGCGCGGTTGTACGCCGGGAAAAAGCCACGGGGAAGGCCTGGATTTTTTCGGGGAAGGCCCAGAGGTGAGTCCCCATTTTTTGGGGGGGACCCTTCCATCGACGGCTACGGCGGAAACCTGATCGCATCGAACCACTACGGAGACCTGGGAGTTGCCGAGATTCTCGTGGAGCGCCGGAGCTCGGCGCCAGCGGCGATTTCTGCTGTGGTCTCCACCCTACGCAACATCGGAAAGAACGCGGGGCTCGACACGGCCGCAGCCATATCAGTCCGTGAGAAGATCCCTGTGTCGGCTGCCGCTCTCGAGGTCATCAGCACCCGAGGGATGGGCGAAGATGACCTCCAGCGCAGGATCGCCCAGCTCGAGGCGAAAGCCGCCGTGGCCAAGAACAGACGGCAGCGCAGAAAGCACAAGGAGCTCCGAGTGCGGATTGTCGCTCTCCGAGCCCGCCTTAGCGACGTTCGGAAAGGGCGCGTCCAGGGCGTCAAAGACATGAAGGCGGTAGCCGGAGACAAAAGCCGCATCCCGCCCTGGGTGACCTACGCCGGGCTCGCCCTCGGAGCTGCGTCGGTGGTTATTGCCGTCGTGGCCACCCGCAAGGGCTCGAGGAAATCCAAATGAAATCTCTCTCTAGTTTCAGCACATACGGCGCGATGGGTGGGGCGTTCGGCGACCCCTGGGGAAGCGCGGACCACGCTCCTGGAGCTCCTGTCGAATATGGCGGGGTTCCCTCCAGCACCGCCTGGTACAGCTACCAGGAAGGCCTGGCTGGGTACGGGATTATCTACCCATGGGATTCCGACGACGTGAAACAGGCCAAGAAGGATGCGGCGGCTGCCAGGCGTGGGCAGAGAGAGCTCGAGCGCAAATCGAAGAGCACCGAGAGGGTCAGGCGAATCAAACTCGGAAAATCCGGCCGGAAACGGGAGAGGCTCGGCCGGAAACGGGAGAAGCTCGGGAAGGCCTACCGAATCGTGCGCCTCGAGGACGGCACCGTGCTCAAGCAGACCGGAAATAACGAATACGTCCTGATGAAGGTCGGCGGTCGAAAGTCGGTGATGAAGCACAAGCCGCGTCACAAGGTCGGCGAGAAGATCACACAAGGACACCACCACTGGTCGGAGCTCCACTACGCGGTGCTCTCGGAACACGGCCCCTTCTCTCCAGGGGCCACCGTCGCGGACTGGATGCAGCTCGCAACCGTGGGAGGGGGCATCGGCCTCGACCTGGCGCGAGCGTTCGGAAAGAAAAAGAAGCGCCGCAGACGGAGACGGCGCCGGAGTGAACCCGAACCTGTCCAAGCAGCTCCGGGAATCCCCAAGCAATACCTGTTCATCGGAGGCGGAGTCCTGGGGCTCGTGCTTCTCGTTGTGCTCCTGAAAAAGTGAGGGGTCCTGATGAGCTGGGGAACTGCTAGCACCTGGAGCGCGGCCTGGGGGAAGACGGAGCTCACCGCAGGGGAGTTCCGAGCTCAGGAAATGGAGCAGATGCAGAAAGCCGGGAAGGTGAAGTCCGCCGTCGGCATCGCCCAAGGTGCGGCCGACCTCACCAAGCTCGGCATCCAGATCGGCGAGCTCATCGGGCAGAACCGCTACCAGAAGCAGATGCTCCGGGAGAAAAAGGCCTCGGCGAGGTCGTCTCGCCGCCACGCCCGGCGCCAGAGGATGAGGGCCCGAAAGGACCAAGCTCGCGCCTCGATGCTCTCGGAGCGCCTCAACGCTCTCAAGGCCATCACCGGAGCTCGCACCCAGAAGGCGCTTATCGCCGGAATCGGGATCGTCGTGCTAGCTGGTGTTTTCCTTATGGCCACCAAGCAGCCCAGATATCAACCACCCCCACCAAGGAGCAGTCCATGATCGGCATGGGACACAGGACCCTTCCCTCCTACGCGAAATCGCGTGGGGCGGTTTGGGTCGCAGGCCCGCTCGGGCCGTTCCTGGCGTACCCAGGAACCCAACGCGAGGCCCATATCGGCCTCACCTACGACCAATGGATTAGCGTCGTCACCCACCGGCAACGGATGGGGGGATACCGCGTCCCTGGAGCTCCCGCAGTTACGCGCGCCCGGTATCCGTCCTACGCCCGCGCCCTGGGCCTGGGGGATGGGTACGGAAATTTTAGTTACGAGCTCGACGGCTGGGGTGAAATGGCCGGCGAGCTCGATGGATACGGAGACGTCTGCACCCGGACGCAAAAAAGATACGGAAAGCTCCGCGCGAAAATCAGAAAGAAGCGCAAGCTGTTCAAGCGACGAGGTAGGCGGTTCCTTTGGATTCGGACGGGGAGCGGCAAGAAGTGGCTTCGGAAAAAGAAGGCCAAGCTGCGGAAGATCAAGGCCAAGGGCCGCTCCAAGTCGTGCTCCTGGACGGGGCGCAAGCGGAGGCGCAGGCAGATCCGGAAGCTCAAGAAGCAAGAGGGCGCCCTGGAGCGCAAATTGGATGTCGAGGCAAAGCGGTCGTCGGCCGCCCTCGAGAGAGCTACTCAGGAGGCTGTGGAGGCCCAGAAGGTGGAGGCCCGGCAACCGGGCGCCAATCCCTTTCTCATCCTTGGCGTCGTGGCGGGAGCTGGCCTGATTATGGTCGCGCTCGCGAAGAAAAAATGAATGAACCTGCAAAAATCGACATGGGGATCTGCGTGGGGAGAGGACTACGGGTTCGTTTGCGGCGGGGCGTGTGTCGGAGCGGTCATCTCCATCACCGCTGCCGTGGGGAGTGCTGGCGTCACGACTGCCGTGTCGTTGAAAAACGCCGCAGACCGCCGCCAGGCGTTGCGCCTCATCCAGCTCAGACGCAAACGCAAGGCTATCAAGAGGCGACGGGCATCTCTCCAGGAGCGCACGGCCCAGGCCGAGACGCAGATCGCCGAGTCCAAACAGAAGATCGAAGCAGCTCGAGCCAAGGCAAGGGACCGGACACCGTGGGTCCTCTACGCTGGGGCTGCTGGGCTAATACTGGTAACATTCATCGCGGCAAAAACCGCACACCGAGGGTAAGGCCTCCAAGGGGTGACAATGGACCTTTTTGAACGACTCAAGCAAAACCCGGTGCTCCTGTACGGGGCTGCTGGGGTATTCCTCGGAACCCAATTGGGAATCACCAAAAAGGAGCGGACGGCATCAGCGGCTTTCTACGGGGCGATGGGGCTGGCCATGGGCTGGTTCATCGGGAAATCCACCGAAGAGAAACGGAAGTCCGACGTGAGCAGGGTGGCCGCCATCGAGGCCGCCGAGACTGCGGAGGCAGCGGCCGGCGCCGCCGAACAGGCGACCTCCGGGTGGGGTGGATACGGAATCCCCCGTGGACGCCGGCCAGCTCGAGGAACCGCTCGCTATCGGCACGCTCGCCGGATGCTCCTGGCACAACACGGCGCACAGGGCGGAGGCTCGAGCTCGTCGGGGTCCTACCCCAACGGATTCGACACCGGAAACGGAGCCGAATCGCTGAGTTTGCTGTCCGGGGCCGGGGTGGGGACACTGTAATGCTACAGCCTGTCGTCCCATACGCAATCGTCGGGCTCGCGCTCGGGAGCTTGATGAAGCGCCCGTGGACGGGCGCGATTCTCGGCGGCCTTGTGGGGACGGCTACGGTAACCAAGCGGCCCCGAGGGCAGCTCTCGGGATTCGGGGACTACGGTCTTTCGCTGATGGGGGTTGATATGACGAACGCCCCTACCGTTGCCCCCACTATTGCCAAAGCCAAGCTCGCGGCGGGGTACGCCTACAAAGTCGCGGACCCAGACGAGAATGAAGGTTGGTCGCCTCAACGGATCGCCACCGGGTGGAGCGGTGCGCCCTGGAACCGCCACAGCTCACCGACGGCTATCCTCCGGTCCGCTCAGAGAGCTATCCAAGGGAAACGGGGGTACAAGCAGGCCAACTACTACCTGTCGAAGGTGAAAAAGAAAACCCAGAAGCTCCCGCTCTCCAAGCGCGAATTCAAGTGGAAGTACCGGCACGAGCCGAAGTCCGATGGACCCATATCCACGAGCAAATTCGCCTCTTACTTTGAGCGAAAGACGGGCAAGAAACTCAAGAAACGCAGGGGCCGCACCCCGGTCCAGGGGCGGAGGGACGACACGAGTTCCTATATCAGCGCCTCGGGCCCCATCGACGGAGAAGACGGTGGGAAGTGGTACACGACTACCGGCGGAAAGGTCGGTATCGCAGCTCTCGCTGGCACTGGAGCTCTCGTCCTCATCCTCATGCTCACTAGGCGATAGGAGCTCAAATGGACTCGTGGGGAGGATGGAGCGACCCGTATGCGCCTGAGCGCAGACCGCAGCACCCAAAAGGTCCGCCTGCGGCCGTGCTTGGACCCCCGTATGGCTCCTGGGAGTTTGAAATCCTGGGCATGAAGATCGGGACTGCCGACGAGCTCGCCAGGCAGACGGACATACAGATATCGAAAGCTGAGAGGGGGATCGGACTCTCCAGGTACAACGCAGAGACGCACCAAAGCCGTTTCTACCAGGCGCCCACCAACAACCTCGGCGCCTACTATCGCTCGGCCTACTGGCTGGCGGTCGGTGCGCGGGTGTTGATCGCCAAAGGAAAGAGAGGGGCCGCAAATCGGCTCCTGAACAAGGCCAAGAAAGACCGGTCTTACCTCAAGCTCAAGCAGTTCGTGGCCATCCCACTTGCGCCCGGCCAGGGGAAAGAGGCCCCGATCATGCGCGCCGCCGGGAAGATGGCGGAGCGAGCAGGGCTCACCAGCATCGCCAAGGTGCTCGGGGTGTTGCCCACTCGAATCGAGTTCGCTCGCGGGGTGCGCGGGCAAAGGGGCCTAGAAAAGGGTCTTCCGGACATGCTGCTCAAGACTGCACAGCTCAAGCGGCTCGACACGGGAGAGCGCCCCTGGTGGCTCTGGCCGTTGGTCGGTGGGGTCGGCCTCATCGCTGTGGCCCTCATCGTGCGCCCTTACTTTGAGGCTGCCCGTAGTGCGACACGGAAGGACCGCTAATGGGGAGCCCGACCTCGGACCCTTACGAGCGGTACACCCGCTGGCATTGGGGCGAGAAGCCCGACCTGGAGCTCGAGTGGGATGACCCAGATATCCCGCCCACCCTGGTGGGCATCGGGAACCTCCACGAGCTCCACGTCCGTCCGCTCGATGGAAACGGGAAGACCGACGAGCTCGTGGCCCAGGACGGCTCGAGCTGCTGGATCGCGTTTGACCCCGAACACCCCAACGAGCGCCTCTACCTGCTGCTGTCGGATGAAGTGCGGGCCGACGTCAGGGAGAAGCTCGTGGACCCAGAGGGCGAATGGTGGGACCTAAGCGCGCTCTCGGAAGCGGTGGGCGGAAAACAGTCGGACCATCCCTACCCAGAGGTGGAGGTCCAACCCGTCGGCGAGCTCACCAACGTCGTCTACTTCACAACCAAGAAGGGCGACGGCCTCTCTCAGTACATCCACGAATTCGGCGAAGACTCCGGCCTGGTCCCCGTCCTAGCGGCCGACAAGACGGGCAGGCTATGGATAGCGGGGGGGAACATGACGTCGCCCTACGCGGGCATCACGGACTGAACGCTCCCCTCGCGTGCGCGTGCGGTCTGAACAGACCAGACCAGACCAGACCAGAAATTACTAGTCTGTGTCTGGTCGTCTGGATCGTGCGCGAGAGTCAGCTCTCGGAGCCGGGACCTTCCTCGGGCGAATGAGCGGCGAGCCACGCCTCCATCTTCTCCGGGACGTCCAGGATTTCCCCCAAGCCCGCCTCTCTCACTGCCTCCGCCCATCTCCGGTCCATCTCGAGCATCTCCTTGCTCCAGGAGCTCGGGTCGCCCCAGGTCGAGCGTTGTAGGGTCCAGACGTGCCAGTGGGCACGAAGGCGGGGGGGTTCCATTTTCTACTTCGGCCTTTTGGGTTGAGCTCCGAGCAAGACCTTCCGACGCTGCTTGAGCTTCGACTGCCGAATGAAAAGGCGCATCGACTCGCGGAAACCCTCGCTCGCGCTGCGGTACCCTTGGGTTTTGCACGCATCCAGG
>Ga0209434_1000680_pt1 | contig 16134 bp, 23 predicted proteins | sample ETNvirnome_2_300_FD_184068 | JGI IMG/M metagenome (GOLD analysis project Ga0209434, IMG submission 184068) | Marine viral communities from the Pacific Ocean - ETNP_2_300 (SPAdes) (version 2) | ecosystem: Environmental > Aquatic > Marine > Oceanic | place: Pacific Ocean | collected 2013-06-22
GGGCTGGGGGGGGGGTGCTTTCAGTTAGCGGGGCAATACGCCATCCGTAAATCCTATGTCGCAGTTCCACTGGTCACTTCCGTCTTCGGCCGGCGGCAATTTGAAATGGGCCAACACCACAAACGGATGGTCATCATTTACCATCCAAGGCTTAAGTGCGGATTTGGTCGGGTAGTTGCCGATATTCTTTTTGACTCCAAAGAGCTGTTTCCATACGATTGGCCAGAACCTGAGCTTCTTCAATCAAGCCTTTCATATATGAAAAATTCTTAGTTTCATCAGCTGTTCTCATTTCATTAAGAACATCACAAATATACCTATGAGGCATTAGTTTTTTCTTCCTTTAATAGATTGAGAGCTTTTATAATGACAGAGTTGATTTCTAGAATATCCGAAACTTCCATAACAGCCGCGCCATGATCAATTGACAATCTGATTTGTTGCTTCCCACTCACGTTCTTAGCTTTCCAGCCATCAAGAGAAACAATCAATAACATTTGAGCGTGTTCATTATATTTTTCCAGTTTTTGATTTGGCCACCGTCTGAGAATGGCGGCCCCAGAAAATGTCTTCCGACATTCAACTTGGTTTCCTTTAGTCGTTAAGGTCCAGTCTCCGATTTCCATGTTTAGTTTTCCATTCGTCATTTGCGTTTTCCTTCCAAACCATGTTAAGCAGTATGATGTTCATACAGCATGTTTGCATCTGACGCAAGAACTATTTTGCATCCGACGCAAATTAATTTAGGAGGGCAAGTGACCTTTCAAAAAGGGCAGAGCGGAAACCCCGGCGGGCGCAACAGTAAGGAGCGGATATTTCGAGACGCTCTCTTGCTGGCGATAAAGCGCCCCTTCACCGATAAGGAAACCGGCGAAGAGAAGAAGTACCTCAACAAGATCGCCGAGAAGCTGATCGAGTTGGCGGGGGCGGGCAACATGAATGCCATCCAAGAGATAGCCAACAGGCTGGACGGGCGCTCCGTCATCTACAGCGACAACACCTCTGATGTGACGCACCACAATGAGGTGGTCGAGTTGACTGAGGACGAACGTGACCAGGCTGACGCAAAGTGGGTCCACCAGCTATTGCTGGGCGAGGTCAAACGAAAGAAGAGTAAGGCTCAAAAAAGCAAGATGAACTGAAATGACATTGGTCGTCATCATGGCGGGAGGCAGGGGTCAAAGGCTTCACCCGTTAACGGATTCTACACCCAAGCCGATGCTCCCTGTCGGCGGCAAGCCGATGGTCGAGGAGGTCATCGACCAGTTCATCGCGCAGGGCTTCACTGACTTCGTACTCACCACCCACTACAAAGCAGACCTGATCGAGAACTATCTCTGGGATGGCTCGGCGAAGGGATGCAAGATCAATTACATCCGCGAGCAGACGCCGCAAGGAACTGCCGGCGCCCTTCGAGATGTGAAGGCGATGGGTCCGATCATCGTCTGCAACTGCGATGTTCAGGCAACTGTGGACTATGGCGACCTGTTAACCCATCACGCCGAGTGCAAGGCTGACGCCACCGTCTGCGTGGCGCTGCATCAGGCACAGATCCCGTTCGGCATCGTGGACACGGTCAACGGACTGATCTCTGGCATCGAAGAGAAGCCGATCAAGAACTATCCGGTGGTCGCCGGCATCTATGTTCTCGAACCATGGGTTTATGACGACATCCCTGACGGTCCATACAACATGCCAGAACTCATCGACCAGGCGTCGAGTGCGGTGCCATATTATCTGTCTGGTCACTGGGCAGACATCGGGACGTTCGAGGCATATGCTGGGGCGAACGCATGATCACCGCCGTCATCCTGGCCCGCAAAGGATCCAAACGACTCCCGGGCAAAAACACCATGGACTTCGGCGGTCGGCCGATGGTGGCGTGGTCTATCATCGAGGCGCTCAAGTCGAGTTACGTTGATGAGGTTCTGGTTTCCTCAGACGATGATGAGGTGATCGACATTGCGATCGACCACGGCGTCATCCCGATCAGGCGCCCCGGTCACCTGGCACAGGATGACACGCCCACCTACCCAGCCCTGCTCCACGCGATCGAGTACTCCGACATCGTTGATGACCTAACGCATGTGGTCTTGCTCCAACCCACCTCGCCGCTACGCATCGCGGTGGACATCGACAACTGCATCACCACCTGTCTGGAGACGGGCGTCCCGGCGGTGCAGTCTGCCGAACTGGGTGGGGCTGTGGCGACCGGCGCCGTCTATGTGGGTGAGGTTGAGTGGCTCAAGGGTGGCGGCTCATGGGATGACCCTGACGTTCCGCTGGTGCCATGGATGCCGGCAGAGCGATCGGTGGACATCGACACGCGGCTGGATTTCGAGACAGCCCTATTGCATCTAAAAGCAAACCATGACAATATCTGAGCATGACCAGTGCCGCTGAAATTGCACCAGAGATCCGCGTCAAAATAGTCGGCGACTTCGTCCGCGAGTATATGGACTGCGAGGTCAACGAGCGGCTTGCTGATGTGCTGAACCCAGTCACGCCCTCAGACGAAGCTGCCGCCATCACCATAATATATGAGATGAACGTCGAGAGCCTCATCGGGTTTTTCAAAACATGGGCGGATCATCAATGAGCAACCCCTTCCAGCACTGGTACGATAGCTGCAACTCTGGTGACAGCGCCGCCAAGCTTGCCGCCCTTCCCCCCTTCCCCACCCACATCGATGTTGAACTGACCAGCGTTTGTAATTTCAGATGCCTGATGTGTCCCACCGGCAACCTATCCCTCCAGCGTGATGGTGAGTTCATGGAGTGGGATACGTTCGATCAGATCATAGATCAGTGTGAGCCGCACGGCGCCGGCATCAGGTTCATTGGATGGGGCGAGCCGATGATGCATCCCCAGCTTTTCCGTTTCATACGCCGCGCCTCCGACGCCCTTCTGCCTACGCACCTCAATACCAACGGGTCCAAGCTGCATCAGTATGAGCAGAACATGATCCTCAACATGGGTCTGGACAGCATCAAGGTTTCCATGCAGGGGACCACCGCGGAATCCTATCGCGACATGCGGAACATCGACTATTATGAGGGCGTCTTCACGGCAGTCAGAACTCTGCACCGACGCCGCGGCAACGCCCCTCGCCCGTGGATACATGTCTCGACCACCATCACCGACGAGCATCCTTCCACCGTCGAGGTGTTCAAGAAGCGGTTCGCCCCATACTGCGATCAGATCAGCGTCGGTTACACCACGTTCGACTACCTCGACCTCGCCGCCGTTCGCCTCGGCGATCAGGACCGCGAGCGCCTTGAGAAGATGGTCGCCAACCAAGAGGTGGAGAAGAGGCACCCGTCTTGCCCAGAGGTATACGACAAACTGACCATCCATGCTGACGGTTCGGCGCGGGTCTGTTGCAATGACTACAATGGAGAGACTTTTCTTGGCAACGTCAATGACACGCCTATAGGTGCGATGTTTCATCACCCAGTGATCAAGGAGTACCGAGAAAAGCTGGCTCGGGAAGAGCATGACTACCTTCATTTGTGCGCGGACTGCTACGACTATATGGAGTTGACCAATGACTGACGTTCCGCCTCCCGGCCGGCTGGCCCAGGCCCTCGGCGCCAACGCCGTCGCGACATGCACCTGTGGCTCGAACATCTTCTACCCTCTGGTCAAGCTACTCGAGGGCGTCATGGACAACTCCCTCGTCGCCATCAAATGCGTGGCATGTAACGAGGAGACGGCGGTGCCGCTCGATCCGAAACGCGAGCAAGAGATCAAACCCTTCGACCGAAAACTTTCGAAAGAGATGGACCGCATGAGAAAAGAGAAGGCGAACTGATGAACCTTATAGAGAGATTTGAAAGCAAATTTATCCCTGAGCCAAACACAGGATGTTGGCTATGGGATGCATCGTTGGACACGGGTGGCTACGGCAGTTTTTCTGTTGCTGGAACGAACCAGCGGGCGCACCGGGTTTCGTATGAAATGTATACTGGCTCGATCCCTCAAGGTTTGGAGTTAGACCATAAATGCAATGTCAGATCATGTGTAAACCCTGACCACCTTGAGCCAGTAACTCGGTCAGAAAATCAAAAGCGATCTTATCATCGAGGCAGGGTTGGGGGGCAATCAAAGAAAACTCACTGTAAGCAAGGGCATCAATATAGTGGGGACAATCTATATCTTATGCCCAACGGGCATCGCAGATGTAAGGAGTGCCATAGGCAGGAGCAATCAAGGCAAAGGCAGAAGAAAAGGAGCGCGGCTCAATGATGTACCCAGAACTTTGGGATGCTGAAACAGAAAGCCGCGTCCGAAAAGAAGCCAAGAATCTGGACCCCCAGTTCACCGGGGAGGAAGTCAGATTCTGTAAGCGTTGTGTGGTATCAAATCAGCGGCCGCGGATCACCTTTGATGATGGTGTATGCTCGGCTTGCCGGTTTGCTGACCGGAAACTTGACATCGACTGGATCGAACGGGCGCGGGATCTGGACGAACTTCTGAGCGAACACCGATGGACGGGTCACGATGTTGTGGTGCCGACCAGCGGCGGCAAGGACAGCGCCATGGTTGCTCACCGGCTGAAGCACGAACACAACATGACGCCGATGGCTGCGACATGGGCGCCGATGGGATACACCGAGAGCGGATACAAAAACTTCGAGGCGTTTATCCAGTCAGGCTTCGACTGCCAGGTCGGCTATGCCAACGGGCTGACCCACCGCAAGTTATCCAGGCTGGCCCTCGAGTTCTACGGTGATCACTTCCTCCCGTTCATCTGGGGACAGTTAAATTTTCCGCTGCACGTTGCCAAGGACCGCGGCATTGACCTGATCATGCTCGGTGAAAATGGTGAGAGCGAGTATGGCGGGGACAGTTCAGCCGATGACCGGATGTGCTGGGAGCGCAAAGATTGGGACCGCATCTACATGAAGGGCGCCAGCGCCTCGATCCTCTTCGAGGTGGGCCGTGACCTCGGAGTGTTCTCGCCGGATGACTTCCACAACCTCTCCCCCTTCTACTCGCCGCCCCTGGACTTCTGGCCGACAGTCGCCTGGTTTAGCTATTTCAGGAAGTGGCATCCACAGAGTAATTATTATTATGCAGTTGAGAACACCGGCTTTGAACCCAACGATATTAGATCGACGGGAACTTACTCGAAATATGCAAGCATTGATGACCGCTTCGATGACCCACACTATTATCTCGGCTATATCAAGTATGGACTTGGTCGAGCTACTTCTGACGCCGCCCATGAAATACGTGACGGCGATATCACAAGAGAAGAGGGCGTCGAGCTTGTGCGGAAATACGACGGCGAGTTCCCCGAGAGACACCAGGCTGAGTTCTATCAATACCTCGGGATAGACACCAAACACTTTATTGATATCTGCAACAGGTTCCGGCCAGATCATGTTTGGTCTGTAGAGAAGGATCAGCACGGTTTCACAGACTGGGAACTCAAACACAAAGTATGGGAGGAGACATGACCAAGTGGTTCGTGATAGCGGTCCTTGTCCTCGGCATCTGGTTCAGTTTAACGGCTGACAACCTTTTCATGGGAAATACGTTCCCGAAAATAAGGGGGTTCTGATGAACTGGAACGGAATCAAAGTCTTCATTTCAGGATCTGATGGCTTTATCGGCTCCCACCTCGCCGAGGCTCTGGTCGAGCGCGGCGCTGATGTGACGGCGATGGCTCAGTACAACTCGTATGGCAAGCATGGCTGGCTCGATGACAGCATGATGCGCCATGACATGAACCTGATCCACGGTGACATCAGGGATCCAGAGCAGACACGCGCACAGATCAACCATGATGTGGTGTTCCACCTTGCCGCCCTGATCTCTGTCCCGCACTCAAAGAACGCAGCCAGGGCTTACATGGACACCAACGCCTCTGGTACAATGAACGTCCTGATGGCGTCACGCGAAGCCAACAGGGTGGTGGTCACCTCAACGAGCGAGGTCTATGGAACAGCCAAGGTCGTCCCCATCATGGAAGGTCATAGCCTCAACCCTCAAAGTCCCTATGCGGCTTCGAAGGTTGCTGGTGATGCGATCGCTGGGTCTTTCTTCGAAACCTATGGGCTACCTGTTACGATCCTCCGACCGTTCAATACTTTTGGCCCCAGACAATCTGAGCGAGCTATCGTTCCAACCATCATCAGACAAGCCATTGACCCTCGTTGCCCGGTTGTTAAGCTCGGCTCCATTGACGCCCGCCGCGACCTCACCTTTGTTGGTGACACGGTCAACGCCTTCCTCGAGGTTGGCAGCTACGACAACCCGGTCTGCGTCGGCGAGACGTACAACTGTGGCGCCGGCAAGTCCCTCACCATCGGAGAACTCGCGCAGTACCTGTCCAACGGCAAGGAAATTGCGCTCGATGAAGAGCGAACGCGCAACAACGAGGTCTGGCACCTCGAAGCCGGCACCACGAAGATCAGACAAGACACGGGCTGGGAGCCTGAAGTCTCGCTGACCGATGGCCTCGCCGTCACCAGAGATTGGTGGAGCTATCGGTTAGCGGAGATGAAAGACGAGGCTCGATATGTCGTTTGATATCCCGTTGCTTGAGCCGAACATGTCAGGCGGCTGGGAGCATACTTGCGTAGCGGCTGCGATAGATGGTAACGAGCCAACCCGCGGTGACTATGTCAAAGAGTTCGAAGAGCTTGTCGCCTCGGCGACCGGCAGGGTCTGGTGTGTGGCGCTTTGCAGCGGCACTGCGGCGCTACACACCGCCTTGCTCGCCCTCGGCACAGGTAAAGACCATGTGCTGGCGGTGCCGAGCTTCACCTTCGCTGCCACGGTCAACGCCATCATCTATACCGGTGCTGCACCGTACTTCGTGGACATCGATGAGAACTGGGTGAGTAAAAGCCATCCTGATGGTGATGGCATATATGTCGAGGTCAACGGCAACCCTGCACCAGAGGGGGCCACCATTGTTGACGCCGCTCACTCCATGGGACGCGGCAAGATCGGCGGCCGCCTCGCCTGTCTCAGTTTCAACGGCAACAAGATCATCACCACGGGCGGCGGCGGTGCGGTGATCGGGGATGACCCAGAGCTTGAGGCTCGTGTCAGATACCTCGCCAACCAATGCACCGACGAGAAGTACAAGCACGGCGCCATCGGCCTCAACTACCGTATGCCCAACATCAACGCAGCCATCGGCGTGGCGCAGATGCAGAGGCTCTATGAGTTTGTGGCGAAGAAGAAAGAGATACAGAAAATTTATCTTGAGGAACTGCCCTATGAACCTTTGGCTGGTAACGGGTTCTGGCTATCGGGTTACATCACCGACAATGCCGGCGAACACATCGACGCCCTTCAAGCTATGGGCATCGAGGCGCAGCCGTTCTTCCACCCGCTACATCTTCAAGCCCCATACAAAGACTACCCGCGAGATGAACTGCCAAATACGGAGGCGATATACTCATGCATAGTGACACTGCCGTCATCGACAACCCTGACCGAGGAGCAACAGCAAAGAGTGATCGACGCTGTCTTGTCGTTACCAGTGGGAGAGCAGACGCCTCGCCGCTCAAGTGCGTGATCGAGGAGCTTGAGAAGCGGTGTGATGTGTTTGTGGCTAATGCCCATGACGCCGAGACTTGCGTGGGCGTTCCTTCGTGGGAAGAGGTTGATGTGCTGATTCTGCTTGGGGATCGCTGGGAGGTGCTGTATGCGGCTGTTGATGCTGCTTGTAGCCGCATCCCCATCGCCCACATCCATGGAGGGGAAAGCACATACGGCGCAATGGATGACAGTATGCGACACGCCATATCAAAGCTGTCCCACCTCCACTTCGTAGCCAACCATGACTTCGCCGCCGTCCTCCGTAAGATGGGCGAGCGCAACATATGGGTGACCGGGGCGCCGGGGCTGGACAACATGGTGCCGTATATGAAGATGAAGCGGAAGCCTGAGAAGTATTTCGTGGTGACCTATCATCCTGAGACGCTGGGCGACGACCACTTGCCGGCGCTGATAGCAGCACTCAAAGAGTTCCCAGACTACACAGTTCTATGGACCGCCGTGAACAACGATCCCGGTTCTGATAATGTGCGGCAGACTATTAAGGATGCTGGAATCCGCATGGCTCATTGGTCCCTCGATCAGTATCTGCTCCAAATACATCAAGCCGCCGCCGTCATAGGCAACTCATCCTCTGGCATCATAGAGGCGCCGTACCTCGGGGTGCCGACCGTCAACATCGGGAAGAGGCAGGAGGGGCGACCGATGGGCGCATCGATCTGGTCAACTGATGGTGATCTGGTCAAGGGCATTGAGAACATGATCCAGCTTGCCATTGATTATGACGGCTCCTTCGATCACCTCTACGGCGAACCCGGCGCATCCCGTCACATAGCCGAGGTCATCGCCACCCACCCACTGGATGACATACTGAGGAAGCCATGGGCAATATGACCATACCGCGATTTAGTGAGTGGATTAAGGATGCTCGCGGGTTTCATACTGAGGAACTCTATGCACGAAACCTTGGTATTGGCGTAAGCGTTGCCGAGGGGCAGCGCACTGTCGATATAATGAAAGAGTATGGGGTTACGCGGAACATAGTAGAAAGGGTGGGCGCGAAGTTTTCGAGGCTTCAAGATAAGTGGATGTTTGTTCGGGATAATTGGGGCGCCCGTATGCCTGTTGAGGTCTTGATCAATACAAGGATAATAAACTGTTTAAGAAACGAAGGCGTTCGCTATCTCGATGAGGTAGTCAGACACAGCGCGGAGTATTGGGAAAGATCCCCAAACATGGGGGCAGGGTCAATCGCTGAGATGTATAGGCAACTGGCAAAGTATGGCATCAAGCCCCATCCCTCGAAAATAAGACCAACGACAGAGTGTCCAACTTGTGGAAGAAAGTTTTGGGTGAGTGTTTTCCCGCCTGACACCAAGGCAAGATGAAAAGGATTTGAAATGCCGTATCTCGATGACGAAGCAAAAGCTGACCAAGCACCGAAAACAAAGTATACTCTGGTGATGTTCATCACACCCGGCGACCAGGCTCAGACCATCGAAGCCCTCGACCAGCTTCCGCCGTCCACCATATACCTCGCCAGCGAGATCGAGGTCGGTGAGCAGGACCGCCTCGCCCCTGATCTGATGGCATCGACAGCCGAGGCGTTCAACCGGAAGATCGATGATGGGGGCTGGCCCAAATGAGAGCCGTTCCTGTTGATGTAGATCCTCTGCCCAAGACGCTGGTCAACGGCTGTACTGGAAAGGTCAAGATACCCAGTAGAAAAGCAGCCCGAACAAAGGTGAAGCGGCTCAACGCTGAGAAAGCTCGCGGCTCAGACAGGTGGGCTGCTTATAAATGCAAACACTGCACGAACTGGCACGTTACCGGCCATGACAAAGGGTATCGGACATGACCTACATCATCGCAGAAGTCGGCGTGAACCATCAGGGCGTACCCAGCATCGCCCGAAACTACATCGAGGCGCTCCATGATGTGGGTGCCGACGCCGTCAAGTTTCAAATGTTCAAGGCTGATGAACTCGAGCCACCCGGTGAGCGCCGTGGTATGCTCAAGAACCTGGAGTTCGGCATCGGCGTGATGATGGACCTCAAGGCTGTCTGTGAGGCGATCGGCATCGACTTCCTCTGCACTCCCTTCGACCAACAGTCCCTACTCTGGCTCGCCGGCATGGGTCCAACCCCAATGCAATATATGAAGCTGGGTTCTGGAGCCATCCACAACGGGTCTCTGATCTCGTCCGCCAGCAAGTGTGGGATACCGCTCATCGTGTCCACCGGAACGCTGAACTATCAGGAGATAAACACCCTGGTAAAAAAAACAGAGGCAAGCGTGGTAATGCACTGCATCTCAGCTTACCCAACGCAACCGGAAGACATGCACCTAGGCACCATACCTTGGCTGGTAAGAAAATATAACAAGCGGGCAATTGGGCTGTCCGACCACTCCCTGTCCACAGTCATACCCGCCGCCGCCGTAGCCATGGGTGCCACCTTCATCGAGAAGCACGTAACCTTCGATCGATCCTGGCCCAGTCCAGACCATCACATGTCCCTTGATATGGGCGAGTTCAGCGAAATGATCGACGGCATCAGGGATGTGGAGAAAGCCATCTCTGGTGACATCCCAGTCTATGAGCGCCCAGCATGTGAGGATGAGACAAAGGCGATCATCGAAGAGAGAAATAAACACATGAAATCAATGGCATAGGTAAACATAGCAGGATGATCTACATATTAGGCAAAGGCGGCCACGCGAAGACGGTGAGTGAAAGCCTCGGGTGGCAGTCCCATGAGATGCTGCCTCTTAATGAGGAGCATAAGATCGTTCGGTCAACGATGTTGACCAAGACCCAGTTGCAAGAGATCATAAATGGTGAGGCAGAAGCGCCGCCCCCAGGTGACTATCTGATCAACGGTATTGGTATCGGCATCGACATCGGCGTTCCCAGAGATCGCATCGCCCTCTATGAGAAATATCAGGACAACCCATGGATCGATGTGGTTGATGGTTCTGCCCGATGGGGCAACAGTCCTAAGCTGGTGCCAGAGTATGGTGGCGCTGGCATTTACATCGGACCCTTCGCCTTCATCGGCGCTGATGTCACCATCGGCCGCAACGTCATGGTGAACCACGGCGCCCATGTTTCACATGACTGTGAGATAGGTGACCACACCGTGATATCGATCGGCGCTCAGATATGCGGCGGCGTCAAGCTTGGTAGAGCCTGTGCCATCGGGGCGGGCGCCATCATTGTTCAGAACGTGGAGTTGAAAGATGAGACAAGAGTCCCAGCCGGCACGGTCGTTGTCGGACAAGATGATTTCAGGAAGCCTGTCTCTGTGGCACCGGGCGGTCGAGCCTATGCGTTTAAAGACGGCGAGGGATTCATTGCGTTCGAAGACGGCGACAGACACCCGCGTCTCAGTCCTGATCCCAACCCATAACCGCGTAGACCTCTTGCTTGAGCGGGCGCTGCCGTCCGTCCTGGCGCAGACGCATACCGACATGGATATCCACATCGTGCAGCATGGATGCTGGTATAGTATCGAGTGGCCGCAAGATGAGCGCATCCTTGTCCATCACATTGAACGTGATGTTCACTACCCAGACAACCCATGGAACCGCTGGTACGCTGGACCGGTTGATCCACTGAACCATGCCCTGTCCCTCGCCACGGGAGCCTACATCGCCCGCATCGATGACGATGACACATGGGAGCCGGATCACTTGGAGAAGTGCCTCCGGTTTATGGACAAGTTCCCGACGATGGAGTTTGTTTCGGCTGGTCACGCCACCCATGACAATGACCATGTCGATCCGTATCTGTTTCCAGGCAACAATGTGATCGGCGGCACCCAGACCTGGGTCTACCGCTCCTACCTCAAGATGTTCAAATACAACAGAAACTGTTGGCGTAATGCCTCGAACCGGGTTAATGACACTGATCTACAGTACCGCATGTATCGGGCTGGAGTTCGCATGGGATACCTCAATGAGGTTCATGCCCATGTTTTGCCCCGCCCAGGTGAAACAGAGATAGGGCTGAAGGCATATGTTAACATTGGAAGAAAAGAGGGTTCGTAAGCGGGCGTATGATCTAAAATATAGAAGTAAGAATCGGCAGAAGTTAATTGCTAAAACAGAAGAGTGGCGCGATAGAAACAGGGGCAAGGTCAATGCCAATAGCAGGAAGTCATACGCTAACAATCGTGAAGCCCACCTTACCCGACAGAAGAGGTGGCGGCAGCAAAATCCAGAGACATATAAACGTAGTCAACGGGCGCATATCAGGCAGTTAAAAGTAGCCACACCAACATGGGTAGACTTAGAAGCCATAAATGCTGTATACCGTGAGGCTAAGGAAAAGGGGTTGGCGGTAGACCACATTATACCGATCACAAATGAACAGGTATGTGGACTGCACGTACCGTGGAACCTTCAGCTTCTAACGAAGCAGGAGAACTCGCGGAAGTACAACCACTTCGAGGAGCCAAACCATGAGCCATAGAGAACCAGGCATACACCGCATCCGCGGTAACCTTTACTCCGTCACCTTCTCAGACATCGAGTGCAGCGGCGTTGCCGAGCGCGACGTGTTTGATATCCAAGGATCAACTGAAACCCGCTTGAGGTTGCATCAGGTCGAACTGAGCCAGCACAGCGAGGTTGCCGGCGCATCTGAAGAGCGTCTGCCAGTCGAGATCCTTACCGGAGCCGTTGTCGCATCCTCGGGTGGGACTGCCGGCGTACCGACCAGATACCTCGACCGCGGCGCCACCTCACTGGTGAGCGCGGCATACAATGCGACCACCGTTGCCGGCGCGGCGTCCGACGAGACGCTGAGATGGGGCGGTGCGTGGCCGATCAACGAGTGTTTCAATTATGAACCGGCATCAGACAAGCGGATCCAGACGGGACTCAATGAGAACCTGTCGGTTCGCATCGGTGTTCCTGCCGACGCTCTGAGCCTGAACGGGACTATCGTTTGGGAAGAGATCGGCAAGGTGCCGGGTGAGAGTTAATTTAAGACCAGCCAAGCCATAGAGATGCGGCTGAAGAGAGAGAGGCGTAAATGGTAGACCGAACGGTCACCGCTCCGTAGCAACAGCAACAAGCAAGAGGAGATACGCACATGTCTGAAACAGTCTTTAAGTCGATGCATGGCCGGGAACTCGGCATGAACTCAAGCGGGCAGTTGGTTGGTCAACGTGATAAGACCGACACAACCCTTTACCCGATCTCGTCCATCAAGAAAGTCCAGGCGGCGGTCGCCACTGGCTCGACGGCGGAAAACGCCGGTATGCAGATCCTTTCATCCGGCACGGCCACGGCCCAGTCGTATGAGATCAAGGCGCCGGTACCGGGCGTCGATGTCCAGTTGCATGTCCAGTCGTCGGCGTCCGAGGTCACCATCGGCGGCACCGCTACCGGCGTGATCTTCAAACCCGCGTTGGCTGGGGCTGGCTCGTCCATGTTCCTGTCGGCCGCGAACCTTTCGGGCAAGGTGCTGAAGCTGACCGGCGTGACCACCACTCAATATGCGGTCACCGGCTCAACTCTGGCGCTGACGATCGGTTAACATTGAGGAAAGCATGGCATCAGAGCAGGAAGGCGGGGTCACCATAAACACAGAAACTGGTGAGCCAATGGAACGACAAGAACAAGAACAAGCCACGCAGCCAATAGAGAAGGGAGGGGCGCCACTCGGCACCCTTCCCCTCGGCTGCACCATCTTGGCGGGATATCAGAAAGAACACCTCCCCAAGGCCGTGGGCAAGAAGATCGCCATCGTCGGCACCTGTCCATCGCGGGAACAGGCGCCGGTCCATGACAAGACATGGGAGATATGGACGATCGGACCCGGCGGCAAGAACGCCCACCGATGGGAACGCCTATTTGAACTACACGGCGAGGGATCCTGGCCTGAAGGGTTCAGGTTCTATCTCGAGGAACTGAAGGCGGTTCTGCCGCCGCGCATCATCTATACCGAGGCTCCGATGCCAGACTGGCCGGCGAACCAAGTCCTGAACAGGGACGGGTTGTTCGGGAAATATGGCCGCATGTGGTTTCAGTCTCAGATCAGCTATGCCCTGGCGGTGGCGATCGAGGAAGGGGCTACGAGCATCGGCATATGGGGCATCGACCTCGAGGCTGGCGAGGAGTACCGATCGCAGTTCACCGGGGCGAAATACTTCATGCAGTTGGCTCAGTTGGCGGGCATCGACATCGTGGTGCCGGAAGGCTGTGGTCTATTGCGGGATCCGAATCCGTATCCAGACGCATGGGAGACGCATCTCGCCATGACGCTGAAGTCGAAGATCGATCACCTCGAGGGGCTGAAGAACGTCAAGATGAACCAGTTCGAGCAACTGAAGACGGACATCGCCGGTCTGACTGGCGAGATAGGTATGGCTCAGTTCCTCCACAGCCTCTATGTGATCTCGGCGGTGGACCCGAACCAGCCCAAGGCGCTTCAGGAGCGGACGCTGTCAGAGGTGACGAACAACATCGAGTTCATGGTCCGCGGCATCAAGGACAGCGAGGGTCATTTCGTGAAGCCAGACCCTGAACTACCCAAGGCTCTGGATGCGCTGCCTGATCAGTTCACGGGAGAGAAATAATAGACGGTCTTGAAGACGTTCTCCAAATACTAGGCGACCTACCTGACGAGGCGCGTGAGGAGGTATCGGTTCGCCGTGAGGAATCCACCGCTCACAGGAAGTGGACGCCGAACCTTGGACCTCAGTATGAAGCCTACATGTCGCCCGCCAATGAGCTACTGTTCGGAGGTCAGGCTGGACCGGGTAAGACCGATCTCGTTCTCGGACTGGCTTTCGAGAAGCACCTCCGCTCCCTCATCATGCGCCGGCAGTACACCGACATGGGGGCGATGACCGAGCGGGCGATCGAGATCAACGGAACCCGTGACGGCTACTCAGGCTCCAACCCGATGAAGTTGCGGCCGGCGGGGCGCGATGATCAACTGATCGAGTTCGGAGCCTGTGCCAAGCTGGGAGATGAGCAGCACTGGCAGGGTCAGCCGCATGACTTGGTTTGTGTCGGGAAGGGAACGCCCGTGCTTATGGGTGATGGCAGCTATCAGTCCGTTGAGACTTTAGCTGCCGGCGACATGGTTAAAACTCTAGAAGGGCCTCGTCGCATTGAGAGGATATTTCCCAAGCAGATCAAGGATGCCGTGAAGGTGACTGCCATTGACGCCGATGGAAATGTCATTGCGTCACAAGTCCAGGGTTCTTCTCACAGGCTTCTAACCACCGCTGGGTGGGTTTGCCACGGTAAGTTCTGTGTATCATCCCCTTCTTTGACTTCCGTACCCAAGGGGTTTTGTTCAGTTTTGCCATTTCTAACAGGGTGCGCTCTCCAATATGGAACCGCCTTGAGATATCTTGGATGGAGTGCTTATCACTCAGTGCATAAGGCTCTATCTTCTTCCATGCCCTTGCATCATTTGGTCGCGTTGGCGATGACCTCTGTCTTGGGCCGACCAAGATGGGAAAGTGTTTGCGTAGCGTATAGTGACTGCACCCAAGAAGCGTGGCTGCCTGTTTTACGGAGCGACCATCGAGGGCCTTTCGGACTTGGTCCTCAGATGGACGGCGGGCGGCGTAGTACTCACGGGACCGCCTTCCTGTATGATATGAGCGATGATCAGAGAAGGTCATTATCAGAAGGTTCGATGGATCATTGTTCAAGGGGTCTTCGTCAATATGGTGGACGCACTCCCGGCGCTTTGGGTTCTTCCCCTTGCGAAGACGGCGGCCAGCTATATCTTCACCAATCAGGCGATGCTGTGCCACCCATCCCCACATGTTCGCATCCTGATGTTCAGGGACGAACTCATGGATATACTTGCCTAGAACCATTGTACGACCACCCTTATAGGACGGGTAAACGTCAAGCGACTGAATCAGTGCGCGTTTCTTCATTTGATGTCCAATCTGTTGGTGTTCAAGAGCTTTATGATATCGAGGTTGAAGAAGTAAACCACTATATCACAGGTGGTGGCTTTATCAATAAGAACTGTTTTGATGAAGCCGTCCAGTTCCTCGAGATGCAAGTCCGCTACCTCTGTGGCTGGAACCGATCGACGGTACCGGAGCAGAGGTGCCGCATCGTGATGGCGACGAACCCACCCATCACCGCGGATGGCTACTGGATCATACCGATGTTTGCGCCCTGGCTGGACATCACGTTCCCGAACCCTGCGAAGGAAGGTGATCTCAGGTGGGTGGTGACCGATCCCGATGGGCGGGACATGTGGGTGGATGGAGAGCATGATGTCAAAACATGGAACGGAAAAGACTATCACCCGATCAGCCGTACTTTTATACACGGGGAGCTTTCAGATAATCCGTACCTCATCAACACCGACTACAGTAAACGGCTCGACCAGCTTCCTGAACCGATGCGAAGTGCCTACCGCGACGGTAACTTCATGGCGGCAAGAGAGGACACCGTAAACCAGGCTATCCCAACCGCCTGGGTCTTAGAAGCTCAGAACCGCTGGCGCCCACAGGTACCCGAGGGCATCCCGATGTGCAGCATGGGCGTTGACTGCTCTGGTGGCGGCAAGGATCCGATGATCATCGCCCGCCGCTTCGACGGCTGGTTCGATGAGATGCATGA
>Ga0209434_1000681_pt1 | contig 16110 bp, 13 predicted proteins | sample ETNvirnome_2_300_FD_184068 | JGI IMG/M metagenome (GOLD analysis project Ga0209434, IMG submission 184068) | Marine viral communities from the Pacific Ocean - ETNP_2_300 (SPAdes) (version 2) | ecosystem: Environmental > Aquatic > Marine > Oceanic | place: Pacific Ocean | collected 2013-06-22
ACACTCAGGATCCTGATGGCGGCTTAAACGTAGAAAATTGTGTTCTGTATCAGTCAGCCGGCGAAGCACAAGGAATTGAAGAAAAGGCAACATCTTTAGTTAGAGTTTATGAAAATATCAGCAGGAAGATTAAGTGAAACTTGTTTGGGTAAATGGGTGTTTCGATGTTTTACATCGCGGTCATTTTGAAATGTTAAAATATGCTAAATCGCTGGGCGATTATTTGATGGTGGGCATCGATTCAGATCAGAAAGTAAAGAAAGACAAAGGCCAAGATCGTCCGTTTAATAATGCTGAAGATCGTAAGTTTGCTTTAGAATCAATAAAATACGTTGACAAGGTGTTGGTCTTTGGCTCCCGCGCGGGACTACAACACTTGATAAAATTATTAGAACCAGACTACATGGTGGTTGGCTCAGATTGGAAAGAAAAAGAAGTTGTAGGTCAGCAATATTGCACAGAATTGTGTTTTTTTGATAGAATAGACGGGTATTCAACCACAAATATTTTGGAAGGTATAAATTGAAACTAGTTGTGATCACTGGATGTTTAGGCCTTATCGGCTCTCATGTTACACGCCAATGCCTTGAAAAAGGTTGGAAAGTATATGGAATAGATTGCTGCACTTATGCTGCCAATATGCAATTTTTAGATGAATTTGAAAATTATAAAAACTTTACATTCGTTAAAGAAAACATCGCAAACCTTAATTATCTTCCAGATTGTGATTACGTAATAAATGTCGCAGCCGAATCACATGTTGGAAACAGCATTGTTGATAGCTCTGATTTTATTCAATCAAATATTGTTGGAGTTAAAAATCTATTAGATTTGATTCGCAACAAGCAAGAAAATGTAAGTGATCGTCCAATCTTTTTTCACTTTAGCACAGATGAAGTTTATGGAGACATTACATCAGGAGACCATGTGGAAACCGATATTCTTAAACCGAGCAATCCATATTCAGCGTCAAAAGCTGCAGCAGACATGTTAATTCTTGCATGGGCGAGAACTTATGGAATTAATTATATAATTTTGCGCCCGACTAATAATTATGGAATAGGGCAATACCCAGAAAAGCTTATTCCAGTCACTGTTAAACTTTTGATGAGAGAAAAAATAATTAAACTTCATAACAAAGGTGAACCAATTAGAAATTGGCTTCATTCGGATGATACAGCATCAGCAGTTATTGCTTTAATAGAATCAGGTGTTATTAACGATATTTATAATGTAGCGGGCGGATTTGAACAGAAAAACATAGAAACTGTTTTTAAAGTTTTAGAATGTTATTTTGGAGAAATAAGAGATTGGCATCAACTTCTTGACTTGTCATATGTTAGGGAAGGTCAAGATATACGTTATGCTTTAAATGATGATAAATTACAGGCTCTCGGATGGGAGCCAAAAAAGAAATTCGATGAAGAAATCGGATCTATAGTTGAATATTATAAAAATAATTTTAAATGGTAAGGAGAAAAAATGCAACTATCAAACCAAGCTTTAGGTGCCATTATGATGGCACTACAGGAATCGCTTTTAAATGAATTGGATATTGTGCCAATTCTTAAAGGATTTGAACTAACTGAAACGGACGATGGTCTTATAGTCACAAATCCGCCTACAGTTAGATTTACTGATAATAGTACAATCACTGAAAAGGATTTGGCTAACTTGGCGCCTGATAAAAGTGCCTAGATACAGTTATGAGTGCGCAGAGTGCAAAGACATTATAGCGGTATTTCATGGAATAAACGAAGTTATAGTGGATTGTAAAAAATGTAACGGCACACAAACTATGCAGAAACTTTTGTCTACACCAATTATTGCGAAAAAACAAAAAAGCGACAATAATAAAGTAGGCGAATTAACTAAAGAATATATTGAAGAAAATCGTAAAATTTTAGAATTGCAAAAAAAAGAACTAAAGGAAAAAGACTATGAGTCGACTTGAAATAATATTGTCTGCAATATTGTTTGTTTCGATCGTTTTTAATATTGGTATTTTTGTATATGCGCGCGCAGCGATTGCAAGATTATTATCAGTATCAGAAGAATTGGGAGATCTACAGCAAATGGTCAATTCTTTTGCGGCACACGCTAAATCAGTTCATGAATTAGAAATGTTCTATGGAGATGAAACTTTAAAGTATTTAGCAGAACATGCGGTATCTTTTAGTGAGCAACTGTCTACATTCGAATATATATATTCTCTAACAGAAACGGAAACGGAAGAAGGAACAGCTGTTGATGACGAACAAGAAAACAAGGAAACGTAGAAATAAGAATTATTATTTTACCCAAGTACATGAAGACGCGATAGTTAGATATGCAAAAACCACTTGTATTAGAGAAAGAACTGAATTATATGTAAAATGGATCCAGCCAGCGTTTAATGAAATGGTTGATAAGATTGTTTTTACTTACAAATTTACTAATTTACCAAATTGCGATTCACTAAGAGATGAGTGTAAAATATGGTTAATGACGATTCTTGATAAATATGACCAAAGTAAGGGCTCCAAGGCCTTTTCTTACTTTTCGGTTATTACAAAGAATTGGTTTATCCACAAAGTAAAACGCCAGCAAAAACGAAATAGACGAGAAATTGATTATGAAAACATATCAAAATCATACGAAGAAGAGTTTTTATCTACGAACGAATCATACCTTACCAATAGAGAAGAAGACGAATTTTGGAACTCATTTTACGGAGAATTAAGATCGTGGGACGCTTCTACAATGAAAGAAAACGATTTAAAAGTATATAAAGCGATCAATATCTTATTTGAATCCAAAGAGGAGATCGATATTTTCAACAAAAAAGCTATTTATCTATACCTAAGAGAAATTACTGGACTGAATACAAAACAAATTGTTAATTCATTGAAGAAATTTCGCAAAAGATATTATTTATTTAAACAAGATTGGGAAAATGGAGAGCTATGAGCAACAAAGATTTGGAATCTCTAATAGACGAAGCCTTGGGCAATATTCGTAATGATCGAAAAATGGCGAGAGAATTTCTTAACGAGATTGCAAATCAAATAGCAAATGATGGAGAGCAAAACAAATACTTAAGCCCCGTAGCTGCCAAACATATTGAAACACTCCAGAGATCGAACGAGCAGTTAGTTAAACTTATTGGTCTCCGACAAAAGGGCCAAGGCCAATCAGTAGCATTATCTGAAGAAGATAAAGATAGTCTTTTTGATTTGATTCAAGGAGGCGAATAAATGGATATTATTCAATTCCTGGATCGGTCAGCTTTTACAGATAGCCTTAGTCGATTTGATTTAGTTCAAAAAGCTATTCATGAAGGCATAAAATGGAATAAGTTTCGTGGTAAAACAAGCTTTAGAGCAAAAGTTTTAACAATGCCTATTCGTCTCGCCGGCGTTGATACAACTCCTTTGGTTGACGATGCTGAAGGAGGGCAAGTTGCAAAAAAAGGCAACAAAATTGCTTTTAAAGGCAGAATTCTTGGAGATCCTTCACCGCACGATTGGCTGATAGATCCTTGTGATTTAGACACCGCAACCGATCCTGGTCTTGTGCTTAGAATGACGGCTCTTCATACAACATTTGAATCTGCAAACGATATTGTTGTAAGTGAGGCCACAATGCCCAAAATGGGCGATATAGTAAATATTGAACTGACCCCAAATGTGTTTTGGTATAATTTATCATTTGGAAAATTCACAAGTATTGCAAACCAAGCGGCCCCCGGATCTGAAGGGCCGGCCGAGTCTGCTGGAGCTGCATGCGATAGCTTGGAGAGCTTTTTTGAGAATATAGAGTATGAAGATTTGAAAGGTGGAGGGTCTTCATTTGAATATTCCGTTGGGGGCTCTGGGGGTGTAGGATATAATTATACTGCAGCCGCTGGGGCCACTGCTAGCTTGGGAGCAGTTGATTTCTATAAGCTATTAAAAGGGTCCTTTCTGTCAAATGACTATAGTGACGCTTTTGTTGCCGGCTTAGTTGCCAATGCACAAGCTGAATCAAACTTTCTGGCTACCGCAAACGGAGATCTAAGAGGCGATGTTGGCGGAAACAGTGAACAAGCTATACAAGTAGGGAGCAACCATTATTGTTCTTTTGGATATTGGCAATTAAATGTTTGCAGCGGCGGCGGAGAAAAGTTTGCCAAGAGACAAGGAATAACTGATATTGTTAACAATAAAGAAAAGCTATATAAGTTAATTACTGATAGTAAAACGCAAATAGAATATATGGTAGAATATATGAAAGACCTCTTCGGCGCCGATGTTAAAAAATCTAATTTGACGGCAGAATATTGGGGTCGGCGGATTGCTGTAGAATTCGAGAGGTGCTCTCGCTGTAAAGCTTATGGGAGCGGCGGAGATGCAACTAGCACCGTCAAGCGCGGGGCGATCGCCAAAGATCTTTATGAAAAGATCTGATCTTTCCATAGATAAAATAAATTAATAGGGAAATATAATGGCTGATTATTTTAAAGAAGGAGAAAAGCTAGAAGAACGCGCTAAGAAAATTAGACAAAGCACATATCGTAGATTTGAAGCAAACAGGCCTGTTAATATGATACCGCCTGATAGTGGGTTATATGGCGCCTATACGCAAGATGTTGAAGTGCAACTAAAGCCTGCTGCATCCCAGCAAAGAGTTGGAATTAACAATGCAGAGATTATTTTTGGACCAGATCGTCCATCCGGCCTACAAGAAAGCAAATATATACGAAAGGGCGCCCTGCGAGCAAAATCAATAGATTTGGTAGTTGGGCGTATGTCTTCAATTAATAACGGCAAAGGCCCCGCATATAACCGGAACGGAGATTCTCCCGAAGTCGATAATCACTTTGGCGCCGACGCCGCTAGAATTGTAATAAGTCATTTAACTGATATTGATACTAATTTTCAATTAGCAGATGGCAAGACAGGGAACATTAAAGGTCGCGCCGGCATAGGGATTAAAGCGGACGTAGTTAGGATCATTGGAAGAGAAGGTATAAAAATTGTTACTGGAAAGGCGCCTTTTAAAGGTATGGGCCTTAAAGGCGAGACGAATTCACGTGGCACCAGATTAATCCCGGCCCCGCCTATTGAATTAATCGCCGGCAATAATACAACTCCAGACATTGTTCTCGGCGGTCCTTTAGGTTTAATAGATGTTGTGAGCACCCTGCAGCCGCTTGTAAAGGGAGAAAACACAACTTACGCGCTAAAAGAATTAGGCAATATTGTAGATGAAATTTGGAGCGCTGTTTTTAATTTGGGATTAGTATCGGCCGCTTTTAATAGCACTTTAGGTGCAGAACCTCTTCTTACTGTTACAAAGGGTACCGCACCGCAAGCTGCCAAACAAGTTATAGATTCAGTAATTAATTCATTATGGCACACAAGGTTTAATAAATCTATTTGGGAAATTCAATATCTTGAAGAAATTGGACACAGATATATTTGTAGTAGGAATGTAACAACTACATAAAGGCAAGTTATGGCAGAATCAAAATTTTTACAATACCAAGACAAAACCGGCAATTATCTTGTTGATGTTTGTGAAGATGTCACAGACGTTCCCGAAGCAATTAACTGTCCAACTTGCAAGCCAGATCTCTGTGCGGTTGTTCCAGATTGGAAAAGCAGAGACGAAAACACACCATTTTTTAATGCAAAGTTGTGTAAATATCAAGTAACCATTGTTACTCCGCTAACAACCACCAATTCTCCTGCAAATGCAACAGAAGAACAGGCACTGGCTGCTTTAGATTCTGTTTTTGAGCAATACAGCCAAAAAGCAGCTGAGTCTCTTGCTCTCGGATTTAATAAAAGCGTTACAGAAGTTGCATATAATGTAATATTGCCTTCTCTTGAAAATACTAAATATTATCTAGACATCCGGCCTAATTCGAGATTAAAATTATCATATTCTATAGAATATAGTGTAATTGATCAGCTGCCAAATGCCGAACCAGAAGATAATAATGAGCCCGATGAGGAAGAAGAGACCTCTACCAGCGGCGGAGGCGGATCCGCCGAATATGTAGCTAATGAAGTTTCTTCTAATTTAACAATTGTTAGAAAAGCTTTACATTTATATGAAAGATATCGTCTTGTATATGTTGCTGTTGATAATGGTAATTTAATATTTGAAAAGTCAAGAAAACCATTTAGTTTAAAGAAATATGGCGATCGAGGCATAGGCAAAGGCTCTTTGCTATCTAGAATTATTCCTGATTTAGATTCATTTTTAAATTCAAAAGGATATAATATTTTAGGAGTTGGAAAACCGACGCGAAGAAAAAAGAAAGTCTCTAAATTCTCCATCAAGTTCGGAAACAACTATAAAGTCACCTCGGTGACAGTCAGCATAGAAGGCTGCGGCGATGATCAGACAAAAACCTTTAGAGGAAAAAACATAAAAGCTTTAAGAGCAAAAGAATCCTTTAAAGATCCCACAGCCATGGCTTATTTTAGTCGTCTTGATGAAATGGTCCAAGATATTACAGCCAGAGAACCAATGCCCTGGCTTGAATTTGTATTAAAATATACATATCCATCGATTTTTGAAACGTTCAATTATCCGATTAACGATAAGCCGCCAGAAGAAACTGCCAAAAGTGCAGTAGTTAAGGCTCTAGAGCAAGGGGGCAAGCAATTAGGTCAAGATATTTTTGATGAGGCTTTTGGTCTGGGTGACGCAATTGCTTATAAGTTTAATAAAAAATTATGCAACGGATCATTTGATGAAACTCATGCCGAAAACATACGAATTGGTCAAGTTTACGATCCCGATACAGATTCAACAAGAAATATTTTTGTTGCCGCACAAGAACAAGCTTTTGAAACTTTAGAAGATCAAGAAGCGGTTTTTTCAGATTTATGCAAAACCATTCTTAATATGACCGGCATGGATACCGATGAAGCTAAAGAACCAGAAGAGTCCGAAGAAGAGGGCGAAAAAGAAGAAAGCACCCCGGCCGACACAGCTCCTAGTGATAATGCTCCTAAGAAAAATAGCGCTAAAGAAATTTTGTTTGACTTTTTGGGTAAAATAAAACTTTGTGGTTTAACAGATTTGATGTTAGAAGTAACAAACTGTTTGATGGGCAATCTAACGCTTGAGGAATCTTTATCAAGTATATTAAGCTCTACGATGCGCGCCATGTCTTTAGAAAGCTTTGGTGACTTTTTTGTTCTTCTACCTCAAGAAAAAAAGCAAGAACTTGATGCTTTAGTTAAAAAGAAATTAGAAAGTGGCGACTTTTTTGAAAATGAATCAGAATTTGGCAGGGGACAGCAAGTTTCAAATGCCATCGAAGACACCACAACAATACGAAAGCCATGGACAGATCCAGAAGATTTAAAAGAAGAAGAAAAAGTTCGTTTTGGCGAGCAAACAATAACAGAATCGGAAGGCAGAACTTTAGCTCGACAATATGATTTTCAACAATCCGGCAAAGAAGAACTAGATTCTGCTGTAATTATGGAAGCATATTTTCAAGCTATTATCGAAATTTACGCAGATGATTTGCTGCAGATTGTCGATATTCTGAATAAGTTTCCGGGCGCCCAAATTATTGCCAGAACTCTTGCTATTTTTGATTGTCCGCGCGCCCCCATTCTTGAGCCGAGCGCTATGGATTTTCTTAAAGATATCGAGCTTCCCTTTTGCAGAAATATTAGCGATATTACACTTCCAAAATTATCTAATCCGTTTGGATGGATCCCAACAAAAAGTGATTTTACAAAGATTTTGTTTGATGCCATGAAGTTGGCCATTCAAGAAGCAATTATGAGAGTTATTGTAAAGTTGATGATAAAAATTTGCAATCTTTTTGGTTCGTCCTTGTGTCAAGTGGCTAAAACGACTGGCGCCCTCATAGCAAGTCCGCTTAGTTCTGTTGACGATGGAGGGGAAACAACACAAGATCCGCTAATGGGAAATAGGCAACAAATAGCAGATATAATTAGAGATTCTATTGTAGGAGCAGATCCGGACGCGGCCACGGTTGATAATACAGTAAAAGAAATATTCCAATTACTTGGCACCGGCGCCGTAGAATTTGCTAACGAAGAAAGGCTATTAGAATTTGCTGGCGACATGTCTGCCTCTTCTACAAGATTAGAACTTTTAAATGCTTTTTTGGGAAATCCAAATGAAGAATTTTTAGATATTATTGATAGTCTAATAGGGTTTGAATATAAAGAGTATAGAGAAGCACTTCCAAACAAAGAGTCGATACGAGAATTTTTTGTAAACATGGGCAATCTATTTCCGCCTCCGGTAAAGGATTCTATGAACGATTTTGTGAATTCCACCCCTGCGGATGATCGCCTCCCGGCTAATCCATCATTGTGTGCCGATCCCGATGAAATAGAAAACTTTTGTAAATTAAGAGAAGATTTATTAGCCGGCCGCGCAACATCCGAACAATCAAAAAAGATGTGCGAAGACTCAAGACAGGACTTAAAAGATGATTTGGAAGATTTAAGCTGTGCAATGCAATCTGGAATGGCCAATACACTGATGAACGCTCTTCCGACACTTATGTCAGCTCCTGGCTGTGATGATGGCGTAGTACCTTATGAATCTCCCGAAGCCGCATCAGTAGCAACTGGCGTTTTAGACAAAAGCCTACAACAGATTAAAATAGCATTTTCAACCGATATGCTCGGTAATGGTGGATTTTTGCTGGGTAAAAACGGCTGGGGGATGATGAACATGATCTTGGCCGATACAATGGGGAATCCTAGAACAGCTCACTCTCGAAAAAGCTTTTATAGTAAGAATTACGTTGATTTTTATGTAGACACTTCTGGAATGGATGACGAAGATTATGGAAAGTTTGGACGAATTAATCGGCAAGAAGGGGCATACCCAGCAAAAGTTGCAGAATGGCTTCAATATCAATTCAGCGATTCAGGTAGCGATCTACTTAGCGAACTGTCTTTTGAGAGCAACAATGATATATTAGAAAACAATACCTCTACCGTTTCACTAAACAATGTTAGAGGAATTGATTATATTCAATTGCCAGATATGGGATACAATTATTCTTTTAATTTGGACGCTCAACACGATAAGGTTAAAATAACCCAAAAGGCAAGAAAGCTTACTCCTGATGTAACATTTAAGTTTGCAGATAATGCCAAAGGATTAAGAAGTGGGCCCGCAAGTAAAGATTCATCTTATTCATATGGTTTTAATATCGAAATGTTTTTATCTGATATTAGGCCGCCCTTGTCAGGAAGCACTCTTCATACCAATCGCCAAAATGACAATGTAAGAGTCAAAATAACACAACTGAATAATCAAAAGGCAAAAGTCTACAGTAGTGCTGCAGAATTTTCAGAAGAGGAAGTCGATCCAATTGGCTCAACAAATGATACTTCGGGCGTTATAAATGATATGAAGTTTGAGTTTTTAGCAATTGATGACACGCTCGATATAATTGATAATAACTGGCACACTGCAACAAAAGGACTATTTGGCTATTATACAAAATTTGCCGATTCTTTCTCGGGGGAACAAAAATATTTACCTCAAATCGTTTTGTTAACCGAAATGCTAACCAAAGAAGGTGCATCTGCTACAAAAGATTCAGTAAAAGCAATATATGATTCTTTTGTCTCCGCTGCGTTGTTAAAGATGATTTCTGAAGTTGGAGAAAATGATGCTGCGTTTGATTATGGCGCCATATTCGATGACTTAGCTGCTGGTGACCTCGAATATCTAGTGCCAACAGGATATGATGATGCTGGAAGCCTTTATGCGGAAGGTCAAATAACAGATTCTGATGGAAACAAGCGACACATTACCAATAGAGATATGATTTTGGGCGTTAGTAGAATGCAATACGAAACAGAAAACGGAACAAGAGAAGGCCCCAATAGAGTTCATTATTTAGATCCTACGATTTCATTTGGAACCTATATGAATCCTGGGATTTATATTATGCCAGTTGAAAGCAAGGGCTGGTCTGGATTTGTTGATGTAATGTTTCCGGAACTTAGCCCTTGTAAACCTCAGTTGACAGATTTAATAGATTTTGACGATATTCAAGATCTGATGGAAAGCAAATATTCAACCACACCAGAAGACGATCGATTAAAAGGAGCTGATGAATGCACTGTTGAACTGCCATATGATAGGATTTTAGGCAGACTAGATAAAATTGCATTAGAGGGCGTGATTACCGCTGCCATCCGTATTTTTACTAGTATTCATTTTATTAAAACTATCGCCACTTTTACTAAATTTGAGCCTAATTTCCCAAATGTCTTTAGCTCTCTATATGCTAACTATATTATTGAAAACATGGAAGAATCATTTAAAGATGCACAAAATGATTTTTTCGAATCATTTAACACTTTTAAAGATGAAGAGTTTTGGTATGCATTCTTAGAACAATGTGTTCAGCTATATGGCAGAAGAGTTGATCAAGATGATATTATCAATCCTCCTGAGAGCGTAATCAGGGCCCTAAACAAGTTAAACGATCTGCAAGAATCTTATGAATATCCCGACAAAGGCGAGCTTAAAAGCAAAAAAGAATTTGGAGATGTAGAAAGAATCAAAACATTAAAAAATTATAGAATTGAAAAGAATCTACAATTTGTTGCCGAAACAGAAGAGCACGCAAAGATCATTTTAAAAGAAATGGTTATGGAACAATTAAATCATATGAGTGAAAAATTTATAAAAAATCTAGATTTAGTTGGAATGGGCCCATCGAGCGGTCAAAAATATATTACTAATTTAGATTATTATTTATTAGAAAACTTTACTCAAGGAAATAGTTTAGATTTAAATAAAGAAATAAAAGAAGAAATGATTGATCTTCCAACAGAAGGTGAAGAACTCTATACCAATGGAGGAGAATTTGCGGTATCTGAAGATAGAAGTGATGATGTGAGCTTTTATAAAAAGGGCGAAGAATATATAGGATATTACCATGTGAGTGAAGATAGTGATGGAAACATTATGTATATGGCAGGTGAATCACATGCTTCAGAACCCCACGATATTCTGGTTCCATTTTCAGATAAAATAAGTATTCCAATCGGAGATGTAGAAAATTATGGGTTTAGCGCCACCGAAGATGCATCAAGCCCGTTTGTTATAGAAAAATATATCTCTATCAATGAGGTTAAATATTCTCCCGAAGAAGCGATCTCAATTATAAAGGAGAGCGATAGCCAATTAAATATTTCAGATATTTATCCCGGAGATTTAGATCACGTTACAGAGCCTTCTGGTAGAGTCGTTGGTCTTTCTGGCAAATTGGGCGTTCGTTATGGATTGGAATTCTCATTTTATATCGAAAATTCTAAGATTGAGATCACTTCTGTAGAAGTTGATGCTTTAGATTTAAAAATAGGCCAAATTCAAGCTTTTGAAGGAAATAGTAAATTGTTATTATGTTTAATCAACTTATTGACTGATGATAATAAGTTTAAATTAGTCTCGCATTATATTTTACCGTTGAGAAAATTAACCTCTGTAATGGCTATTTATAATGATATGGCGTTTTTGCCTTCAATCGGAGAAACAACAGTTGCAGATGGCTACGCTACTGGAGTTTCATCTAACTTCGATGTTAAGCCGGGAATGGGAGTAGAAGTTGTAGACGGCGAAATCACAATGACGCAAAACGAAGGGTGGGCGAGCTATAAAGAAAGAGATACTTTGATTGCCGGCGCCGGTTGGTTTAATAAAAAATGGGATGATTGGGATCAGGTCTTATTGAGAAAAAGCAAAAACAGAATTAAAAAGCTATTTAAAACATACTATTTAAGAAGAGATTTTAAGATTGGTGATCTTGATTTAGATCTTGATCCTTCTATGCGGTGGTCTGGAAACTTGAGAGAAGCTTTAAAGCCCGCTCAAGGCGACAAACTCCTTCCAAAGTGGCAAAAATTTAGATTAAAACCAAATCCTTTTAATTCTATAGGAAAACTTTGTGATGACTAATATTTATACAGAGAGGTTCAAGAAATGTCTTCGTTAGCAGTATCGCTCCCAATAGAAGCCAGCTCCGCCGATGGCTTTCAAATGATTAAGGGCTTTCGGCGCTTAATAAAACAAAATCTAAAAATGCTATTACTTACAATTCCCGGCGAAAGAGTGATGGAGCCAAATTTTGGAGTTGGTTTAAAAACATATTTATTTTCTAACTTTCATCAAGATGTTTATTCTGAGATTGAAACAAAGATTTCAGACCAAATTGATTTTTATATACCAACAATTAGATTAAAAAATATTGCATTTTCTCCAAACGATCAAGATTTAAATATTTTGACCATTCATATAGAATATGATATACCTGCAATTGGCACACAAGATTTATTAGAATTTACTATTTAAAAATGAGGATTTTTTATGGCCGGCCAACAAAAGAAAATATTACCAATTGATTACACCAACAGAGAATTTGAAACTATTCGCGAGGATTTGTTACAAATTGCAGAAAGGTTCTATCCAGACACATTTCAAGATTTTAGCGAGGCCTCGTTTGGAGCACTAATGATCGACGCGGTTGCATATGTTGGCGACCAGCTTTCGTTTTATTTAGACTATAATGTTAATGAGGCTTTTTTAGACACAGCTTATCAATATAATAATATTGTAAGACACGGCAGAATCCTTGGATATAAAAACCAAGGCCGACCCTCCACATATGGACAGGTTGCTATTTTTGCTTTAGTACCGGCTTCCACAACAGGTATTGGCCCTGATAAAAACTATGTTCCTATTTTAAAAAGAGGCACCACGCTACAGTCGCAAAGTGGCTTAAATTTTATCTTAACTGAAAATATAGACTTTAACGATCCTAAAAATCCAGTTGTTGTCGCGCGCGTAAATGATTCGACAGGCGCCCCAACATATTTTGCTATAAAAGCTTTTGGTAATGTTGTTTCTGGAAACCTTAGTCAGCAAATTATAAAATCAGGCCCTTATGAAAGATTCAAAACAATCTCAATAAATGATTCAAACTTTGCTGAAATTATTTCGGTATATGATTCTGAAGGTAATGAATATTTTGAAGTTGATTATCTTTCACAAGATATGGTTTTTAAAGAGTTCACTAATAAAAATTTTAAAAACGACAATGTTCCTTCTATTTTAAAGCCCTATTTGGTTTCCAGAAAATTTGTGGTAGTTAAAGAGCGCTTTGAAACATTTTTGCAATTTGGTAGCGGTAAAGAAGGTGACAGTGATGTGGTGGCGAGTCCTCAGTCGGTGGCCCTTAATATTTTTGGCAAAACGTACACCTCAGACACAACTTTTGATCCAACCAGATTAACGAAAACAGAAAATTTTGGAATTGTACCTACAAACACTACGCTAACAGTTACATATAGAGCAATAAACCCAACAAATTCTAATGTTTCGGCTGGTAGTTTAAATAAGGTAACTAATCCGCGTGTAGATTTTGCTGATAGGACCATTCTAGCTTCCAATAAAATTAATGATGTTTTGAACTCTTTCGAGGCCTCAAATGAGCTGCCAATTGTTGGAGATGTCTCGATGCCATCTTCAACAGAAATTAAACAAAGAATTTATGATACATTTCCAACACAAAATAGAGCCGTGACACAAGTAGATTATGAAAGCTTGTGCTATAGAATGCCAGAAAAATTTGGTTCAATTAAAAGAGTTTCCGCACAAAAAGACCCTAACTCGCTTAAGAGAAATATTAATATGTATGTTATCTCAGAAAACTCTTTTGGCAAACTAACTTTATCAAACGCAACAATAAAAGACAATTTAAAGACTTGGCTTAATCAATATAGAATGATCAATGATACGGTTGATATTTTAGATCCATATGTTATTAATGTAGGAATAGACTTTATTTTAAAACCGGCACCAACAGCTGAGAAGTTTTCACTTTTAGAGAGTGCGGTGGCGGCGCTCCAAGACAAGTACAAAACTGCATTTTTTATCGGAGAACATTTATATATTAGCGATATATATCAAGCACTTAAAGATGTCAAAGGCGTATTAGATGTTGTCAAAGTTAAAATCGTCAACAAGTCTGGATCTAATTATTCCAGCAACGTTATTAATATTGAAAGAAATCTTTCCCCAGACGGAGATTATTTAGTTGTACCAAAGAATGCTGTATTAGAAATAAAATATCCAAAAGTAGACATAGTAGGAAAGATTAGATAATGATCAAAAAATATTATGCTAATGCCGACAATACAATCGTAAATGCATTCAAGCCTAATTTAACAACTCGCGGAACTGGTGCGAATGCGGGACAATCAGATATATTAGAAACATTTTCAATTTATGGAAGAGAAGCAACAGCATCAGCAGAACTTTCAAGAATATTGATTAAATTTCCTATAGAAGATATCTCTAGCGATAGAACATCAGCCCTCGTTCCTGCATCTGGAAATGTTAGTTTTTATTTAAAAATGTATAATGCGGAACACTCTAAAACAGCTCCTCGCGATGCGATTTTGACTGTTATGGCGGTTTCTCAATCTTGGCAAGAGGGAATCGGCTTAGACCTAGAGGGCTATAAGGATCTCACACTTAAAAAATCAGGCTCAAATTGGATGTCGGCGTCCGATAGTGCTTATTGGACAGATATAAATGAAACTCTTTTGGCAGGAGGCTCTTATCATACCGCAACTGTAAATAATGCAGATGTAAAAACAGAAATTCATATTTTTAAACAAACCTTTTATAGTGGTTTAGAAGATTTAGAAATCAATATAACTCCTTTAGTTGAGCAATGGATAGATAGCACTTATTCAAATTATGGCATAGGCGTCTTTTTTACTGCAAGTCAAGAGGCGCTAGCGTCCGGAACGATGGACAGTGCAACGAAAAGAACTCCAGGCCTTCCCGCTCTTGATGACGATGATACCACTCAAAGTGTGCTTTATAATCCAAGCGGCTCAACAAGGTCTTATTATACTAAAAGATTCTTTGGTAGAGGTTCGCAATATTTCTTTAAACGACCTGTGATTGAAGCTCGCTGGAGTGATATTACTAGAGACGATAGAGGGAATTTTTATTATAGTAGTTCATTAGCACCAGCAGCAGATAATATGAATACACTTTATTTATATAACTATGTCCGCGGAAGGTTGGTTGACATTCCAGCGCTAGGCTCAGATAAGCGAATTTATGTTAGCATTTATTCTGGAAGCTTCAATGATGTTGTTCCAACTTCTAGCGGATTACAGGTTTTATCGGCTGATAACGATTCTTTTGTTAGAAGCGACACCGAAGGCGACTATTTGCACGTAGTTACTGGGGGCATTGTATCAACCGGCATTTATTCTGCTTCTTTTGCGTTCACCGGATCAACTAGCTTAAAAACGATTTATGACGTTTGGTTTACTGGAAGCATGAATACCGCAAATGCGAATGATGCTACAAAACAGTTTTTTACTGGTTCTATAGTTCCTATCACCTTAGAAGCTAGCCAGATTTCTCAAAGGCCAAGTCACTATCTTAGTGTTTCAAATATAAGACAAAAATATCATCCTGGCGAAACAGCAAGATTTGATCTGTATGTTAGAGACAAAAATTGGAGCCCAACAATTTTTACAAAAGCTAGCAACAATATAAGCACGAAGATAATGCAAAGCGCATCATATAGAGTTTATCGCGTTTTGGATGCGTTTGAGGCCATACCATACGGCACAGGAAGCGATTTACATACAGGCTTGTCTTATGATGTGTCGGGCAATTATTTTGATTTTGACATGGATCTATTAGAGCCTGGATATGCATACGCGTTTAAATTTAGTTTTTATGATTCTTCACTACAATCATGGATCGAACAAGATGAGGCCTTCAAATTTCGAGTAGAAGATTATGAGTATTAAAAAGCTTTTTGGAAACTTAGACAAAGCAAGAAATTACCTTTCAGACACAACAGATAAAGAAGCGTTCGATGCTGTTGAGTCTGGTAGAAATTTAAAAGCAATTCACAAAAAGCAACAAACGTTTGTTCCACAAGTAAACTACAACTTACCAGAAAATTTTGCCAAATACGGCTCCGCATATTTATATTATAAATCTTCAATTGAAAGAATTCATGATTATTATCCATATGATGGGTCCGATGCCGAAATAAATGAATATTATAACAAT